>Ga0307376_10000002_pt1:0-352500 | contig 776758 bp, 674 predicted proteins | sample TR2MG_FD_202536 | JGI IMG/M metagenome (GOLD analysis project Ga0307376, IMG submission 202536) | Soil microbial communities from Risofladan, Vaasa, Finland - TR-2 | ecosystem: Environmental > Terrestrial > Soil > Coastal area > Acid sulfate soil | place: Finland: Risofladan, Vaasa...
AAGCAATTGGTTCAGAATACAAAGGAAGGAAGGTCGGTACATTCGGTGATACTGCTTGCATAAGCTTTTTCCCTACAAAAAACCTAAATGCTTTAGGTGATGCGGGAATGATTGTAACAAACGATGAAAATTTGGATAAGAAATTACGCTCTCTCCGCGTACATGGAGCATCAAAAAAGTATCACCATGATGTCCTTGGTTATAATGACCGTCTTGATGCTATTCAAGCCGCCCTTTTGCGGATCAAACTAAAATACTTAGATGAATGGAATAAAAAAAGACAACAGACTGCTCATCGATATGATGAAGAACTGAAAAACAGTGTTAAAATTCCATATATAACACCTGGCAATGAAACTGTTTACCACCAGTATACAATAAGGACATCCAGAAGAGATGAACTCAAACAATATTTAATGGAAAAAACCATTGGAACGGCAATTCATTATCCTATACCATTACACCTTCAAAAGGCATTCGATTATCTTGGTTACAAAGAAGGTGATTTTCCAGAATCTGAAAAAGCTGCAAAAGAAGTACTCTCACTACCAATTCATTCGGATTTAACAAGCGAAGAAGTAGATTATGTTGTTTTCACAATCAATGAGTTTTTCACCAAGAAAAAGAGTTAGTAATGTCATCAAATGGCAAATCTTCTAAAGTTGCTGTCATAGGAGCAGGAGGTTGGGGAAAGAATCTGGTTCGAAATTTTAACGAACTACATGTATTAAAAACTGTTTGTGATTCAGATAAAGCAACCTTAAGAACTCGTAAATCTCAGTATCCAGATATACATTTTACTGAAACATATGAAGATGTGCTAAAAGACCCTGAGATTAAAGGAATAGTTGTCGCTACTCCAGCTGCAACTCACTACGAAATAGCCAAGCAAGCACTGTCTGCAAATAAGAATGTCTATGTAGAGAAACCCCTCGCGTTAAATATTGAAGAAGCGAAAGACTTAATATCCCTGGCAGAGGGAAAAAAACGTATTCTGATGGTAGGCCATATTTTACGTTATCATCCTGCAATTAATAAACTTAAAGAACTGATTGACTCAGGAGAACTCGGTAAAATCCAATATATTTACTCAAATCGTTTAAATATAGGGAAAATAAGAGCTGAAGAAAACATTCTCTGGAGCTTTGCACCACACGATATATCTACAATTCTATTTCTTTTGGGTGAATCTCCGGAGACCGTCAGTGCCACCGGTGGCAATTATCTGCAGCACGACATTGCAGATGTAACTCTAACCTCGATGCAATTCTCAAATGGTGTTAAAAGCCACATTTTTGTATCCTGGCTTCACCCATTTAAGGAGCAAAAACTTGTAGTAGTAGGCGATAAGAAAATGGCTGTTTTCGATGATTTAACCAACGAAAAACTCTTCTTGTATCCACATACAATTGAGTGGCAGAATCGTATCCCTGTCGTTTCTAAAGCTGATGCTGAAGCAATCCCAATTGAATTCTCTGAACCTCTCAAACTCGAATGTAAACATTTTCTGGATTGTATTCAAAACAAGGAAATCCCAATAACTGATGGTTACGAAGGTCTTCGAGTTCTTGAGATTCTTTCTGCAGCACAAGAATCCCTCAACAATTCTGGAGAAAAAGTTACCCTACATTCACAATCCGTAATCCGTAATCCTCACGCAGAAACACCCTATTTCGTTCAGAAATCTGCTTCTGTGGGTGAGAATTGCATAATTGGCAGAGGAACAAAAATATGGCATCATTCTCAAATTCAATCAGGTGCAGAGATTGGAGAAAATTGCATCGTTGGACATAACTGCTTTGTAGGTTCAAAAGCAAAACTTGGTAATGGGATTAAGTTGGAATGTAACATAGATGTTTGGGATTTAGTAACGCTTGAAGATTATGTATTTGTTGGTCCGTCAGCTGTTTTCACCAATGATATTAATCCGCGTGCAAAATACCCAAAAAAGAAGTATCCAAAATACGGCAAGTGGATTCCAACCTTAGTTAAAGAGGGTGCATCGATAGGTGCAAATGCAACTATCGTCTGCGGAATAACTATAGGAAAGTCGGCTATGATTGGTGCTGGTGCTGTTGTTACAAAAGATGTTCCCGATTATGCCATAGTAGCTGGAGTTCCTGCCAAACCCATTGGCTGGATATGTGAATGCGGCACAAAATTGGAATTCAAAAAGGACAAAGCAACTTGTCCTAAATGTTCAAGGCAATATCAAAAAAAGACTGGCGTTGTGAAACAAATAAATTAGTCTCTCACAACACTTACTTCAACAATATTCCTCGTTTGATGTTGAAAAAGAAAAGCAATCCGCTTGACCTGAATGGCGTGATAACAATTATATGAAACTAATAAGTATTGTTGGTGCACGTCCTCAATTTATTAAACTTGCTCCTTTGGTGCAAGCAATTAGGGGACAAAAAAACAGTCATAAAAACCCTAAACTAAATCATATTATAATTCATACTGGTCAGCATTATGATTATGAAATGAACAAAATTTTTTTTCACGAACTTGATATTCCTGAACCCGAATATAATCTTGAAGTGGGTTCCGGGTTTCATGGTTGGCAGACAGGTGAAATGATAAAACGGGTGGAAAAAATCTTGATGAAGGAAAAACCCGCTTTTACATTAGTATATGGTGACACAAATTCAACATTGGCAGGTGCCCTGGCTGCTGCAAAACTACAAATTCCAATAGCACATATAGAAGCTGGTTTACGAAGTTATAATAGAAAAATGCCGGAAGAGATAAATCGGATACTTGCCGACCATTGCTCCGATATCCTTTTCTGTCCTACAGAAAACGGTGTAAAGAATTTAAAGAAAGAAGGTTATACCAACATAATAAATGACGGGAAACTGATTAATCCTCCTTTCTCAAAATCACAAATTTGCTACAACAAATTTCCAGTTGTTATAAATGTTGGTGATATTATGTATGATGCTATATTGATAAGTCTGAAAATTGCGGAAAAAAAATCAGATATTTTGAAACAACTTAAAAGAAATAGCAAACAATATTTTTTAGTAACTATTCACAGGGCTGAAAACACTGACAATAAAAGAAAATTAAAGAACATTCTTGATGCCTTGATTGAAATCGGCAAATGTTATCCTGTAGTCTTTCCAGTTCATCCGAGAACGAAAAAAACATTAAAGAACTTTAACCTTTTATCGTCGAATTGCGCTAACATACACTTGATTGATCCGGTCAGCTATTTTGATATGTTAACACTTGAGAAAAATGCAAAAAAAATATTAACAGATTCAGGAGGAATACAGAAAGAAGCATATTTATTAGATGTCCCCTGTGTAACCTTACGGGAGGAAACCGAGTGGATTGAGACCGTGGAAAGTGGTAAGAACATTATTGTTGGTACAGATAGAAAAAAGATACTTGATGCTGCTTTAACCCCATTGAAGAACGAAGATAATGCGTCACACTTTTTATTTGGTAATGGTCAAGCAGCAGAAAACATTCTTAAATCTCTAATTACTTGAGCGTATTGGGGGCTTAATAATAACAGTCAATAAAGGAGCACAACTCGTATATATCAATTCCACTATATTCTTTTTAATAATTTTCTACATGATACGAGTTGGTTCTGCTGTGAATAAAATTTCTTTATGTATCTGTATCCATTTTCACCAAAGAATCTACAAAGTGTACGATCATTATATAATTTTAAGATCGCATCGTATAATTCACCGGAATTCTCCGGCTTAATAGAGATACCAGCATTAGCATCTTTTAGTAATTCTTCGGCTTCCCCCTTAATAGATACAATAACCGGTTTTTTTAGCGCCATATATTCAAACATTTTTGAAGGTAGCGCGTTTAGAAAGAGGTCACTTTTTTTAAGAGGTACAAGACAAACATCAGAAACACTTATTACATCAGGCATCTCTTTGTGGCTTCTTTTGCCCAAGAAAATTATGTTGGTCAATCCTAATCTGTCAGTCTGTGTCATCAATTCGGCTTTCTTAACTCCTTCTCCGACAAACAAAAAAAGAATATCTTTGAATCTTTTAAGTTCGAAAGCGGATTGCATTACAAACTCAAGTCCTTGTGCTAACCCGTGATTACCTGCATAAAGTACAACAAACTTTTCAGCAACTCCAAGATTCTTTTTTGTCGTTTCAGCAGAGTGCTTAGTCTTAAAGCTATCCATATTCACCGTATTTGGTAAATGGCAAACTGTAGTGCTTGTCCTTTCCTTTACTCTCTTTTCGAGACCTTGAACTGCCACACTAATAATATCTGCCTTGGAGTAAAGAAATCGTTCTATCTTCTTTAATGCATAGTAAAACAACGATGTTTTTGACAACGAACCAACTTCTGCAATCGAATCAGGCCATATATCTCTTATATCAAGAAGCAAACGTGTTTTTCTCATTTTGCTAATGAGGTAACCTGAAACCCCAACGGTAGGGGGAGGTGAAGTAGCGATGATGAGATCGGCTCTTAGACACTTCAAACCACAGATAGAGCTTGAAACCATAAAACTAAGATAAAACGATAGCTTCTTGAAGAAGGAATTCCTGTCCGATGCATGAACGTAACTACGTACCACGTCTATACCTTCAAGTCTCTCCTTCCAAAGCAATTTATGCCTATATTTTTCTGGTACGTCTCCATCAGGATAGTTTGGTATCTCAGAAATTACTTGGACTTCGTGTCCTAATTTCAACAAACATTTGGCAATATTCATGGCTCGCACCGCCCCAGCACCGATTTCTGGTGCGAAATACTGCGTAACATACAAGACATTCATTGCTTATTCGTATTTAATAATTGTTCATAAATGGCAAGCAGCTTATTTTCTTCGTTTTCCCAATTGTATTTTTCCAAAACTGCTTTTCTACCCTTTTCACCCATTTCTTGGGCTTCTTCTTCATATTCTATTAAGTATTTAATAGCATCTGAAATTGCCTTTGGGTCTAACGGGTTTACAGTTAATCCACATCTGTTCTCTTTTACGAAATCCTTCCATAAGGAAAAATTACTAATAAGTATCGGTAAACCATTTTTCATATACTCAAAGAACTTTGTTAATAACTTCCTTTCGTAATGAAGATCTGGAGAAACGAGTGAGATGCCTAAGTTCATATATTTATAGTAAGAATCTATAATTTCTCTACTAACAAATTTCCCTTTCCCCTCAATTTTAACTCGTTTCAGTAAGTTGTTGCTCGTAAGTAATCTTACAATTTTTCTATATAGGTTTTCGGATGATAAATAGCCTATAAGGTAAAGTTCAAGATTTTCACTGTGTTTTGTACATTCAATAAACCCTTTAACTACATTTAATGCACCCCTGTCCTCTGTTATTCCACCACTATAGATTATGTTGAAAGTTTTGCTATCATGCACTTTTATGTCTATTAACTTATTCTTATATTTAGGAGTTTTTCTTATGGGGTAATTTAATATTGTATAACATTTCTGTTTTATGGAACTAAATCTATCTTCATAATATTTTTCTGCAAGGATAACAGCGTCGAATTTTGGAACAATTATTTGTTTTTCAAGGAAATCAAAAAGCCGCGCCGTTAACCGCCGGGCAAAAGCATTAGGAATCCATTTTTTTAGCAAAATAGAAGTATAATAGTCTTCATGAACATCATAAATCACTTTTGTTTTTAGAAGCTTTCTTAATAGTACACACAAGAAAGACAATTCTGGGTCATGAAAATGATAAATATCCGCTTTCTGCCTTAGAGCCTCAATGAATAGATTCCAAGCGACAATTGTAACTCTTCCAAATCTATTTCTTACTTTGGGTAATGCAATAATCTTAATTCCATCTACTATTTCACTTCTGTTATGTTGAGCGATTAATGTAACATCCATGCCGGAATTAGCTAAAGATTTACACTCTTTATGAAAAATACGCGTATCAAAAACATTATGAACTGAGGTTAGTATGCAAACTTTTTTTCTTTTGTTTTCCATATTTTACCGATTTATAAGCAGTGTTTTATATATTTTCAAAGTCTGTTGACCTACCTTATGCCAATTATATTTAGATTCTATACAATGACTCATGTTAGCCTTTATTTTTTTCTGTTTTCTTCGATCATTTGAAAGGTCGATAATGCCTCGCATAAGATCTAAATGAGAATTAGGGCGCACTACTATACCAGTACAATCGTTGTTAGCGGTTATTCCCATATTGCCAACTTCAGTAACTACTGCGGGGCACTGGTTTGAATACGCTCTTAGAAGTATGCCGCTTTGAGAATGAAACTCTATATAAGGTAAAACAGTAATATCTGAAGATTGAAAGTAAAGATCAAAATCTTTTTGAGGGATTCGGTCTATTCTCAAAATTACTTTATCTGAAATATTCAATTTCTGAATAAGTTCATAATAGCTTTTAAAACTTCTTCGGTAAGGAACGTTTCCTGCAACAACGAGTCTTGCATTTGGAAAATAAGGAAGTATATGATGGAAACTTTCCAATAAAATGTTTAATCCTTTATAAATGCGAATACTTCCCGCAAAAAGAATTTGCGGATAGGAATTAAGAGGGAGTTTTAGTTTCTTTCTGGCAATTTCTTTCCCTACTAATTTTGCTTTATCACATCCATGTGGGATTACATAGACTTTATCCTTATGAATTTGAAAATTGGTTAATAACTCATCGCGATTTTGTTTTGAATGTACTATAATGGCACTAAATTGTTTATAAAACCGGTTTGTGATTATCCTACTATTTTCCATCCTTCTTTCATGAGCAAAAATATTATGCAATGTAAGAACCTGGGGAATATCGAGTCTGTTAGGAAAAATTATGTCAAAGATTGGAAATGTCAACTGTATATGCAAAATATTTGGTCTTACATATTTTACGAAAGAGTTCCTAACAAGCGTATTCTTTAATAGAGAGTATGACCGGTCTATAATCCATAAAGGTTTTACCTTAAGCCACCAGCCGCTTTCTATTATTGGTTTCAATGTTTTTGCTATTTGGATTTCAGATAATTCACGACAATATGGAGCTACTGTAAGTACATTAACACCAAGATTAGCAAGGCTTTTAGAAAGAGAATTTCTGTAAACAGCTATTCCACCTCTATAACTTATGTCGGCCATTACTATCTTTATTTTCTGCATAATTCAGAAACTTTTATATATGTAGCTATTTTATTTATTATTCGCTCTCTGTTTACATCTGAAATAGATGATATACTGTTAAAAATTTTTCTTAGCAAGAAGTGAAATCTAACAACTTGTTTTGTAATATTAAGGCTTCTTTTAGAATAATATTTTTCTATGATTTTAAATTTTGCTTCCCAGTTTTTCACGAAATAATAATTTGCTGATTTCTTCTTCGAACTTCCTCCCTCAAGGTGAATCACTTCTGCGTCCGATATTATCCCTGTCGAAAAACCACTCTTCTTTACACGCAGGCAAAAATCCGCATCCTCACCGTAGAAGAAGAAATTTTCGTCCAATAACCCGACCTTTTGTATAATAGACTTCCGTAAGACAAATGCAGCACCTTGTATATAATTGGGGAGAAATCTTCCAAGGACAGGAAACACTTTTAAGATAAAAAAGGAATATAGAAAAATGTACAAGGGACTTGGGATTACTCGAATGTTTTGAATTCTTTCTCCGCAAGGTGAAATAAGTACGGGGGATGCAATTCCAATATGTCTGTTTAGAGTCATATAGTATTTTATTTTACTTATAGTATTTAATTTTATAATAATATCTGAGTTCAATATGAATATTACTTTACTTTTTGTAGCTTTTATACCGATATTCACTGCACGTGCAAAGCCATAGTTACATGGATTTTCGATAAGTATAGCATTTGGAAATTTTTTTTTCACCATTTCAGGACTTCCATCAGTTGAAGCATTATCTACAACAATGATTTCTTCTACGTCTTCCCTTTCTAACGATTTCAGACAGTCGGAAAGAATGTCTTTTGTATTCCAACTTATTATAATAATGGATATCTTCATTTTAATATCTTTCTGTAAAAATGATAAATTTCATTCACGTATTCATCTGCTGTTTTTGGTCTTTTAATATTTTTTGAAAGTTTATTTATTAATTCAGGATGCTCTATAATCTTTTTTATACAGTTATAAAGCGCATCTCCATTATTTGTCTGGAAAAGAAATCCATTCTTACCGTCCTGTATGATGTCTGGAAAAACACCAATATCGGAAGCAATCACAGGCACTTTTGCAAAAAAGGCCTCATGTGCAACAAAAGAGAATGTCTCACCCAATATAGAAGGTATTATCAGAACATCGAAAGAAGAGAAAACTTTATCAATGATTTTATGCGTATATTCACCCTTAAATACAATATTCTGTATGTCTTTGAAGTCCTTCGATCTTTCTCTCCAACCTTTTCCCCAGATTACAAGTGAACCATTCTCTGGTTGAATCCTCTTAAAAACCTCAAATAAAAGTTGTGAGCCCTTATGCCTTGAAGGAGAACCAGCAAAACCAAAACGGACGGGTTTCGAAAAGGATTTTTCTCTCTGAATCCTAAATGGCACAATGCCGAGCGGAATTGTTGTAATAGAAGATGAACTGATTTTGCCTATATTAACATATGACTCTTTCAGAAACCTTGACGGCGAAAGGATAGCATCTACCCTTTTCAAGGATTCCATAACATAATTGTACCTTATTAGAAAAGGCAATATCTTGCTGGTCTCTTTTTCAGTCATATGATGTTTCCTTTTTTGAATCCTCTCTTTCAGAAATCTTTTTATAGATGGCGGTATCTTTGAAGCAATCCTTCCATGTTTTCTTTTGAGTGCACTTCCTCCCATCTGCATAACCCTGCTTTTAGCTTTACAATAATAACAATTAAGACCGAATTCTGGACCGCTGCAGACCATTCCAGCAAGCTTTAGCAAATGAACACGGGGACAAAGATACCAGAAATCTTGAAGGGAAACTATCGTTTTCTTTGCATACCTAGTAGCAATATGCATTAGAGATACAGATAGCCCTATTGTATGCTGAAAGTGAACTACATCAGGTTTAATTTCCCTAATAATCTTCTCAAATAAATTTTCATAATAAAAATTCTTATAGGTTAAAACCTCCATATTAGGGGTCTGCCTTTCAAGAAATTGTCTTACCAGAGAGTGAACACGAAAAATTTGCATATCCTCAAACCTCTCTGGTTTTTGACTAACCACGGAATCTACTGGCAATCCCCCTGTAAAGACATAAACCTCGGTATTACCTTTCTTAGTAAGCCTACTGGATAATATATAAGAAAGATGATCAGTCCCACCTATATGGTAAGGTGGAAAACCAAGTGTAACCTGAAGTATTCTCATTTTTGTATCCTCTTTTTTATCATTCTTTTCAAAATATCTATTTCCTTTTCAGTGAAAACCTTAAAAATGTACAATAATGGTAAATAGCATAGAATCAAGAGAAACTTCACAGGAATGGATACGACGATATTATTAGTTACGAAAACTCCCGCGATATAGAGCATTGTTGTAATAATCCCTATCTTTATAGTATTAGCAAAATTAAAAGGTATATGGTAATACTTTTCAGAAAATATATACATTAGAATTATCATAAGCAGGTAAGAAATGACAGTAGCAACTGCAGCTCCCATCATCTGAAAGTGTGGTATTAATAAGATGTTAAGAGCAGTGTTTGAGAGGGCAGCTGTCCCGGTAGCAATTGCGAAAAAGAATGTTTTTCTAACAAATGTGCAGCCAGCAGTGAAAATCATATAAAATCCGTGAAAAAGATATGAAAGCACAATCAGGTAAACAATTGTATAAGCTCCATAAAATGGAGGAGTTGTCATAATGTGGATGACTTCTTTTGAAAACAAAGAAATCATAAGAGCAACAAAGAAACCGGCAATTGAAAAATACTTATATACATTTGCATACAGCAGTTGTGCTTTCTCCTCTTTGTACCAGCGCAGCATAAGCGGACTCCAAGCCATAGAAAATGGAACAATAACAAGCATACTCATAATTGTCGCTATTCTATACCCAATCGAGTAAATACCTACAATATCCATTGTTGTATAAACCTTTAGGAAATATCTATCAAGCAGTGTTAATATCCACATAGCAAGTCCAGATGGGACTAATGGCAGACCAAAGGTAAACATTCTGATTAAATATTTCTTATTAAATTTTAATACCAGATCTTTGTAGAATGGAATAAGAATTAACAAAAAAACTATAAACTGGCTGATAAGATTGCTTTTTAATACACCCTTTACATTTTCCCTTAATATAATAACAAAAATAATATTAAATAGTATTCCAAAAATCAGGGTCAAGAATGCAAAAATGCTGTAACGCAATGCTTTCTCCTGTGCCCTAAAGATAGCAAGAGGAACTGTTTTTGTAACATAAAAGAAGGATGCAAGTAGTGCAAATGTAAAAAGATAAGCAAGCTTAGGATTATCAAGCAAAAAGGATGCAAGATTCCTTTTAAAAAACCAAAACCCGCATACCGAAATAAACGCAACCATAAAAAGAAAATAGAATGCAGTAGAGATAACCTCTTTCCTTTCTCTCTCTTTATCAACTTCAAAAAAAACTTTTATAACGGAAGATTGTGTTCCCAGGTTTACAAATATCTGAAAAATTGAAACGAAAACATTTATGATAGCAAGTATACCATATTCTCTTGCAGTCAAATAGCGCGTATACACAGGAAGAAGCAAAAAGGAAATAATTTTTCCGGAAAGGGTCCCGAGTGAATATATGGAAGAATGCCTAACAAGTTTTTTGATTTCTGCAAACATTATAGTCCGAATAAATTCCTTAGTTGATCCTTCACTTCTTTGTTATACCTTTGAGCAACTTTTTGAATCCGAATTTTCCCTCTTTCTGCAACTTCTGACCCGAGATTTTTATGAGCAAGTAAGAGGTCTATTTTCTCCGCAATTGCTTTTGCTGAATCTGGTGTTTCAACAACAAGATACTTTTTAAGGAATTTATCTCCATTTATAAGAAATACCTCTGAAGAAACAAGCGTTGGAATACCTAATATCATTCGTTCACATACCGCGTAGTTGAAACTCTCTGTCCAGGTTACCTGTAAGCTTACATCCATATCTTTTATCAGCCCATAGTACCTTTTTGCAGATAACCAGGAATGGTGGATATAAGAAATGTTAAGTTTTCTCGCCATATCAAGAATTGTTCTATCATCAATATTTGTATGCAAACGAAAGTTTTCTCTTGTATATCTCTGCGCAAGCATCTGTTGTAACGCATTCTTACCAGGCCTAAACTTGAAAAAAAGGTCTAAGTTATTTCCTTCCAGATTCATTTTTTCTAACTCTTTAGTCGTTGATAGGTCAATGGGGTGAGGCAAATATTTAACATTTTCAATATGCGAAAGCGACTCGTATGTTTTTTCTGGAACAAGCAGGTAACGTATGGCTCCCTTTTTTAACAGCTCAAATATCTTGTTAAGCGGCTCGAGTTCAGCCTTCCAGGTCATTTCACTTTGCCCTAAAGTGCTGCACCACAAAATACTTGGATGTATACCTAGTTTATTTAGTTTTTTAATTATCTCAGAATAATAATTTTTCCAGCTTCCTAAAATTATATTATCTCCAAAATCCAAAATTTTACGGGACAGACGAAGTCTCGATATTGTTTTAAGAAGACTTTTTACTTTTGGTACCTTTGTTCTCATTTTTTCATAATCGGGGTAAAAAGCCACCAGCTCCTCTACCGGATAAAAAGCAGTATGGTTTCCTGTAACTTTTTTCAGCTGAAGAAGATGAGTCTTTACTCCAGGGTGCTCACTTGAGCAGGCTAACAGAAGTTTCATATCTATATTTCCTATAAATAATTTCCATCATTGCCATTGAAACTGACCAGACAATAATGTATCTAAATTGTACCAAAGAAGCATTTCCAAGAGAACAAATCATAATTCCAAGCATATTCAAAGAAATTGTCATAGTGTATATTAAATCATTTTTGTCAGTACATTTTCGCAGGACAAAAATCGCTCTATGAAAAAGTATAACAAACATACTTAGAAATGATATTAATCCAATGATACCCATTTTCCACAATACCCATGCATAACTATTATCGAGATAAGGCTTTGTCGTTGTTCTAAGAAAGGAATAGAATGTATCCCCAATTCCTCGTCCGAAAAGCCACTGAATTCCATGAATTTTCGCTAAAGCTTGATTTATCTCGGTCATCCTAACAAAACCAGAAGCATCGACTTGAAGATACTGAATGTTGGAAAGGCTTATAAATCTTTTTAATAAAACCAATACTGCTGCACCTGAAGTAATCTTTGATAAACCCCAGATTGCAATTGTAAGTATAACGAGAGAACCTATTATTCCTGCGATTAATACCCCGACAATTTTGGTAAAAGAAAATCCTTTCTTATAAAAGTATATAAAAAGGGAAACAATGAAGACCACAATAATCGCTAACCAAAGACTCCTCTGTAGTGAAATAAGAACACCCAATGATATAGGGAGTAAAGCAATTAGAAAGATAATTTTCCTCTTAATTCCTTTTGTGAAATAGAGGATACCAAGAACATAAGGAAAAGCAAGCAAAGAGACTTGTACAGTAATTGTGTTAATCCGCGTGAAAGCAGCTATATTATTCTTAGAAAACGCATAAATAAGTTGCAGGCCGATAAATGTTGAAGCGAAAAGGAAAAAATCAAATATTATTTTTCTGTTTATCTGCTTCAACCTGGTAGTAATAAAAACAAAAAAACTAAGGTACATTAGTTGAGGAAAGATTTCGCTGGTCAGCAGACTTCTCATGCTTGTACAGTACCCGTTAAATAATCCGTAAGTAAAACTTAGAACAGCAATGCTCACATAAATAATGATAGACCAACCTAAAGTCCCAATTCTTGCTTTTCTCTTCCGTAAAATCATTGAAAAAATCCAGTACACGAGAAAAATAGCATATAAAGGATAGAGATTTCTCCATGATAGTCTTACGGAAATAACCCCTCTGAAAATATGAGCATAAGAATCAAGGTGAAAGCAGAAACTGTATATTACAATAAAAATAAAGAAATTCTCAGCAGACGAAACTAACAGAATAAGAATCGGCAGCAAACCAGCAACAATAAGAAATTTAGAAAAAGACATATCGAGAAAAAGTACTGAAATTGCGCATATCTCAAGGCAAATAGCAAAAAAGACCACAAATAAATGAACTTGTCTTTTATTTGCAGGGACAAAGGGCAAAATGGAATTGCCAAATCCAGCCAGCTTCATTTTTTTATTCTAAACTTCCTTAAAATTGGTTTTATTTCCATGAAAAATTTGTCAACAATGGAGAAAAATCTGGAATACTTGTCACGACTACCTTTAATTCTTTCCAGAACTTCACACACAACCGCAATCCCGAATCCATAAAATACACTCAATATGAAAGCAATCGAAATCAATCTTTTTCTTTTAGGAAAACTCCTAATCTCCGGTGCCCGTGCTTTGTCGAGAACCGTGATTGTTGGAGTATCCTTTGATTCGAGTATTCTCGCTTTTTCATACTGTTCTGCCAAGAGTGCATATACTGTTTTCTTGACCTCAATGTTCATCTCAAGCCTTGTTAGTTTTAGTCCAATTTCCGGAACTTCATTCAGGGGAATAGAAAAACCAACACCAAAGTCCTTTCTCTTTTTCTTCTCTTTTACCTCTTTTCCGTACTCAAGTTCCTTCAACTGTTTCTCGAGAGCTGAAACATCTTTCTCGAGTTTCACAATTCCAGGATTGCCTTTATGTGAGTAACTTTTTAAAGCATTCAGTTGCACCTTTTTTGCAATTATTTGGCCTTGAAGACTGCCAAGCAGCTCGATAGACTTTTTTATTTCAACCTCAAGTGAAAACACTTTGTTCTTTTCCTGAAAAATTTTCAAGGATTCTGCGGCAGTTTTCAACTCTTCTTCAGCCTCTTTCAGTCTCTTTTCAAGAAATACTCTGAATTGCTTACCCGTTGTCATCAATGCGTCCTTGTTAAATCTGTCTATTTCCTCTACATAAGCATTTGCGATGTTGGCTGAAAGCTGAGGCTTGCTTGTTGTGACTTTAATTTTTATCATTTGTTCCTTTGTAACCGAAATACTCGTCATCTTGTCAACTTTCTTGAATGCCGTGTCCAGCCTCTTTGTCTTAAAACTTTTCATAAGGTTAAAACGGTCAATAATTTTCTTCTTAATTGTTTCGCTTTGTAATACACCGGCAACAATATCGGAAGGCGAAATAATGCCGGGCAGAGCAGATAATGCCATCGAACTTAATGCATAAGTAGAACCTATATCTTCCACATTCAAAGAGGTTGAAGATAGCGATGGAGGTAAAATGACAGTTGTTGCCTCCCACTTCTTTGGCAGCACAAGACTTATGACCACTGTTAAAAGAGTTATTACCAAAACATTGAACACAATGACTCTCCACCACTTAAAAAATGTTTCAAGAAATATCCAGAAATCCAATTTCTCTTTATCTTTCATTTTTTCTCCTGCTTCACTTTTTGACAAAAAACTGAGACCCGTTAATGGGTCCCCGGAAACAACCGGGCTCGATACAACATATGTGTCACATTCACCGATAAATCTCAATTCATTTATGACACAAACATTTACGAGCCTATACGCATCTCTCCTTATTTTTACTCGCATAAATACTAACATATAAACTCAATGTAGTCAAGACCTTTTTGCGCCAACCGCATAATAGAGCCTATGTTTACATTTCAAGATAGAACTTGACAAAAGCATTTTTTGTGTAAATTCTTATTTCTTATGAATGAAAAAAATATAAAGGACGGGAGAAGGCTTAGTAAAGATGGGCAAGGGTTGCCTGCCTTTATTATTGTTGGTGCAATGAAAGCGGGAACAACTTCTCTTCACTACATTCTAAGCCAACACAAAGACATTTTTATACCAAATAGAGAAATAATGTTTTTTGACATAGATGATATTGAGCAGAATTTTGATTTTTTCGTTCAAACATCTAAAAGATGGCAAATCTTCGACTACAGAACTAATTTCCAAAAATATCTCAAGTGGTATAAATCATTCTTTAGGGAAGCGAAAAAAGGGCAATTAATAGGTGAAGATTCAACGACTTATATGGCATCTTCAAAAGCTCCTGCACGAATCCCTGAACTTCTTCCAGATGTTAAGCTCATTTTCATGCTAAGGGACACTGCAGCAAGAACTTACTCTAATTATTGGCACTTGGTCAAAACAGGTCATGCAATATATAACTTTGAAAAAACACTTCAGTATATGCCTGGAACTCTCTTACAAAGAAGTCTTTATAAACAGCAGATAGAAAGATACAAAAACTATTTTCCGGATTCACAAATGAAATTTATAATCTTCGAAGACTTCATAAAAAATACTCAGCAGAACATCGATGAAATATGCAAATTTATTGGATTAAGGACGAGCATAGACATAAGTAAAATTAACACCCATAAAAATGCAACCCTGGTTCCCCGCTGCATAAGACTACAAATATTTTATAACCACATTTCGCGAACTCGACGCCTCGTTACTCAACAATTTGGTTCACATCTTCCTAATCTGCCAAATGAAAGAGCAAACTGGTTTTGGAGAAAAACGGATAAACTCGTTTATAAATTCAATTTCACAGGTAACAAGTCGTACCCAAAAATGAAAAGTGAAACAAGGAAATTTTTAGAAAGGCTTTTTTTTAAGGAAAATAGAGGACTATCTAAATTGATCGGGAGAGATATCAGAGAATACTGGGACTACATAAAGGATTAAGCTACTATAATTTGTATGTGAAAAAGTAGATGTTTGTTTCTTCTTAAAACGAGGTTTCACCTTGATACTGTCCAGATAATGAATATTAGGTTGGCTGCATTGAGGGTAACCTCTAAATAGTCTTTCCAGCCCTTGAGTTCTGCTCTGCCAATAACAATTGTATCACCAGGTTTTATCTCAACACCGGTCTTCCACTTCAGTCTTGTTCCATTCCATCTTGTTATACGAATATTACCTTCGTTTGCCCGTTCTCCATAACCACCCGCAAGACCAAGGTAATAGTTGAAATCTGTTCCCGGTTCATATTCAAAACTTCCACCCAGCGTTACCTGACCTACAACGGTTACAGTGAAGGGCTCCGTTGGAATCGTCACAACATCACCTGTTTTAAGTTCTATATTGCTTAAACTGTCATTCTCGATAAGAAGCTTATATGGGTCGATTTCTTCCACTTCATCGGGAGTCTTTATGTTATAAACCTTAATTTGCCTTGTCAAAGAACCCCTGCTCTGGAATCCTCCTGCAAATTCAATCAAGTCCTTTAACCTTTCCCCTTCTTTTAATTCAAAGTTCCCTCGTTTATAAACCCTTCCCATTACCTTAACACTCATAACCGCCTGTGGAACCATCACAATATCACCAGTTTTGATATAAGGATTCTGCTCCATATTCCCTTTATAAAGAAATTCGTAGAGGTCGTATACTTTAGATGAGCCATCCGCTTTTTTAATTATTATATTCCGATACGAGCCTGTTTCACTAATTGCACGTGCTCTTTTGATAAGATGGGAAAGTCTATATAGTGGAGTAATCGAATAAACACCAGGGTTAACTACATTTCCAAGAATAGAGGTAGGGAATACCCTTAACCCAGAGAGAGTAACCCTGACATTTACACCGCGAAAATACTTCTTTACCCTATCCTCTATCATTTCTTTTAACTCTTCGATAGTCAATCCCACTACTTTAATCTGACCGAGCGATGGAACAGTTTCGCTTATTGGGATACCTCCATATCCCTGGATTTGTGATTGTGAAACCTCCGACTTTCTGGGTATAAAGATGGTTCCATCCCGATCGACAGTAATTGTATAGTCACCATTTACATTTCCCCACAGGTTTAATGATATTCTATCCCCTGGTCCAAGGGTATATGTCAATGGCGAAAGAGTAGGATTCATAAGAGCTTCTATCATAAGATATTCACTGCTCATTTCTGCCGTCTGTGAGAATAAAATATTTATATTGAAAAATGTCAAGATTGAAGCAAAACAAATTATTTTTTTCAATTCAACCTCCAGTAAGACACATTACAATTTTTCTCTTTTATCATACATATTATCTCTTGTCAAGAAAATTAAGACTATTTTTTGTGATTCAGACAATAAAGCATCCGTTCTTAGAAATTTTGCTGACCCCTGTCATGCTGAACTTGGTTCAGCATCTCACAGTTTCAGCATCTGGGTTTTTAGACCCTGAATCAATACTGAAAGTTGTGCAGCGCGGAGTTCAAGGTGACACCATTATGCTATACTGAACGCTGGCTCTTGTTAGAACAGGTGTCCTTCCGAATCCTGAAAGCGTCATTCTGAACAAGGTTTCAGAATCTCTTCAGGACTGGCTTGTTTCGGAATCTCAATTTTTAGAGAGACACTGAAATGAATTCAGGGTGACAGGAAAGAAAATGACCGAACCTGTCGCAATTATTGAGTCTTTCCTATTTTAGCTATAAAATATGACACTCTATTGTTTGAATTGCAATCAAGTGAAAACCCTTACACAAGGAAGATGTTTTTAGGAACCTAATCTGCAGACCGAGCATTTACTTCTTGACAAAGAGGGAAAGTGGTTATAGATTCCTTTCATATTTATTAATATCTGGTAATAGAAAAATGAATGATATTCTAACAATAGGTTCAATTCTTCTCTTTGGTTTCCTTGCTGCTAAACTTCTGGCAAAAGTCAAAGTCCCGGCAGTTACCGGATACATACTGATAGGAATAGCACTTGGGGTTTCGTTCCTCCATCTAATACCGGAAACGATGAACACCAAATTAGGGTGGCTAATACAATTCGCTCTTATCATAGTGGCATTTAGTATTGGTGGAGAACTGAAGAAAAGCGTGTTCAAGAAGTTTGGAAAGAAAATAATCATCATAGTTGTTTTTGAAACTCTCTTTGCTTTCTTTCTTATTCTTTTCTTTCTCCTACTATTCAAACTTTCTTTTGCGATCTCTTTACTTATCGCAGCACTTGGTTCGGCAACTGCTCCTGCTGTAACTGTGCTTGTCCTTCAAGAACTAAAAGCAAAAGGACCCTTGAGTCTAACATTGCTCGCCTGCGTTGGACTTGATGATGTTCTGGGCTTAACACTATATGCAATCTCATCATCAATAGTCCATGCAATAACAGGATTTGAACATATTCTTGTTATATTCTTGATTTTCCGGGTCCTCACCTCTCTTGTAGTGTCAATCTCGGTTGGTATTTTTGCCGGATTTCTGCTCAATCAAATTTTCAGGATGCTGCGTTTCAGGGCAGAAGTATTAACAGCTTCCCTTGGGGTTATGATTTTTTTCGCAGGTCTCCTGGAATACAAATTATGGGGAATGAGGTTTTCGCCACTGCTTGCAAGTATGGCAATGGGTTTTTTCACCTCAAATTTTTCAAGACATAAAAGGGAAATATTCTCTTCAATAGAAGGTTTCAGTTACCCGTTCTATATCATCTACTTTGTTCTCGCTGGAGCAAGACTGCAAGTAGGAAAACTCCTAAAACTTGGTTTTGTAGCCATCGGTTATCTGCTTGGCAGGTTTTCAGGGAAGATTCTCGGAGCCTACTTAGGTGCTGCTATCTCGAAATCTCCTCAGGTGGTAAGAAGGTATACGGGCTTTGGGCTTTTTTCTCAGGCAGGAATTGCAATAGGGCTTTGCCTTATAGCAGCAAAAGAATTTCCACAGTTCTCTTCGGAAATCGTTGCCGTTGCTCTTGGTACAACTATTATAACAGAGCTTATAGGTCCATTTTCCACAAAGTTTGCAATCACAAAAGCAGGAGAATCAGGTAAGAAACAAAATAAAAGGAGGTAAAATGTTATTAGGAGATTATGTGAAAAAGGAAAATATAATACCGGAACTTACAGGTGAGGACAAACACTCCATTATAAAAGAGATGGGAGAGATTCTTGCCGAGAGCGGAGATATAATAGATAAGGATAAATTCATACAGGGCATAATGAACAGAGAAGACATAGAGAGCACAGCAGTAGGGGACGGCATCGCAATTCCACATACACGGGGTGAGTTCTGCAAACAGCTTTCCGTCTCAATCGGTAGAAGTAAAACTGGTGTTGATTTCAATGCTCTTGACTCAAGGCCCGTGTATCTAATCTTTATGATTGCGGCACCTGAGTTAGCAAACAAGCAATATCTTCAGGTTATAGCAAAGATTGCGAGATTCTTAAGGCATCCTGATAACAGGAAAGCAATAATGGATGCTTCTGATGCAGCCCGTATTCTCGATGTCATAATAGAGTTCGACTCCAAATTCCCTGGTGTAGAAACCGTCAAGACAAAAGACGGAAGGGTAATACATAAGGAGATGTGAAATGTATCTCTTGATACTTTTTCTATATAAACCTGAATATCTTGATGAGGTTATCTCGATACTAACGGAATTGGGCGTGGAAGAAACTTCAGTGCTCGAAGGACAATCGATGAATCGTTATCTCGCTTATGAAGTTCCCATATTTGCAGGACTAAGAAGTCAAATAGAGGGAAAACGGTCGTATACCAAGGTTATTCTTTCATTCACGGATGATGAGGATACTGACGAGAAGATCACTGCGCTGCTAAGGGATACCGTAAAAGAATCAAGTCTTGAAGAAATCTGCAAAATTGGTATTCTAAAACTAAATAAGTTCATCGGGTAGGTGTAGTTATCCTGGATGCCATTAATTTTAGAAGAATGGGAGTTGAAACCGCTGCAAGAATAGCCATAAAAACTACCGACGAAAAAAGATTTCGGTCAATAACGCCATTTCTTAAAGCAATCTCTGCTATTATCAGTTCAACAGCCGCTCTTCCATTCATACCTATTCCCACTGCAAGCGATTCTATGGGTTTTATACCTGAAAAAAGTGCACCCAAACCTGCCCCCACAATTTTCCCGATAAATGCAGCTGCAACAATAAGTAGCAAGGCTATACCAAAAACATTCGTGGAGAATTGAACAGAAAAACCCACCCAGGCAAAGAAAAGAGGAGCAAATAATCCCCATATCCAATTGCTGAGATTTTCTTTCTCTCGCATTTTGAGAAATGGACCCAGGATTAAACCTGCCAAAAATGCTCCAATAACAAGATGAAGACCGGCAAAATGCGAAATAATGGAGAAAAGAAAAAGAAAAAGTAGAAAAAACGAGAGCCTTTCCTGCGGTGACATCATTCCAAGTCGAAAATGCTTTCCCCATTTCTTTCCAAAATGTCCAAGTAACACACTAAAAAGCACAAAGACTGCGGCAATTATGAACATAATAAAAACATGTTTGACTGAAAAACTCCCCTCACCCCTTGTCATATTCATTATAACCGATAGAATCATAACTCCTAGAATATCATCAATCACTGCAGCAATAACAATAGTCATCCCAACCTTCGTCGAAAGCTTCTTAAGTTGTATCAAAGTTGCAACACTGAGAGCAACAGCGGTAATGGAAACAGCCGCTCCAAGATAAAGGGAAGCGAGAAGTTCGAGATGGAGTAAATTCCTGCCAACAAGCAATCCCAGAGTAAATGGTAAGACAACTCCACCTAAGGCTGTTAGTAATCCGTTTTTTGCAGCAGAAAAGAGTGCTGACAGATCTGTTTCAAGCCCGGCACCAAACATTATCATTATACCAGCAAAATCGACAAGGGATGTGAGTTTTGTGCTTGCATATTCAGTCGATAAGAAAATGTGAATTCTATGTCCTTCGTGAAACAGCAAGGTGGCAATAATAGCAACTATTGGACCAAGGATAATTCCGCCGAGAATCTCCCCTATAATCTCAGGCTGTTTTACTCTCCGCGCAAGGTGGCCGAGATAGGTAGAAATACCTACGAGTAAAAAAATATAGGCAAATGTTTCCACTACAACTTCCAGAATCCTTTCAGTATTTCAAGGCAGTTCAAATCTCCAATTATTTTTCTCTCACTGTTAACTACAGGGAGTTCCTGAACCTTTTCATCCACCATATTCTTGAGAATTTTCAAAAGTAAATAGTTTTCATAAACAAATATAGGGTGATGCATAACCTCATCAATTCTCAATGAGGTTTCCATCCTCAATATCTTCATAGTCTCATCTCTTCCCGGAATATCCCCCCCTGCCTTAATCTCTGTTAATCTCAAAAGCTGAAGCACTGTAATAAAACCGACGAATCTCATATTCTCATCAACAACATAAACGCTCCTTGTAACAGGATCATCGATAATCGCTTTGACTACTTCATCCAGATGAGCATCGACCGGGACAGTAGTTGGCTTTTTCGAAATAGTTTTGTACACATCCTTGACTTTCAGGTTCTCTAAGTTTCGCATTGGACTTCCTCCTTGTCTCCCTTAAATTCCATCTATCGAAATTTATACTATATGTAAATAGCATAGTCAAGCAAATTGTGAGATTAGACTGTGGGAATTTGCAGTTCAGAGAAATTTGCCTTAATGTAGAATCTTCATTTGCTCACAAGAGCAAACCTGCTATCAGGGCACTAACGAGACTAAAAAAGGCAGCCAGAGAAAGCAAAGGATGTAATTTTAGAAGGAAGCCAACAAAATGAAATTCAAGAAACACAGAAAAATGAGGAAAAATAAGATTTATCGAAAATATTATGACAAGAAGACCAAAGAGATAAGTCCAGAAATGAACGAAATCTTGTCGTGAAGGTGCAAGATGAAGACTTATACCTAAGACAAGCAAAACATAAATGTAGAATTTTATACTCAGAAGATTTCTCCACTTGAAAAACATTCTCAACATTGAAACTGTTCCATCAAAAAGCGTAACGATGTATGTCTCGAATTGATAAAAATCTCCGAGTAAGTTGGAAGAAAGCGCTGGCAATGTATTCCCTATAATAAGTTGTGGCATAAGCAATTTCGTGAGAAAGTAGAGAATCAATGCACCACCGAAAAATGGGGCAATAGCTATCAATGGATTCCCTATGAATTTCTGAAATGGATTCCTGTCATTCCACGAATGCTTCAGGTGTCCTAATTCACCTGTTAATGGATTTGGTCTAAAAAGAGCAAGCTCCTCTATCCTATGCCCGGTGAGAAAAGCAACTATTGCGTGGCTTAATTCATGAATAGGAGTTCCTATAATGGCAAAAGGAAGGATTCCACACATCCCAAACTTTCCTGCAAAACGTCTATTGGCAAATGTTGAAAAAAGCTCAATAAAGCAACAGGATACAATAATAGGAAGAAATATTAGAATGGTCCTAAATGTGTGAGAAAAGGTAATACCAAGATAATGCAGGATTACCATTATACACAAACTATTCCACGATTATACTATCAAGGATACAACTATTGAAATCACTCGAATACTTCCTTGCCTGTTCTATATTCCCAAAGTAGAATCTCTGGAGTCCAAAATATACAATTAATATTGCATCCATCTTTCTATCCTCCTTGACCGCTTTGTAGGTTAGGTATCCCAGAGAAAAGTTGAGCGAAAACGAAATAATTCCTTTGAGTGTTTTGGAAGCATAAATCTGCCCGGCTCCTGGAATGAAAGTGGAAAGAAGTAACGCAGTCTTTTCCGACTTGAAATTCTCTTTTGATTTCCGATGCAGCATATCAAATGCATCCTTCTTCATACGAGAAAAATGAATGGCCATAAACTCATTCTTAGCTGTATTCCATTTCATCTCTTTAATGTATGTTACTCCAAGAAGGAAATGAATGGTATCGGATTTTGCATTTCCTGCTGCAAGATCACAAAGCAGCAACCTCGCTCCTGTAAGCAAGCCCATATTTATCGAGCACTTAGCCGAAGCAATTCTTGCGCTAAAACCAAGCTCGGAATTGTTTACACCGCCAAGAATCAAGACATCATATTTTTTCTTTGCTGCTTCGTAGCGCTTCATTTTTCTATAACATTCACCTATCCGAAACTCAAACCACTCTGTTGAATCACTGTCATGGGAAAAATATATCAATCTCTGATATTCTCCAATAGCCCTCAAGTAATCATTCTCCGCAAACAATTCATTCGCAAAACTGCGGTCTCCATTGCCATAAGAGAGACCTGTAAGAGTGAATATAAGACCCAATAATGAAAGAATAAACCGTCTCATTTAATATCCATATTAGGGTAATCCTTGGATTTCTTACAAGAAAGCTCCTGCAGCTACATAATGTTTCTCTAAGCAACAAAGAAAGGTAATATACATCTTGCTAATGCGGGAGAAAAATATATCTCATGATAAAAAGTATCGCAAGCAAATAACAAAGCCAGTTTACTTGTTTCCCTTTGCCACTTGCAAGTTTCAGTATTGGATACGATACAAAGCCAAAGGCGAGACCATCGGCAATGCTGTAGGTGAGCGGCATACCAATCAAGGTAAGAAACGCAGGTATGTATTCCGAAGGCTCGTTCCAATTAATCCTCGCTATAGACTTCAACATCATACTGCCTACTATTATGAGAGCAGGAGCAGTAACAGGATAAAGAAAAACATTCTCGGTTACTTCAACTCCACCGCCAATCATCCTTACAAGAGGAACAAAGAAAAGACTTACGAGGAAAAGAATACCAGTAACAACACTTGCGAATCCAGTTCTACCACCCGAAGAAACTCCGGTCGTGCTTTCTATGTAACTTGTAACAGTTGAAGTTCCAAGAACTGCTCCGAAAATCGTTCCTGTTGCATCGGCAAGCAGAGCTTTGTTTGCTCTGGGTAGTTTCCCGTCCTTTATATAGCCTGTTGCAGTTCCAACACCAACAAGCGTTCCAATAGTGTCAAACATATCCATAAAGAGGAATATGGCTATTACTGTAATACCACCCAACTTGAATGTACTTACCAAATCCAATTTAAAAAATGTTGGTGAAATAGAAGGTGGAAGGCTTGCGATACCTTGATATTTAATAATCCCCATAGGAAGTCCAAGTATCGCAGTTACGACCATTCCAATAAGTATTGCTCCCTTTATTCTCAGTGAAAGCAAAATCGCAATAACAAGAACACCTATTATGGCAAGGATAACAGGTGAGGAATGCAAATTCCCCAGGCTTACAATTCCACCGGGACTCTTGATTATTATTCCTGCTTGAACGAGCCCAATAAAAGCAATAAAGAGCCCAATGCCTGCAGCAATTCCATATTTAAGAGATTCCGGTATTGCATTAATTATCATTTCTCTTATCCTCAGGAATGTGAGGATAACAAAAACAACACCGGATATTAAAACAGCCCCGAGTGCAGCCTGCCAGGATAAACCCATTGTGAGAACAACAGTGTATACAAAAAAGAAATTTTCTCCCATACCAGGAGCAAGTGCAATCGGATAATTAGCATAAACCCCCATAATGAGCGTTGCAATGAAAGAAGAAAGACAGGTGGCAACGAAAACAGCATCAAAATCCATCCCTGCCACTTGAAGTACTGCTGGCTGGACAAACATTATATAAGCCATTGCCATAAATGTAGTAAAACCTGCGACTATCTCTACCTTTATATTCGTTCCCAACTCGTCAAAATGAAAATATTTACTTATCATTTCTTATACGCTCTTTTTCAACAGGTTTTCTCTCTCACTTCGTAATTTCCAATTTCCTAATTTCAAGCTTCACCATTTTCATACATCTTCACTCTCCCTCTTTGTAAGATACAGTATATTCGTGTGCACTTTATATCCAAGGGATTTGGCGAGTTTTATGCTCGTTTTATTGCTTTTCTCAATTAGAAGCCCTATGATTCCGATACCCATTTTCTTCAACTCTTTCTCTGCTGCCCAAGTGAGTTTCTTAGCAATACCCTGTCCTCTCATTTGTGGAAGGACAGCAATTCGATTCAACCAACCTTTCCTTTTTCCTTCAGAGGAGCCAACAATAACACCAACCAGGGTATCTTCCCGGAAAGCCCCAAGAAAAAGCTCTGGAGTTTCTTTCATTTGTTTGCTAATGGATATTCTGCTTTCCCGGCCCTTTGGTTTAAAAGCAAGTCCCGCTGACTTCCATACTTCTAACATCCTCCCATAATCTTTAATCCTCAATTTCCTTATTTCTATTTTCGATCCAGAAGACTCCTTACGCAATTCCCTCCCCTTTCCTTTGCAATATAACACGCTTTATCAGCAGCCATAACCAGAACATCCTTTTCTTCTCCATCAAGCGGGTACATTGCAACACCGATACTAAGGGTTATTCCCATTTTCTTAGCTGCACTGGATACCTTTTTTCTAATTCTTTCCGCTACTGCTTTCGAGAAGCTCTCATCAGTTTCTGGCAAAACAACAACAAACTCATCCCCCCCATACCTGCAGATGAGATCTATATCACGAACACAGGATTTCATTAATACCGAATACTCTATAAGAACCTTGTCGCCTGCAAGATGACCATTCGCATCGTTGTACTGCTTAAAGTTGTCAAAATCAATAAGTAGTAGACTTAAAGGTCTATTATATCTTTCCGACCTTTTGATTTCCGAATCAATCACAATATCAAAATGCCTTCTGTTCGGGAGATTAGTAAGCGGATCCGTTAATGAAAGTAGTTTGGTTTCTTCATAGAGCCTTAACTTCTCAATTGCATTGGCTATTTGAGCAGCTATTGACGATAGTAGTTCAATTTCCCATTCATCGAATCCGTCATATTCCTTGCTTTCAACATCAAGAACACCTATTATCTTATTACCAATTTTGAGGGGGATAGAAACCTCGGATTTTACATTTGAAATTCCCTTGATATAATGCTTATCTTTAAGAACATCTCTTGAATAGTAGGTTTTCCCCGTTGCAGCAACATATCCTGTGATGCCATCTTTACCGACTTTAAGTTTCATCTGTCTTATTCTATCAGGATAACCAGTCGCAGCCTTGATTCCAAGTTTTTTAGTATCTTTGTCAATAAGCAATATTGCAAGATTTAGATACCCAAATGCGCTTTTTAGTTCATCAAGAATTTTTGCAAGAAGCACATCGACGTCAAGAGTCGATATTAACGCCTGACTGATCTTGTATGAAATTGACAGATCTCTTATCTTCTGCTCGATCTGCGTATATAATCTTGCATTCTCAATTGCTGCTCCAGCCTGGTTGGCAAGCACACACACCAGCTTCACTTCTTCTTTCGTATACTCTCTTGGCGTTAATGAATCGACATAAAGTATAGCAATTATCTTCTTCTTTTCAAGTACAGGAACAGCAAGAACACCCCTTCTTTTTTTCTTTCGCGCCATAGGGTTTACATCTTTTCTTTTGCTTAGGTCACTGACCGTAACCTCTTTCCTTGCTTTAAGAACTTTTCCTGACACCCCTTTGTCTAATCTTGCTGTGCTCGAGTAAGATTCAAGCTTCTCATCCTTTTTGTGGTAATTGTATGCTTTGATAATCGCCTTTTTTTGCTCATCGACCAAGACAATGCTCCCGCCGGAACTTCCAGTCAAATCAACTGCAGCTCTAATGAATATTTTTAACACTTCTTTCAGTTCAAGTGTGGATGTTAAAGCAATACCAACATCTTCCAGTACTGTTCTTTCCTTCAATTCATCTCTTATTCTTTCAATCAAATCGGCATTGTAAATTGCAATAGCAGAAAAATCACAAAAAACCTTCAGTACATCCAGGTCCTTTTTTCTGAAAATGTACTTCCTCTTATAGTAAAGATTCAAACATCCGATGGATTTTTTCTTTACAATAACAGGTGCATCCACACAAGAAACCAAACCTTCTTTCTTAAACCATTTTACTGAAAGGTCATCATCAAAAGAAGCAAATCGCTCTTCAAGGTCTGGTATGATAATTGCCTTCTGTTTGCTTACAACTTTTCCTGCAACCTCTTCATCATATCGAACCTTAACGATTTTAAGATATGCTTTTGACAATTTGTATGAGTTTGCAATAGTTAAAAATTCGCGCTTTTCGTCAAAAAGAAGTATAGAACAAGCGTCGGCTAAGAAAAACCTCGCTGCGTTCTTGACAATTGCATCGAGAACTCGCTCCAGCTTTTTCTCGCTCAGCAAAACAGTCGAAATTTCGTGTAACTTTCTAAATTTCTCTATTTTTCTCATTGCAATTCCAACCCTAACTTATCTTTATTCAAAAGTCAAGCAAAATCAAAAAACTTTATTGAAATTATACAAAATGCCAGCAGAATATTATCAGCAATTCCATAAAATGACTATCAAAAGGTTGACATATTGACATTTATGCTGTATATTGCGTCTATGAAGAAAATTAATGTGGGTGGGCAGGCTGTAATTGAAGGTGTAATGATGATATCACCAGAAAAGGTTTCAATTGCTGTAAGAGCTCAAGATGGCAAAATCGTTGTGGATGTGCACGAACGCAATAAACGGTTTAGAGCAGCGAAATTTTTCAAATGGTTTTTTGTTAGAGGTATAGTTGCACTTGCCGAAATGCTATACGAGGGAATAAATGCAATTAACTACTCGGCGAGAATCGCCTTTGAACAGGAGGGGAAGCAGCAGAAAAAACGCGGTGAGAACTTCCTATCGGGTATAATTTCCTTCCTTTCAATAGTTTTGGCACTTTTTATCTTTCTTTTCCTTCCAATATTCATAGCCAGCAAAACAGGTTTGGATGCCAAACCAGTAATATTCAATCTGTTTACAGGTTTTATTAGGATTATTTTCTTCATTTTATACATACTTATCATATCCTTCATCCCCGATGTTAAACGTCTCTTCCAATACCACGGAGCAGAACATAAATCAATCTTCTGCTGGGAAGATGGCAAAGAACTTACGGAAAAAAACTGTTCGAATTATTCGACCAAACATCCTCGCTGCGGCACTTCCTTCATCTTTATTGTATTTATCGTTGCAATTGTATTCTTTTCAATTGTTGACACCTTCATTTTCGGTGTATGGGGAATGCCTTCGCTAAAGCTACTCAGGCTTGGCATACATCTATGTTTTCTTCCTTTCCTTATAGGAACATCTTATGAAATAATTAGATTCGCAGGAAAACATCCAAAAAACCCATTGCTCAAAGTGTTATTGAGTCCCGGTCTTGCATTCCAATATGTAACAACAAAAGAGCCAACACCAGCACAACTTGAAGTTGGATTTGCTGCATTACGCTCAGCTCTTAATATAGAACACAAGTGCACCAGTGCACAAGAGCACAAGGATAAAGAAAATGCTCGAAAAACTTGAAAAAATAAACACAAGATTCGAAGAGATTACGAAACTTCTTGAATCCAGAGAAACAATTAAGGATAAGCAAAAACTCATATCACTTTTAAAAGAAAAAAAAGAGCTTAACGACATCGTTAATTTGCATAAACAATTAAAGAATTTAGAACGAAGAAAGATAGAAGCAGAAAATATCATTGATATGGACAAAGATGAAGAACTGATAACATTGGCAAAAACAGAATTAAATGAGATTGAGCAGGAAATCAAAATAAAAAGTGAAGCAATAAAAGAACTTCTTTACCCAAAAGACCCAATGGACAAAAAAAATGTTATTATAGAAATACGAGCCGGAGCCGGGGGTGAAGAAGCAGCGCTTTTTGTTAAGGATCTTTTCAGTATGTATACAAAATATGCTAATGCGAAAAAATGGAAAACAGAAGTACTGAATACGCACACAACAGGCATTGGCGGATTCAAAGAAGTCATCTTCATGCTCCAAGGCAAAGGTGTTTACACCAAACTTAAGTTTGAAAGCGGGGTGCACAGAGTGCAGAGAGTTCCTATAACTGAATCGGGCGGGAGAATTCACACATCTACTGCAACAGTTGCAGTCCTTCCTGAGGCACAGGAAGTAGATATAAACATTGACCCTAAAGACTTGAAAACCGATGTTTTTCATTCATCTGGACCAGGGGGGCAAAACGTAAACAAATTATCTACAGCCATAAGAATCACCTATCTTCCCACAAGAATGGTTGTAATCTGCCAGGATGAAAGATCACAGCGTAAGAATAGAGACAAAGCAATGAAGGTTCTTCGTTCAAGACTGCTTGATATAAAGATAAAAGAGGAGAAGAAGAAAATTGCTGACAGTAGAAGAAAACAGGTTGGGACTGGAGATAGGAGTGAAAGAATAAGAACATACAATTTTCCACAGAATCGCGTAACAGACCATAGAATCAATCTATCCTTACACAAACTGGAATCCATATTGAATGGCAACCTCGATGCGATTGTAGAAAAACTCACTCTGGCAAACCCGAAGGAATAAAAGAATTGTCTTGAGATAAAATTCTTGAATACAAGCAATTAACTCATGAAAACCATGCAAAAAAAGTGGACGGTAAAAGAACTCATAAAGGTTACGACCGATTACTTAAACAAAAAATCCATAGATGAACCAAGATTAACAACAGAAATCCTTCTTGCTTACTCGCTCAATATAAAAAGGGTTTCCCTGTATCTAAATTTCGATCAACCCCTCACGGATAAGGAATTATCTATATTCAGAGAATACATAAGAAGAAGGATAGCTCACGAACCAGTACAGTACATAACCGGGAAAACTGGATTTATGGGACTTGACTTGGAAACAAAAAAAGAGGTTTTTATCCCGAGACAGGAAACGGAAATACTTGTTTGGGAAGTAAAGAAATGGATTGATGGAAATGTCTCTCGTGAACTTGTCCTGTTTGAAATTGGAACAGGTACCGGTGCAATCGCTATCTTCTTTGCAAAAACCTTCGAAAATGTCAAGATTTATGCCTCGGACATATCTGAAGCTGCAATTGAATGTGCAAAGACAAATATCATAAATAATCACTTAGACGAAAAAATATTCTTGCTTACCGGCCAAGTCTTTGAACCCTTTAAGGAAAAAGAAAAGGCAGATGTGCTCATTTCGAACCCACCTTATATACCTTCATCTGAGATAGATAAGCTTCCAGAAATTGTCAAACAGGAACCCAGAGAAGCCCTGGACGGTGGCGATGATGGATTGAAGTTCATCAAAAGAATAATCCATGAAGCTAACGATTTCTTGAAACCACAAAGTTTCATTGCTCTGGAGATTGGTATCAATCAGGCAGAAAGCGTAAAACAACTTTTTGAAAAAGAAAAATCATACAAAAATGTTAGAATAATCCCAGACCTCAGGGGAATAAAGCGTGTTGCTACAGCCGAAAAATTGTAATATTGCCCCGAGATAGAGTTTTCTTGATCCGTCCATAACCCTTTAAAATCCTTGACTTTTGATTGTTTTTGTAATATATTATTCATTGTTGACTATACTTATAAAAAAATGCTAAAAAATTATGACCAAAAGAGAGACCGAAATACTAAATAATATCAAAAACATTCTTAATAAATATCTTGAGCCAAACATTATTATACTCTTCGGCTCAAGAGCAGGACAAGAATATTCTGGAAATGCAGATTTTGACCTTGCGCTTGATAGGGAAAAGGTTGACATCAGGTTACAAAGAAAGATAAGGGAAGATATTGAAGAAGTATCAGGTCTTTATAAGGTTGATATTGTTTATCTAAATTCCACTGATAAAGTATTTAAGGATATAATTTTGAAAACTGGAAGGACAATTTATGAGAGAAGTACTTGAACTCGCTATTCAAAAACTTGAGAATGGCTTTTTAAGACTAAAAAATGGTGTACAAGAAACCAAAGATGAGCTTGACAGGGATGGCGTGATTCAAAGATTTGAATTTACTTTTGAGTTATTATGGAAAACCCTGAAGATATTCCTTCAATATCAAGGGATTGAAACTAAAACCCCAAGAGATAGCTTAAAAGAAGCTTTTCGCATCGCGTTAATTGAAGATGAAGAGGTATTTCTTGATATGCTTGAAGATAGAAATAAAACATCACATATTTATGATAAGGAAACCTCTAAAGACATATTTGAAAGAATAAAATCCAATTACATACTTGTAATTGAAAAAGTCTTAGAAAAAATTAAAAAACAATTTAAGGACTACTCACCATAAATATTTTCTAATACGATAAAATAGATATTCTATATACTAATCTTCGCTGATTAAAATAAAATGTTATAAACTGGCGAGTTTCTGAAATTCTCCTTCCCTGTAGACAATCTTTCCTTTAACTATTGTCATCACTGCCTGGCCCTTCAGTTTCCAGCCATCATAGGGAGAGTTACTGCTCTTCGAAACAAATTTTTTAACATCAACGGTCCATTTCTTGTTCGGATCAAAAACAGTTATATTGGCATCGCTTCCTTCTTTCAGAGTCCTTTCACCAAGACCAAGAATCTTCGCAGGATTTATGCTCATCTTTTCCACAAGTTCAGCAAGTGAAAGAATTCCACTCTCGATAAGCTCCGTGCATACGATTCCCAAAGCTGTTTCCAGTCCAATTATACCAAACGGTGCATTTCCGAACTCCATTTCCTTCTCAAAAAATGCATGAGGAGCATGGTCGGTAACGATACAGTCAATAAGCCCTTCTTTCAAACCTATCTTAAGAGCCTCTGTATCCTCTTTTGTCCTCAAGGGGGGATTCATCTTAAGATTACTATCAAATGTTACAAGACAGGCGGAATTTAATGAAATATGATGCGGTGTAACTTCACAGGAGATGTTCAAACCTCTTTTTTTCGCTTGTTTCACAATTTCCAGAGACTCCCTGGTTGATAGGTGGGCAATATGCAATTTCCCTCCTACAAAATCCAGTATTGCAGCATCCCTTGCAACCATTATGCTTTCGGCAATTGATGGCATCCCTTGGAATCCCAGTTTTGTTGATATGAAATCCTCGTTGATTTGCCCATCCAGAGTCAGCTCCTTATCTTCTTCATGCACAATAACGACTTTATCAACAATCTGGGAGTACTCCAGGGCACTCCTCATTATAAGTGAGTTACCTATTGGATTTCCGTCGTCACTGAACCCATAACAACCTGCTTTGACCATATCGTGCATCTCAACTAGTTCAACTCCTCGTTGACCTTTTGTAACAGCCCCAATGGGAAAGACTTCAACATAACCATCTCGCAAAGCCGTTTCTCTGACAAAACGAACCATACCTGAATTGTCAATTACTGGCTCTGTGTTTGCCATTGCTGCAACACCAGTAAAACCGCCTTTGGCAGCAGCTTTTGTACCTGTCCCAATTGTTTCTTCATCTTCTCTTCCAGGTTCTCTGAGGTGCGTATGCATATCTATGAAACCAGGGGCTACAACAAGTTCTTTTGCATCCAGTATCTCACCATCTGTTTTATCAAAATTCCCCATTCCCTTAATCTTGCTATTTTCAATAAGAATGTCGGTCACTTCATCAACATCCTGCAAAGGGTCAATTACTCTACCACCCTTGATAATAAATTTATGCTTCGGAAACTTCGCCACTTTGCCCTCCACTTAAAAGATATAGTATTGCCATTCTGACTGCAACACCATTTGTTACCTGCCCAAGTATAATAGAGTGTTTCCCATCGGCTACCCTCGAGTCAAGTTCTATTCCCCTGTTGATTGGTCCCGGATGCATTATGACAACATCCTTTTTCGCATCTTCAAGCCTTTTGGGTGTTATTCCATATAGTTCTATATATTCCCGCAAAGATGGTAACAAACCGCCTTCTTGTCTTTCCTTTTGTATACGCAGAACATAAATAACATCTTTGTTCTTGATTGCTTTGCCCAATTCAGGGGAAACCTCAACACCCATTTTTTCAATCTCGTAAGGTATAAGCGTGGGAGGTCCACATACAGTAACTTCTGCCCCCATTTTACAAAACCCCCAGATATTTGAACGTGCAACCCTTGAATGAACAATATCTCCTACAATAACTATCTTTTTCCCATCAATACTTCCAAATTTCTCCTTAAGACTGAGAAGATCAAGCAAAGACTGTGTAGGATGTTCATGTGTTCCGTCACCTGCATTGATAACGGATGCTTCTAACCTATCAGCAATAAAGTGAGCAGCACCAGGCATAGAATGTCTCATCACAACAAAATCGATTTTCATTGCTTCAAGATTTCTGACAGTATCAAGCAGTGTTTCTCCTTTCAACACGCTTGATGAACTACTGGAAAGATTGAATGAATCAGCGGAAAGTCTTTTTTCCGCAAGTGCAAAGGATGCAAGTGTTCTCGTGCTTGGCTCAAAGAAAAGATTTACTACAGTTTTTCCACGGAGATAAGGCACCTTTCTAATAGCCCTTTCAGAAATTTCCTTCAGAGACTCAGAAGTTTCCAAGATGGTCTCAATTTCTTCTCTTGTGAGTTCTTCTATCCCAAGCAAATCCTTCCTTTCAATTTTCATCTTCCACCTCCCTGATTACCACCCTATCTATGCCGTCTATTTCCTTTATCTGAACATCAACGAGTTCATTCTCAGCTGTGGGGACATTTTTCCCTACATAGTCTGGTCTAATCGGTAATTCTCTGTGCCCCCTGTCAACAAGAACAGCAAGTTGTATCTCCTTGGGCCTTCCAAAATCTATGATCTCATCAAGTGCAGCTCTAACCGTACGGCCTGTATAAAGCACATCATCGATAAGAATAACCACCTTATCGGCAACATCAAATGGAATTTCTGTCTTCCCTACAATAGGTTTATAGTCAATCAAGGTGAAATCATCTCTGTAAAGAGTAATGTCAAGCGCACCTATAGGGATGTCAACACCTTCTACTTTCTTTATGTAGTCCTTTATTCTCCTGGCAAGAAAATCACCTCTTGATCTAATACCTATTATGACAAGCCTTTCTGCACCCTTGTTTTTTTCAAGAATTTCGTGCGATATTCTTGCGAGAGCTCTTTTAATCTGTTCTTCGTCCATCACTGTTCCCTTCTCTCGAGTTGTCATTAAACCTCCCTTCTTTTCATAATTTCATTTTCCTCGCATGTATTGTGTTTACTATCCTATGCTCCGTATCAATTTAGGCAAATTAAATGTAAAAATGGAACATAGATTTAAAAAAACCTGACTTCTTTGTCAGGTTTTGTGATCAAATCCTATTTTTCATTTTGTCCTTCCTTTCCAGCCTCACAGGACCAGATTAAAGGTTAATCATCATTTGTTCATTATACTACAATTTCGGCTGAATGTCAATAGTTTTTTCTTGTTCCAAACCCACAACTCACAGCTAATTTATGAGCAGCAATTTGTAAACTCTTGTCGAGTTATCAATCTTCACAAAATAGATACCTGAGGGTGCCCTCTTTACCTCACCAAGAACCATTTTTCTCCCTGTAATAGAATAAACGGCTATTTCCTCATTTCTTAACAGATTAACAAAATCTGCATATGTTAGGAAATGTTTTTCTTTACTCTCATCTTCTGTCTCTTTCACACAGGAACTGTGATTTGGAAAGAGGTCATTCCAGTGATACCAAAATGGAGCTTTATTAGCTGCATTGTGAAGTGAATCAGCAAATGATACAGCGAATATTGAGTCGTTGGGGAGAAATAGCATAGTCTGAATTGTATTATAGTTGGAAACTGCCCTCATTATGTTGAACATTCTCTCTGTTGTTATGCTGGAATCTGCACGAATGGAATCAATCACAACAGCATATCGAGGGTCATATATAGGTGTATAATTCACCTCCTCGTGGTTAAGCATCAGAAGATTCCAGGGGAAAAGATTAGTATCATTAAGAGCAGTCCGGAAAGTATCACCACTTTCATTTACACATTCAATCACACAAGCTGCAATTGTTGCTGAATCGATATATGGCACAATCGTGTGACATAACCAGGACCCTGCATTAGGGCTGTCTTTGCATTTTTCAAATACATCTACGTAGCTGATAGTGTCATTACTGTTATAATCGGATATCTCCAATATTTCACGTTGCGTGAACTGAAAAGGCTCCAGCCTGGGATTGACATTTACCGTGTTTATATGGTATCCCATATTCATCTCAACCGCAAGCATATCCTCATTCATACCCGATATAGTTGATATTATACCGGGGTATCCAAATCCAACCCAATCCCTGCTATCTGTCGGATCAAATGTCATAATCAGTGCATTTTCAAGCATAAGCTCAGTATGTGTGAAATCAAGATTTCTTCCCATTATAATATTTCCATTTAGCAGTGTATCCGTTATCGTAGCATTACCCCAGGATGAAAGAGAACTGCATCCAAAAGGATTCTTAAGAGAAAAAATATAACTGACATCACCTATGGAATTTGCCACCAGGACATCTGTGGAATCCATATCCCTTCCAAGAGTATCAATATGAATGCTGTAACCAGCATCCAGAATTCCGCTGAGAAGTGCATTCGCTTCATCGATGAACGCCGCTGGAACTGTAAAATAATTCCAATACTGAGAGTATATGTAGTTGTACTCCGCTGGCGACATACCTAAACCATTGAACATGAAATCAACTGCAAAATCAATAATTCTTTTATTGAGAAGATATCCCTGTGCATATCCCATCTCATAATTAGTCCCCCACAGGTTAAGAATCTCCTGCTCACCGTTGTATTCAATTGAACCATTGACTCCGAATACAGCAAACGGCATAAGAATGATAAAAACGGAGACGATTATCTTGCTCATATTCTATTTATTCAATTGATTGTCCAAAAAAACCTGTGCAATCAAGTAGTCACCTGATTGCCTTCGTTATCCAAATGTTATCAAGAAGATTGACAGATTGAATCTTCTTAAAGCGGTTTCTTTTTAGAAGAAATTCAAGCATCCACGGAGACCAGATAAAGAAACGGCCTGTAAAAAATTCATCGCTTTCCGGAAGCAAAAAAAGTCTTTCAAAAACCCCTGTTACTGTATCGATAGAAGAGTGATAGGAAAGCATAATTTTATTCTCCTGATTTTTCTCAACCAGTGTTTTTTGATACGAAGAAAACAATATATTAACCCAGTCAGAATAGTGAAACAGTATAGCACCGTCAATATTCATTACATTCCACGATTTTCTTATTGCCGTGTCCAGTTCGTCAATTGCAAAATGTGGCAGAGAGTTACCAAGGAATGTTACCGCATTATAAGCCTCTTTTAGGCTCTCAATGTCTTTAGCTTGTTTTAAGTAGAATTTACTTGCCAGTTTTTTTCTCGTTTGGATGTCCTTCGCCTTCTGTATATAAGATTTGGAAGTATCTATTCCGGTAGGCTTAAATCCCAATTTTTCCAATGCAAATGTAGACACTCCCATTCCACAACCGATATCGAGCACTTTGCCCTTTTTAACATCAAGATGTTCCCCAAGAATTCTAAGGAATTTCTTCATCCTGTACTTACCCTTAAGTGACTCAGGATCATAGATTTGTTCGTTGAATTTGTAATGCAAAGATAAATCCGACCCTTTGTCCTTATACATAATTATTAGGGACACATCCCATTTTTGAAATGCTTGGTTTTTCGTGGTCTTCCTCGATTTTTCCCCATTAAGTTCCGGTTGGTCTTCATTTCAACCTCCCTCACAAAATTCTGATCTCCCAAAGGTAGTCCTTTACGGGTTACCCGTCGTATTCTATCGATTTCTTTCTGGGTTCCTCTCTTCTGAATAAAATCTCTATATTCATCTGTATTTTCGTATCCTGGTAATTCACCTAAACTTAGCAAAGGGTCTTCCACCCCCAGTATATGCGCCCTTGCACTTGACCATCTGTAGACTTGAGGTTCCTTTGCCAATCCTGCTCTCACTGAATTCCAATCTATATATCGAATGACACTCCATAGATAAGCATCTTCGTTAACAATACAGGAATAGTATCGACACTCCCACAATCTTCCTGTTCTGCGATACTTACGGTTTATGCTTTGAGTGTGACAAAGCCCTATTCCTTGCATTGTCTTTGCCAGTCCAATATCCTTCGATGGTTTCACTAACAAATGAATGTGGTTTGGCATAAGAGAATACGCAAACACTGAACATTTCCATTTTTTTGTATACCATCTTATCAGTTGAAGGTACCGTTCTCTATCCTCGTCATCAAAAAATACACGTTGCTTATTGTTGCCTCTCTGAACTATGTGATATGGATAATTGGGTACAACAATACGCGATATTCTTGCCATAGGGTTTGATACTACCATATGGTGTTTTTTTTGTCAATAGATAAGTAGAAAAAATTCACTATGAAAAATCAATGACTTCAAAAATGGGATGTGTCCCTATTTATCTAAATTCCCTATGTTTGGATTGTTTATCTTTATACATTTCATAATCCGCAATGGCTATCAGTTGATCTACTGACTTTTGGTGGACAGAGTCGAATTCCGCAAAACCGCTGCTAAGGCTTATAGAATAAGGCTTCAGATTTCTTGCATTGAAGCTCTTAACCCTCCTTGCAATTTGCTGCCACATAGTTTTTGCTTTGTTCAATGAGCAACTTGGGAAAATTAGCAGGAACTCATCTCCCCCCAATCTACAAATAAGACTTTTGGTCCCCTTTAAGGTTTCATTAAAGAATTCACTAACAATTCTTAATGCCTCATCGCCCTCTTTATGTCCGTAAGTATCATTTATATCTTTTAATCCATCCACATCAATATAGCAGATGCATAGCTTTGACCTTCTCCGCTTCTGTTCTTTAAGCTGTTTCCCAAAAAGGAGCAAACCGTATCCTCTGTTGAATACACCAGTTAGCACATCGGTAGTAGCGAATCTTCGTAACTCTTCTTCTGCCTTCTTCCGTTCCGTTATATCCAACATAGTTCCCTGAATTGCTGGCTTACCCTCATAAACAATGCGGCTTCCAAGAGCCTCGATACTGAATCTACTTCCATCCTTTCTGACACCTTCAAATTCATATTGAATAGTATTTTTCTTACCCGATTCTCTCAATCTCACCTGCTTTTCCACAAGATTCCAACTGGCTGGGTCAACCAACTTATTAATATGTACTTCCAACAAGCCCTCGGTACTTCTATATCCAAACATTTCGGCAAAACGCTGGTTATAGAACTTCAAAATATGTTTCTGCGTGATGTACAATCCGGCAAGAGAATTATCTACAACCCATCTATATTTTTCTTCACTCTCCGTTAATGCCTTTTGTGCTGCCTTTCGCTCAATTGCCATTGCAACCTGTGTCGAAACAAATTTCAAAATATCCATATTTTTTTCTCTCAATCGAAGACCTTTTGTATAACTTTGTACTGCAAGAACACCGATGATTTTTTCATTCGTTTTCAGAGGAACCCCAAGCCAATCGACAGGAGTGCGTCCATGGGGCCTTACTTTACCTTCCTTTGTCAACCGCTTTACTGTTTCTTTATCTGCCAAAAGGGGTTTTCCTGTTAACAACACATACTCTGTCAAACCTTTACTGAACTTTCTCGAGCTTCTGGGTCTTGTGCTTCTATCAAATTGGTCAACATAGTAGTCAAATGTAATAGTTTCCATTGTTTGGTCACAAATTGCAATATAGAAGTTTTTAGCCGGCATTAGTTCGCTTATTATAATGTGGATTGAACGATATAATTCATCAAGATTTTTGGTTGAGTGAACTGCTTCAGAGATTTTATAGATAGAATTATGCAGGTTCTCCGCTCTTTTCCTCTCAGTAATGTCTTCGAGAATGCCATCAAAATATTTCACATTTCCTGATTCGTCCTTTATGGCACGAGCACTCAAAGACCCCCAGAAAGGGCTTCCATCTTTTTTCTTCAACTGCACTTCATAGTTTGCAATTTCACCGTTCTTGCTGATAGTCTGTATAAACTTCTGACGATCACCACTGTGCAAATATAGATCTGAAACATAAATGTTTTTCATTTCAAGAGGACCACTGTAACCAAACATCCGTACAAGCGCAGGGTTAGTAGATAACATATGACCACTTGGGTCGGCAGAGGTGCGGAACACACCGACCGGAACATTGGATTGCAGACTTCTGTACTGCTCTTCCCTTTCTCTGAGCTCGAGTTCCGCTTTATTTCTTTCAGATACATCGATAAGAACTGATTGGGTTGCAGGTTTTCCATTATACTGAATAAGTTTGGAAAAAATTTCAACCCACAATACCTTTCCACTTTTGGTAATTGCTCTAAATTCATATTGCTCAGGAACAGATTTTCCCTTAAGACGAGCAATCATATTCCCCCATACAAGTTCCTGGTCATCAGGATGCACCAGAGCCTTAATTTGCTCTGGAGAAAAAGATTTCAATTCATCAACCGTATATTCAATTGTATTTGCATAAGTGGAATTGCAATAAACAATATGCATATTCTGAATAATTACTATACCTTCTATTGACTGTTCGACAACCGATTGATATTTGGCTTCACTCTCCTCTATACTCATTCTAATGCGCTCACTCTCGGTAATATCTCTTGTAGCTGCTATGAAACCAATTGGTATCCCTTCATTATCTTTTATCGCCGATGCGCTTAGTTCGCTTCTAAATCTGCTGCCATCCTTTCTCAAAAAAGTATACTCAACATTCCTCACAAAACCTTTGGTCATAGTCTTCTTCAGATTCTCCATCGCCTTCTTGCGGTCCTCCGGAGCGATCATTTCAAAAGATGACATTCCGATTACTTCTTTCCTATTTTTGAATCCGTGTATCTTAATGGTTTTTTGAGATGCGTATATTACATTTCCTTTGAGGTCTGTTATTGTCACAGCGTCAGGCAGTGTTTTAACCAATGCACCATATATTTTCTCCCAGGAGAGTTTTAATTCCTTCAGTGTTTTTTGTTTTCTCCTGGGAAGTTTTGCTTGCAGACCGTTCTTTCTCGATTTCCCCATACTTCGCTTTTTACCTTTGTTTTTCATATTTGTTAAGTTTCACTTCGGTTAATCTATGTTGTTAAATAAAAACCCTTTATCTTTTTCCTTATCTATATTATATTATTTATATATTAGACCCGTATAAAAGTCAAGATGTTTTTAAATCTCTACTACTTTGCGATGAAGTAAACTCCAACTATAATCAGTCCAATACCCAATAGGTTGTAAAAATTCACTTTCTCCCCCAACAGAAAAATTCCAATTAAAAGTGACCAAATAAAAGTAGTTGCATAAATAGGATAAAGAACTGTGAGTGGTCCTCCAATGCGAAACGCAAAGAAAAAGAGAAACATAACAGAGACATAACACAGCACACCAAGAATTACTCTGTAATTTGTTATCCACGACACAAAGTTATTGGATGATGATTCTGCTCCTGTTTTGTAGAGGTATTGGCCTAAGGCACCCAAGAAAGCAGCGACTAAAAAGAATAGTATTGGTTTGAAACCAACAGTGTTCATAGTGTTTTATTTTAGTTTACGAGATGCATCAATAACTGCCGTTTGCAGTCTCTCTGCAATCTCGGAATAACTCATCTTCTTCAATACTTGTTCTGTAAGCCTAATCGGAGAACCAAATGCTATTTCAACAAATCCATCAGATGGAAACTTTTTCTTGAAATTAAAACACTCGAAAGTCCCTTTTATAAACACCGGCAAAACAGCCGCCTTCGTCTTTTTTACAAGTAAACTTACACCCGGTTTGAACTCTCCCATTTGCCCGGTTCTTGTTCTTGTTCCCTCAGGATAGATTATTATGTTCCCGCCTCCGGAGAGGACTCTTCCACACATTGAGATAGCACTGAAATCGGCAGATTTACGATTTATGGGTATTATATTAGCCAATAAATGGGTAAACACTCTGGTAAGTGAATTGGAAAAAAAATAATCAAGGGCTGCAACTGCGCGTATCCTGTTTACCCTGCCAAATGGAAAACAGGAAAATATTAGTGGTGTATCAAGATGACTCGAGTGATTGGATACAACAATATATGAGGCTCTGGAGTACTCTGATTTATATCCTAACACCCTTAATTTGTGATGATACCTATAATAAAATCTTATTGCAATGTAAATATAAGGACGTAAGAGATTCGTAATTACATTGTTTCCGACAAGGTCATATGCATTTCGCGGTGGCTCGTAGTGCCACCAGTCTTCATCCTTGACTTTGTCTTCCTCTTTCAATTTAAACAATAGTGTAGAAAAGGTTTACGAGATGAAAGAATAAAGGTGCAACGAAAATAATACTGTCAAATCTGTCCAGAAGCCCACCATGTCCAGGCAAAATTCTACCAAAATCCTTTATTTTAAGGTCCCTTTTAACGTATGACATAACCAAATCGCCACTGGTTCCTCCAATTGAAATAACAGACGCAAAAAGAATTCTATGGAAAACACTGAAATTAGGCGCCAAGAACTTCAGTGCAAAAGACAAACCGATGACAACAAGAAGTCCACCTATCAAACCTGCGTCGGTTTTCCTGGGACTTATCTTTGGTATGAGTTTATGCTTTCCAAAGAGTTTTCCAAAAATATATCCACTTGCATCATTCGATTCTACAAGCAAAAACAAAAGAAAAATGTAGGCAATCCCATTTTTAATATTGACAAAGAAGGCAATATGAGCGAATAGCCATCCGAAGTAAGTTATCCCCAGCATAGCAAGGCAGGCTTTTTGTACCATATGTTCATACTCTCCTCTAACAATAGGTAGAAGGAGAACAAAAATTATCAGATATACAGGCATTGCTTGAAAAAATCCGAAATAACCGAGAAAGACAGGGATATAACACACAATAATTGCCAAATTGCTCAGTATAATAAAGTATCTATCCTTCCAGAGACCAACCGCATTGGCATATTCACGAAAACAGAGCAAAGAGAGAATCAGTATAATAACCTTAAATGCAACAGGGGAAAAAACCAATGGAATAAGTATAGGAGGAATGATAATAAACCAGGTTAGATACTTAACCCACATACGACCAACATTCTTTTTTTGAATCCTGAATACAACAGTCAATATGGATAAGATGACGGCGTATCCTCCAAGAATCAACCCCATTGTTAAGAGAATTACGATTTTAATATTCAATGAAATTCTTCCTCACTTAAAAGGTTGTTATCTTCACCCCTCAATCTTGTTTATTTCCTTGAGCATTCCCACAACACGGTTAACGACAGAAATCTGCCCAAGAACGATAAACAAAATCATACACCATTCCATAACGGAGAGCGTTATTCTAAAGATTGTGAGCCCAGGATGCCCAATCTTCACAAGAATAAACTGGACCAAAGATGCAAGCATAATTAACACAAGTCTGTCTACCTTGTCAAGAGGTCCCTGCTGCTGCCAGGAAACACCAATAGCCTTGCCAAGCATTCCTGAGTAACTGACGAGTAGGACAGTTAAAGATGCAAACATACCGATTCTAATATCACACAAAGAAGAAAAGGATATACCTATCAAGATAAACATATCGGCATATCTATCAGGAAGCGCATTGACCAATTTGCCCTTCATCGAGGTCCGCCCTATCTTAAGGGCAATCAAACCATCCAGTGTATTAAGTGTCATCCTTAATAGTATCAGCGCTATATTTATTAACAGAAGAAACGGCTTTGCCCCTGCTCTATAGTAAAGGAATCCGATAAGAAGTGTAACGAAAAAAGCAATAAAACTAATAATATCCGGGGGTATAAATTTGATTCTATCAGCAAATGAACTGAGAATAGTGCGATAGGGGTATTTTAAAGCATGGAGAGCTAAAGATTTACCTACCTTCGGCTCTGAACTTCCCTTCTTATTGTCTTCTGGCGTTTCCATTATTCAAATCCAGCAATTTCAATCTACTATAGAATTAGAAAGAAGTCAACGGTTTTCTTGCCTATTCAAAATATTCAAATGCATTTTCCCCCCTTATCCTGTTTTTCTTGCCACAAACCATAAGTTCTCTATAAGAATTCACAAATTCCTTATATATATTCATTTCATTAATAATGTATTGTATCACAGTATCAATAATTTGTCAATCATAATTTGGATTTTGGTTTACTTTGTGCAATAGAAATTCTTTTTTCCTATGCTCTTATTGGACAGGATATATCCCGTTAGAAATTCCGTCTTAAGTCCCGCAAAAAAACCCTTGACAAAAAAACAAAACAAGTATATTATGTTTGTAACCACTAAGCAGTGGTAACAAAAATGAAGAAAGACCTAACAGAGAAACACCTTATTCAGATTGGCTTTAACAGCTATGAAGCGAAAGCTTATGTTGGACTGCTCAAAGGCAGAAACTTCACAGCACCTGAATTATGGAAGCTCACGGGGATTCCACGCTCCAGAGTTTACGATGTCCTCTCTTCCCTCACAGAAAAGGGTTTTGTCAGCTTTCTGCCGGGCAAACCAAAGAGATACTGCGCACTTGACCCATCTGTAGGTTTACAGAACCTGCAGAGAAATACGGAATTGGAATTAAGAACAAGAAAAGAACATCTCGAATCAATCACTATAGAATTAGAAAGTTTGCTTGTCCCGATCTATAGAAAAGGTCAGAAAGCTCATAATCCCATGGAATATATCGAAATTCTGAATGATCCGGGACAAATCGGAAAAAGATTTAGGGAACTCCAGCTAAATTGTAAGAAGCAGCTTCTGGCTTTTGTAAAACCGCCCTATGTTGTTACACAACAAGAAAATCTTCCCACAGAAAAAAAGGTCTTAGGAAAAAAAATACGAATCAGAGCAGTGTATGAAGAGGAAGACTCTGAAGAATTCAGAAAGTACCTAAAAAAAGGAATAGATGCCGGAGAACAAGCAAGAATTGTGAAGTCCCTTCCCATTAAGTTTGTGCTTTTCGATATGAGTAAGGTTATATACGCACTCGAGGACCCTGATTTTGGTAATGGAAAAACCTTCACTTATTTCATAGTAAAACAGAAAGACCTGGCAAAGTTATTCAAGGCAGCATTTGAATTCTATTGGAAAAAGGGAAGAATTCCTCGAAAAAAATAAATGAGAAAAAATTGCTCGTGTATTATCCTTTTATATTACATACACTTACGAGACATTCAAAAGAGAAAGTGCAGAATTTGCACTTTTTTATGGCAATTGTTTTTGACAAACTTTATTTAAATTTGCTTAAGTACAAATGATGTATAGATTTATTGTGTTCAAGAAATTCTACATAACCTCTGGCACAAATTATGCTTATTTTTATAATTGATGTAATATGAAAAGAATTTGGTTTTTATATTTGATTGTTTGTGCTCTTCTTTTTCCTCGCACTGGCTTTTCCAGTAAGAAGTACGAGGAGCAACTCGGATTCCCTGAAAAACCGCACGGTACTGCATACAGAGGCTTTAAACCTTCCCTTGAAATAGTGCAGGCAAGAACTCCAAATAGCAAGGTGTTCAAAACAGAAGAGTACATCGTTCACCGCATATTTTCTCATCCCATTCACAGGATTAATGACCAGGGAAAACTGGAGGATATTGTTGATAGCTGTGGATGTTTCAATTGGCAAATTGATGAGTATTACAGTGGATATGCCGATGGGCTTTTTGAGGAAATTAACGTTTGCGGTTCCAGCACAAACTACATCCAGGTAAATGACACCTATTATTATAGAGGATTTGTGGAATTTAATACGGATGCTATACCTGATACTGCTGCCATTGATAGCGTAATACTGACCCTAAACTGTATTCAATGGCCGGTTTACAACGAAGACCATGACATATGGTCAATTGAGAGTCAGCCATCAATTTCCCAGGCTATGACTGTTTATAACGATGCGGCAGACGGTCATTGTTACATCAGTAATTATCTTGGAGGAACAGGCTGGAACGTCTGGAATCTTGGGGATAGCGCCTGTGTCGATATGACTAACTTGCTTGTGCAAGATTGGTTTGCAGTCGGTATTTCGGGATTCTACTCAGCTTCAGCATATTATCTCCTATATGCTTGCGGCACCGGATTCATAGATGTTTACGAACCGACAGGGGTTAAAGAAGTCAAAGACACAAGATACAAGCCCGGAGGCATAAGACTATCCGCTCATCCAAATCCGTTTACAAAAAAGGTAGAAATAAGATACAGAATCCCCGAAATTACGAAAATAGAAAATAGAAATTTCCCAATTTCCCAATTTCCAATTTCGCTTTGTATTTACGACTTGAGTGGAAAATTAGTCAAATCCTTGCCAATTTCTAATTTCCAATTTCCAACTTCGAAGGTAGTTTGGCAAGGAAAAGATAACGATGGAAAAAGGGTTCCAACCGGGACTTACTTCTATCAATTAAAAGTTGGTAAAAAATTATTAACAAAAAGGATGTTACTGATACGGTAATAAAAATGAAAGGAAAAAAGAAAAGAGAGATTGCCTCATTCGAGAATACGATGGGTTTACTCGCAATGACACCCATCATTTATGTCATTGCGAGTGTCTCGAAGGAATCTCAGGGACTATGCACCCTGTTAAATAAATTTGTGATGAGGAGGTAAAGATGAAAATGCTCAATATTCTTTTTTTACTCTTCCTTACCGTTCTTCTACCCTCCGTTGTCTTTTCTGGTGAAGTGCAAGAAGGAAACACTTTATGGTATTATAAAGATAAAGACCCTTCACAGGAGATAGTTAATTTAAGAAGTCCTAATACAAAGGTGTTTCTGAATGAGGACGGACACTGCACCTACAGGATATATCTTCAACCAGTACACTACATCGATAAAACTGGTCATTTGTGTGATATTGAGCTAAGCTGTGGCCCTGAAGTCAGATCTAGTGCTATGGACTTTTCTGGCTATGCAGACGATCTATTTGGCGATTTAGTTACTAATGACGAGATATGGACCCATGAAGATGGTTTCTGGAGGGGATTTGCAAAATTTAACACATCGGCCATTCCTGACGAAACTATTATCGATTCGGTAAAGCTAAGTCTCTATGCTCTAGACTGCTGGGGGGTACTATTTGGTGGGACTCACGACATACGCTCAATGGAAAGCAATCCCCAAACCGGCAATGGTTATACTGTGTATGCCGATGCAGGCAATGGCTACCTTTATGTCGATGACTTTGACCCAGACATAAATACTTTATATACCTGGATTTTGGGCGATGAACCTACTGATTATGCCTGCCAGCAGATGACAAACTTGCTACCCGAGGATTGGTTTGCAATTGGGATGTGTGACTATGGAGGAGGAGGCTGGTATTCAAATGCCATGGGCTACGATGGGGGAATAGGTTATGTGGAAATAGAGCAGCCCACTGCAGTTGCACTCGTTTCCTTTACAGCGTCGCCTGATTTTGATTTTGTACAATTGAACTGGAGAACCGAATTCGAGATTGACAATTTGCAATGGTTGATTGAAAGAAAAAATGAGAAAGGAAAATACAAAATCATTGCGACTATAGCAGGAAACAATACAAAACCTTCTCCAACCAGTTATTCCTATATCGACAAAGATGTCCTTCAAGGTGAATTATATTTTTACAGGCTCTCGGATATAAGCACTTATGGTCATAAATCCGTGCATTCGCCTGTCTTCGTAAAAATTCCTGAAGTCAAGAGAGACAGACTTCTTGTCTCTCCGTCCCTGTTCCGAAACTATTTGTCAATAAAAGTTCGAGGTTTCAAGGGAAACAGAGGCAAACTGAGCATAGTTGACAAAACAGGTCGCATCCTAAAGGTCTATGACCTGACGGGAAAACAAAGTCCTCTATTACTGACCTGGAATGCAATGGATAAAAACAATAAAAGAATAAACAATGGAGTTTATTTCATAAGGCTTACTGTTGATGGAAGCCTTTCAGAGACAAAGAAGGTCATCCTTCTACAGTAAATACATCTTGAAAAGAATAGAAAGTTTTATTGATTCGGTTGAGAACCAGAAACTCAATGTTTTCGTCTGGATTACAACACTTCTTTCAATAATCTTTGCAAGAAATTTCCTGGAATTGCTTCTCCAAAGAACTCATTTTGTTACCTTCTATTCAATATCGTCTATTTCCCCACTAATGCTCCTTTTCTACTCTCTGGTTTTCCACTTTAGCATATTCCTTACCATTGCAATCTTCTTGCATATCCTAACACGTGAACCAATAGAAAGAATTTCTAAACTTGTTATTATTTTCTGGTTCATCACTTTTTTGCCATCAATCCTTGATTTGCTCTTTTGTGGAGGAGGATACAAACTGGCTCATTTTCTCAATATTCACGAAATTTCAAAAATGTTCCACTTAAGCGCAAGACTCCACATGAGAATTCAAAGGGTCAGTCTTCTGCTTACTTTTGCTTCTTCCTTTCTGTTATGCATCTGGTTTCTTATGTATAACAGAGAAAAATGGAAAGCAGCATTCTCTAATCTAAGACCATTTCGTTCAATCCATTATGTCGGAATGACACTGCTTGGAATCTTGTTGGGATTCTGGATTTTTAGAAACACCTATCCTGTTCCGTTTAACACACCAGTATACTTTCTGGCGGCTTTAGCACTGCTTTTTTCGATCTTCTTTGCCTACCAAAGTGCAGTAGTCGTTAATGATATCTTTGACATTGAATCTGATAAAATATCAAATAATAATAGACCCCTTGTCAAGAAAAAATTGTCATCGGGTGAAATGCGAAGTCTTGCCATTGTTTACATGTTTATTGCACTCTTTTTTGCGATAAATGTTAGCTATTCAAGCTTTTTTCTCGTGTTTCTTGCAATAATGTTTTCTCTTATTTATTCGGTCCCTCCATTAAGGCTTAAACGTTTTTTCCCCATTTCGACATTTATTCTTGCGCTTTCTGCTCTGATTGCAATGCTTGCAGGTTTCTCTATCTTTGGGGATGGTAAAAATATCTATATCTTCCCAAAGCCACTAACTCTGCTTGTGCTTGTTATTTTCACGCTAGCCGGGAATATAAAAGATATCAAAGACTTCAAAGGAGATAAGAAAACAAAGATAAAAACCATTCCTGTACTATTGGGGGAACGTAAAGGCAAAATAGTAATTGCTCTTTTTGTGTTTCTGAGTTATATTTTAGTAGCACTAATCATACGGAAACCAATCATATTAATTCCAGCAATCACATTTGGTGTATCAAGTATGCTAATCATTGTAAAGAAGAAACTCAGCGAAAAACCGATTTTTATTCTATATTTCGTATTCACCATAATATTAGCCTTCTTTCTTCGAAACAATATTAATACTTTGAGCTCGCCGGAGGTAAAACAGGGAAAGGAAGTTTCTTTGAAAGTGTTGCAAATGGAACAAGAAAACTTATAACACTTGGATTTTTCATAAACACAATATGATGAAAAGACGATTGGAAACATTTATTGAACACTTTGAAAATCTTAGAATTAGTCTCTTCCAAGCAATTATTGCTTTCCTGGCTATAGTGTTCTCGAGAGCCTTTTTAGAAGGAATATTTGAAGAACACCACACCATAGGGCTTCACCCAGTTACAGAAATTTCGATATATAATTTCTTTCTTCATTTTCCTGTATACTTTCTCTTTGTTTTCTTGACATCTCTAATCCTTTTATACATCCTGGCAAAAGAAAGAATAGAAAAGATTGGGAAAATAGTACTCTCTTTCTTTCCGATAATTTTACTACCTCCTCTCCTGGACCTCCTTATTACTCACGGAAAGGGTGAATCACTTATATATTTGCTGAAAATACCAGACCTTTTCAAAACACTATACGGCACTTTTCTCTTTCCTATTGCTCTAAGAGGTGTTTCCTATGGAATAAGAATTGAAGTTTTATTCGCATGCTTATTGGCTGTAACTTATGTCTTTATCAAAACAAATAAAGTTTACAAATCTTTGCTCTCTTTCTTTGGCATTTATTTGATTCTTCTTTTCAGCGGGTCACTCCCACTATTAGCAGGAGTGCTTCTTTCTCTTTTTAAGAATTCTGGTGTCTCAGCATATTTTCTCATTTTTCAATCCGGTGGTTTTATCCCTACTGAAACCCAGAGAGTAACCCTCGTTTTTCTCCTCCCTTTATTACTCCTTGTTCCACTTTGTTTTTGGCTATGGTCTCCCAGCAAATTCAAGGCATTGTTACGAAACATGAAATGGTTTTTGTCTCTTCATTTTATCGGCATGGTTTCCTTGGGAATATTTCTCTCCTTCACTTTAACTAAAGCAGCAGGTCTGCAATTTATCTTTAACCCTTTGGACTATGTCGCTATTCTTGCTCTCTTTGTCGCAATATTCCTCGTTCATCAAAGTACTGTTCTTTTCGAAGGGGTGTCAGATATTTACCAGAATCAAGAAATCAAGAAAAAAAGTGTTCTAACACCTCATGAAATATCAATCATAGGGACACTTCTATTTATCGCCGGCGTCGTCATTGCCTTGAGCATAACCTATGTTTGTTTTCTTCTCATAGGAGCATTCGCTCTCGTTTTCTTCTTCTACATTTATCCACCGTTCCGATTAAAAAGGTTCTTCCCGATTTCCACATTTCTTTTAAGTCTTGCATCTCTTATAGCTGTTATATCCGGTTTCTCGCTCTTCACTGGCGAAAAAGCAGCCTTTGTTTTTCCCTCAAGGATATCCCTGCTTGTATTGGTAGTCTTCACACTTGCCTTCTCTCTCAAAGATTTGAGTACAATGGTATTTGACAAAAAAATGAAAATGTTTACCATTCCTTCAATTTTTGGCGAGGAAAAAGGCAAGAAAATAATTGCTTTTATCCTTTTGTTAAGCTTTTTAACCGTTCCGTTAATTCTCAAAAGCTACATCTTATTCTTTCCCGCAATCTTGCTCGGATTTTGCGCTGCCTTAGTAATTCTGAGAAAACGGCTTAGAAAGGAAATGATTGCTATTTTCTATATACTATTTGCAATACTTGTTCTTGTTTCTATCTATAAAAATAGAGAATATATGATGCTAAATAACAATTCCTCACTACTGGCAACGCGGGAATACTACATAGCAAACTCTTTCATGGAAAAAGGATTAATAGATAAAGCAGCTACTCGGTATGAATCTGCACTTAGAAAAGGGTATGCAACTGCTAATATACACCATAAGATTGGACTACTCTATCTTAAAAAGGGAGAGGTCAAAAAGTCAATAATTGCGCTAAGAAATTCTCTTTCATTGGAACACAATTCCCCTGAAACAAAAGTCTTACTTGCTCAGGCTTATATCAGAGAAGGAAAACCGGATACTGCAATTATTATCTGTAACAATGCCATCAAAGAGGGAAGATACAAAGCAGAGTTTTATATGTTTAAAGGCGAAGCTTTTCTCACACGGGGGGCTATGACTGAAGCTTTGAAAGCATTTGAACGTTCAATCCTTTTGGGAGAAGATACAGGGAAAAGTGCGGCTGCAATGGGTGATATCTACCTTTCGCTTGACTCTCTTGATAAGGCAATCGAACTGTACACTCAAGCATTAAATTGTAACAAACAAAGCCACATACTAAAACAGAGAGCGGAAGCTTACTACAGAGTAGGAACACTAAATAATTCTCTGTCAGATTTAAAATCAGCATTGCACATCGACCCTGAGGACCCAGAGGCAAATAACAATATTGGAATTCTCTATTACGAAAAAGCAAATTATAGCAGGGCATTAGAATACCTAACCAGCGCAATCGCTCTGGATAACCAATATATAATTGCTTATGAAAACCTCACAAATGTATATGAAAGAATGGGTCTATACAAGGAAGCTGCGCTGACAAAACTGAAGATGCAAGAAATCAAAAACTCAGGAAAAATTAACAATTTTAGTAAGAAAAGGAGAAACCTATGAAAAGAAAAGTTTTACTCATATCTATGTTTCTTTTCCTGCTTTTCTTCACGAAAATAAATCTCCGGGGAGATGGTTGGAATACCAGGACAGCCTGCCCTGGAGCGCGAAGATATGCTGGAGGTTGCGCTGTGCAGTATCAAGAGGCTGGAACTACAGCTACATATATCTATGTTATAGGCGGTGATAATGCCGGAATGGGCAGTGGCCTTACTAACACTACATATAGGTATGCTCCCCTTTCAAACACATGGTCAACGATGAGTCCTATGCCTTTCTATGCTTACGATTTCGGTGTCGAATCTGGAATACGTGACAACACTGTGCGTTTGTATGCTTTTGGCGGCTATGATGGAGGATACAGGAATCAAATATATGAATACACACCGACTACTAATACCTGGCTTTATCGTCGAAATATGTCCATTTCCCGCGAGGGTACAATACAGATTGGCAAGGTCGGGGGAAAGCTCTACGCTATTGGAGGAGATAATGGAAGCATTCTCAACCTGAATGAAGAATATGACCCTTCAACCAATGGATTGGTAACTAAAGCAGCTGAGACTCAAGCGGCAGGTGACCAGGCAGTTGCCTCTGTCGGAGATAGCGTAATATTTTGTATTGGAGGAGTCTATGATTTAAGCTGGAGTTATACGAGAAGAACCAATTATATGTATAAACCTGCGGCTGGTCCTGGTTCTTGGACAACAAAAGCCCTGAGAAGTGACAGTGCCTGTGGCGCAGTTGCCGCGTATTTTAATGATACTATCTATGTTTTCAGTGGAGGCAATTTTGTTCATTACCTGACCGCAGTTGAACGATACAGCGTTTTTGGAGACAACTGGGTAAGTAACGGTGCTCCTATGTCAGCTGTTCAGGATGGCGCAGTTTGCGGTGTTATACCTAACAATCTTTACAAACCAACTGCCTTCAACCTCCTTGCCCCAGACAGCGGCACTACCGTAGTAACACTACAACCAACTCTAACATGGGATAACAGTGAAAGAACCAAGGGTCCCCGAATCTGGCTGATTACTGGAGGAACAACGCAAAGTGCGGGGAGTAACCCATCCACTCTTAACCGTGCATATACGATATCAAGCGACACATCATCAGCAAACGATACACTTTTGTATACACTCTATTATACATTGGATGCAACATATACAACCTGTGATTCAATCTTAGATCTTTTGAGTCCAACATATACATTCACCTCTGACCTCATAGCAGATACAATTTATTACTGGAAGGTTAAAAGGTCTGACTACTATGAGGGGACCGAGCGGTGGTCAAACCAGCTTGACTGGTGGTTCAGAACATATAATCCTACTTCTATTGAACTTTCCTCTTTTAGTGCCTGGCTCCATTACGGGGATGTGAAACTGCTATGGAGAACAGAATCAGAGAAGGATAATATGAGATGGTTGATTGAACGGGCTTTTGATAGAGCAGTCAATTTTACACTTATTCAAACCCTTGATGGTCAGGGAAATAAACCAACTCCTACGGATTACAGTTTTACAGACAAGAATGTTGCTAAAGAAGGGAAATATTTTTACAGGCTTGGGTCAGTGAACACTAAAGGTGAAACAGAATGGCATGGACCTGTTACAGCATATTTTAAGATAATCGTTGCTTCCGATATTGTCTCCGTCATTCCAAGCAGTAAGGGAAAAGTGAAAATTAACTATATCGTTGGGAATCCCTCTCAAACAAGAATTGAACTTTATGACCTTTCAGGTAGAAGAATAGAGACGCTCCTTGACGGAAAAAAAGAAGCGGGTAAGCATTCACTTATATGGAATGGAGGGATGAGCAATGGAATGCAGTCTTCCACTGGTATATACTTCTGCAGAATCCAATCTGCTTCTTTCTCAAGAACAGTGAAGTTTATCTATGTGAAATAATGCCAAGTTCTGATAGTTATTTTCGTGAACCATCATTTTTTACTTGACTTTTTTGCATAAGTCCTATATAATGACTGAAGTATGATGGAGATGGAGTAGATTAAGAAGTATTATGGAAGATGTAGAGAAACCACTAATTTCATTCCCTGAAAAGAAATTTAGATTTCCCAGTAGGTGAAAAAAGGAATTATGGGGAGAAGATTCCCTTTGTAAGGGTTTGCTCCTCGGTTTTATGTAACAATGTGTTTGGTTTAGGTAGTTTATAGGTGAAGAAGAGAACATCCCTTAAAAAGGGAATAGGATCGTTTTTTTTAGCAGGAATTATTACAATACTTCCCCTCGGGCTTACAGTAATTGTTGTTATCTTCCTTGTTAACCAACTTGGCAACATTGCAGGAAGATTACTCAAACATATCCCAAGGCTCTCCACTTTTCCTCCTTATGTGATTACAATTATCGGATTTTTCACATTACTTGTCGTAATCTTCCTTATAGGAATGATTACTTCGAGTTTTATTGGTCGGTGGTTCCTTAGATTGACCGATAGATTTTTCTGTAAGTTGCCTTTCGTAAGATCTGTATATTCCAGTGCAAGACAACTTACAGATACTCTTTTTGTCGACAGGTCTGCCTTAAAACAAGTTGTTCTTATTGAGTACCCAAGAAAAGGTATCTATACACTTGCTTTTGTTACAAACGAAGCTTTATGGAAAATCAAGATAGGAAGAAGAGAGAAGGACTGTCTTAACGTTTTCGTTCCGACAAGCCCAAATCCAACTTCAGGCTTCTATCTCTTGATTCCCTCTGATGAGATTACACCTACGGGATTACCGATTGAATGGGGATTTAAAATAATTGTATCTGGTGGAATTGTTCTTCCTGACAAAAGGAGCATAGGTGTCTAATTTACTCAAAATGTTTAAAAAACTATTAACAAGAAAAAAGAAACCCTTAAGCGTTGAAACTGAAGCTGAACTCCGCGAAATCATAGCACAGGGAGAGGAAAGCGGGATTATTACAGAAGATGAGGAAGAACTAATCAGAAGCATTTTTGAAATTGGAGACACACCCGTTAAAGAGGTTATGGTACCCAGAATAGAAGTAATTGCAATAAAAGATTCAGACACGATAAGAGACATTCTAAAAGAGTTCAAAAAAGAAGGTTTTTCAAAATTACCCTGCTACAAAAAAAACCTGGATAATATCGTTGGGATAGTTTACTTGAACCAGTTACTTATGTTCTGGGGAACGAGAGAAGACCTAAGAGCCTGCGATATAATGAGATTCCCCTATTTTATTCCAGAATCAAAAAGAGTTCTTGATACACTTAGAGAGTTCCAAAGAAAAAGGATTTCAATTGCTATTGTCGTTGATGAATATGGAGGAGTTAGCGGACTTGTAACGATGGAAGACCTTATAGAGGAAATCGTAGGCGAATTGCAGGATGAACTGGATAGAGAAGAAACTCCAATAAAGAAAATAAAAAAGGGTATGTATCTTGTAAATGCACGAATGGAAATCGACGATTTTAATGAAATAATGGGTACGAGTTTTGACTTGAAAGATGTGCAGACTGTTGGTGGTCTTGTTATCAACAGACTTGAACGCATTCCCCAGAAGGGGGAGACCTTGAAACTGGACGGTTTATCAATTCAGGTGATTGGTGTTTCAAAAAGAAGAGTTTACCGGGTACTTGTAAAAAAATTGGAGAACATTAAACGGTGAAACATTCGAGATTTGTGCACCTACATTTGCATACTGATTACAGTCCACTTGATGGAGCTTGTAAGGTCTCAGAAATTATAAAGACTGCACAGGCATTTCGAATGCCAGCTCTTGCCATCACTGATCATGGTAATCTCTATGGTGCGATAAAGTTCTACAAGGAAGCACATAAGGGTGGTATTAAGCCAATTATTGGAATGGAAGCCTACATTACAAAAGGAGATTTACATAAAAAACCAAGAGGTAATAAGTCTGATTATAATCATATAACTCTCCTTGCGAGTGATGAAGAAGGATACCGAAATCTCATGAAACTTTCCAGCATTTCATATCTCGAAGGATTCTACTACAAACCGAGAATAGATAAGCAAGTGCTTAACAAATATCACAAGGGTTTAATAGGTCTGTCTGCTTGCCTGAAAGGAGAGATACCTCAAGCTTTGTTGAACAATGATATTAATCTTGCCAAGAAGACAGCACTTTATTACAAAGACCTTTTTGGTGAGCGAAATTTCTATCTTGAATTGATGCGAGTCGGTCTTGAAAAAAGCGAAAAAGCAACAGAAGAATTGATCAAACTCTCAAAGGACGTCGATATCCCCCTTGTTGCAACGAACGATATTCATTATCTTAAAAGAGAGGACGCTGAGGCTCACGATGTACTTCTCGCCCTCCAAACAAAAGATGCACTTGACGACAAAAACAGACTCAAATTTGAATCAAAAGAACTGTATTTCAAGTCACCGGAAGAAATGAAGGAACTCTTTCTTGATGTCCCCGAGGCAATTGAAAATACTGTTAAGATTGCTGAACGATGCAATGTTGATCTGGAACTTCACAAAAAGAGAATACAACTTCCTAAATTCAACCTACCCAAAGGCTATGAGTCCTCTTTCGAATACTTATCCCATCTTGCACAGAAAGGTCTAAAACAAAGGTTTTCTACCATTACCCCGGGTATTGAAGAAAAACTTGCATACGAACTTGACATCATAAAAAAAATGGGATTAAGCGCATATTTTCTTATTATCGAAGACCTAATTAGATTTGCAAGGGAAAGAAAAATCAGAATTGGACCGGGACGTGGTTCCGCAGTTGGAAGTCTCGTTCTTTATAGCCTTGGAATCACAAACATAAATCCGATTGAGTTTGGTCTTCTTTTTGAGAGATTTCTCAATCCTGAACGGGTAACGATGCCGGATGTAGATATTGACTTTTGTGATGATAGACGGGAAGAACTAATCCAGTATCTTTTAAAGAAGTATGGGAGGGATAGTGTTGCACAGATAATCACTTTCAATACATTGGGGTCAAAGGGGGTATTACGAGATGTTGGACGTGTACTTGGTTTGACATATGACGAGGTGGATAAAATTGCCAAGCTTGTCCCTGATGGTCAGCACGTTACCATAGATGATGCACTACAGAATGAACAATTCAGCAAACGCATTGCAGAGAAAGAGGAATACAAGAAGCTAATTTCAATTGCCAAAAGTCTCGAAGGATTGAACAGACACCCTTCGATACATGCTTCTGGTGTAGTAATTACTCCGGGAACGCTAACGAACTTTGTGCCTCTTTATAAAAAATCAAACGAAGAATCAAGGATTGCCACTCAATATGATATGAAATCCGTTGAGGAAGTTGGACTTCTAAAAATAGATATACTTGGTTTGAGAACCCTTTCCGTTATTGAAAACACCTTGAAACTGCTTTCCGAAGAAAATTCAAACATCGATATCGAGAATATTCCACTTGATGATAAAGAAACCTATTTGCTGCTAAGAAAAGGCGATACGGCAGGGGTTTTTCAACTCGAAAGCAGTGGAATGAGAAAAGTAGTGATGGAAATTGAAACTGACAAATTTTCCGATATTATTGCAGCAGTAGCTCTCTTTAGACCTGGTCCAATGCAATACATAACAGAATTTATCAAGAAAAAGAAAGGCGAAAGCAAAGTTACATATCCCCACCCTCTGCTTGAGAACATCTTGAAAGATACTTATGGAATAATGATATACCAGGAGCAAGTAATGCAGACAGCAAGTATTATAGCTAATTTCACTCTGGGTGAAGCAGATATGCTTAGAAGGGCGATGGGCAAAAAGATGCTTGACGAGATGGATGCAAAAAGAAAAGATTTCATAGATGGAGCCAAGAAGAACCGCGTAAATAGCAAAACTGCAGAAAAGATTTTTTCAATTATGATACCTTTCGCGGGTTATGGATTCAACAAGTCACATGCAGCAGGATATGCAATGTTAGCGTACGAAACCGCATACCTTAAAGCCCATTATCCTGTTGAATTTCTTAGTGCAACTCTAAGTTCCGTAATGGACAACAGTAAAAAAATACGTTTCTTTGTAGAAGACTGTAAGAAACATAAGATTGATGTCCTACCTCCCAGTGTAAATACTTCATTTGTAAAATTCAAACCTACTGGCGGCAAAATCTATTTTGGACTTGCTGCTGTTAAAAATGTTGGAGAAAAAGCCGCAGCCGAAATTGCCAAAGAAAGAGAAGAAAACGGACCATACACGGGTCTTTATGACTTTGTATCGAGACTCAATTCCGATATCGTCAATAAAAAAGCAATAGAAGGATTAGTAAAAGCTGGCGCTTTTGATTGCATAGAGAAGAATAGAGCAAGATTGTTTGCGTCTATTGAAATGGCTATCAAGGCTATGAGCAGCTTACGAAAGGAGAGAGCCTTCGGACAAACAAATCTTTTTAATTCTAACAACACTGCGAACTCCGTTGAAGAGAAATTACTCAAAGTTACCGAATGGAGTAAAATACGAATTCTGCTCAATGAAAATGAAACTTTAGGGTTATATTTTTCTGGACATCCTTTTGAAAATTGCTATGAAGAAGTTAAAGGTTTCACCAACTATTCTTCAAAGAACCTCGGCTTTGCATCCGATGGAACCGAAGTAATCTGTGGTGGTGTAATTGAGGAAAAAAGAAAAACAAAGGACAAAAAAGGTGAATACATGGCATTTCTTACTCTTGCTGATCTCGACGGTTATCTTGATATCGTTGTATTTTCCAGTCTTTTCAAGAAATACTGGCAAGATTTGAGAATTGGGAATACTATTATCATTAAGGGTCAAAAAGGAAGCAATGCCAGACAATCAGATAAAGAAAGTATTGTTGCGTCCAAAATTCTTACTCTGGAAGAGTTAAGGAAAAATTACATCAAGAGAATTGAATTTCATCTTCCGTATGCTTTGCTGAATGACAAAATGCTTCTCGATATTCAGGAAACAGTGGCTTCACATTCAGGTGAAAAAGAATTCTATGTATATGTCAATGGTGAGAATGGAAATGTTCCTTTAAGATTAGAATCAAAGGTCGAGATATCAAAGCCATTAATAGATTCTTTACAGAGAATCAACAGCAACTGTTCCATAAAAATTGGAGGAAAAGATATTTAACCATTTTCTCTTTCTTATTCTACTGATTTCTAATCAAGAAAATTCAGTTCTTGATTTTGCCAACCACCTTTATGAGCAAGAGGATTACTACAGGGCAATTACGGAATACAAACGTTTTATTTTTATTTCGAATGATTCCGAGAGCAAACTGTATGCAAGAAAAAAAATTCTCTATTCCTACAAGAATGCAGGTAGATACAGTGATGCTACTCTTTACCTTAACACTTTTTCAGACAATGGATACAAACATATGGAAGAAGGTAAGATTTCTCTCTTGATGGACAAAACACAAATGGCGAGGGCTTTCTTTGCCAAAAACAGTTCAGATACAGCAACCCTTCTCACTGCCTGGTCTTACATTCTGGATAACGACTGGCAAAATACAGTTTGTGTGCTTGACTCTTTTTCTTGTAATCCTAACATTGCTAATGTTTCCCAAAAAATGGTTCAATACGCACACAAGGCTGATAAAAATATTGAGAAAAAAAGCAAAACTCTATCCGCACTTTTTTCAATGCTCATTCCAGGTGCAGGAAGGTTTTACACAAGAAGACCGGGAGACGGTTTGTTTTCTTTCCTTACAGTTATGGTCCCAGGAGTTATATCTTATGTTTACTGGCAAAATGATAGAAAGAGAGCCGCGAATATATCACTTGGTCTAACCGCCCTTTTTTACACTGCCAACATTTACGGCTCCATAATTTCGGCGCAAAGTTTTAACGAAGTTAGAAACGATGAATATGTTCGCAAGATTGAAAATGACCTACACATAGAAGAAAACTTTATTAAACAAGAAAGGAGGTGAGATAATATGCCACATGGTACAGTAAAATGGTTTAATGAGAATAAAGGGTTCGGATTTATTCAGCAGGAAGAAGGCCCCGATGTATTTGTTCATTTCTCAGAAATCCAGGGAGACGGGTTCAAGACACTCAACGAAGGTGATGAAGTTGAATTCGAAATCACTGAAGGAGAAAGAGGACCAAAAGCAACAAATGTCGTTAAAGTAAACAAGGAACAGTAATTTCCTACATCAGGTTCTTAGGTGGATAAGATTTCCACCAACAAATATATAGGAAAGGAGGTGAAAAAAATGGTGCATGGTACAGTAAAATGGTTTAATGAGAATAAGGGATATGGATTCCTTCAACAGGAAGATGGTCCCGATGTATTTGTTCATTTCTCAGAAATCCAAGGAGATGGCTTCAGGACACTTGCAGAAGGTGACCCAGTAGACTTTGAAATCACCGAAGGTGAAAAAGGTCCAAAAGCAACTAATGTCGTAAAATCGAAGTAAATATCAGTCCTTTGAGGAAAAACATAATTTTGGATGTTTTCCGCACAACTCGATAATCATATTAAAGGAGGTAAGTAGCAGGAGTAAACGTACTAAATAGACACAAAAATGATTCAAGCATCAAGGATTCTGAATAAGGGTTAATTTGTTAGATTATGCCTACTCGGATTTTTCTGAAACGGGCAGGTGAAGTTCCATGTCCAACATGCGCAACCTGCCCAGGTTCACCCTTTCCGCAATTGGGGATTCCCCACAGTTTCCAGTGTTTCATGTCACAGATTGCGTCACAAGAACTCCAGAAAATGGGAGTCTTTCCTGCATAGGTTGGATTCTTATATATCTGTCCTATTTTCCCGTTCTTGATTTCAAATGCAATTTCTGTCCCAAACTGGAAATTTAGGTGTTTCTGATCTATACTCCAACTTCTATTTGTCTTGAACAGAATTCCTTTTTCGGTGTCCTGAATTAAGTTATCAAGCGTTCACTGACCTGTAGATAGGTTGATATTTGGCAAAGAACTGAGAACTGGGAGAACTGGGGTCAGGCCCCATTAGAAAATGTAAAATTTCTAACGGGGTAAACTGAAAAATAGAAATTACGCTCCGCATTTTGTTTGACGGGAAATCAAAGAGATTTTGTTTTATGCCTTTTGCCTTTTGCAGTTTGAGCGACTGCCCGAAAGATCAACCTCAAGATTTTTCCTCTTGACTTTGCTTGAAATTTTTGTATTATGATTTTATGGAAAAACTGATACTCGCTTCTGCATCACCGAGAAGGAAAGAGGCTTTAAGAAAACTGGGAATTCCATTCGAATCCGTTTCCAGTAATCTTGATGAGGGACGGGATACTGAAACCCTGAAAATGGCACCGCATGATTTAGCGCTTTATCTCGCAAAAAAGAAAGCCACCCTTGTGTCAGAACAATTCCCCAATAATTTTGTGCTTGCAATGGACACAATCGTAGTTACGGATGAAAGAATTATAGGAAAACCAAAGGATAGTGACGATGCAATTGCAATGCTAAAACTTCTCAACGGAAAACGGCACAAAGTGGTAACAGGTATTACACTCATCAATGTCAAAATGGATTACGATGAAAGCAAAAGCGTAGAAACACAGGTTACATTTCTTAAACATTCCGAGAATTTCTTAAGACAGTATGTAGCAAAAGGCGAATCCCTTGATAAAGCGGGTGCCTATGGTATCCAGTCAGAAGGAAAAACACTCGTGAAAAAGATAAACGGTGATTACTCTAATGTTGTAGGTTTTCCTGAAAAAACAGTCCTGGAAATGTTAAAAAATGCGGGTCTCCTCATTCCCACCCAAAAAACAAACACAGAGAGTAATGAACTAAAATGATTTCTCTATGCTCTTTGTTGTAGTAAAGGAGAGGAGGTGAACAGTTATATGACAATCCAAACGAAAAGGATTGAAAAGAATACAAAAGGTTTTTCAGATGTAATTGATATAACGGATGAGGTTGCATCATTTATAGAACAATGTAAAGTCAAAAATGGCATTGCGACTATATTTGTCCCTGGTTCAACAGGTGCGGTAACAACGGTGGAGTTCGAACCGGGACTAAAGAAAGATGTTCCTGAATTTGTTGAAAAAATACTTCCGCAAAATGCAGATTACCATCATAACGAGACCTGGCATGATGGGAATGGGTTCTCACATATGAGAGCAGCACTTTATGGTCCCTCTTTGACTGTTCCCTTTGACAACGGAAAACTAACGCTCGGAACCTGGCAACAAATTGTTCTTCTCGACTTCGATGCAAGACCAAGAAAAAGACAAATTGTAATCCAGGTAATTGGTGAATAGTATGAGATTTAAGACAATAGAATGGAAAAATAATGCTATAATAATTCTTGACCAGACAAAACTGCCCCGGAAAGAAACATATGTTGAAATCAGGTCAGTCAGGAAACTCGCAGAATGCATCAGGAAACTCGCGATAAGAGGTGCACCTGCACTGGGAGTTGCAGGAGGTTATGGAGTCGCTTTGTCCTCTTTGATTCATAAGGGCTCAAAACTTAAAAAGGCAAGAAAAAAAATACTGAATGACATTGCAGTTTTAGAAAAAACAAGACCAACAGCTGTAAATCTTTTCTGGGCACTGGAAAGAATGAGAAATATCATTGTGAATTTTAAAGAAGGAAAAACAAATAGGCTTCATTCTATTCTCCTTATGGAGGCAAAAAAACTCCACAGCGAAGATAGGAACCTGTGCAAAAAAATCGGAGACAACGGTGCAAAACTTGTTCCCCAAAAAGCAAATATAATGACGCACTGCAATGCCGGTGCCCTAGCAACAGGAGGATGGGGAACAGCACTTGGAGTCGTCTATGCGGCAAAAAAAATGGGCAAAAAAATCAATGTATATGCTGGAGAAACACGACCCCTACTTCAAGGTGCAAGACTAACCACATGGGAACTGAAAAAGAACCGAATCCCAACAACCCTCGTTGTCGATAGTGCAAGAGCATCTGTACTCAGCAAAGGAATCATAGACTTAATTGTAGTCGGTGCGGATAGGATTGCAGCAAATGGTGACACCGCGAATAAGATTGGAACATATCCCCTTGCAGTCCTTGCAAAAAGACATAAGGTTGACTTCTATGTTGCTGCGCCCTCGACAACATTTGACCTTTCCATAAGAAAAGGTGCCGATATACCAATTGAAGAGAGAAATGCAGATGAAGTAAAATTCTTCAGGAGTGTACGGACAGCTCCTGCTACAGTATCCGTTTATAACCCTGCCTTTGATGTGACACCAAATGAACTTATTGCAGGCATCATAACTGAAAAAGGAATAATACGAAAACCATTTAGTAAAAACATACGAAAATACATAACCTAAATTAGCTAAAGATTATAATATGAAACCTGTTAAAATAGAAATCAAGGGCAAAAAGTGCAAATCCGCAATTCCCCGATTTCGTAGTTTCTTCATCATATGTATTGCTATTTTCTCACCGGTCATATGTTCTGGCGTTGAGGGAATGTATGTGGATATACCGTATCCAATAACTCCGCCTGGTGACCTATTGCAAGGAATTGAAGAATGGAAATATCAAAAACCCACACCTCACTTTCTGCCTCTTTTCTTCTTAGGCGCAAGAATTGACCAAAATAGAAAATATGATGCAGAACTCACTACAGGTTTTTCATATGCTCAAATCAAACAAAAAGTCGAAGTAAAGCGGAAACAAATTTCATTATTTGACAATACACACGTTGATTATGCAAGCGCCTCATTTCATAACAATGAGGATTCCTTATTTTGCGGATACAAAACCTCCTCATGGTGGAACTTGCAAAAAGATATAACTGATTTGGCTTCACATTTCACTGCAGAAACGAAAGGTTTTATTTTCGAAGTCTCATCCAGAACGAGGTATTTCGCAGGGAAAAACGACTATGAGCTCTCATCAAGCATACATAGATTATATGGATACGAAAATATGCTCTCATTTCAATCGTCATACTCACACTCTCCATTTTTCACCGACAGAAACAGATTGTTGCACTCTGAATTGCGGGACCGATTTGCCTTCAAAGATTACTTTTTTGTCATCCCTGGAATTGCAGCAAATCTACTATCTCAAACCTCTTTCTCTCCTTTTTTGAAAACCATTTTTCTTGTAAATAAAAATCTATCTATCGAATCAAGTATCGTTGGCAGTTCATTGGATAACAACCTTGAAAGTTACTATGAACTCCCCTTTACAGCATTTCCTGAATCACTTGTCTCACCGTTCAGTCCGATAAAAGCAACTCTACAAGTTTATGCATTCGCAGACACTTCTACTTTTTGTAAACTAAACATTTGCGCACGAAAAACACGATATCCAATCATACCTATCCAGGAAAGACAATATTATCTTGGTTATCAGAACCTTGATACCACAATCTCATTTGTCGATATGTCTTTTGAGTTGAAGATAAGCAAATGCATGTTTACGGTTAATCCCCAACTGAGATTTAGTTATACGCCTTTCTACGAACAACATATTGCGTACACTCCGACTTACAAATTATCAGCCGATATTATCTTTAGACCCAATGAAAAACTTACATTCCTCACCAATACCCAGTATGCTGCTAGAATATATGATTGCGATGAAGGGGAAATCGCACCCTACTTCACAGTATCTTCTTTATTGAACTTGAAAATAATGAAAAATGTAACCCTCACTGCTGCAGTTTTGAATATCAACAATAGCAAAAAGAATTTTATTGGTGACACCCATTTTGCAGGAAGGATAATGAGTTCATCAATTGGTATGCATTTTTGATGTAAGAATGACAAAAGTCACGATACGAATAAGAACACTTGTATTGCTGCTTGCGTTTTACTATTATTGATAAATGAAAATATTTACCCCGCAAGAACGTTTCATTATACTTTTTCTCATCTTCCTATTCGTTCTGGGAACTTCCATCTATCTTTACAAACTTAATCATCCCTCATTTGCGCCTGCATACATCATTGAGGATTTTCAAAAGAAGGTGACGGAGAAGAACATTGTGCAAGAAACCATTGATTACAATCTCCCTCTTCCGGAAGAGAAGGAACAGCAAGTATGGCAGGAAAAAACACTACCCAAAACCAGGATAAATATCAATACTGCCAATATGGGGAAACTAATGCAGCTTCCAGGAATTGGTCCATCGTATGCAAAAAAGATACTGGAATATAGAAAAAAACATAATGGTTTCAAAAGAATAGATGATATAAAAAGAATCAAAGGCATTGGAGAGAAAAAGTTCGAGACGATGAAGAATCACATAACCATAAAGTAGCCATGAACTTCCATCGAAAGGCAGCGGGGTCAGGCACCATTAGAAAATGTAAAATTTCTTGATTTCTCTTTCAATCCCTGTTGTATTGTTTTTTTGTGTAATTTGAACGACTGAAGCTTTAGGGTGCAAGGTATTCCTTCTTCACAGATTCCTTAATCAGGTTTTCTGCATATTGCCATAGTGTCTCTGAACCTTCTTCTATATGCTTATTCCGAGCAATAACCATATCACTTCGTACTCCATGCTTTTTCCAGGCAAAACCCTTTGTGTAGTAATTATGCATCAGCGGTTGAAGCCTATCAAGAGCGGCTGCGAATTTTCCTTCCGCACTTTCTCTTGCTTCAAACTCATCCCAGAGAGAACGAAACTCCTGTGCCTGGTCTTCTGGTAGTATATTGAAGAGTCTATTTGCTGCTTCTTGTTCTCTTTTCAATCTGCTCTTTTGACCCGCTTCATCATAACAGAATGTGTCGCCCGCATCAATTTCGACAATGTCATGAATCAAAACCATTTTCAAAACCCGGAGAATATCTATACTACTTTCATTCGCATATTCCTGGAATAATAGTACCATCATTGCCAGGTGCCAGGAATGTTCTACATCATTCTCATTCCTTGAACCATCCATAATGTAGGTTCTTCTCAGTATATGCTTCAATTTATCAATTTCTACGATGAAGTCAATCTGCTTTGCTAACCTTTCCTTAAGTGTCATTTATCTCACTCCCTTTTTGCTCATGCATTTCCGTGCTAGTTCTTAATATTAACTCAGCAGCCCATTTTCTTAGCTTTTGAGCATTTTCTTTCTTATTATGCATTAATGGGTCAATGAAGTCTATCTCTCCAATAATCTCATTATCAGCAACTTGTATTTCCATATCTTTCTCCTTACCTCCTGTAGTCTGCTATTATGGATACTGCTTTATGGGGGTCAGTAATGGAAACCGGAATATTCCAACCTCTTCGTCTCAATATTCTTAAAACCTGTATATGATACGGAAGAAACGATTCCATCTCTCCAAGTATCTTTTTCTCAAGGAAGGTTTTTATGTCACAAACAAATTTGAGCATTCCCCGCTCAAGCACTATTATATCGCTGCATATATTGAGAAAAAGACCCAATTCCTGTGTAATTACTATAACAGTTTTCTTGCTTTCGAGCAGCTGCTTTATCAGCTCGACTACCAAAGCTCTTCCCTCCATATCAAGCCCCGCTGTGGGCTCGTCAAAAATATACCAGGAAGGTTCACAGGCAATAATGGAAGCAATTGCAAGCCTTCTCTTCTCGCCTGAGGAGAGAGCAAAAGGCGACAGTTTCCCAATCTGTTCATGGTCCAAGCCAACTGTCCGAATGGCATCTTTTACTCTTTCTTCAATTTTATCCAATCCTAACATTAGAGGGCCAAATGCCACTTCCTCATCAACTGTATCCTTGAAGAATTGCTCCTCTGGATACTGGAAAACAATTCCTATTGACCTCTGGAAGACGGAAGGCTTCATATTACCATCGCTAACCGAAATCTTCCCTGATGCAGGAAGTAGCAATCCCTTTAGCAACATTGCAAGAGTGCTCTTGCCTGAACCACACGAACCTGTCAGAAGGTAACCCATCTTATCACCGAGTGTTAAATTGACATTTCTAAGAACCATTGGTCCCTTTGTATTTCCTCTCCGGTAACAGAAAGAAATATCTTCCAGTATAAGTTTCATTTTACTTTTTTCGCTTCAATGACATCACAGAGAAGATCAGGCTTTGGTGGGTATACATAGTGATGTATGCCTCTGCTTCGAAGTTCCCCAAGAAAATCCAAACTTTCCGATTTTAGTTTCATTTCGACCTTGTTTTTCTTTTCCAGTTTTCCTTTTTCCAATAGATAGATAGTGTCACCCAGCAATATTTCTTCAGGGAAATGTGTTATCAGTATTATTGATGTCTTTCCCTTCAGGGAAAGGATTACATCAAGAATTGTTGTCCTTGATACAGGGTCAAGATAGGTTGTCGGTTCATCCAGAATAAGATGCTCGGGCTTAAGAATTAGAATAGACGCAATTGCAACCTTCTGCTTTTCCCCTCCGGAAAGTGTGTGAGGTGAACGAAACCTTAGATGTTTGAGATGAAACTTCGCCAGGGTTTCCTCTACTTTTTTCTTGATCTCTTTGGTATCGACTGCAGCATTTTCAAGCCCAAATGCGAGTTCCCTTTCGACAGAAGTTGTAATAAATTGGTTATCTGGATTCTCAAAAACAATTCCTACATTTGCCCTTTGCTTTTCAAACTCTTCACTCTCATCGCTTTTAATTCCGTCTACCAAAACCCTACCGCTTGCTGCTTTCAGTATTCCTGCAAGCAAAAGACCAAGCGTTGTCTTCCCTGAGCCGTTGGCTCCGGTAATTGTAACAAATTCACCGTTGTCAATTTTTGCCTTGATGTTTTCGAGAAGCGGTTTTTCGCCATATGCGAAGCTAACATCATCCAGTTCTAAAATATGAGTCCTCTCTTTTACAACTTCTATCTATTTTACCAGTAGAATTTTCTTTACTATGTCTTTCTTTCCCTGTTTCAAATGACAAAAATATATGCCTGCAGAAATGGGTTTCCCTTCCTCATTCCTTCCATTCCACGTTACTGATGAATGAAGAGACAGGAGAGAAGAGGGAAAACTGCGGACAAGCCGACCACACGCATCATAGATAGAGAGCGAAATTGGGAAATTTCTATTTTCTATTTTCGTAATTTCGGAGATTCCGTATCTTATCTCTACTTTTTGGTTAAACGGGTTCGGATAGGTAGTCAATTTTGAATTTTGAATTTCGAATTTCGAATTTTTTGTCTTTTCCTCTATCCCCACTATTGTATCCACAAATGCTCCATAGATATCGGTATTTTCATAACCCAGTCTTCCATCATTCCATGCTACCAGGTAATTATCAATCCCCGCAAAACACGACACCTCAACCTGAAGACCTGCTTCATTGCAAACAGGGAATGAAGTAGATTCCATCACAATTCCCGATGAAGAGATATGTTTTCCAAATATGTCAGGTGTGCCAGCTTTGTCATCTGTCCAGACCGCAAGATAGTATGGATTTACATAAGCAATTGAGGACATAAACTGACTTCCCCAGGATGTGTCAACAGCAATCCCATTTGTATCAAGAAGAATCCCATCCTTTGAAATGCGCGCAGCCCATTCATCATATTCGATTCCATTAACTCTCGCATCATCCCATATCACCATATAGTTAGTGCCGCTAAAAGCAACCTGTGGATTACTCTCTGCATCACTTCCCCATGAAATAATAATAGGTGTTGAATCAAGCACAACACCCGTCTCCGAAACTCTCGCACCGTAAATACCATAGCCGTTCAGGTCATATCCAGCCCAGATAACGAAAAAGTTTGTTCCATCAAAAGACACAGCTGGAGTAATCTGTTTCATCGTGTCCGAATAGACAGGAAATCCATTCTTCTCTATAACCGTTCCATCACCAAGCACACGTGCACAGTAAATATTGGATGATTCATCCCTCCTATCATTCCAACAGACAAGAAAAATACTATTGCTGGCTGCAACAGCCGGCGTAATTTGGTCATAAGTATTGTCACAAATCACTATCGAATCAAGACTCACTCCCGCTGGAGTCACACGGACTCCATGAATATCCCCCATCCCTCAGCAACCGAATTGCCACGCAACCAAATAATTGTTGCCATTAAAGGCAATAGAAGGCGCTGATTGGTCGTCTCCTTCATAAAGCAGTCTGATTCCGTTCGTGTCCAGGACATTACCCAACTGTGTAATTCTTGCTCCATAAGTGGCAGGGAAAACACCTCTTCCATCACTCCAGACAGCAAAAAAGTTATTTCCATCGAAAGCAAGCGCTGGTTCATGCTGAACCGCTGTGTCTCCACAAATGATGAACTCTGCATTCACGCAGATGGGAAGCAATAAAAGCAAGAGAAAAGTTATTAATTTCATCGTTCCTCCTTAAATATCAAGCCACACAGGCTACCCTTCGACTCCGCTCAGGACAAGAGCCTGCGACTACTTTATCATTGGCGCCCATATCTTCTTCTGCTTTACAGTCTCAATGGCAATATCATATCCTGCATCAGCGTGTCTTACTACACCGGAACCCGGGTCATTTGTTAACACCCTTTCAAGTTTTTTCGCCTGTTCATCGGTTCCATCCGCAACGGTTACCATACCCGCATGAATAGAGTAACCTATACCCACCCCTCCACCGTGATGCACAGAAACCCAGGTCGCTCCTGATGAAGTGTTGAGCAGGGCGTTCAGTATAGGCCAATCTGCAATTGCATCAGAACCATCCTTCATCGCTTCCGTTTCCCTGTTTGGTGATGCCACAGCACCTGTATCGTGGTGGTCTCTTCCAATAACAATGGGTGCAGAAAGTTCACCTTTTTTGACCATCCAGTTCACTATCTCCCCCATCTTTGCCCTGTCCCCATAAGCTAACCAGCAGATTCTTGCTGGTAAACCCTGAAATGCAACCCTTTCTTGAGCAAGGTTTATCCATTTATGTAGATGCTCATCATCAGGAAAAGTTTCAAGGAGTCTTTTATCCGTTTTGAAGATGTCATCTGGCTCCCCGGACAGTGCTGCCCATCTAAATGGTCCACTGCCTTTGCAGAAAAGTGGTCTGATATATTTGGGCACATATCCCTCTATGTCAAATGCATTTTTTACGCCTGCTTCTTTTGCCCTTTCCCTGATGTTATTGCCATATTCAAATGCCCGTGCACCTTTTTCTTTCATTTCAAGTATTGCCTTGATATGAAGCGCAATTGAATCATAGGCTTTCTTCATATATTCAGTGGGGGTTTTTTTTCTCAACACAGAAGCCTGTTCAATCGAATAATCTTTGGGGATATATCCGTTTAGTGGGTCATGGGCAGCAGTCTGGTCTGTTACCACATCCGGAATGATATCCCTCTTTACAAGTTCGGGAAATACATCTGCTGCATTTGCCAATAGCCCTACGGATTTGCTTTCCCCTTTCTTGATGAATTCATCTTTTAATCGGAGAGCCTCGTCAAGACTATCTACCCACATATCGAGGTATTTTGTCTTCATTCTTCTTTCTATGGCTCGTTTATCAACTTCAACAATGACTGCTACACCCTTGTTCATAGCAAAAGCAAGAGGCTGGGCTCCACCCATTTCTCCCAACCCGCTTGATAGTATCCATTTTCCCTTTAATGTTCCTCCGAATTCCTGTTCCGCAAGAGAGGAAACGGTCTCATAAGTGCCTTGAAGGATGCCCTGCGTCCCAATATATATCCAGCTTCCTGCTGTCATCTGTCCGTATACTGTTAACCCCATTGACTCCAGTCGTGTGAATTCCTCAAAAGTAGCCCACTTTGGAACAAGAAGAGAATTTGTTATTAATACCCTTGGTGCCCAATGATGTGTTTTGAATACAGCAACAGGTTTACCAGATTGCATAAGTAGGGTCTCATCTGCGTTCATCTTTTTCAGGGTTTCAACAATCTTATCAAAACATTCCCAGTTTCTTGCCGCCCTCCCAGTTCCGCCATAAACGATAAGGTTATCCGGATCCTTTGCAACCTCAGGGTCAAGATTGTTCATAAGCATTCTCATAGGTGCTTCCGTCTGCCAGGACTTACAATTGAGTTTTATTCCTCTGGGCGCTCTCACTACCCTTGCGTTTCCTTTACTCTGCCCATGCATAAGTTCCTCCTTCGCATTCTATTGTATTCTATCTCAATTATTTTACACAATAAATTTTGAAAGTCAAGAAAAAGTAGTTAAGGGTCTCTCCGTTACATCTGAAACAAAGACTATTCGTGCTTTTCCGATGAATCAAGGACCGAGAAGACAGGATTCGATCTCAAACTTAAAATCGTTGATAGCATTGTTTATGCAGTTACTCAGCTTAGAACCGGGACTTACACCTGTGCCCCCCTCTCTTTTGCAATCCCTGCTTATGCAAATGTCTCTCTTTGTTCCTCCATACCAGGTAACGCGGTTCCACCAGCATCGAATGACGCTCTTCTCACATTTTCCCTTTCCAACCATAGAATTCTCACTAAAACATTTGTCAATGGCGTCAAATAGTCTTTTCTCCGCATCTTCCCAGCAGCCAGTTGGACGTCCTGATTGCTTTAGTCGTTGACTCGAAGTATTACCTGGTTGCGCTACATCGGAAGCCGGGTCATACTCAGGTTTCCCACCTGGATTACCGGCAGCAAACAGGAAAAGCAATGAACCATTAGACGAGAACATAGTACTTGGTGAAATTTTCGGAGAGAGAGAACTCCACAAGTAACCACCTTCCCTTTTAGAAACAGCATACTGCCATTGTTTTTTAACCAAATTAATTGGGTTATAGTCCTTCCAATTTTCCTCGGTCGAAAGATAAGAGTGGGTCGCATTCCTAAGACCCATAGCATAATTACCAGAATCTGTAACATCATCTGCACTACCTGTTGGCGAAAACTGCTTGTCCAGATTGTCCAACTCCTTTTTATGTTTCTTTGCCCATTCATACCTTTGCTTTAATCCGGGAAACCTGTCTGGGGAGGAAGCAATTTTACCTTTTCCTGTAATCTCACCACAAAAAGTCCATCCTGTTTTCTTCCATTCAATATGTATCTTTTTTTCTGGATTCTTTGGATCATTCCGTTCAAATCGTATCGAATTGAAGGCGTAAGCCTTCAGTGAAGATTCACCGGGAATAGTCTGGGGCTCGACACTATCGTCATATTCAGTTTCTATTCGATTTTCAAAATTATCGGATATCAGAGTGATACGTCCCTTCCCGTCTCGCTCAACATTCAGTGGTTCAGGGACATAAAGTTCGATCTGCGTCCGCTGATAGCCAGAAGGAAAGTAACGCACAAAAAAGCCGCCTGGTTTATATGACCATCTTCCTCGTGGAACATTTCTGCTCCCCTCGCCTATCGGAGGGACACCGTGTAATACAGCTATCCGTTCAAGCTCTTCGTAATTCTCCTCTCCCTGTGCCAGCTTCTCACGTAAATTTGCTTCTGCTTGCACAATCTTACGAACCTGAGGAGGCATATCTATAGTTGCCTTGTCGAGCACACTTTTGGGAACCAATTCTAATGCTCCTCCATTAATCTCGAAAATCTCTTTGGGGGAAAGAAGCTTCGCAGCGGCAAGCTGCAGCTCATCAGACATATCAGCAATCTTGGTGCGCGCAAGGATAGCCCACAGTAAAACCTGTATATCCCTCTGTGGAATCTCTGGATGCTCAACGGAATTCTGAACAATATGCCGAAAAATATCTGATTCGGGACCCTTTATTGGTGCATATAGATAACCATCCCCTTTACCTGGCTCGTATGTGCCCGCATGCAAACAGTAGCTCTGACAGACAAAAACATAAGCTCCAGGTTCTTCAAGAACGAATCCACCTTCCTTTGTACGGGGTAACACCGTCATAGGTATTTTCCCCTTGGGATTAAAATCATCAAGAAAAGGAACTTCAGTAACAGCATCTGAAAGCTTATTGGTAATGGGCGATTCTTTCTTAAGGATTTTATCCAATCCTGGAATCTTATCCGGAACTACTTTTGGAATCTTTGGCAATTTCGGAAACTGCGAAAACGCCGTTCCACACATTGCAAATAAAATTCCTGCAATAACAAAAAGTTTTAAATACTTCCAATATCTTCTCATTCAGTTACCTCCAGATACATTATTTTTGAGGTTCAATAAAACCCCGTTTCCATTTTTCCACCGTTTCCATTTTTGTTTGTTATTCTCATTCCAATAAAACTATCACAGCGAACCGTTTTTGTCAAATGAATTCCTGTTTGGTGCACTACTTTTTTGGGCTAAACTAAAAAACCTCCAATTTTCCTTGACATCTTGAAAAAAATGCTCTAAAATCCTAATACAAAAGGTTATGCAACAAATCAGAAAAAAGGAGGTTCAAATGATGTTTAAGTGTCTTTCTAAGGCAGTCTTTGGAGTATCACTCTTCATTGTAATATCATCTTTCCCTCTCCTCGCTACAACAATCCATGTACCTGGTGACTATCCAACAATTCAACAGGGCTTGAATGCAGCCCAATTAGGGGATACAGTTCTTGTTGCTCCTGGCACTTATACCGAAAACATCAACTGGCCATCACGAGACGGTATAGTTCTTACATCCGAAAGTGGAGCTGATACCACCATAATTGATGGTGGCGCAGCTGGAACGACAGTCACTTTTCCAAACTTTTCTTTTTCACAGAGTACGATTATTAAAAACTTCGCAGTTCAAAATGGTGCAGCTACGAAAGGAGCAGGTTTATATGTGAGAGGTTCTCCTTATATTCTTGCAAACATAATCCAGAGGAATATTGCACAAGGAACAAGCACCTGGGTTTATGGCGGAGGCATTTTCTGTTATGGGACAGCTTCTCCATTAATTGAAGGGAACCTGATCCGGGGGAATGTAGCCAAAGGTGAATACTGGAATTATGGTGGTGGTATCTATGTTGATTATAACAACTCAGCAATAATTCTCCTGAATACAATCGAAAGCGATTCAACAATTGGTGGATATTGGAATTACGGAGCAGGAATATATTGCGATGGTCAATCTTCACCAACTATATTGCATAACATCATTCAGTATAATACAGCTTATCAGGGCGACCGAGGTCACGGAGTCGGAATATACTCAGACAATGACGCCGACTCGTATATCCTTTCAAACCTTATTTACAACAACACTGCCCAGAGCGGTTCATGGAATTACGGAGCAGGTATCCTTGTCAACAGCGGTTCATCTGTCATCAATAACACTATCGTTGAAAATAGATGTCTTGGAGGCAGTTGGGCATATGGGGGTGGAATCTTTATTTACGATTCTACAAATACAATTGGTAACAATATCGTTGCAAACAATACAGCATCAACTGGAGGAGGAGTATATGCATATTCAAATGGTTATGCTACCCTTCTCAATAACGATGTCTGGAACAACTCAGGGGGCAATTACTCAGGTATCCCCCCAGGTTCAAACGATATTTCTGTTGACCCACTTTTTGTAACCGGACCCCTGGGAGATTACTACTTGAGCCAGACCTCCGCTGGTCAGGGTCAGGATAGTCCCTGTCTTGACTACGGTTTTGCAACCGCAGAAAGTCTAGGCTTGGACACATATACAACACGAACGGATACAGTACCCGATTCCGGAATGGTCGATTTAGGTTATCATTATCCGACAACTTATCAGAGCGCAATTGAAGAGAAAAAGCAAATTGCACAAAACACATTTTTCAACATTTATCCTTCTTTATCTCGAACCTCATTTAGAATTCAACTGCAGATTAGTTTATCTCAAAATATCGAATTGAAGGTTTTCGATAACACAGGGCGCTTAAAAAGTAATCTCTTTGATGGAAAACTCTCTCAAGGCAAACATGAATTTACATGGAATGGAGTTGACAGGGATAACAAAAGAGTTCCTGCTGGTACTTATTTTATTGTGATGAAAAGGGGAACTTCAACGAAGTACTGCGGCAAAGTCTCGATAATTCGGTGATAAACCAAAAGAAAAAGAAGCGGTTAAATAACCGCTTCTTTTTCTCATCCTGGTTTCTTTCTTTACTCTTCTTCGGCTAAAAAATAAACCGCAATTTCTACGATAGACTTTACCATAGTCACCTGCGGTGGCGTGTTGGCTACAACATTATCGACCCAACCTTTCGCTTTTTCAAGAGCAGCTTTGACTTTAGGTATCTTCATTGCATTCATTCCCTTGAACTTCGATGGGAGTTCTTTTATTGCTGCAGGAATTTTCTTTTCGAGTTTAACGGCATCATCATTCGCATCCCTCAGCCTGAGAAGAGCATCATCCATCTGCATTTTTAATGTATCAACGGTTGCTTCTCCATCTTCTGATAGTTTTTCCTTGAAGTTTTTTCGGATTTCTTCATCTTCCAGCATCGAGATGAAAGCAGTGTCAATCAGAGCCATTATCTCTTCCTTTTCTTTCTCCTCTTTTCCAAATGTTGTTGCATATAACTCTTTTAGAACTTTTATTCCATTGTCCTTCGAAACCCCTGCTGTGTCAAACTTCGCTTTACAATCATAAGCTTCCTTTATTAAAGAGTCAAGGTAGGTTCCTGTTTTCGGGCATTCTTCTTTTTTTGTATCAGCTGAAACAATCCACGAAAGAAAAAGAACAAAAACAAAAATTACTGCCATAATTCGTTTCGAACGCATCTTTCAACCTCCTTCCTTTTCTATTCTTATTGGTTCACATACTGTGTTTCTACTACCACAGATTTAACTTCCTGTCAAGGGAATTCAAAAGCTCTTATGGAATTATGGACACGAAATGAGATGAACTGTTATGTCTTACAGCCTAACTCTTCCCAGAATTTCAAGCGTTTTCTTGATGTCCGCCGATATTTTGTCACCATCCAAAGTCTCTTTTGAATATCTCGCTCTGTTGCAAACCTCGAGAAGAACAGATACTTCCCCTAGGATGTCACTAGCCATACCCTTTTCTCTTAAGCAACGTCTTATCTCATCTTCTGTCGTTCCCCAAACAGAAAGGTTAAACTTGTCAGCAAAAAACTGGAGAATGGCTTTATGTAAAAGTTCATATCCTTCTCTTATTTTACCCCTTTCCGCTTTCTTTTTGGCTTGTTGAATAGTCTTTAGCGCATTTCGGTAAGCCCCTCTTTTCTTCAAGATATCTTTATTCGACTTCATCCTTTCTTTAACACCTTCTGAAACAAGCACCCAGAAAAATGCCGCAAATACGAGTCCGTTTGTCATAAAAAGGAACTTCAAATCAGCAAGCCAATTTGCTTGATTCTTGAACCTTTCCGGGGTTTTTATGAAATGAATATCTTTACCCAATAACTCAACACTTTCCTTACCAAAAATCTTCTCTGTTCCAGCAATAGATTCCCCGGGTAACACTTTAAACTTCGGTACTTCTGCAGTCAGTGTAATATACTTTATCTTCCTCGGGTCAAAAAAAGTGAAAGATAATATCGGTACACCGAATTCGCCGGCTCTGGTCGGGATGAGCATTGTCTTGAAAATCTTTTTCTCAACAAGCGCACCACGTGACTCTCTGCTTGTCACCTGGGCACCCGAGTCATAAGTTCTGAATCCCGGTATGGAAACCCTGGGTGCTTCAACATTTCTTAAATTTCCGTTTCCACTTATCGTTATCAAAATCGTTAAGGGCTCATTCTGTTTAGTACTGTCTTTATCCAAGCTCGCATCTATCTTAAAACTGCCGACCGCACCTGAAAAGTCCGATGGCAATGGAGACGGAAGAGGAATTACATTCACGGTAATAGTTTTACTAACAAGATGCTTTTTTACACCATTTGAAAAGCCAAAACTAAATGGGTCCTGCAGAAAATTATCAACCACGCAATCCAGTTTTGCCTCTCCGATTGTAAGTTTTCCAGTTGTCAGAGGAAATAGTGCATACCTCAATTCTACTGTCTCGTATTGTTTTCCATTCACAATCTCTGTTAAACGTTTCTCCTTGCCCATATCCTCCTTCCAGAAATCCTTTGCCTCAGGTGGCGAATATTGAGGTTGTGACAGCATGTTTGCATTAGAATACAATTTGAATATCAGTATGACCTCTTCGCCTACATAAACTGTTTTCTTATTTACATAGGTCTTGATAAAAATATCATTTCCCTTGTTTGCAGTCTTGCGAGGTTCCTCTTCAAATGGAAACTGGAAATGTTGCCCCGTAGTATTCCTTTGCGAGTGTTGAGTTGCCTTTGTTTCTTTAGTTACTTCGATTTCAATGGGTTCTGTCGAAAAGGTTTTTCCCTTAAGTGTTATTTTGCACGCACCAATAGTGAACATACCTGTACTCTTTGGAACAAGAGAATATGTATAGCTGACCGAAGAAGAAGCTCTTCCATTGACAATAGAAAAATTTCTCGATGTGCCTTGCGAGTATATGGAAAACTCCTTCATCGAAGGCAATGTTGGTTTTGGCACATTTCTGGTATTTCCACTCACAGTAACCGTCAATGTTATTGCTTCATTAAGTCCAACGAGATTCCTGTCAACCGAAGCAGAAAGATTAATTTCTTGGGAAAAAAGATTTACACTCACAAGAGATAGAATGAAAATCATTAGTACTCCAACTCTACATTTCTTATTCATAATCTACCTCCAAATTCATACATAACATAGTTTTCATCTACCAATCTTTGGTAAGACCAATCCTCCCTTTAATCTTGGCTTTCTTCGCTTTTCTTGATTGTTTCTCCCTTTGCTCAAGTGCCTTCAATATTCTAAGGGCATCCTCTTTTGAAAGCTGATTGTTTTGCTTCTGTTCTTCCGGCTTTCTTTGTTGTTGCTTTTCCTGCTTTTGCTGACTTTCTTGTTTCTTCTGGTCCTGCTGATTCTTCTTGTCCTTCTTCTTCTCTTTGTTCTGGGATTGTTTATCTTTGTCCTGTTTTTTCTTATTATCCTTGTTTTTTTCTTCTTTCTTTTGCTGTTTCTCCTCCTGTATTTTTTTGTTTATAAGTTCGATATTGAACTTAGCATCTTTATCATCAGGGTTATATTCAAGTGTTTTTATATAGTAATTAAGCGCTTCTTCAAGTTTCCCAGCCTTAAAGGAAGTATTTCCCATATTGTAGTAGATACGGGAGACTTTTTTCTTGTCCTCTGCAGTAGCCAGCGCATTGCTATAGTTTTCCAATGCCTCATCATACTTGTTCAGTTTAAGCAGAGTATTTGCCCTATTGTATTTGACCAGAGAATTCAAGTTTTTAGTCCCTGCCTCAAGCTTTTTGTCTAATTCATCGTAAATATCAAGGGCTTTTTGAAACTTCTCCTGCTTAAAAAATTTGTTTGCCCTGTTGTTTTTTGTCCTCACAGTTGCCCAGGACGGAACACTTGATATAAGGATAATTGCGCAAACAAAACCTGTAACATTTCTTTTATTCATTTGCTTTGCTTTTTCTTCGCAGAAAGATCCTATCAGTTAGCAATAATTCGGTAAGTAGTAGCACAATCGCCAGTAATAGTGGATACTCATACCTTTCCTCATATCTTTCCAGCCACTCCTCACCAAATTCCTCTTTCTGCATCTTGTTCAGGATACTTATGACCTTATTCATCTGGAAATAACTGGAAGAAGCGGTGAAGAATCCTCCGCCCGTTTTCTGAGCAATAGTTTGAAGAATTTCTGAGTCCAACTTGCTCATAACAACTTTGCCTTTTTTGTTCTTCTTATACCCGGACACATTGCCTGATTCGTCTCTTACAGGCACTGGTTCCCCATTTGTAGTTCCAATACCAACTGTTATGATTTTTATCCCTTCCTTTGCAGCCTTCTCAGCGACCTCCATAACATTTCCCTCATGGTCTTCTCCGTCTGTCAGTAGAATAATAACCTTAAAGAACCCTTTCTTTTCGGGAAATGAGCTCATTGCCAATTCGATTGCCTTTGCAATTGCAGTACCCTGCACGGGAATTGTGCCCTCATCAAGTATGTCAAGCAGCATCTTACAAGCACTGTAGTCGGTCGTCAAAGGACACTGTAAAAATGGTTTACCTGCAAATGCAATGATTCCAATTCTATCCTGTGAAAGATTATCGATTAATGAACTTACCCACATCTTCGCTCTTGTGAGTCTATCAGGTTTTATATCTTGCGCAGCCATACTCATAGATGTATCGAGAAGAACAAAAACGTTGACACCCTTTCTTTTTACATGAACCTTCTCTACACCCATCTGAGGTCTTGCAATTGCAATTACGAGAAAAACGGTTGCCATAATGAGTAAAAAATGCTTCCAGAATCTCTTAGTTGGACTTATGTTTTTCGTTATCTTCTCTATAACAGATTTTTCTCCAAGAAGCTGTTGAAATCGAATCCTTCTTCTTATTCCAACGATAATGAAGAAGAGAATGATGACAACCGCAAAAAATAACCAGAAATACTCACTTCCTTTAAAAATCATATCCTAAAAAACCTTTGACACTGATTACACAGATTTTCACTGCCTTCCTCCGTGGTTTTGCACTGGTCTTTGGTGTCTGTTTGGAATACACTGGTATATGTTTTATCTGCATTCATCTGCGTAATCTGCGTCTAAAAACAATTTGACACTGATTCCCACCGCCTTGCTTCTTAGTTTTGCTTTGTTCTTTGGTGGTGGCTGGGAATACACTTGTATATGTTTTATCTGTGTTCATCTGTGTAATCTGCGTCTAAAAAAGGTTAAGATCACGGGAATTTTAAAAACCTCGTGTTTGAAAGAACTATTCCCAGAATAATCAGAAATAGACCGGCAAGAAGAAAGGGTCTAAAAAGCTCCCTGTAATTCGTGAATTTATGAACCTTTATTTCCGATTTCTCCATCTTGTTTATTGTTTCAAAAATTGCTGCTAACCCCTCGGGGTCTTTTGCTCTAAAATACTTTCCTCCTGTCTCATAAGCAATTTTTTGGAGCAAATCTTCATCCAGCTCGTCCTGTATTTTCGCATAACGGGTGCCCCAGAAAGGATCCTGAACAGGAATTAATGCTTCCCCAGGCTTTCCTGCGCCTATTGTATAAACCTTTATATTTAAAGCCTTTGCAATCTTTATTGCGGTTTCAGGGTCAATCTCACCCGAGTTATTTCTTCCATCTGTCAGGAGAATAACTATTTTACTCTTCGCCTTTGAATTCTTCAATCTGCCGCACGCTTGTGCAAGACCAAGTCCGATAGCCGTGCCGTCTTCTATCATCCCTATCCTTGCCTTTCTCAAAAGGTCAATAACAACACCGTGATCAGTGGTTAGGGGACACTGTGTATAAGCATATCTTGCAAACAAAACGAGGGCAATTCTGTCTGTCTTTCTTTCCATTATGAAATTCTCCGCAACCTCTTTTGCCACAAACAGTCTATTTTTCGGCTTGAAATCAATCGCTTTCATACTGCCGGAAATATCAAGCGACATAACTATGTCGACTCCATAAGAAGAAATTTCAGTCTTTGTTAAACCTTTTCTTGGTCTTGAAAGACCCGCTATAAGAAGAAGTACTGCAAATGCTTGAACCAACAACAAAATTCTATCAACTCCCGGATTCCATCTTCTCTTTGATACAAGATTCTGAAAGGAAGAAAACTTCATCCTGGTATCCCTCAACCTCCATCTCATAAAGATTAAACCAAAAAGAAGCGGCACAAGAAGAAAAAATAAAGGATGGGCAAATTTAAGCATCTTCTTCTTCCACTACAGGTTTAGTCGTTTCCACAATTTGCTGCACTAATTTCATCTCTCTGTCCTTCTCAAACGATTCAGGCATATACTTTGCGAACTTCACAAGATCGCTCTTACTCAGGAAATCCCGGGTTGTTGAGAAATATGATTTAAACTCTTTTTTTCGTTTCAAACGACCAATCAACTCTTCTGTCGTATTCTCCAGTGCAGGAAATTCATAGAGGTTTTCGAAATATTTTCTTAGTATAAAGGAAAGTCTCGTATAGAAGTGTTTTAATTCAATACGGGTCTCGGGATTCAGAGCACCGAGCTTGGCAAGTTCTGCAAGTGCAATTTCCCATGGTGGTTGCCTTACAATCTCCTCTTCTTCCAGGATGCGCTTCCTCCTCTTTATAAGGATAATTATGATAGCAGAGACCATTGCGATAAGGCAAAAGAAACCAAGTGGATAGTACCACAATGGAATTCTGATTCCCAGTTGAGGTTTGAGTCCCTTAACATCTTCTTTACCTGTTATCTGCGGTGCTATTGCTTTTATTTCAATATAAACGGGCAGTGTATTTAGTTGCAGTTTCTCATCCTTTATGGATATTTTAAGTGCTGGAATTGTATCCTTACCTACATTATATGAAACAAGTTCATACTCCAACATCGTTTTCTTATACATCTTTCTTGTAACCGTATTTATACTCCTATTCTTGACAATCAACTTACCAAAAGACGGTTGATTTTCCGGTATTATTACTTGTGCATCCGGTCTGCTGAAAATATCAAATCTAAAATGCATTCTATCTCCTATTGTCACTACCTTCCGATCGATTGATTGCTTTATTGAAGGGATAGGTGGGATATGAGCCGTCCTCAGCCCCATAAGGAAGAGCATCGAAAGAAGAAGATTAACCGTATTCACAGCGTTCGAAGTCTCCTTTCCCGTGTTGCGAAAAACCTTACAAGTTCATTGACATAAGGCTTCCGTGTATTCAAGTCGATAAGGTCGATATTGTTTGAAGTGAACAGCGTGTTCTGTTTTTCAAGACATTCTACCTGCTTGAGACCATAGTTCATCCTTCTTTTGCTGTCACCAGTATCAAACCATCCGAGATTGCCGCCTTCCGCATCTTCGAGAAGCAACCATCCCCCGAACTTTGGTATGAAAGTTTCCAGAGGGTCGTGTATCCTAATTGCAATCAAATCGTGCTTGTGAGAAGTGATCTTAATAGCCCTTTCAAATCCTCGAGCAATGAAATCACTAATTATGAACACAATACTTCGTTTCCTTACAACGCTGTTAAGATGCTCGAGCGCAAGTGTAATATTGGTCTTCTTTCCCTGAGGTTGAAAATACAGAAGGTCTCTTATTATCCTCATTACATGCTTTCTTCCTTTTTTTGGTGGAACGAATTTCTCAATTCTGTCTGAGAAAAGCATAAGCGAAACCTTATCATTATTTGCTATCGCAGAAAAGGAAAGAACTGCAGTTATCTCGCTTGCGAGATTTATTTTCTGTCGAGAAACAGAGCCAAAGTACTGTGATGCGCTTGCATCAACTAAGAAAACAAGCGTCAGTTCTCTCTCCTCCTTGAATTTCTTCACGAAGGGGCTTCCCATTCTTGCAGTTACATTCCAGTCAATCCTTCTTATATCGTCACCTGGCACATATTCCCTTACTTCCGAAAACTCAACACCCTGTCCTTTGAAGACAGACTCGTATTCACCTGCAAAAACCTCATTGACAAGTCGTTTCGTTCTTATCTCGATTTTTCTAATACGCTTGAGAATGTCCTTCGGTAGCATTAAGGAACCTCTATTTCATCGAAGATTTTTCTTATTATATCATCCGTGGTCATTTCCTCTGCTTCGGCTTCGTATGTGGGAATAATTCTATGTCTCAAAATATCATAACCCATGCTTTTGATATCTTCTGGTGTCACATAACCTCTTCTTTTTATGAATGCAAAGCTTTTTGCCGTTAGAGTCAGATAGATGGATGCCCTTGGCGAGGCGCCATAAGCTATCATTCCTTTTAAGTCATTGATACCATATTTCTCGGGCTCTCTTGTTGCAAAAACAATGTTCAAAATATAGTCCCTTATTTTTTCATCCATATGGATTTCATAGATAAGTTTTCTTGCCTTAACAATATCTTTCGGTGAAATTACTGGTTTCGCACTAACTTCTTTTCCGCTTGTCATCCTTTCAAGGATTCCTTTTTCTTCCTCAAGTGAAGGATACTTCACAATCAATTTTAGCATAAATCTATCCACCTGTGCTTCCGGTAAGGGATATGTTCCTTCCTGCTCTATTGGATTCTGGGTAGCCATAACAAGAAACGGCTGCTCAAGAGGGTAGGTTGTATCTCCAATGGTTACCTGTCTTTCCTGCATCGCTTCAAGCAGGGCACTCTGAACCTTTGCCGGCGCTCTATTGATTTCATCTGCAAGGATAAGATTGGAAAAGATCGGACCTTTTCTTGGCTTAAAAGAACTGTCCCTTGGATTATAGACTAATGTTCCTATTAAGTCAGCAGGTAAAAGGTCAGGAGTGAACTGAATCCTCTGGAATTTTGTGGATATGCAATCTGATAGGGTTTTTACAGTAAGAGTTTTTGCAAGTCCCGGAACACCCTCTATGAGAATATGACCGTCAGCCAGCAACCCTACGAGAATCTTTTCAATAAGATTCCGCTGACCAACAATAACCTTACCTATCTCTGCAGTGAGTTGTTCGATGAACGCACTTTCCTTCTCAATCCTTTCACTCAACTTCTTAATATCTGTATCCATTTACCCTCCCATCTAAAAATCCAGCTATTAGTTATTGGTTATCAGCTATTCGTTATCAGTCATTAACACATCAGAATTCGACAATAGCTACATAATAATAACAAAGAAACGCTTTGTCAAGTTCCAAATTTTCCAACTTGTACAGTCAAAAAAATCACAGGATTAATGAATATCGGGAAAAAACTTGAGACCCTAGAGGATTTACGAAAATGCAGGTCTATTTACCGTCTTTTTTCTTATAGAATATACCTCTTTTTTCACGGACAGTTTCAATCCTATTCTCATCTTCCAATACACCAAGATATTTATTTATTTCATTAATATGTGTCCCTAATATTCTTGCAAGGTCATCAATTGTGCAGGGTCTTCGGGCTATCGTTTCCAGAATTGCAGTTTCCGTATCTTCGCGATAAGATTTAATATTCTTACGTTCGGGAACTGCGGCAATTATTTCAACATTATTAAGATTCCAAAAATCTTTAATTTTCTGTAATTCAAGCTTACTTGCAGGTTTTAAATTTTTGACTGTGCCTGGCCTATCAAGAGTATTGATCTGAATAGTGTCAGGTTTAATCTTCATAAATGTGTCTTTAAGTAATTTCAAATCTTCAGTATTATCATTGTAACCGGGAAGAACAAAAACTTCCAGCCATATCTTGCCTTCAAATTCCTTTCTGAAATCAACAAGACCCTGAATATATTCTCCAATGTCAAGTTTGTAAAATGGGATGTTAATCTTCTTGAATGTTCGCTCTGAAGCCGCATCTAACGATGGCAAAACAACATTTGCCTTTGATATCTGTTTTCTTACTTTTTTATCACACAGCAAGGTTCCGTTTGTTAACACTGCGACAGGAATATGGGACCAATTGCTTTTTATGAACTCTAAAACTTCACCGATGCGATAGTTGAGAGTTGGTTCACCTGTTCCTGAAAATGTAATATAATCCGGTTTAGGATTATTACTTAAAAAATGCTTCAATTCCTTTAAAACCTCATCGATAGGAACATATTCTTTTCTTTCTGTTGTTAGTGTCGTTGTCGGACCGCATTCGCAATAAACACAATTTAATGAACATACTTTGTGTGGTATTAAATCGACTCCCAATGACATTCCCAATCGGCGTGATGGTACGGGACCAAAAACATAATTATACATGATTGTATTCTTTACATTATTATATTCATATATTATTTTCGCATCAGCTGCTTAAGGTATTAATATTCCTTACCATAACTATCGTAAGTATACATAAACAATTAGCAAAAATCAAGTATTTTTGTTAGATTGAATTGTATCTTGATTTTAGGACGGTGCTTGACTTTATGACTTTACGCTTTCACTCTTAGTTTTGCTCTCTTATGAATTAATTAGTAAATACTTTAAGAATGGACATTTTTAGTAACTAAATGTTTATATTTTAAGGGCCGTACAGATAAGTTACTTGAAAATAATATTAAAATAGTTGCATTTTAATTGAACTGACCTTATATTAAGAAAAATGTTGGATGTATGTAATATTGCCAAATAAATGAAGACCAAAGATAAAACCAACCATAAACTTATGAGCGAATTGAATAAACTTCGTAAGGGCTATGAGAAATTCAGAACTCTTTGTGAATCTATTCAGGATGCTGTTATTATGATTGACAGCACAGGAAATATTGTTTTCTGGAACAAGACAGCTGAAGTGTGGTTTGGTTATAAGGAAAAAGAAGTAATGGGTAAAAACATGTTCAGCTTACTTCTACCTAAACAGTATTATGATGATTTTAGTAATGGATTTAACAGGTTCAAGAAAACTGGAAAAAGATCATTCGTTGAGAAAACAGTTGAATTGACTGGTTTAGGAAAGGGCGGGATTGAATTTCCTCTAGAACTCTCTTTGTCGGGTGTTAAGATAGATGGAACATGGCATGCCATAAGCACTATACGCGATATTACCAAAAGAAAAAACGCAGAAGAAACCATTGCCCGTAAATGGCAATTTGAAAAAACAATCTCTGAAATCTCTTCCCGATTCATCGGCATCTTTGATGTTGACCATTCAATTGACTTATCGCTTGCAGATGTAGGTAGTTTGAGTAGAGCAAGCCGAGCCTATCTGTTTCTTTTCCGCGAAGATGGAGTTGTAATGGATAATACTCACGAATGGTGTAACCAGGGAGTGACCTCAGAAAAAGATAATCTTCAAAATCTCCCTCTTAATATGTTTCCCTGGTGGATGAATAAACTCAAAAATAAAAAGGTAATCCATATAAAAGATGTTTCAAAGATGCCCAGGATGGCAAAAAATGAGAAAGAGATACTGGAAAGCCAGAAAATCAAATCACTCCTTGTTTTGCCTTTACATATCGATGGTAAATTGGTCGGTTTCATAGGCTTTGACAATATTAAGGGAACAGGAAAATGGGGTGAAGAAGATTTTTCAATTCTTCGTATATTTTCGGAGATAGTTGGGAACGCTCTCGAGCGGAAACAAGCTGATAAGGCTCTTCAACAGAAAACCCACGACATTGCCGAACGTGTCAAGGAACTGAACTGTCTTTATGAAATTTGCAATCTTGCTGAACAGGACATTCCACTCGAAGAGTTCTATCAACACATCGTGAACTTGATCCCCCCATCATGGCAGTACCCAGAGATGACCTGCGCTCGAATCATCGTTAATGGTAAAGAGTTTAAAACACACAATTTTAAAGAAACCATCTGGAAGCAAACTGCTGACATCATCGTTAGTGGCACGCACGTCGGCACTTTGGGAGTGTTTTACAAACAAAAAATGCCAGAAAGTAAAGAGGACCCTTTCATGGAGGAAGAAAGAAATTTAATTAACGCTATTGCGAAGAGGTTGAGTAGAATAACAGAGCACAAACAGACAGAGAAGGCATTGCGCGAAAGCGAGGAGAAATATAGGACCGTCGTTGAAAAAGCCAGGGGTATTCCCTATGTAATAGACAAAAAGGGGGTCTTTATATATATCGGTTCGCAGGTAGAGAAATATGGTTTCAGGCTGAAAGATATTGAAGGTTCAGATTTCCTAAAACTAATCTATCCTACGGACAGAGAGCGGACCCTTAAAGATTTCAGCAATACAATGGATAATGGAATCGAAATGGTAACAATATTTCGTGTTGACACTCCCAAAATGGGAATCAGGTACATCGAGGAAAGCGGTCAAATTCTCAGAGATGACATGGGCAAGAACATAGGTCTCACCGGCATTCTGAAGGATGTTACCGAACGCAAGCAGGCTGAGGAAAAACTAAAGCAAAAAGCAAAGGAAGCACAGTTTTTATCATTGATAGATGATCTTACCGGTCTATACAACAGAAGGGGTTTTTTCAACCTTGCCGAACAGCAATTGAAATTGGCTCAAAGAGCAAAAAGGGGATTGCTTGCAGTATATATAGACGTTGATCAGCTTAAGAATATCAACGACTCATTTGGACATCGAGTGGGCAGCCTGGCATTGATAGAGACAGCTAATATCCTTAAGCAGACCTTTCGCTCTTCTGACATCATTGCACGTATGGGTGGAGATGAATTTGTAGTTTTGGCAATCAAAACTTCTAAAACCACTAAGCGAAGTGTTGCTGCTCGTTTTCAACAGAACCTTGAAGCACATAACTCGAGAAGAAGATGTCCTCATAACTACAATCTCTCACTAAGTATCGGAATTTCGAGATACGATCCCAAAGACCCCTGCTCCATTGATGAATTGGTTGACCTTGCAGATAAATTTATGTACGAAGAAAAAAAGATAAAGAGGACAATAGTCAGAAGTTAGTAGAAATCAAAGCCGAATAATCCTATTTCTTTAACCCCGTAATTTTTCAATCTTTGATTGTGGGGATTCAAGCACGGATGTGGGGTCAGGCTGGAAATTGGAATTTGGAAATGTAATGAATGTAATGTTACCATCCTAAAATTCTTTCCATAACATATAGTTTTCTCTTATCAATTTTTCTCTCCAAATAACATGTCATCTTTGTTGTCCTGCCAATATATGATGCAATCTCTCCCCGTTGCGGTTGCCCCTTGTCATTACATAATAGATTGCAACTCGATATTCTACCTTTAGTTTCCTTGCCGCAATACCTTATATATCACAGTCTTTCCAATCTCCCAACCCTAAATTCCAATTTCCAGCCTGACCCCATTATCGCACTTTCATCAGCTGTTATCGGGAGCGGCGTATGCAATTGCAGTTCCCTTCAGTTATTCCTAATCTCTTCATCAATAGCTTTTTGTAAGCGACCAAAGGATAGCGATTTTTGACTTTTGATAGCTGTTAAATAACCCTTAGTTAAGTCTTCAACCGTAGATTCCAAAAGCATCATAAATTGTGTGTAAGCGAACTCCCGTTTTGAGTCATCCTCTTTCTTACCGAAGACAATGGATAACAGATTCTCAATCATTTGGTCCATCCCGTATAACTTCAGATGTAGCAATTCGTGAATCATCAACTCTTCGAGATTCGTGCATTTGGGGCTATAATTGACCAAAAGAACAGCCTTCTTATCATCCAAATCAATCTTTATGTCTCCAGATTTTCTCCACTTGCTTTTAACTATTTTGATTGATACATCCCAATCTCTTAATCTTAAGATCTCCTGCCACTTGTTCAAATATTGCTCTATTTTCTCTTTATTAACGCTCATCTTTATATCCTCCTATTCAATTACTACTTATTCACGCTAAAAGCCATTTCCGATAAGTCGGTTATATCCGAAGAAAACTTCGGATATATTTCCTATAGTTGCTCTTTCCTTGTTCATTACTTACTTCCTTTTCCAAATTATCTATATGAGTAACAAAACTGTACTTTAGGCAATGTATTTACTTTTCTCATCGCAGTATTTTAACAAATATTTTTGTGGAAGTCAAACTTTTTCTGGTGAGTCACTTCCCTCAACCACAGATTCACCCCGTGAAATACAATAAACTTCTAACCATTTTCCTATTTCATGGGGGAACCACAAAAACAATCATCAGATTGTGAATTCACAAATTCAAGCACCGTCTCCAACTTTCCCAACTTTCAAGTCGAAGATACCAAGCTAAACCGAGATGTCAACGATATCGAAGTACTGAGATGCCATAGGTTCCGGATATTTATATTGAGGTGCACCGTCCCAGACTCTGTCTCCGATTTTCTAAATTTCAGTTTCCAGCCTGACCCCATTATCCTGATTATCGCCTTTTGCCTTTAGTCCCCGCTGTTTGGGAAAACCAACATTTTCATCATTAAAACCTAAAATCTCCAACCTGCACCAAAGGTAAAGTCTACCCCTGTGAATTCAACCTTAATATCGCTCTCCTTATCAGTGAATCCCATACCATTAGCATATCGCCCTTTCAAGCATGATATTAAATACAAGTGCTGCATTATCTGAGATTGTAAGCCAACATATATATGAAAACCATAACCCTTTCCATCACGCGTGTCTTCTTGAGTCTGCTTTTCAAACAGCGAGTTATATATTTCAAAATACTTGGCTTTTACTTCACTTATGAAATAAGAGATTCCTATTCCAAAAAATGGAGAAACCTTTCTACGTAATCCTGTTGGATAAAACTCATAAGAAAGTTCAATCGGTGTAGTCTTGAAGTTCCAATCAATTACATAAGAAGCATACCCAATAGTATCTGTTACTGTGGTGAATATTTCAACTCCAAAGAGTGATGCTGATGTTCTGATATCCTCAAGGGTTAACACTATACTATGTTTCTCCGCAATATGGTAATCTATATCAATGCCCCGATATGAGCCGAATCTATTTTTGCTGAAATGGCTTAATCCAATTTCGCCGGAGAAGTTTTCCCAATCTTTGAGGGGTAGGTATCCCACTCCAGTATTTCCTCGTATAGAAATTTTACTAAATTGTGCAATAGATTCCTGAGCACTGAACAAAAAACTCCCAATATATAGCCAAATAAAAATAAACCACCTTAAAAAATGCGTTTCTCTATTCATTACTTCCACCTTTTTTTGGTTATAAATTCAACCTCTTCCTTGTTAAACCTATCTATAAAACACTTCTCTTTTCTCGGCACTTTCTCGGCATTGGGCATTGGGTCAAGCCAACACATAATACCTTCCTTTTTGAGGCCCTACGAGTTTGATTAAATCCAGTTTTACTAACTCGCTTAGATGATTACGAGCCGTTCGCTCAGAGACATTAAACATATTTTGATATTCCTTAGTAGTTATTTTAATATTTGTTTGTAAATATTTTAAAACCTTTCTTTGGTTCTTGTTTAAGAAAATTTGGGGAAATAGAAATATTGGGAACCGGGCAAGATACCTGGTCTGTTATCGCTATTCGCTACTTTCCCTCTCTTTCATTCCTTCACCTCAATTCTCTGATTTAGTTGCACATTTTTTAGATGTTTTTTCGTTCCGTTGGGGAAACGCACTTCAACATTCACAGTCGTAGTGTCCTTTCCAAAACCAAAAAATTGAACAAAAGAATTTTCGCTTGTTGTGCCTTTACCTCCCTGTACTTCCCTTACCTGAATTTTCTCATCCTGTTTTACCGTGATTCTTGCTCCAATTCCAGAAGAGTTCGATTTCGTTCCAATGACTTTAACCTCCAGATAATTGTTTTCATTCCCCTTGTTTTCAAAGAGATGGACACCCGAACCACTTGCAACAAAAAGATCTACATCTCCATCATTATCAAAATCACTTGCTGCACATCCCCATCCATTAAAAGCCCTTGTTCCGGACAAATAAGTTATATCCTTGAATTTGCCATTTCCCAGATTTTCATACAGAAAACTCTTTCTCCCTTCATAGATGGATGTAATATAGAGGTCCAAATCACCGTCCTTATCAAAGTCTGCCCAGAGTGGGTCTGAAAGCGTTTCTTCGTATTTTATTCCCGCGTCCGCTCCTCTATCCACAAACCCCCAGTCTGGAGAACCAAGGTTTTCATAAAGTTCTGTCTTATTCGAAAATTCAATATATCTCGGATGGGCAAGGTTAGCCGTAATTAAATCCAGGTCTCCATCATTATCATAATCCCCCCAGGAGGAGCCAATCGTATGCCCCCACCACCCTTCATTTTCATCACCTGCTACGCCTGAAAGGCAGGCAACATTCGTGAATGTGCCATCTCTGTTATTACGCCATAAAAAGTTCTCCTGCAATCTGTAGTTTGATACGAAAATATCCGGGTCTCCATCGTTATCATAATCCCCCCAGTTCACTCCCCTTCCTGCCCTGTCTTCATTAAACGGCGGCGCCATTCCAATATTCTGGGAAACCTCGTCGAATGTTTTTCCATCCCTACACAGGTAAAATCCATCAGGATAATGAGAATGCTCCTTCCAGTTTTCATAATTTGCAAGATAGAGGTCCAGATAGCCATCAGCATTTGCATCTCCCCAACCAGCACCCTCTGTTGAGAAATCATTCGTCACATTACCAGATGTTTCTGTAACATCTATGAACTTTCCATCTTCTGTTTGTTTCCATAGTCTGTCTCCTTTTTCTCCCTTTCCTCCGGAAATAGAATAGAAGTCCAGCAGTCCATCGTTGTTCCAGTCACCCCAGATGCCTCCTGATGCAGAATAATCTTTAATTCCTACCTCCATTGTTACCTCAATAAATCCTTTCCCTTGAATACTTTTGAAAAGCCTTGAACCGTTGAGCAATATATCGTCGTAACCATCATTATTATAATCACCCCAGGCTATACGGGAGGTTTTCAAGTCACTAAAACCCATTTTTTCCGTAACATCTTCAAACACTGCACCTTTATAATTCATACCCTTTCTTGCGAAAGAGAGAACATCTGTTTGATTGTTTGTCTCCTTGAGCAGTCCCCTGATCGCAGAATCTGCTTTTGGTGCCCACTTGTTTCTTACATCACCTTCTACAATACACATAACATAAGCATTCAAAGCCGCATTGAATCTTCCCTGTTTTTCTTTGATTCTTCCAAGAATGTAATAATATGGTCCGCTGCTCTTGTAATCATTCACACCATAATTAGTGTTTTTTAGCGCATCTTTTATCCATTTTTCTGCTTCTTCGATTTGCCCTTTTTGCAGCAACGTCCTTGAGAGTGTCATTCGTGCATCGCCGTATAGGGCCTTTTTCTGAAGAGCCCACTGCTCCTCTGCAAGATTTTTGGGTTTCCGATATTTCGGCTCAAGTTCGATTGCCTTTTTTGTATACACTATCACCGCTTCAACATCGCCATTCGAGTCGAGCAAGAGATATGCAATGTAATTATATGCAAAGGGATTTTCTGGCTCTTCTTTTATTAGCTTTTTTCCAGTTTCTACCATTGCATCATATCTTTTAAGTCTCTCCATTGAGCTCAAAAGATACTGATATACTGTGAGTCGCCATTCTGTCCCGGGGTAGTCCTCAAGAAATTTCTTAAGAAATTCCACCTTAAGTGTATCATTATACCATATAGGATTAAGTCCATTGTAGAAATCGTTGCCAATAATTTCGAAGCCTGTTTTGCTGTTCGGGAATTCCTTAACCATTGCTTTCTTGTATGGTTTAATGGCAACCGAATTCGTATCTGCCATAAAGAAAAGCTCGTATGCAGTTGAAAGCGCTTCCTCCCTGTTTTCCTTTTGCTTAAGAAACCTTACTGCAAGGTCTTCTATCTCCTTTTTCACTTCCAACAATTTCAATGAATCATTCTCTGCAAGTTGCTTTTTTGCATCATACAGCCTGAGCACAATTTGCTTATCCTTTGAAATCCTATACAACTTATCATAAAATTTCTCGGCATTCTCCCAATCTCTTTCCTTATAGTAAACATTTGCAACTCTTTTCAAGGTCTCAAAATCATCAGGATACAGAGAGAGAACTGCTGTGTATTCATCGATCGCTTTTTCATAGAGCCTTCTTTCAAGATATACATCCGCACGGCTGAATGACTCCTCCTTTGGAAAATGTTCTCTCAATATTTTCTGTGTCTGTGCACAACCATTAAACAGAAAGAAAATCAGCACAAGAAAAAGCGTTTGACCCCATTTCATAGTCCCCCCATTGTTATATGCCAGAAATCTCTTTCACTTCCTCATCAAGAGCAACGCAATCCCAATAACAACAAAAGCAATACCGCTCAATAATGGAGCAAGTGCTGAACCTGCAAATTTTACAATAATAAAAATACCTATTAGGATTGTAACAATACTGAGAATAACCTGAACTACATTCATCGCTTTCATCTGGCTCTCCTTTTTTTGATCAAACAATAGTGAGTGAACCAACCCTTGCTCATTTTACACATCTAACTCCGTCTTGAACAAACTCCTTTCCAAAAACCTTTGCATCCTGCAAACTCACTCCCCCTGGAACTTGAAAAACGCACAAATTCCAGAAATGATTTGCCTCTTCGCTTCTACCTAATTTCTCAAGAGTGTATGCAACATAAATATGGAAAACGGTTGAGAATTTCCACTTCTGGTGTCCACACTGAAAGTTTGTCAAAGCACTATTGTAATCTTCCTCTGCCAATCTCCTTAGTCCCTTATCTATCAATTCAAAAGGCTCTTGCGGATAGCGTTTTTCTGCAGTATTAAGCTCTCTGCGCCATTGTTCACAATTATTCGTTAACTGATAAAGAATGCACAAATTATGATATGAGACAGCCCAATTTGAATGTTGTTTCTTTGTAATCTTCCACTCCCTAAGAGCCGCAGAATAATTGCCCTTAATATAGTATACATAACCTTTGAGATAGTGATTTGGTCTCCTCGGGTGACCATAGTAAAAAGTATCAGTCAAGGCTATTACCCTATTGAACTCTTGTTTTGCCCTATTGGTACTGTCTACCTTTTCATACAACAGTGAAAGATTTATCCTTTCAACGCATCGTGGTTTGGTTTCAAAAAATCTCTTCAACAAATCTATAGCTTTAAGATAATTACCTTCTGAGGAGTAAACTGCAGATAAATACAGGTCAAGGTACTCAACATTTATTTCAGTAGGAATGCGCTCCAGATATTCCCTCGCTCTTTTAAAGTATCCCTGTAAAAAAAATTCCTCACCAACTGTATAAACGAGATTCACTTCAGTAGTATCAACACTCGAAGGAAAAACCCCTAAACCTTCATTCTGCAATCTGTTTGTGCGAAAATATGCCCTTGCTATGAGTTCATTGGTTGTCAAATAGTTCGGTTCAAGCCTAGCTGTCCTTTCTAAAAATGGAATTGCCTCTTGCCACTCTTTTTGTTCGCAGTAAATAAAGGCAAGTTCATAGTTTGCGCGAACATTCATTGAATCTTCTGCAATCGCCTTTATATACTCCTCCATAGCCAGTCCTTTTTTACCTTTGAGCATATACTCACTTGCTCTTTCGCAACGGCTCTTGAAAGCAGTACCACATCCAGTTGTAAAGCTGAGGAGAAACACAAACAAAATAATTTCTGCCTTAACTTTCATTATTAATCAAGAAATTTTGTCGAATTGGGAGCATATTATAGAATTCTTTACCTTTTAGTAGTTAATTTTTTTCGCCTTCTTTCATTTATATTAGCATTGTAAACGAAAATAATGGTGAAGTCAAGGAAAAATCAAATGAGGATTTCCAAAATCGCACATTGTCAGGTTTAATTCTATTCAAGACAATGAGGGAATCTGAAGAAGGGAGTGGTAAAGGGGAGATTTCAACAATCTGCACATTGACAGGTTTGCTTCTATTCAAGACAATGAAGGAGTTGGTGGAGGGTTGTGTGAGGAGTAACTCCCACGCCTGCCCCCATCTTGACATCTTGAAAAATCAAACAATATGCACGCAGTGCAACCCACAATCAGGATTTCAACTAACCTTCTTTGCAATATATAAGACAGTAAGATATGGCCTTGTTATTATTCCTCCATATTTTTCATTAATCAAATCGGTGATGTTGGAAAACAATTTCTCCCTTCTTCCCTTATCCAAACATCGGTGAGCAGAATATGTGTTGAGGAGCTTGATATACTGCTCTGTTTTATATTCTTTTTCCCAGGGATACTGCTTTACAAGAACTTTTTCAAACAAAGCAGTCCCGTTGATGTAGTCCTCTCTGGACCTAATTTTATCTTCCATTGATGGTTCGCTGGTGGGGTCTTTCCATTCCGGCACGATATTCCGATAGACCTTTTGAACTGTCTGAAAAAACCCTGTGTATGGAGTTGGATGAAAACTTGAGAAAATAGCTATATATCCGGATTCCTTCAGTATCTGCGCTGCTTTAGGATAGGCAATCTCAGGAGGTATCCAGTGAAAAGCAGTAGCAGACATAACGAGATCAAACGAATTCATCTCGTTCTTCCATTCTTCAAATGATACCGGATGGATGTGCACATTTGGATATTTCTGACAATTTTTTGCAGCCAAAGAAGCAAGTCTCTTCCCAATCTCCAGGCAGGTTATGGAATAGCCATATTTTGCGAACGGAATTGTAGCCTGTCCTGTACCACACCCAATCTCAAGAATTCTCCCATCCTCCGAAATGCGAGAGATAGAAATAATATCCCGTATCAATTCCTGAGGATAACCAGGACGAACCTTGTCATAATCCTCTGCTATTTGATCAAAAATAGTTTTACAAGACATTTCTGAATTCAGCGCAATTCCTCGTGATTCTTCCTTAGTATCTATCTTTAGCTCCGCTCTCACATCATTATAAGATTTTACATAACCAACTTATTCGTAAAAGTTATTATACCCTTATACTCTATATTCGCGTCTACTGATATCATATGCCTGCCCCTAATGCTCTAATGCCACTCTTATGTCTGGAAGATTCAAGATCTGCCTCTACATATGACCTTCGGCATGCAATGGTTTTCTCCTGAAGATTGCTTTTGCAACATCAATGAGCAGGACGAATGTTAGAATCAGCAGGACAAAACCAATTACAGAAAGTAGTATTTGGCCTTTTGGCAAGAACATCTTAATTTCAAGAATAATTGCAGTTACTGTTGTTATGAGCATAAAGATTGCAGGGATGAGAGTATAAAGACCGTTTTTACTCTTAGAAATAAGAAAGGTCGTTGCTACAAAAAGAGCAAGAGCAGCAACGAGTTGATTGGATGCACCAAAGATAGGCCAGATGGACTGCCAGGCACCAAGTGAGAGATATAGAGCAAATCCAACAATTATGGCTGTACTCACATATTTGTTACCAAGGAATTTTATTTTTAACGCTTCCCCAAATAATTCCTCTCCAATATATCTTGCAATCCTTGTTGCGGAATCGAGCGTCGTCATAATAAAGGTTTTAAGCATAGTAATTCCGATGAGTAGTCCAAAAGCGCCAAACACTGGTTTTACGATTTCACCGTAACCTACGCCAAAAGTTTTGATCCAATCTCCACCCTTCATCAGATCCGGATAGATAAGCCCTGGATGATTGCCTTTCCAGTAAAGCCCTGCACTTACGCATAGGACCGCGAGGACTGCAAGAACACTTTCAGTAATCATTGCACCATAACCAATCCTTTTCGCATCTTTCTCGTTAGCCAATTGCTTGGATGTTGTTCCCCCCGAAATCAGTGAGTGAAAACCTGATATTGCACCACAGGCAACTATAACAAAGAGCATAGGCCAGAGGTTTCCTTTTGCCGAAGAAAATGATATGAATACAGGTGCGTGAATCACCGGATGCGTGATAAAAAGCCCGATATATCCTGCCACAAGTCCAATAATAAGAATGAATGCAGCAAGATAATCTCTTGGTTGAAGAAGGATGTTCACAGGTATAATGGATGCAATATAAGCATATCCCAAAAGGATTAACACCCAGATTATGAATGCGTGCGGTCCAATAGAAATCGGGAATTTATAACCTAAGAAGATGAGTCCAAAAAGCAAAACAAGCCCTATGATTGAAGCCAGTGGGAGGTTCACCTTTGCTTTGTATATGAGAAATCCTACAAGAAGCGCAACAAAAATAAGTCCAAATGTAGGAATCACTACTTGAGGAGTCGAACTGAGTGTTTTTGCAGCAACAGATGCAAAAACGGCAATAACTAAAACCAATGTCAACCAGATAAACGACGCAAAAATCATCTTAGCCCTTCTCGACATCGTTGTCTCACAAACATCTGCAATGGATTTTCCACCTGTCCTGATAGATGCCATAAGGGCAGAAAAATCATGAACACCACCTAAGAGAATGGAACCGAAAACAAGCCAGATAATCGTCGGCAACCATCCCCAGAACATACATGCAATTACAGGACCCAGTATGGGTCCCGCACCAGAGATGGATGAGAAATGATGTCCAAAAAGAATCAACCAGTGCTTGGCTGGAACATAATCTACACCGTCATAGTACTTTTTCGCAGGGGTTTCATTTTCACTTTTTACATCCCACAGTTTTGCAATCTTTTTTGCATAAAGTAGATAACCCAATGCAAAAAGAATACCAGCACCCAGAACAACCAATAAAGAGTTCATTTTTCCTCCGTCTCTTATTTACTACTTGTTTTTACCACAAATGTTTTTTGAAGTCAAATTTTTTTCTTGATTTTCTCAATCTTTTTATATTATGAATCAATGTTTATAATACCTATTGGGCACGATAAACTTTACAGAAGATTGTCCCTTGTTACAATTGTTTTGATTGGTTTAAAAGTAATCATCTGGCTTATCATTTACCCAATTGAATTAAAACAACAATCAAACGCACCAAAGATATTCCAGGGTTTGCGCAAGATAGAATATGACTATCTGCCTAATTAAGAAACTTCTCAGTAAATACTTGACAAAGTTTTAACTCTATGATAATGATTGCAGACTGCACCTCCATTTCACCTTTGAAGAGGGGGAAAAGCAGCATAAGAAAGAAAGGAAGTGAATATGAAAAATAAGAGTACTAATGAGGTTAATAAATTCAGAGCCGCCCTCAACAAAGGTTGGGTGATAGCAAATCACATACTGGTCTCTTTCCATGTGGCGTTTATTTCTTCTGTCCTGAGCGTTCCTGGTTTCGTACACAATAAAGGAGAAGTTCTCAAATTTATGTTCACATCAAGGGAAACAATAGTTTCTCTTGTTTTCTGGTATGTCAGTTTTCACATTGGCGTTGCAATACACGAAATGGGACACTATATAGCAGCAGTCAGATTGAGTGCATTAAACCCTGCTCTGCTCCCTGAAGCAGAAAAAAGAATAACACAATCCTTATTCAAAAGGTTTGTATGGTATTTATGGATTTTTGTCAGAATTCCCTATGGTAAACTGAAGGGTATTAAAAAGAATGGTTTAGAATACCATCCGGATGCTCCCTATAATTTAGCCGTCTCTGCAGCTGGTCCTGCGGCGAGTCAAAAGATGGCGATAATTTCTTTACCTATTGCTATTATGCTATTAGCAATAGGGATTGGCTTTGATTTTAAATGGTCGGTGTATATTGGTAGGTTGTTTCTTGGAATCGGTCTTGTAGGACTTCTTGATTACATTTTTGCTGACCCTGGAAAATACTCGGAATACAGAGAAAGGGAATCCGCTGCCAGGAAAGAAGTGAAAAGAGTTATGACCACAGCAAAGGGGAGTATAAATAATTGGGTAGATATGGCGATGGAAGTTAAGGATAGAATGGTCAATAACAGAATGCAGAGAATAGTTCTTAAAGGAAGAAGGGAAGTTGCAATTCCCTGGCAGTTCAGGAACTGTGGTATGGGTGGTCGTCATACAGAAAAGGAATTTCCTGAAAGTAATATCAGTCTTCAGGAAAGTATGTTTATTCCTTTGAGCGTAAAAGATTATCAAGAAGCTCAGGAGATGACAGTTAACCTTCAAACAAGGTTAAAAGAGATTATAGAGAATTCGGAAGGATGCACGGTAAAGGGTATAGGGACGGAGGGTGGAATCGCCGCTTATATTAAAAAGGAACCTGGGGATATTCTTCCTGTTCAACGATTGTGGCGAATGCAGAAGCAGGCTATTTTGGACTGTGGGTACACCCCGGGTAGGGATGTGGCAATGGCTCTCGACCCAGCAGCAAGCGAACTCGAAATTGCTTACAGAAAAACAACAGGCGTTATAGATGAAATAGGCACGTATGAAGCTTGGAGGGATGAAAGCCATCCTGTTCTTACCAGGGACGAACTACTAAATATCTATAGAAAAGCTATTGAGAAGGATAACCTTCCCATAATCTCAATTGAGGATGGTTTTGCGGAGGATGACGATGAAGGGTGGAAAATCATAATGAAAAAACTCGGGAATAGAATCCATATTGTTGGTGATGACAACATAACGACAAAGGATTCATCCATAGAAGAAAAAGCAAATAAAGGTCTAATTAATACTGCATTAATTAAACTCAATCAGATCGGTACGGTTACCGAAGGGGTGCTTGCTATACTTACTGCAATTGGTAAGAATCTGCAAACGATAGTTTCCCACCGCTCAAAATCACCCATTGAGGATTTTGAAGCCCATGTTGCGCTTGCTTCAAACTCATTGGGTTTAAAAGCAGGTGGAGGTTCTAATTCTGAAAGATTGTGTAAGTATGAAACGGTTGTAAGGGTAGTGAAGGAGTTACAGAGAAAACTTGCAATAGGAGAAGATGTCAAGGTAGAACCTCAAAAAGAAGCCTTAGTAAAAACATTGATGAACAATCTATCTGTAACACAAATTGTAGCCCGTGAGGTATCAACAAATACGGGCATTCCAACCGTTGGTGTAGAAGTAAAGGTAGGTATTACTGGAAGCAAACAGTGCTCTAGACTCTTCTCATTTGGAGGTGCCACTCCACTCGGAACCTCTGCAGGAACGGATGAAGCTATCCATCTTATTGATAGTATCATACCTGCTAACTGTCCGACTGTGAAGAAATATCCAGACCTATTCCAACCTCATAAAAACGATAAAACATACCGTTTTAGAAAAGAAGTTGACGATGAAGTGATTACAAAAAAAGGAAATAGCGAGCTTGCTGAACTCTGGAGAAGGGCAAAACGATATAAAGGTAAAGGGTGTCTCAACGCAGTTGATAATGTAAAGAATATTATTACGAAATTATTTCTTGGGAAGAAAATAAACGAAATAGGTGAAGCGGTAGATGTAGATAGGACTTTGCTGGAAATGGAAAAGAAATTAGCCATAGAAAGAGGAACATTGTCTCCTGATAACTCGAAAGAGGAACAAATAAAGGTTATGCAGAGAAAGGCTAATCTCGGAATGAATACAATTCTTTCTGTTTCTCTCGCAATGGCTCGATTAAAAGGGAATATGGAAGGAAAATTACTGTGGGAGGTAATTAGGGAGCAGATGACCACAACAATGAGTAGAACGATTGCAGCAAATGGCGGAATAGATTTGATTGCTTTACTAAAAGAAAATTTGATTGACCATAGAAAGAAAATTTTAAGGCATGAAAAATTAAATAAGTATAGAGGTAACAAAGATGAGGTTAAAACCACACCTTCCGAGGATTCCACAATAGAGGCTGAGGTGAATAAGGTAATAGAGAATATAAATTGTGTCAAAGATGAAACAGAACTATGGAAGACGATTAAAAAGGAATTGACATTTGGAGAACTATGTATTGGGTTGCAGAAGGTCAATGAGAGTAAATCCGAAAATATAAAACTCTATGAACTCTTAAGAGAGCAGTTACCCATCTATAGTGTGGAGAAAAAATAACGAGGAGTATTGAGTAGGTACAAGAGGAAGAAAGATGTAATTACGTGCAGGCATTGGAGTTACTCCTCACACAACCTCCCACCGACTCCCTCATTGTTCTTTCTCAAACTTATCTTTCAATGAGATTAGATCTTTTTTTGCTCGGATGAGGGATACATTCAAGCCAAAAAGATAAATTAACGTTCCGAGCCAGATTACTGAATATGCCACTGTAAGATAAACCATAACTACCTCCTGGTATAACATTCATTATACTTACGGCTACCCTTTAAGTTCCGCAATCTTATCTCTTATTTTTTCTATCTCATATTTCATCATTAGAAGATATATGTATAGTATTGTGAAACCAAAAACCGATACAAGAAGAGTAAGAAGCATAAGAGGAGTGAGCCCTGTTTTCTCGATTACTATAAGGTTGCAGTGGACTGTTCTCCACCATTTTACCGAAAGAAACACAATGGGAACGTCCACAAACCCGATTATTCCAAGAACGGCACCGAAAGTTGCTCCTCTTTCCTTCCCTTCCGTTTCAAACCTGAGGATAAGATACGCAACATACATAAACCATAGCACCAATGTTGAGGTTAGTCTTGCATCCCAGGTCCACCAGATACCCCAGGCTGGTTTTGCCCACAGGGAACCTGAAATAAGGCATAGTGTAGTGAAAAGCACTCCAATACCCGCTGATGAATGTGCTATTCTATCCCATTTTCTGGTTTTCTTGGCGAGATAACCAATACTACCAATAAAAACAACGAGAAATGCAAGAAAACCTACCCATGCAGATGCAACATGCCAGTAGAAAATCTTTTGCACCACACCCATAGTCTCTTCAACGGGTGCAACGAGAAAAACCATGATGATGGAAAAAATCATACCAATAGTTACTAACATTCCAAGCAAAAGTTTCATACCACCTCCAATGTGCAATGCCATCACCCCCTTATACAGTATCGTATTTCTTAATCCTACAGTTCCTCCAAAATAAATTCATAGGTTAATAACGATATAGTGATAAAGAGCACATCGTACACTACCAGCATTATAATCCAGCTTCCAGTTGAAGAAATTAAAGACTCATCCAAGAAAATTGCAGATGTACATCTGATAGAACCAATAAGCAGTGGAATAATAATGGGGAAGAGAATGATGGGAAGAAGAATATTTCCTTTTTTAGTACTTGTTGACATTGAACTGAAAATTGTACCAACGGAACAGATGCCTGCTGTGCCGAGAAAAAGAACAAGAAGAAGTTGAGGAATTATTTCGAGAACCCGATAATTGAAAAGCACAAGGAAAATGGGAACCGTGAAGAGTTCAATTATGAAAATGAATACAAAGTTGCTTATCAATTTTCCCAAATAAAGAATACTCCTATCAACAGGTGCTAACATCAGTCCTTTGATAGCTGAGTTCTCTTTTTCTACACTAAAAGAGTAGTTGAGTCCCAATGTGCTTGCGAACACAAAAGTAACCCACAGAAGACCCGCACTCAACTCCTTTTGCGCCGAGAGCAAAGTTCCAAAAGCAAAGCTGAATATTACTATAACAAGCAGGGCAAAGACTAACATAGATATCAAAGCTCCACCACCCCTCAACTCATCCAATATGTCCTTCTTTACGAGAATAAAGATGTCTCTAAAGGGTTTCATTTCGAATTGAATCCTTGTAAGTTCCGCTCAATTTATCTATGTTCATTTTTTCCTTCAGGGTCTCACTCAAAATTCTTCCTTTTTGAAGTATTCCAAATCTTGTCGCAATGTTGTAACCTCTTTCGAGATTATGCGTTGTGAGAAAGATTATTCTCCCCGATTTTCCGAAAGCGGAAATCTGGCTCTCAAGAACCTTTACGCCATTTTCATCAAGCCCTGTATACGGTTCATCCAGGAAGACTACAAGAGGTGAGTGGAGAAATGCTCTTATGATAGAAACACGTTGTTTCATCCCCCTGGAAAACATTCTTATGGGGTCATTCATTCTCTCTCCAATGTAGTAGAGCTCGGACAATTCTTCAATGCGCTTCATTGCTCCTTTTACGCCATATAATGCAGCATAAAACTTTAGATTTTCTATAGCACTTAAGTTTTCATATAGAAAGGATGTATGTGTAACCAGTCCAACTTTATGCCTGTAATGCGCTCCCAAAACCTGGATGTTTACATTTTCATATTTCACAGCACCCTTTGTGGATTTCATCAAAGAGGATAATATGAGCATTAATGTGCTTTTTCCCGAACCATTTGGTCCAAAAAGAACATAGACATCTCCACTATCTAAAGAAATATTTATATCGTCAAGTATTGTCCTGTGACCAAAGCGCTTATTAACTCTCTCGACTTTTATTGATCCCATTAACACCCTTTTCTATTTCTAAAATTATATTTTTAAGGTTTTTCTTGTACTCCTTGCGCATCCTCTTATGACTTTTATCATCAATCTCCCCTCTCTCATATTGTTCATCAAGTTCTGCAATAAGGGATACGAGTTTCTCTTGTCTATTTTCGAGTTTACCTTGCTTTACTACATTTTTTGATTTCTTTTCCTTGCTGAATACAAAAATAAACAGTATACCAATTATGACAAGAATAATAGCAGACAGTATCAGTGCTTTTCCCCTCCTTGTCTTCTTTCCCAAACCCTTGACCTTAAAATTTATGTTCCCGCCTTTTTTTATATTCTCCTCACTGAAAGCATGCAGCTTTGCATTCCCCATATCGATAATACCCTCATCAATTAAGTCCTCACTTTCAACACCTAACTCAATATTCTTAACAAGTAAATAGAAAATATTTGTGTCATAGTTAACCCTAAAACTCAAGGAGTAACTGTCTCCTTTTATCTTCAATGTATATCGGAGGATAACCGGCAGTTTTCCTACTTTGCTTGCTTTCAGGTCTTCGGGTCCATAATGTTTTTGTGCAAGGGAAGGTTCATCCAGTCCCTTTATTATGTCAAGGTCCTTGTATCCACCGGGAAGAGAAATATCAAGCCGTTTTCCTATATCCGTTTTATCGATTTTGAAAAGAATGGCATCCGTTACAAATATGTCTCCTTCTGTCACCTTCAAAACAAGATGCCGATTCTCTATCATAATATCTGGATGCCCGGATACAAAGGATATTGAAAAAAGGATAATGAAAAAGCTGCATAACAAAATTTTAGTTGTCACTGTTCTTTCCCTTTCCCGTTCTTTGATTTCCTTTTTATCTTCACAAGTTCTTCAATTCTATCATCTATTGTCAGTTTCTCTTTCCCTCTCGCCTGTGGGAACATTGCTATAATCGAACCAAGGAGAAAAAGGTATCCGCCAACCCATAACCAGCGAATGAAAGGTTTTCGAAGAGCCTTGAGACTTACTGTATCCTTATTCACCAATCCTGCAAAAATAATATAAAGGTCTTCTCTCCAGCTGGAGAGCACAGCAATTTCTGTATAAGGTTCTTCGCTGTTTGAATACAGTAATTTAGCAGGCGCTAATGTTCTTATTGTTATATCTCTCTCCCTGATATCCAGGAGAACCGAGAGTTTATATCTTCTTTCATCCTCATCTTCTTTAAGGTCTCTGAAATATAGGCTATATTTCCCGAACTCCTCGCTCTCACCCTTTTTGAGAATCACTTGCCTTTCACTGTTGTATATTGAAGAACCCGTTATGCCTATGCACATAAGAGCTATACCAGAATGCACAATATAACCCCCTAATTTCCTTCTGTTAAGAAAAAATCTCTTGATATTCTTGATTTCAAGAGCAACTGTTACTATAATGAATGATGATAATGCAAATGCAATAATCGGGGCTGCATGTCTCTCTCCTCTAAGAATTAACATCGTAACTATCACAAGTGAAACGAAGCAAGCTGGAACAATATGATAAAGCAGTCTTCTGGTTGATTGCCTTCCCCACTGCAGAGTAGAACACAATCCTGTCAGCAGTAATAGAAGAAGAGCTAAGGGAGTTAGCGCCTGAGTGTAAAATGCAGGACCAAGTGAAATTCTCGTTTTTCCAAAAAAACCAGAAACCAGCGGAAATAACGTTCCAAACAGGATTATAAACCCAACCGCCACAAGTACAATATTATTTAAGAAGAAAAACCATTCTTTGATGGATAGAGGTTGGGACTTACCGGAAAGAGCCTTACACCGCAGCAGCAGCATAGGCAGATAAACTACTGAGGACACAAGAATGAAAGCAAACAAATATATTCCGATATTTGACTCCACAAAAGAATGCACAGAAGAAAGTATGTTTGTCCGCGTAATAAATGTTCCAAAAACACAGAGTTCAAAGACTAAAAACATTAACACCAGATTCCATATCCTTAATGTTCCCTTTCTTTCTTCCATAACTATCGAGTGCAGTAATGCTGTTGCCACAATCCAGGGGATTAAAGAAGCGTTCTCCACAGGGTCCCACCCCCAATATCCTCCCCATCCCAGGACTATATATGCCCACTTTGCACCGAGGAGTATACCAAAACCAAGAAAGAACCACGCAAAGAGTATCCAGAACCTGCTCTGTTTTATCCATTGTGTATTTTGCTTTTTTGTAAAAAGAGAACTCAGAGCAAAAGCAAAAGGAATAGTAAATGCAGCATAACCTATGAATATCATTGGCGGGTGAGAAACCATATAGATATTCTGCAGCAATGGATTCATTCCATTTCCTAAAGCAGGGATTACAGCAATCCGCCTGAAGGGATTATTCAAGAAAAGAATAAGGCATAGGAAAAATAATTCAACAAATAGTAGAACAATTGCCGCTGGCAAACGCTCTCTCTGTGTGTCCTTTGGAAGAACAACAACGAATGAAAAAATGGAAAGAGCCCACAACCATAGAAGGAGTGAACCATCCTGTCCAGCCCAGAATGCAGAGAGTGTATAGAAAAACGGTAGGGTTTTGCTTGTATAATTTGCAACATATGCATTGGAAAAATCCTTTTTGATAAGCAGTGTAAAGAGAACTACACTTATTAAAGTAATGAGAACAAAAATAGCAATAACTCCTCGCGTTCCACTATCCTTCAAATCACTTCTGTTTTTCTTTAAACCAATGATACTGCAAACTATAGCATATACCGCAATTAGACAGGAGACAATCAAAAGAATATTTCCTGTTTCCGATAGCATATTTTAGCCTTTCCTCTAATTCTGTGGTTTTTTCCTACTTCGTGGATTCAGGTTTGTATTTAGATGGACATTTTGTGATTAACTTCGCTGCATTAAAAACACCTTCTTCATCCAAAGTACCCTCTATGACCACTTCCTTGCTATCACTTAGCACATCGGGCTTAACACCTTTATGTAAAACTGAAAGTGTCTTTTCTCCATCAGTTATGTTAAATCTCAGAATAATTTCCTCTGGATTCCATAAAATTGAACCAGGAACAATCTTTCCATCTACGCGAAATGATTTTGCACCCAATGAACTGCTCTTTTTGTATACTTCACTAACAGTAAGATAATATACACCTGTCTTTTTGAAACTTCTTACAGCAAGAAAAACAATGCAGGCAACTATGATACCTATTCCAATAATATACTTTAGTTTCTTCATTTCACCTCCTGAATCTGACAGGCAGTTCTTTTTGTATCAATTCCTTATTTCTCCAAAAATTTTGGTGCCGATTCTTACAATATTTGCACCCTCCTCGATTGCAACCCTGTATGAATTCGACATCCCCATAGATAGGTATTTCATTTCAGTATTTGCAATAGAGGACGACTTAATCATTTCGAAAGCTCTTTTTGTTTCTTTGAAAAACTCTCTTGCATCCTCCGGGTCTCCGAAAATCGGACCCATTGTCATAAGACCTTTTATTTTTACATACCGCAATCTAGCAATATTTCTAACAAATTCCAGGGCAGCCTCGGGGAAAATACCCGATTTCTGTGGTTCCCTAGCGCTATTTATCTCGATTAAAATATCCATTTGCTTGTTTAACCCCTCGCATCTTTTGCTAATCTCGTTGGCAATCCTTTCCGAATCAACTGTTTCTATCATATCGATGAAACTCACTATTTTTCGAACTTTGTTTTTCTGAAGATGTCCGATAAAATGGTACTTAACCTTATTGCCTAATACTTTAAACTTCGCTAGAGCCTCCTGTGCATAGTTCTCTCCAATGACTTTAATGCCTGATTCTGCCGCTTCCATAATTTCTTCAGGGCTTCGAGTCTTTGCTGCAGCAACGAGTATCACTCCCTGTGGTAACTCGTTCTGAATTGCCTTTATATTCTCTTTTATACCCATTTGTTTCCTTCGTTCTACAATCCAATTGAGTACAGAATCAACCCTACTATTATCCCAAACACGAGATTAAAAGACTTGATCAAGGCTGCGTCTTTGACACTGTATGATAGAAGCGGGAGCATTCCGTGACCATCCTGCACAAAAGAACTCGTTAGCAGAACCGAAAATGGAATGATACCCTGAGAGAACATTGCAACAAAGATAAGGTGTGGACCTGATTCGGGGATTATACCAATTACAGCACTAACAATGAGAACCCAGCCAATATGTGAGCGAACAAAACTCTCCAGATTCCAGTATTTCATTCCTATTGAAACAACGAGCAGTGCAAAAAATGTCCAGAGAAAAATACGCCATATGTGTTCTCTCACAAGATGATTCCATATATGTTCTTTAAGATAATGATTGGATACAGTAGATATTACAAACAGCATAATTGCCAGCATGGTGACCAAAACGACCTTTTCCCAGTCAGGTCCTCCTGAGCCGATAAAACCCGTAACTAAGGCAATAAAAGTAATGCTAACTATGACCATAAGTATCACTCTTGCATACATAATGCGGGGAAACGACCTCCAGACTGTGGTGTCAAAAACCTTGCATTCAGAATCATCAAGGTGCAGTGTGGCGAGTTTGCATTGCTGGCATGTCTGAATCTTGAAGGCTTTGGCGACCCTGTCCGAGACGAATCCAAAAACAATGCCAAATACAAAAAGCAAGCCGAAGAGAAGCAAAGCAATTTTTGGAAAAAGAGCAAGCATTACGAATGCTTCATCGCCAGATGTAGCAATCATTCCTCCAACAATTGCGCCAAAACTCAGTAAACCTCTTGCGTAAAAGGAAACATTCATAAAAGCACCAAGACATCCTGGAGTGACTCCAAGAAAAGAAGAAACGGTGTACTGACGCCATATCCCTCCGCGAATAATCGAACTCATCTTCCCCTTACTGAGAACATTTACATAATCAGTAATGAGCATCATAAAGAATACAAAGATAGTGATAATTACTGAATGTGCAACTACATCAATTATGTCTACCATAGCCTCTGTTTCCACGTCTTATTCTAATTTCCGGGTGTTCAGTATTTTTTCAACGATTTTCATAAAGGCTTTTCCTGCCTCTGATTCAGGGTTATTCAATACAAACGGTTTGCCGCTATCTCCTGATTCAACAATGCCTGGTTCTATCGGGACTCGCCCGAGAAATGGTACCCCCATCTCCTTCGCTGTCCTCTCTCCTCCACCCACCTTGAATAACTCTATCTTTTCACCACAATGCGGACATATAAGTCCACTCATATTCTCTATTATTCCAATGATATCGAGATTTAGTTTCCTCGCAAAGTTAATCGCTTTTCTTGAATCAAGTAGCGATACCTCCTGAGGAGTAGTGACTATTATTGCACCCGTCGCAGGTATGAGTTGCGCAACGCTCAAAGGCTCATCTCCTGTCCCAGGTGGTGAATCTATAATAAGCCAGTCAAGTGCACCCCAGTCCACATCCCCGAGAAATTGCTGGATGATCTTCATCTTTAATGGACCACGCCATATTACCGGCAAATCAGGACTCTCTAACAAAAATGCCATTGAAACAAGACTCAAATTGTCTGTAATGGGAACCGGCTGTATCTTTTTCTCTTTTGAAGCACTCAGTCTTTTCCCTTCAACACCAAGCATCTTGGCAAGATTGGGACCATGTATATCCACATCTATAAGCCCCACTCGCTTGCCTTTTTTAGCAATTGCAAGCCCGAGATTAGCTGCAACTGTGCTCTTGCCTACACCCCCTTTACCGCTAAATACAAGTAGTCTGTTCTTTATCTTCTTTAATGTTTCCTCTATTTCCTTCTCTTGTTCCTGCTTCATTTCTTATTCCTTTCTTTAGGTTCCAAGTGCTTTTAGAAAAAAAACACTTGTGTTTATCCAATTCATCCTATATAATCATACAAGAAAAAATTAGGATGTCAAGAGAAATTAAAAAAAGGAGGTAGTAATGCGATTGAAGGTCTTAGTTTTGGTCATCTTGTTTTTTGCAGTAGCTGTTCTTGCTGATATCATACACGTTCCAGGAGATTACCCAACGATACAGCAAGGAATAGATGCTGCAAACCCCGGAGATATCGTGATGGTTGCACCTGGAACATACGTTGAAGAGATAACCCTGAAAGCAGATGTAGATGTAATTGGAGCAGGTGAGGGACTTTCAATAATCGATGGTGGGGGAGATCAAGGCGATGTGGTAACTGCTATTGGTGTAGGTATAACTAACGATACGAAATTTCAGGGGTTTACTGTTACTGGTGCAAATTATGGTGGTATGCCAGGAGGAGGTGGAATCTTTTGTAATATGAGTGCCTCCCCGGAAATCTGCAATAATAGGGTAGAAATTAACAGCTCAGGCATTGCTACATGGAATGGCTCGAATCCATACATTCATAACAATGTTGTCATAGATAATACTTACACAGGCATATCTATAAGTTCGGACCCGGATGTGATTAACAACACGATTGCAAATAATAACAATGGTGTATATGACAGTGGAGGATACCAGCCCATCATTATGAATAACATCGTGACAGGAAACTCCAATATTGGGATGGGTTGTGTTAATTCGAGTGTTCCTACCGATTTCTCATACAACGATGTATGGGGTAATGGCCAAAACTATTACAACTGCTCTGCTGGTCCCGGCGATATTTCCGCGAATCCTCTGTATGTGGACGAGACGAACGGTAATTTTCATCTGCAGGCTGGTTCTCCCTGTATCGATTCTGGTAACCCGAATCCAGCATATAACGATCCAGATGGCACACGGAATGATATGGGAGCTTACGGTGGACCCGGAGCAACTGTAAATATGCCTCGGATTAGCCTTACAATTCCTTCACAGAACGAATGCAATGTACCTTATGATACAGATGTTTCTGCTGTTTTTAATATGGATATGGATCCATTGACTTTTACATCGCTTTCGTTTCGTCTCAATGGATATTTTACAGGTTTTTATACAGGAACAATAACGTATGATAGTGTTGCGAAAATGGTAACGCTTGATCCTAATGATAATTTTGCTTATGGAGAAGTGATAACTTCAGTGCTGACGCATGATATTCAATCTCTTTTCGGGGATTCGCTGAGTGGTTTTGTCTGGCAATTTACGTCTCTGGTTGAGGATGGTTCAGGTTTTTATACTCTGCTGACTGCCTATGCTGCTGCTAATGGACCTAATTCAGTAATAATTGCTGATTTCAACGATGATGGGAAGCTTGATCTTGCTGTAACTAATGAGAATTCTAACAACGTCTCCGTTCTTCTTGGGAACGGTGATGGTTCTTTTGGCTCGGCATCGAACTTTTCTGCAGGCGCGACTCCATACGCAATTTGCAGTGGTAATTTCGATGGAGATGCAAACCTGGATTTGGCGGTAGCGAATGGTGGCTCAAACAATGTATCGATACTTTTGGGTAATGGTTCTGGTGGTTTTGGTTCAGTCACCAACTATTCAGTGGGTAGTCTTCCTAATGCACTTTGTTGCGGTGATTTTAACTTCGATGGCTATATTGATCTTGCGGTAGCTAATGCAAATTCCAATAATGTTTCGATACTGCTTGGCAATGGGGATGGAAGTTTTGGAACGGCTACGGATTTTTCTGTCGGTACTTCTCCCCACTCAGTTTGCGCAGGTGATTTTGATAATGATGGGATTTTTGACCTCGTGACTGCAAACGGAGGAACCAATAATGTCTCCATACTTTTAGGCAATGGTGACGGTAATTTCGCTTCAGCAACAAACTATTCTGCTGGGAGTGTTCCTTATGCGGTATGCACAGGTGATTTTGATGGAAATGGTAATCTTGATTTAGGGGTTGCAAATGGAGGGTCCAATAATGTTTCTCGGCTTACAGGAAATGGTGATGGAAGCTTTGGTTCACCTGTTAACTACACTGCAGGTACAACTCCTTATTCGATAGTAACATCCGATTTTGATGGAGATGGTTATTTTGATCTTGCAACAGCGAATGAAGGTTCTGATAACATTTCCGTGCTGCTCGGTAACGGTGACGGTTCGTTTGCTTCGGCGAACAATTATTCCTGTGGCAATAACCCGCATTCGGTGGCTGGTGGTGATTTCGACGGTGATGGTGATATTGACCTATGTACTGCAGACTACAATGATAATAATGTTTCTATACTTCTGAATGAAAACGAATTGCTGGTTATTTCGACAAATCCTGTTCAGTTCGAGCTTGATGTTCTGAACTCGACTGATGTTTCGGGTACATTTAATATGGACTTGAATGCTTCTTCGGTCGACTCTTCTACTTTTCTTTTATATGGTACACAAACAGGGCCGCATACGGGTGTAGTTACCTATGATAGTAGCACAGTAACTGCGACAATTGATCCAGATTTAGATTTTATCGAAGGTGAGATGGTAACCGCTCTTCTCACAAAAGATGTCCAGGCTACAACCGGTGTTTACCTTAACGGTTTTTCCTGGAACTTCACTGCGGAAGTTACGACTCCTTCAAGCGGAACGTTTGGTACAGCAAATAATTACACTGCTGGCACAGAACCGCGCGGAATGTTTGCAGCGGATCTTGATTTTGACGGAGATATCGATATCGTAACGGTCTTAAGTAATTATCCGAACCCAGGCGCATTGTGTGTGCTTCTAAACAACGGCAACGGGACATTCGGATCTCCATCTTCTTACTCACTCGGTGCTGCAGACCCACTGTCCGTTTTTGGAGCCGATCTCGACGGAGACGGAGATATCGATATGGCAACGGCGCATAATGAACCTGGTACATCACATCTTGTAATTATGAAAAACAATGGGAGCGGCGTCTTCTCCCTTTATGCATCGTATGCACCTGCAGTCCTTGGTCAGGATATATCAGGAGGAGATTTTGATCTCGATGGTGATATTGACCTGGTTATGGGTGACTCGTGGGGTTCTAATCCGTGTGTTCTCGTTATGTTTAATAACGGCAATGGTAATTTCTCCGGACCCTATGCATACTCAACTGGATTCCATACGCGTGGTCTCGCTGCAGCAGATGTCGAGAATGATGGTGATATCGACATCATTGTTTCCGATAATGCGAGTAGTATATCAATATTATATAACGATGGAGATGGTGACTTTCCAACCCTTGGAGTCTATACAACAACAAGTAATCCGAATGGACTTTATGTAAACGACCTTGATGGAGATGGATATGCTGATATCGCTGCTGCTAGTTACGCCGGAGACAATATTCAGGTTTTGCTGAATAACGGTAATGGTACATTCGGAAGCGCCGCGAGTTATAATACAGGGTCATACACGAGACGCATCATAGGTGGTGATTATGACGGTGATGGTGATATCGATCTTTCTGTTAGTGTTAATGGAACAGATAGTGTTGCCGTCATACTCAACAATGGGAATGGAACGTATGCAAATCTTTCAAAGTATCAGGTTGGAAACAAACCATGGGGAATCAAGAACGGTGACTTTGACCTTGACGGAGACATCGATATATCTTGCGCTAATTTTGACTCAGCCAATGTTTCAATTTTGTTTAATACAGGTGTCAGTATCGAAGAAGGATGTCAGAAAATGATAGTCCGGAAACCTTTCTTGAGAATTTTCCCGAATCCATTCAGGGATAAGACAGTTATAGAATTTTCGATTCCGACAAATATTGAGTTTAACTCTCAACTCTCCGAATCTTTGGCTGCTCAACTAAAAATCTATGATGCGGCTGGTCGTGTAGTAAGAAACTTTTCACTTTTAAATTTTAACTTTTCACCTCCCTTATCAGTGGTGTGGGATGGAAAAGATAAAAAGGGAAATATTCTTCCATCAGGTATCTATTTCTGTCAGTTGAAGGCAGGAAGCACAACATTAACACATAAACTTCTCAGACTGAGATAATATAGAGGTAAAGAAACGAGAGCTAAATCCTAAAAGAATGAAAAACTCACATAAGAACCTGTCCCTTTAATAGTTCCGAAATCTACTTAAACGACAGGTATACCTTTTCTATCTCTTTCGCTATATCCTCCCAGAGGTAATTCTTTAAGATATGATTCTTGAGGGATTTGGTTTTCTTCTTCGATAAAGATTCAATGATTCCATTTCTTATTGATTTTACACTTTTTGGCTCTACATATTTTGCTTCTCCTCCAAAATACTCCTTTGTCCCACCATATTTTGTTATAACAACCTTGGCACCCGCAAGTCCAGCCTCAAGAGCAGAAAGTCCCGGCGTTTCAAACAATGAAGGAAGAACAAATGTATCACAGGCAGCATAAGCAGACTCAAGTAAAGGTGAATTATGCCTTAACGGTTCAATCACTTTTATGTTTTTATTTTTGCCTATCTCCTTCATACATAATTTCCCATAAGGTGTCTTAACAACAGGACCAATAAAAACTGCTTGAACATCCAATGATTTCAGCGCACGGACAAGATTTAGCGTATTTTTTCTTCCATATCCTATATATCCAACGTATAGAACAAAATCCTGGAGACCGAATGTCTCGACAAACCTTTGGGGAGTTGCATCCAGAAATCTTTTCTCAACGGCATTATGTATCACAGCGACCTTTTCTTCCGGGATACCAAAACCTTTTACAATAAGCTTTTTTTCCATTTCCGTATTAGGCAGTATCCGAACTGCTGCATCAAATATTTCCTTCGCATATATGTGCTGGCTTGAAATCTTAAAGAGTTTAAACAGAATGGAATTTACGCTATTTATAAACCGTAAGCCTACTGCAATATGTTTCGAGAAGTAAACAGGTGTAACAACAAGTGGTATACCAATTTCTGCTATCTGGGCACCAATAATATTGGTAGAGAAATTTGCTCCGAAGAGATGAAACAAATTGTAGTTTTTCTTCTCGGGACACATCCAGGAATTAAAAAGCTCTATTTCGAAACCCAACCTTTCCATATACGATTTCGTTTTCATAATTTGAACATAAAGCCCACCCTTTTTAATTGCAACTGCGGGATGAGCACCGTATAGAATTTTCATCGTCTGAACCAATTTTCAATCTCCTTGAATTTGAGTTTTAACTTACCGCTTTTTATTCTCAGTCTTTTTTGCTCGAATTTGTTCCTCTTGTTTATTTTGGGAAATACCACAGTCTTTAAATTGATTTTGTCTCTTGCAGGGATTATTGCCCTTCTTCCATCCGGCGAAATTACCTGCAAAGATAATTTTTTACTTTCACTCAAGCCATTAATCTCGAGAATGTCTCCAGTGATCGTTAAATCCAGGTTCTGACTGTCTCTATCAATCCACCAGTTGTAGAACTCTCTGTATGTACCTTTCCAGATATTTTCCCGACCGACTATATTGCCAAGAATATGTTCAAGGATTTCCGGCTCCCGCGACAGTACCTCGCTGTGCCCATAGAAGAATAATGGTTCTCCTGCTGCGGTCTTTTCTTCAATAATCCTCTCAAAATAGCGATTAATCTCATCAATGCCGAATTTGGAATATAGCAAACCGCCTGGAGAAATAGGGTGAACCGGAATTTGAAGCACTTTAGAGAATTTTCTGTCAAAGAAAGGGAAAGAAGGCAGGTCATCGTATGAGAACGAGAACTCCGAAGAATATTTAAAACCAAGCTCCTGTATAAGACTTCCAAGGGCACTATTCCATACGCCGTATGGAATAGCAATACCTGATGCTGCAAATCCTGCAGTGAAAAGTGTTCTTCTCGCTCTTGAGAAATTCTTGCGGTTCCTGACAGGGTCTTTCGATATCCTGTGTTCGAAACAGTGAACAGCTACTTCCTGATTCCTTAACTCCTTCAATCTTCGGGCATCATTTTCAATATTAATATTACTAAAGTCGATGAAAAATGTCAAATTAATGCTTTTCTTCCGTGCTATTTTATAGGTTTCGGAGATTTCATCAAATCCTGATTCATCTGTATCAATCCTGAATGTAAATGCGTTTTCCTTTTCCTCCGGATAGTACCACTTGTTAATATAATAGAGACCTTTCTTCCTGAAAAGATACCGAATGATGTTTACGATTAATTTCCTTGTTTCTCCCATGGTGACAGTTGAGACAATTTCAGCAGGAAATCGTCTGCCCTCAGAATAAAAAAACTTCATCATACTCCTGCTGTCGCACATAACAGAATCCACATCAAAGGGAATTGCAATGCAGATGCCTCCATTATGTGCAAATTCCTGTACAGCAGGAACGTGATTATTTATTTTTCCGAAACCATTTCCTTGCAATACAAAACCCATGCTGTAAGTATCAATAATTCCAACATTCCTAAAGATTTCGGAACCATCAGGAACAATGTATTCAATTTTAACGCTTTTAGAGGATTTTTTTAACAGCGCGCCTGCATATTCTGAACTCGTTATAATTGTACCTCCTCCGCTCAGATAATCCAAAATGCTTGAAATGTTGGTCAGGCTATCCACAATTAATACGGGAGGATTGTCTCCAGGGCTAAATTTTCTATACGAAATTCCTTCCTGCTTAAGAACCTTAACCCACCCTGGTTTTCCCTTAGTGAGTCCTATGTATGAAATCATATCTGCCTTTCAAGAGTTTCAAGTCCTCTTCAGTAATCCCTTTCACTAACAGAATAGCAAAAGAGTAAACAAAGATGCAAGTAACTATCAGGTAAAGTGTAGGGACCTTCCACAAAAGGATTATCACTATTAACATAACGAGGGTTGCTGCTAATGGTTTCAGAAAGTAATAATAAAAAGGAACAAATAGAACCTTTTTGAACCATAGGAACATCAAGCCGAGCATAACAACCTCTGAAATAATCGTTGCTGAAGATGCACCTTTGATGCCGAAATGCGGAATAAGAACAAGATTTAAAATAACATTTGTGGCTGTTCCAATAATCATACCATAGGAATACTGTTTTCCCTTGTTACAACCCAGAAGTCCGAAAGCGAAAATGGATTGAACACTTGTTAGAGGAACAGCCCAGATGAGAATTCTGAATGCAGGAGAAGCTCCAATAAATTTTCCCCCATACAACAGATCAATAACTCTCGTTCCAAGAACGGTACCCCCAAATGCTAATGGTATTACAATAATTGAAATCAGTTTTGCACCCGTAAAAACAAGCTTTTTAAATTTCTCTTTCGATTCAGAAAATAATCTTGACACCATAGGAAGATAAACCCAGGCAAATGCGGTATCTATCGTGAGCAGAAATGTAACGAGCTTGAACCCCGCATTGTACAATCCAACAGACGTTGCACCTTTCATAAGACCTATTGTAACCAGGTCGAAATGAAAGTAAACCTGATTCATTATCGCAGCGATGCCTATGGGGATGGACATTTTCAATAATGTGAAGTCTATGATAAACCTCAAATGGTGTTTTCTTAATAGGAAAATTGCAAGCAGGAAAACCGCGCCGATGCCGATTCCACCAAACCAAAGAAAGGGAATCTTCTGAATATGGTCTTGATTCTTTATAAAAGTGAAAACAAGAACAACATATACAGCCTGAGCAAGGATTGATGAAACCGCAATCTGCATCATCCTTTCCATCCCTCTATAAAGCCAGTCAAGATAGAATGCGTAAAAGAAGATTGAGAAAGAATAGAGAACAATAAGAACCTTTATGTCCTTCTCCAGAGGAATAAAAAGACTAAAAATCAGCAGAATAAGAAAAGAGAAAATAGCAAGAATGAATCTTAGACTAAGTATCTTTGATGTTAGTTCATCGATTCCTTCCTTGCTTCGTGCAACCTCTCGTGTTCCCAAAATGCTCAAACCAAGGTCACTTAAAAGAACTCCGTATGCAAATATGGAAAAAGCAAAACTGATTTTACCGAATCCGGAAGCACCAAGAACTCTTGCAAGATATACCGTTACAAAGAAACTTAAAACCCATCTGATGCCATTGCCCACAATAAGAAACAGAAAGTTTTTAACAGGTTTTGAAATAAATCTGCCAATTGCTACTGTTCGCATGATTGTATTATAATACAGTTCTCATTTTTAATCAAGAAAAAAGAAAAATATGTCATTTCTGTATTGCTTGACAAATTCACTAAGATGTATTATACTATGCCAATGAAAAATTTAATCGTTGTTTTATGGAGTTTTTTACTATTACTATTTTTTTCTAACCATGCATACGCAGATGAAGTTTGGGGTGCAAGATTTCCTGCGCCGTCCCCGGACGGCAGCAAAATCTCTTTCTCTTACTATGGTGATATCTGGATTGCAAGTACAATGGGGGGTAAAGCGGAAAGATTAACGGATAGTGAAGGATATGAAAGCCGCTCCTTCTGGTCTCCGGATGGGAAATGGATTGCATTCCAGACCAGTAGATGGGGTAATGAAGACATCTGTGTCATGCCATCGGATGGAAGCAAACCACCTGTGCGATTAACCTTCTACTCAACTTCGGATATCCTCTATGGCTGGAGGTTTGATGGAAAATCCATTCTCTTTGGTTCAAGAAGGAATACCCTTATGTCGTCACTTTATAGTGTATCTCCAAAAGGTGGTCTTCCATCTCGCTTGACGCATTTTAGAACACAGGAAGTCTGCTTTCTTCCTGATGGAAAAAGCTTCTACTATGTGAGAGGTGATTCAGGTTGGTGGAGAAGGAAATACCGGGGAGGAACTGATAGCGAGATTTGGCTAAAAACACTTCCTGGTGAAGAGTCACAAAAAATTACCAATTCCGAAGGAAGAGATAATTATCCAATGTACTCTGGATTAGACAATAAACTCTATTTCCTGAGCAATCGAGATGAAAAACTCACTAACAATGTCTGGAAAATGGAACCTGATGGAAAAACCCCGGAACAGGTAACTTTCGAAACCGAAGATGTACATTTCCCCGAAATCTCGTTCGATGGAAGTGTCATTGTTTATGAGTGTTTCGCTTACCTTTATGTCTACAATATCAAAACGGGTGAGAAAGATAAACTCAAGATATCGGTCACTGAAGATTTCAAGACAAACAACCTTCTTTCAAAGATGTTCACTGCGGAAGCAAGCGAATTCGTCCTATCACCTGATGAAACGGAAATTGCCTTCATCGTCCATGGAGATATCTTTGTGATGGAACTCGAAAAAGATAACAAAGTAGGTAAAACTGCAAGAGTAACTGACACGCCTTATATGGAAAAATATGTGTCCTGGCATCCGAGCAAGGAGATGCTTGTATTTTCCTCGATGAAAGACGGAGATATGGATATATACACAATCGAGCCTGAAAACGAGAAAACATTTTATGACGAATTAACCTTCAAGAGTAATAAAGTTCTTGACTCCGATGAAACAGAAATAAAGCCTCTCTTCTCTCCGGATGGGACGAAAATAACTTACTTCAAGAACAATAGAGAACTCTATGTAATGGACAGTACAGGGAAGAATAGTAAAAAACTATGCCCGGAAAACGAAGTACTCTGGATTTCCTGGTCTCCCGATAGCAAATGGCTAACCTTCTCTAGAACCACACTCGGTTTTAGAGAAGATGTTTTCGTCGTTCCCGCAGATGCCAGCAAACAACCTATTAACATATCTAATCATCCAAACGATGATTATAAACCTATGTGGAGTGCCGATGGAAGACGAATTGCATTTGCATCACGCAACGCTACCGGTGACCTCTGGATGAAATACATATTTCTCAACAAAGAGGATGAGGAAAAGGACATTCTATACTGGAAAAAAACTGATAAAGACTCTGCCCAAAAAAATGTTACCGTTTCCATTGATTTCGACGACATCGAGGAGAGAATACATACGGTAACAAAGGTGTCAGGATACTACAATTATGTTGCTCAGTCACCGGACGGAAAACAGTTTGCCATTCATTCCCAGTCACAGGGAAAGGACGATATATGGACAGTCGACTGGTTGGGTGAAAAACTGAAAAGAATCACAGACAGCAATGTAAACCCAAGAATATTCTTCGTTTCTAAAGATAGAAAACACGTATATTACCTGTCAGGAGAAGGAAGAATCTCAGATGCTGAAATTACCTCAGCAAAATCGACACCCCTGAGCTTCAGTGTAGACATAGAAATCGATAAAAATAAAGAAAAGGAACAGGTATTCACCGAAGCATGGTGGGCGCTCAAGGATGGATTTTACGATAGCAACTTTCACGGAGTCGACTGGGATGAAATGTATTTAAAATACAAGGACCTTGCCCTTCATATGAGAACATCCAGGGGTTTTAACAGTATAGTCTCGATGATGATAGGAGAACTCAATGCGTCTCATCTTGGTATTTGGAAAAGAGAGGGTAAACTCGAAACGACTGGGGCTCTTGGAGTTATCTATGATGCCGAATATAAGGGCGATGGGATAAAAATCAAAGATATTATCCAGGATTCACCAATATCAAAAGATAAGTTCGGCATAGAAAAAGGTGATATTATCACTTACATTAACGAAAATAAAATCAACAGTGGAGAGAACTTCTACTCACTTCTCCGAAACAGGAATGAGAAGGAAATTGAGCTTACGATTTTGCACGAAGGGAAAAGCAGACAAATCAAGATTAAACCGAAGGACCCACGAACAATAGTGAATCTTATTGAAAAGAGCTGGATAAAAAAGAACAAAGAATTGGTTCACAATGCGAGCAATGGCAAATTGGGATACCTATATATTTCTGCGATGGGAGGAGGAAACCTGAGAACATTCGAGAAGGATTTATACAAAGAAATGAATAAAGATGGATTGATAATAGACATAAGGTATAATGGTGGCGGCAGCATTCATGATGAACTTCTTACTATACTGAGAAGAACAGCTCCTTACGCATACTCAATAAGAAGGGGTGGCAAGAAAGAATACAGTTCACTTTTTAGATACGACAAACCTACAATCGTTCTCATCAATGAGTATTGTTATAGTGACGCAGAAATATTTCCTGCTGCTTTCAAAGAACTAAAATTGGGAAAACTCGTTGGAGTTCCAACATTTGGTGCGGTAATAGGCACAAATGACATCGAATTGCTCGACGGAACAGTATTCAGGGTACCGGGGACAGGATGGTTCAGGCTCAATGGAAAAAAATTGGAGAATTCACCAGTGGAACCGGACATCTATATTGAAAATCCTCCTGAAATGGAGGGGGAAAGCAGTGACAACCAACTCAAGAAAGCAATAGAAGAACTTTTAGGTGAAACAGGGGAATAGTTAAGGGGACTCAAGTAAATTTGCTCTCCCGAGGTCAAAAAAACCTTGACTTTCTGCCCTTTATTAACTATAATGCCAAATTATGAAAATTTGTGCTCTCTTAATATATCTTGTTCTTTTTTCAGCTTTAGCCTCACGAGCGGAGGAAGAACAATTAACTGACAATGCGATGTTAAATACTTGCTTTAGAAATGCCGGCAAGCAGATGGCTCGTGACATTCTCCAAAACGGAATCAAAGAAATATCCATAAAGAAAACTCTTTCGATAAACGATAAAGGTGAAGACTTTATTCTCCTCGAAAACCTTACCAATGAAATGAAATTTGGAGAAGGCAGTGTATTTTTTATCATAGATAGCACAGGCAGTAAAAACCCCATTCTCTCATATTGGATTACCGAAAAATCAGTCGATGCAAAGAAAAAAGAATATTTTTTTTCTGAACCAGCTGTTGAAAGACTGGCAAAGGTAAAAGTATCTTTCAGGATGGTAAATCCAGAAACAGGTGAGATCCTCATCGCAAAAGAGGTTGTAGAATCGCTGCATAACACTATTTCGGAGAAGGCATACACAACGCTCAAGAAGAGAACGGTTGAAAAGGGAGTATCTTTCAAGGGTTTTCTTGAACCTGCATTTGTCACAGCAATTATCGGTGGACTGATGTATCTTTTCTATTCCCATAAAAGCAATCAATAGTTGGAGGAATTATGAATCCAGAACTCAAGGAAAAAATAAATAAGGGCATATCACTTTTCGACCAGGGAAAGGTCCATGAGGGCCTTACACTTCTCAAGCAAGCAAGCGAAGAAGCACCAACATATCCTGATATTCACAATCAATTGGGTCTAATGTTCAGCATGCTTGGCTCTTATGAAATGGCAGTAAATTCGTTCAAGCGAGCACTTGAATTGAATGCTAATTACGTTGACGCACATCTGAATCTAACAATTACATACAATGAGATGGGTAAATATTCTGAAGCCGTAAATGAATATGAAAAGGCTATGAAACTTGAGAAGGTTGAGGGGAAACTCACCAAAGGAATGAAATCAAAACTCGCAAATGCCCACAAAGAACTCGGAATTACCTATCTCGATATAGAGGAACTGGAAAATGCGGAGAAGGAGTTCACGAAAGCATTGGCAATCGCTCCACAGTTCCTGGATATCAGAACGCTTTTGGGAAATACTTACATAAAAATGGGTAACCTGGATAATGCCATTAAGGAATTGAATGAAGTTATTGCTATGAATCCGAAATACATTGATGCGAGAGTAAAACTTGCCGTTGCTTATTATAAAAAAGGTGAAAAACACAAAGCAAACGATATTCTTAAGGAAACACTATCGTTCTCCCCTGACAATGAAAAGGTAAAAACATTTCTAAAGCTGACCGAAGAGAAATAATTGATGGATTACAAAACTACCCTTAATCTACCTTCGACAACATTCCCTATGAAAGCTAATCTTCCACAGAAAGAAGTTGAGATATTAAAGTTCTGGACAGAACAAAGGATATATGAAAAAATATTAAAAAAACGCGAGGGGAAAGAAACTTTTATTCTCCATGACGGGCCACCCTATGCAAATGGACATATACATATTGGAACAGCTTTCAACAAAATACTAAAGGATTTCGTGGTTAAGTCCTCCTCTATGATGGGCTTTTACTCTCCATTCGTTCCAGGCTGGGATTGCCATGGAATGCCCATAGAACACAATGTGATGAAAGAAATCAAAGCAGCCAAGGAAACACCGTCAATAATGGAAATAAGAAAAAGATGTAGAAAGTATGCAGAAAAATTTTCCCGCATTCAAAAAATAGAATTTCCAAGATTAGGTGTCCTGGGTGATTGGAATAATCCTTATCTTACAATGAACCCAGCTTATGAATCAAAAATCATTGAAGGATTCAGAGAAATTGTCAAGAATGGATACATTTACAGAGGATTAAGACCTATCCAGTGGTGTCCGATTTGTAAAACAGCACTCGCAGAAGCAGAGGTGGAATATGCAGAGCACACTTCCCCTTCAATATATGTGAAGTTTCCCATTATTGATTTTTCTCTGGACCTGCCCACATCTTTTATCATCTGGACAACTACACCATGGACACTACCTGCAAATGTCGCAGTCGCAGTACATCCCCGCGAAACATACTTGCTGTTCAAATGGAAAAATGAACTTTATGTTGTTGCAGAACCTCTTTATGAAAAAGTAAAAGATACACTTGGAATACAATCATCTGAGATTCTTAAAAAGATACGGGGTTCTGATCTTGAGGGTTATAAAGCAAAACACCCGATTTTTGCTGAGAAAACTTCTGTGACAATACTTGCTGATTTTGTTGATATGGAAACTGGAACAGGATGTGTTCATATTGCACCAGGTCATGGTTACGAAGACTATCAGGTCGGCCTTACATACAAACTTCCCGTAGTTTCACCTGTTGACGATGAGGGTAAATTTACCGATGAGGTGAGTTTTCTTAAAGGCAAGTTTGTATTCGACGCAAATGAAGACATATTAAATCTTCTAAGAGAGAAGGCTACCCTGCTTCTGGAAACCAAAACAGAGCACTCATACCCCCACTGCTGGAGATGCTCGAATCCACTAATATTCAGAGCCACCGAACAGTGGTTTTTGAATGTTGACCACAGAAACCTGAGGGAAAGGTTATTAGAAGCTATCGTTTCCTCGAAGTGGATTCCTGAATGGAGCAGAGAAAGAATCTATAATATGGTGGAAACAAGACCGGATTGGACACTTTCGAGACAGAGAGCATGGGGAGTACCCATTCCAGCATTGTACTGCGAAGATTGCGGAAAACAAATACTCGATCTGGAAGTTATTGACAATGTTGTGAAAGTCGTAAAAGACAAAACTGCGGACAGCTGGTTCACTGAACCGATCGATACTTTCCTTCCCCCAAATTTCCACTGTCCCCATTGTAATGGCAGGAAATTCCGTAAAGAAAATGATATTTTTGATGTTTGGTTCGATGCATCTATGAGCCACAAAGCAGTTCTTGAAGAACGGGACAATTTAAGCAAACCTGCAGACCTTTATCTTGAAGCAGTTGACCAACATAGAGGATGGTTCCAACTTTCTCTCATAGTGAGCAAGACGATAGATGATACAACACCATTCAAATCCGTTCTTACCCATGGACTCATCCTTGATGCTAATTCGAAAAAAATGTCCAAAAAACTGGGCAACATAGTTTCGCCTGATGATATATGCAAAAAATATGGAGCTGATATTCTCAGATTATGGTTTGCGTCCATAGACTATACATCTGATGTGACATTCGGCGAAGAAGTTCTTGCCAACACAGTTGAAGTATACAGAAAAATAAGGAATACATTCAGATTCCTTATTGGAAATCTATATGACTTCAAGGCTCCTTTGAACACCGTCAAGTATGAAAACCTATTTCCTATAGATAAACTGATTCTTTCAAAACTCGCAAAATTTACCAGGGAAATTGTTGAAGACTACTCGAATTTTGCATTCAACAAAGTTTCATACAAATATCACAATTTCTGCACTTCCGAACTATCACATTACTACTTTGATATTATGAAAGACCGTCTCTATACATACGCAAAAAACTCTAAGAAACGCAGATCTACCCAGACAGTCTTTTTTGAACTGACAAAACACTTGATGCTCCTGATATCACCCATCCTTCCATTCACAGCAGAAGAAATATGGCAAAACTTTCCCCACTTTAGGATGATAGAGGAAAGCATTCATATCAGCGTTTTCCCGCAAGTCAAAAATGAGTGGATAAATGAGGAATTAGAGCGAAAATTCGAAAAACTAAGAGATTTCAGAGATATTGCATACAAAGCTCTGGAAAATAAGCGCAAAGAAAAATATATTGGAAATGCCCTTGAAGCCAAACTTGTATTCTATCTGAAAAATGATGAAACCAAAACTTTCTTTAAAAACCTCGATATATCTCTTGCAGAGTATTTTATCGTTTCTAAAGTTGAACTACAAGACGTTACGCAAGGCATAGACTTTGAAGAAGAAGATAATAATGTTGCTGTTAAGGTTATGAAGGCTCTGGGGGAAAAATGCAAACGCTGTTGGGTATACTCAGAAACCGTGGGACAATTCCAGGAACACCCATCTCTATGTAAAAAATGTTACGATATCATCAAGGAGGGTAAATGAACAAAAAGGAACTACAAGTCTTTTATGATCTTCTCTTAGATGCAAAAGCAAAGTTATCAAAGGAACTCGCCTCCCTGGAGCAAAAAATCGATACACCTTCGACAAGTTTTGCTTACCCCTGGCATATGGCGGATCGTGGAACCGAAACGGCTGAAAAAGAAGAAGAATCCATTGTCGCAACGGCTATTGGGCAGAAGTTATCCCTTATTGAGGAAGCCTTTGATAAGATTCGTGACAAATCCTACGGCAGGTGTGAGAAATGCGGTGATTTTATTGAGAAGGAAAGATTGAAGGTTAAACCGTATGCTAAATTCTGTTTTAAATGCAAGAAATTGGAAGAGAAACTGGCAAACGGGAGATGAATAGAAAATGGAATCTTCTTGCAATTATTACTGTAAGCATTGTCTTCCTTGATCAGTTTTCCAAAAATCTGATTGCAAAAGCAATGTATCTTGGACAATCATTTCAGATTATTGACCACATCCTTAGAATAGTATACATCAAAAATCCTAATGCAGCATTTGGTATCCCAGTAGGTTCTCCTCTTCTGATGATGATTCTAACCTCAATAGCTACTATCCTCCTCCTGGTCTATTTTGTAAGACTAAAAGCTGAAGGCACACTTCTCTACGTGGGTCTGGCAATGATAATCAGTGGTGCAATTGGAAATCTTGTTGACCGCTTCAGAATGGGACAGGTCGTAGACTTTATTGAAATTGGAGTGCGCAACTTCAAATGGCCTGTGTTTAATTTTGCCGATTCCTCTGTAACAATTGGAATTGTCTTGATTCTCTGGGTGTGGATTTTTGGAGGAAAAAAGGATTTGACAAATCATGAGGATATGATATAATCGCACTAAGGAAGGAGGTGAATTCATTTTACAAAACCTTGAAATCAAGGAGAAAAAATGCTTAGAAAACTATTATTTTTATGCCTTATAGTAATGTTTTTATCCGTTTCTTTTATCTCGGCAGCCGACCAAAATTCAAATGCAAAGGAACCGACTTTTCAATCTGCCATCAAAGCCGTACCCTTCGCTCTCAGTCCCAATTCCTCGCTTTCAAGAATTAGAGTGATTCCTCTGGGTTCACGGTACGACGACAGTCTTTATTTCGGAACACTCGTTGGCTATAATTCCATCGGTCTTACTTCCGCTGGCACTTGGGAAGGTGCAATAAGAATGACCCCAACGGAGCTCGGTGCGTATGCAGGATGGAATATAGTTGCTGTCAAATTCTACCATTATGACACATCTCCTCTCAACAATGTCATTAAAATTTATGACAATGGTTCGGCAGTACAGCCAGGTGCTATGATAACATCAGAACCTTACACATCTAACGTAGCCGAGTGGGTTTATGTGGTTCTATCCAGCCCTGTCACGATATCAGGTTCCGGCGATCTATGGGCATCTGTAGAGATATACCAGGCTGGTAGTGGTGTATATCCTTTTGGTGTAGATGCGGGACCAGCAGTTGATGGAAAAGGTGACTGGGTGATGTTAAGTGGTGCCTGGAGTGAGATTCAAACATATGGTCTGGACTACAACTGGCAGCTGTGCGTTTTCGTTAATCAAGGAGGAGGAGACCCCGATATTGATTGCACACCAAACCCTCTTGTTTTTAATGCGAAAGACTACAATACAATGCTTGAATATACATACCGACATTATCCTGAGGTAATTGACAGGGAACTCCAACAGAAAATGCAGGGTTCATCATCTTCAGAACTCATTCCCGTTATTGTTGAATTTGATAAACTCATAGACACAGGTTTTCTTCGTAATTGCGTAAAAGGAATGTCTAAAACACAAAGAAGGTCGTTCACTATCAATACACTGCAAAATTTCTCTTCCGAATATCAGAAAGATATAATGAATTACCTCAATTTGATGCAGAATGCAGGAAAAGTAAACAGGCTAAGTCAGTTATGGTTAACCAATTCTATCGGCATGAATGCTACAAAAACGGTAATCTCCGAGGTTGCAAATAACTCCAATGTTGCGCTTATCTGGCTGGATGACAAACTTTCAAAACCAACTGGATACGGAACTTCGGGTTCCATAACCAACTCAGATCCGAATTCAAGAGCTATTGTCTGGAATGTCACAAAAATAAATGCAGACCAGGTGTGGGGACTCGGTTACACAGGTCAGAACATCATCGACGGACATGTGGATACAGGTGTAAACTATAACCATGTGGACCTTGCCGATCATCTCTGGGATGGCGGTTCTTCTTACCCTAACCATGGATACGATTTTATTAGTAACGATAACGACCCGATGGACCAGGATGGTCACGGAACGCACACCGCTGGAACCGTTGCAGGAGATGGAACCGCAGGAACCCAGACAGGTGTTGCACCTGATTGCCAGATTATGTGCCTTAGAGCAGTACCGGGTAATCTCTCTGTGTTGCAAAATGCGGTCAACTTTGCACTGACCAACAATGCCGATGTGATCAGTATGTCCGCAGGGTGGGACAGTGCAGGTGCAGGAGGCAGTTGGAATTCCTTGAGCACTTCGAACAGATATATGACTGACAACTGTATGACTGCTGGAGTTGTCTTCTCAACATCTGCAGGAAATGGTGATGGTTACGGCGGTCACTATGCTGTTCCTTATGATATAGGGATACCTGCTAATGCTCCGGCTCCATGGTACGGTAGCGAAGGACACAGTGCAGCAATGGCAGTAGGGGCAACAAACCAAAGCAATACATTGGCATCATTCTCAAGTCACGGCGCAACCCAATGGTTCTTCAGCCCCTGGTATGAATACACATACCCACCGGGACTTATCAAGCCTGATGTCTGCGCCCCGGGAGGAAGTCCCGGAATTACTTCTCTCAACTACGCTAATAACAATGGTTATGTTGGAGGATGGCAGGGAACATCGATGGCTTGTCCTCATCTGACAGGTACAATTGCTTTATTGCTCTCAAAAGACCCATCTCTTACACCCGAAAAAATAGACAGCATTATTGAACTTACATGTCTCGACCTTGGTAGTAGCGGCAGAGATAACTACTTTGGTGCAGGATTAATAAATGCGCTCGATGCTGTGAATGCAGTTGGCGGTGCTTCTGTAGCCGGTGACTTCTACTGTAAGAACCTTGGAACAGCCACACTGAGCGTAACAAATATTGTAAAATCCGCTGCCTGGATAACTTCGGTTTCTCCCACATCATTCACCGTTGCTGTTGGAGACTCACAAGGCGTAAGTGTAATCATAGACACAACTAGTCTATCACCCGGAACTTACTATGACACACTCTGGATAGCATCCAATGACCCGGATGAAAATCCGTACCCGGAAGTGGTAATCCTATATCACGTTACCGGGGTCAAAGAAAACCCGATTGTAAAGATCGTTCCTCTCAGAGCTTCGCTAAGATGCAACCCAAATCCAGCAAGGAACTCGACTTCCGTTAGTTTCATAATCCCACAAAAAACAAACCTTTCCCTTGCTCTCTATGATGTTTCAGGAAGAAAGGTCTCTTCTATTGCAAAAGGCAAATTCAATGCAGGAAGCCACAACGTTTCGTGGAACAGAAAAGACACCAGGGGCTGGAAAGTTCCCCAGGGTATTTACTTCATAAGGTTGGAAGCAAAAGGAATGGAAACTCAGGGAAAACTTATCCTGATTGACTAAAGTGCAGAAGGGGAGTGTTTTGACACTCCCCTTTTTTTGGATTCAAACATTTTATATTGACACTGCAAATACATTCTTATTTACACATACAATACTAAGTTGCCCATATCAAGTTTTTTCTCTTGATTACATCAATCCCCTGTGATATAAACACATTAATTGTGAAAAAGATTAAGGCAGTTGCCTTGTTTTCGGGTGGTCTTGATAGTCAACTTTCTGTCAAGATTATGCTTAATCTGGGAATTGATGTCTATGCAATCAGTTTCATAACACCCTTTTCCATTCCTCATCAAGGTTGCATTAAAGATATACGAGCATCAAGCCAAAGGTTGAATATTAGTCTGAAGGTTCAATCACTTGGAAATGAATATATCGAATTAATCAAGAACCCGGAGTTTGGATACGGGAAAAATATGAATCCCTGTATAGATTGTAGAATCCTCATGCTCGAAAAGGCAAAGAAATATTTAGACGAAATAAATGCCAAATTCATTATTACAGGAGAAGTCCTTGGTGAAAGACCTATGACGCAAAATAAAAACTCGATGATGCTTATCGAAAGACAATCTGGTCTTTCCGGACTCATACTCAGACCGCTATCAGCTAAGCTACTTGAACCATCTCTTCCAGAAAAAAACGGCTGGGTAGAGAGTGAATCACTCTTCGCTATCCAGGGCCGTTCAAGAAAACCACAAATGGAATTGGCACAGCGATTTGGAATATTAGAGTACCCAACTCCAGCAGGAGGTTGTTTACTTACGGATTCTATTTTTTCAAGAAAACTGCGTGACGCTTTTGAGCACAAAGAGTATTCTGTAAGACAATTGACACTTCTCCGATACGGAAGACATTTCAGGCTAAAAAGTGGTGCAAAGGTCATCGTTGGAAGGAATGAAAAAGAGAATGCAATCATTCTTGCTCTGGCTGATTCAGAGGATTATTGTTTGGAAACCGAAAACTTCGTTGGTCCGATCACACTCTTACATGGTTCAAGCGAGAAAAATGATGTGAATATAGCAGCTTCAATCTGCCTTAGATATAGCGATTGTATAGAACCAGAAGGAAAAATCAGCTACTGGAGGGGAAAAGACAATCACAACGTTGTACAGGTCAATAAAATAGAAAAGCAGAATTTAGAAGAATTACGAACTTAGATTTAAATACTATGCTCCTTCAGTAAACCTAATGATCGTTTTTTTATCATCTGGCTTTATCTTCGTAAAAAATATTCCAATGTCAAAAGTTCCCTTTTCCTTTACTTCAAGTCTAACTACCCTTGCTTGAGCGCTTATTTTTTTCCTCTTGAATGGCGGAATAAAAGTTATTTCAATTATAGAATCGATCGGAAGCGGCTTCTTGTCTTCAAAGAGTAACCCACCCCCACCAACATTCTTCATCTTAGCTTTCTTGTTAACCTTTCTATCAACTATTTTGTAAGAAACATCCCAATCTGTAGAAATGCGGGCAAACTGCCTTTTCTCTCTGAAGAAAACATATACCTTGTTTTTCCCATCATTTTTTGCCCTGAAAAGAGCTGTATCTGCATTCTCAACCAATTCCTCTGGAGTGTTTCCATCTATCCCAAAACTTGCAATTCCTGCACTAATCGTAAGATGATACTTGCCTTTCTGCAGGAAATTTCTCCTTGCAATACTTTTTCTCAGCCTTTCTGCTGCTATTACTGCCTTTCGACCCCTGGTTTCGGGTAGTATTGCAACAAACTCATCCCCTCCAAATCTGCAGGCGTAATCAACCTCACGCAAAGCATTTTGGATAATACTTGCCACTCTCTTGAGAACCTTATCACCAAAAGGATGTCCCTTGAATTCATTACATTTCTTGAAGTCATCAATATCTATGAACACTATAGCCAGATCCTGGTTGTATCTCTTTGACCGCTGTACTTCTCTATACAGGGTTTCAACAAAAAAACGTTTATTGTAAAGCCCTGTAAGGTCATCAGTAACCAGCGATTTTTCAATCTTCTCGAAAATTTCTATCTCTATTATTTTTGGATTTTTTATCTGTTTATTAATGGATATGAAGTAATCCAGCATTGCAACCCTTAATCCCACATTTCGTCCAAGGGCTTTGCTCATTGTTTTTCTATGTTTTAAGATGTCCGACCACACCTTTTCTGCCTTCTTGGGATCAATCTCGAGATGGGTAAATACTTTCAATAGATTGGAGAAAACCCTGTCACCATCCTGGGTCATAATAGCTTTGATTTTGTCAAGCAGCCACCTTTGAGTTTTCTCGTCCTCCTCAAGCAGCTCGATAATCTCATTAAAAATGGGAGTCTTCTTCATTTTACGCCCCTCCTTGCTTTCTGACTTTTATCTGATAACCTCATTTCCTCCTCTTACTTAGTCATTGCGAGTATTCTTCTCATATTTCTTGTGAAGCAATCTCATTTTCGTAATTTCCTATTTCCTAATTTCGGGTTTCAGGTTTTCACTCCTCGCTCTTCACTCATCTCTTTTCTGTTTGTTAGTCTTAAGTCTCTGGTCTTCGGTCTTATGTCTTATTTTTGCCATTTGCTGCCTCTCATGGCGGAGGTGTGTAGGAATCGAACCTACCGTCCCCGTCTGAGGACAACTGGATTTGAAGTCCAGTAGAGACACCAGCCCCTATCCACCTCCATTCCTACATTACAGCCAATCATAAGGTCAATCGATAAATCAATTTTGTTCTCTCATGCTTTAGTTCTATGTCTGAATCACGCTTCACATTAAGAAACTAATATATACGATATTTCATAACTCGTCAAGAAAAAAAATGAAACCTTTCCCCCTTTATTTCGTAAAACAAATAGTTAGTAGAGAATAAAGAAAACAAAAAATAAGAAAAAGGAGGCAAGAAAATGAAAGAAAAGAAAACATTGCTGAAAGTTCGCAGGAACTCTTCTAATCTGTTGGCAAAAGTTTCAAGCATTACTCTGTAAGAGGAGAATTTCAAGAGTTAAAAAGCGGGGTTAAAACCCCGCTTTTTTTAAATGGGCGCTGTCCCTAATTTTCATTGAGAATTAAAACAAAAAGAACTCTTTACAAGAATGATAAAAAAGAGAGAAAGGATATTGGCAACAGTGGAATACTGACATTCTTAATTTGCAAAAAACCTGACATTTTCTACTTGCAATGATACTTGGGATGTTTTTTCTTGACCATTGACAAGAAAAGTGTTATAATTTTCATTAATGTTGTTGAAATTTTGTTACACTGAAAGGAAACTAAGATGAAATGGGGTTTTGCTGTAATATTTCTTTCACTTTTTCTATCATTTACTGTCAATTTAACAAACGCAACAACCTGGTATGTGCATCCTGATTCATCTCTCAATTCTATACAAGAAGCCCTAGATTCGTGCAGTAATGATGATACTGTTCTTGTTGCACCAGGCATATACAATGAGAATATTGTCTGGCACAACAATATACAAGGAATTCATCTTAAAAGTGAATGTGGACCTTCTATAACGATCATAGATGGAAGTGGATCTAGTGTTTTGCCTGTCGTTTGTATAACAATTTTGGCTGATACAACAACAATAATTGATGGATTCTGCATCAGGAATGGATCCTCTAGTTTTGGTGGCGGAGGAATTTACAGCGAATCTGGTTCACCAACCATCATAAATAACATCATTACAAGTAATACAGCAAGTATTTATGGAGGTGGCGTCTATTGTTCAGTGGGTTCACCTATTATTGTCAGGAATACTATTACTGGTAATTCTTCTGAAAATGGGGGTGGTATCTATTGTGCGGGGGGCACACCGATTATCAAATTCAATTCCATTGCAGGTAATTCTGCTGTTTCCGGTGCGGGGATCTACTGTATAAGCTCTTCACCAAATATTGATAGTTGTATTGTATCTAACAATACTGGTAATGGTATATACTGTTGCTACAGCTCTAATCCCACAATCAACTTCTGCAATATAATTGATAATTTCACCTATGGAATTCTAAACAAAGATTCAACAGTTATCATTAATGCTGAATATAACTGGTGGGGAGACCCCACTGGTCCTTTTCATCCAGATTCTAATCCGGGAGGTCAAGGTGATACAGTCAGTAACTGGGTTGATTTTATCCCCTGGCTTACAGGTCCTATTGGGATTAAAGAAGAAGGACAAGATCAAAGACATAAGGCCACAGACCTGAGACTCATTTGCCACCCCAACCCATTCACCACCTCCACCACCATCCACTTCTCCAGCATAGAGCGTAGAGCGGAGGGCATAGAGTTGACAGTCTATGATGCAAGTGGGAGATTAGTCAAATCAATCCCACTGTCCACTAACAACTTATCACTTGGTACCGACTTATCTCCCGGCATCTACTTCCTCAAGACTGATGGGAAATATGTCGGGAAAGTGGTGAAGGTGAGGTAAAAAATCATAATGAAAGAAGGATGATTCTATGAAATACCTTTCGTTTGGTTTAGTATTTCTTCTCTTGCTTGAGATTACTCTTTTTAGCATTGCAAAAGCGGAAGAGTATGAGAAGGTATTCATAATAAGTGAGAAAGTAGGAGAGGTGGTAGATGCCCAGGAAAGGATACGGTATGCACTGTTCCCTCAAATTAAAGGCTTCAAATCTGCTGTTTTTCTCCAGCTCAGCGATGGTAACTTTGTTGCAGAAGTAACCTACGAAAAAAATGGAGATGAGAAAACGACCAGAATTCCACAAAGCACGATCGAAATCATATCACTCATAGATTATATTGGAAAAGCATCGGAAGGTAAAATTCGCTCCATTTCTTTGGCAGGTGAAGCAAAAACTGGGGGTAAATTGGTAAGTGTATCTGGAAAAGTTGGTGCATCAATTGACAAAAGTGAGAGCAATGAATATGAATTATTTACGAATATCCCGAATTTTGAACGTGCAACATTTTATCGGATGGAAAAAGATGGTTATGTAATACAGATTCAAACGATAACTGATACACTCTTTTCAGTTGTTTCGGATGCTGCAGTTGTATCAATATTAAGGGATTATGTTAAAAGATATAAGTCGGTCAAAGCGAGCCGTGCATCATTTGAAAGAAAATGGTCTATAATTGCCTATGATGAGCAAGGTATGCCAATTAGTGAGAATGAAATATTAGGCAAAAAAGGGTCTTGTTGCACCCTGGGTTGTACTTTAGGAGGCGGTGCTGCAGCAGCTTTTCTCGTGGCTGTTGGTCTATCAATCTCTTATATAAACAGGTCGGAGGAGCCAAGCCTTGTTCCCGTATTTGTTGGGGCTATTTTGGGGGGAGCAATTGGTTGTTTAAAAAGTAATATGTTTGACAGAAATATGATTAATAAACCCAGAATTATCGAACAAATAAGAAAATCACGAGCGCCAAAATAAAAGAATTTGGGGTCGGGCTTCAAGATATTAATGGATAATATATTATGAAGATGGTTGGGAATAGAAATGGCGACAGGCATCCAGATAAATAATTGAAAGGAGTTTACTATGCGAGCGCTATTGATAATACCTCGTGTGCCAGGAGGTGGAGGTAGGTTGACACCGAACTTGGGCATCCTTACGTTAGCTGGCTTGACCCCTCAGAACATTGAAGTTTCAGTGACAGATGAGAACATAGATGAAGTCAATTTTGACGATAAGATTGACCTAGTTGGGATAACTGCAATGACCCCGACAGCAATCAGGTCATACGAGATCGCCGATGAATTCAGAAAGAAGGGAATAGCAGTTGTTCTGGGAGGATTCCATGCTTCAGCAGTACCTGAAGAAGCTAGTCAACACGCCGATTGTGTAGTCATTGGGGAAGCGGAGGAAATATGGGCAAGCCTTCTTCACGATTTTCAGTTAGGAAATCTTAAGAAATTTTATCGTCGCAAAGAGTTCGCAAATCTAGAAAATCTGTCTCTTCCCAGAAGGGACTTGCTAAACTCCAGGTCCTATAGACTGTTCAATACAGTTGAAACAACGAGAGGATGTCCATACCAATGCAGCTTTTGTTCCGTCTCCTTCCACTTCGGAAACACCTACCGCTTTCGACCAGTCAAGGATGTTATCAAAGAAGTGGAGACTCTTGAGGGTAAATACCTGTTCTTTGTAGATGACAATATTGTTGGAGTGCACTGGCGTACAAAGGAGTTATTTAAGGCATTGATTCCTTGCAAGAAGAAGTGGATAGGACAAGGTTCGATAACCTTTGGCTATGATCAAGAGACTGTTGAACTGGCTGCCAGGAGCGGGTGTATTGCTATGTTCATAGGTTTTGAATCTGTGTCGCAGTCGAGTCTTGGAGAAGTGGGCAAGTCGTTTAATATTGTGGCGCGTTACGAAGATGTCATCAAGAGAATACATGCTCATGGCATTTCAATCCATGCCGCTTTCATATTCGGATTTGACCATGATGACGAGAGCGTTTTTGAGAAAACAGTGACATTTGCCAATAAAACTAAACTTGACTCTGTATCATTTTCAGTACTAACTCCCTTTCCAGGAACACCTCTCTACCAGAAATTAGTCAAAGAAAATAGAATTCTCACCAGAGACTGGAGTAAATACGGCGGCGTTATCTTTAAACCCAAGTTAATGTCTTCAGAAACGTTGCACGAAGGTTGTAAATGGGCATGGAAGGAATGCTATTCATACAAGTCAATCTTTACACGAATAGGAACTATACGGAGACACAGCTTCCTCCGTCTATTACTCAATCTGGCGTACAAGAGGTGGGTTGGTAGTCTGTAAGAGGAAAATCTAAAGAAAAAAAACGGGTTTTTATCCCCGCTTTTTTTTATACTTCCTGCATTAATTAAAAGGGCTCTGCAAAATGCAGAGCCCTTTTGTGCTGATAAAGCAATATTTACCTTACTATCTATCTATGCATCCCACAGGGTGTTTCACCTTTACCCCTGTATTGTCTCTCTGCCCTGACTTTCTCAAGTTGCGAAAACTGGTCTTTTGATAGAACCTGTTGCGCTTTAACAGCACTTTCTATATTGCTGTATCTCAGATCTGCCATTAGGTCTGAAACCTTCTTGTTCAGTGATTTAACCTTCGCAAGGTTAATATTCTCTTCATCCAGGAGATTGTCAAACTCTAATTGTGCGGATTCCAATTCAGCTCTTTTCTTAATGTTTTCTTTTTGATATGCATCTCTGATGGATTCCAAAGATTTCACCTGAGTATTAGAGAGGCTCAACTCTCCTTTATAGGATAAGTAGTAGTCTATGTTTCCAGACCCACCATCTATCATCGGGCATTCCGAATGATTGCCCATCATTCCGTGACCTTTCATTCCATGACCGCTCATCATACATGAGCCTATCATACCTGAGTTTCTCATTCCTCCATATCCCATATCTCCGCTCATATGCCCAAAAACAAAACCACTAACAATCAATATGGAAATAATGGCACCAAAAGCTATCAATGTTTTTTTCACTTTAATCACCTCCTTTCAATATGTCTTTCTTCATTCTTCTGAAATCCTCTCTTGACAGTTCACCTCCCGCGTATCGCTTCTCAAGGATTTCAATCGCAGACTCTCCTGATTTCCTTACTGGATTTGCTTGTATTTGACCTCCAGACCACCTTAGTGCCGCTATAATCCCGAAGATTACCAAAACCCAGAAACCGAACATAAAGAGCCATCCAAAACCTGCACCCAAACCCATATGCCATCCCATCATTCCTGGCCACATCATTCTCATCACCTCCTGAATATTAGGACGACGAAGTTCCTCAAAAGATACGGAGTTTTTTCGAAAAGCAAAATTTATAGATTTTGGGAAAATATTATAAGAAAATTATTACATACCTCTGCAGCCTGCATGCCATTCGCGATTTTTCATCCCGTGATTCCCCTGGTGCATCATATCCATCATACATCCTGAACGCTGCCTGCACTTCTGGATTGCTCTGCCCAATACACTGTCCTGCTTCGCAGTTGCCCTGGTTCTTAACTCCTCCAATACTGTTTGCTGATATTCATTTACACTATTCAACCTTGCAAGAAACAATCTGTAATGTTCTTCTCCAACAGGTTTTGCTTCATCCAGTGCCAGCTCCGCTTCTCTGAGTGTTTTTTTAAGCAGTTCATCGTTTAGATTTCCTGTCGCCTGAAAACTCCTAACCAACTCGTCAAGTCTTCTATCGGATAATGTCAACCTTAATTCTGCTCTACCCTCAGGATTTCTTGCAAGTGAGAACCTAACCCTTTCCGTTGTCAACTTTAAGGAATAAAGAGGATTTCCTGGAATGCTTTTTGTTGAGAGTGCACCCATACTCCAGATCACTACAACAAATATTAGTGCAAAACCCACTGCCTTTGCCAGCGCAGGTTTCCAAATAAACAAGGGATTGAAAGACCTTCTGGCAAAGCGCCTTTTCTTCTTCTCCTGAGCAAGTGTTTCCCCCATTTTTATTAATGCAAGATTTAATGCCTCTTTGTTTGGTTCCATTCTTGCTTTATCCCTGATATTTTCACTCAATCTCAGTAAAGGTTCCAGTTCCTTTGCATACTCTGGATAGATGCTCAAGCAGTATTCAATACTTTTACCCTGCTCTATCTCATCCAAACATCTGTCCACAATCGATTCTATGTTCTCAGTCATTTATTTCCTTTTTTTCTATGATATCTTTTAGATTGTTCAATGCCCTGAATTGCAGAGCCTTTACTGCTCCAACTGTTTTTCCCATAATATCAGCAATCTCTTCATTTGTATATCCTTCTATAAACTTAAGCAAAATGACCTGCCTCTGGTCGTCTGTCAACTTACCGATAGCCTTGTCAAGACTATCTTTCAGTAAGATTGCATCTGTCTCGTTTGTAGCCACTTTTGAATGTTCCTCAATCTCCTCAATAAACGGTACTTCCTTTTTTCTTGCATTCTTGCGATAGTAATCAATAATAAGGTTCGATGCAATTCTGTAAAGCCATGAAGGAAAAGAACCTTTCTGGTTTTTCAAAGATTTGACCATTCTAACAAACACCTCACTTGTAATATCTTCAACATCCTCACGGTTTTGTACCTTGTAAGCAACATATCTATATATCTTCGGATAGAAGTGCTCTGCCAGCTTCGATAAGGCTTCACTATCATATTTCTTTGCTCTCCCGACAAGTTCTTCTATCACATCCTTATCGTACTTTCTATAATCTTTGACGATTGAACTGACCATTTAGTTACGCCCAACTTTTCAAAAAAGAGATATGTCCCTATTCTTGAATTTCAACCAGTGTCCCTACTGATACAAGCCGAAACAGTTCGATTACATCTTTGTTCTTCATTCTTATGCAGCCGTGCGATGCAGGTTTCCCGATAAGTCCTTCTTCTTGTGTACCATGAACATAGATATGTCTTTTGTATGAGTCGATTCCCTGCCCCTTGTTAATGCCTTCTTCTAATCCTTCTAAACGCAGTATGCGTGTCGTTATGAGGTCCATTTCGACATCCGTGCTGTCGGTATAAATCTCTGCTATCTTTCCTCTGTCAGGTCCATAGTTAAGCACCTTCCCTATCTCGGCATTCCTGCCCGTTTTCTTTGCAATGCGGTGAGTCCCCAAAGGTGTCTTGTTGCTTCCCGCTTGACTGCCCGTACCATACTTAGAAGATGAAATCGGGTATGTTTTAACAACTTTTTCACCCTTGATAAGAAAAAGTTCTTGACCGGAAATACTAACCACTATAAAAAACTGACCGAATTTGAGGCCGAACTTATTATTCAATTTGTCGATTATTTCTCTGAATTGTGCTAAGTCATCCTCACCCATAATCACATGCTTTTTTTTCTCAAACTTTTTCTGACAAGTGCTTCTTGAGCAGCTCATAATAAACTTGAAAAATAAAAGTAAAATCAATCCCTCTATGCACCAATCTATATTGTCTCACTCTTCAAATCATACAACAAAAAGATAGAATGTCAAGAAAATTGCGATGATGCAAATTTGTTTAAAAAACCATTGACAATAGACTCAATTGGTTGTATTATGTCTTATCAACTTTTCGGCGAGACTTACACCCATGGTTATTCTATAAATGTTAACGCAAGGAGGTATAATGAGTGAACGCATACAGGTTAACCTAAGTGTAGAAGATATTCCTCACCAGTGGTACAATATCATGCCAGATCTCCCAGAACCCCTACCACCCCCAAAAGACCCGGAAAAAGGTGAATCGAGACTTAAGAATCTCCCAAATCTTATGATAGGAGAATGTCTTAAACAGGAAATGTCGACAGACACTTGGATTGATATTCCGGAAGAAATCAGAAACTTGTACGCTCAGGCGGGAAGACCTCGTCCGCTCTTCAGAGCACTAAGTCTTGAAAAAAAACTGGGTACTCCTGCAAGGATGTATTACAAAAGCGAGTTCTTCAGTCCAACCGGAAGTCACAAAGTTAATACCGCTCTTGCTCAATGCTGGTACGCAAAACAACAGGGTTTCGAAAGAGTAACAACCGAAACAGGTGCAGGACAGTGGGGAACTGCCCTCTCTTATGCTTCGGCAGTAACAGGGATGAAGTGCACAGTATTCTGGGTCAGAAGTGTATACAATTGGAAAGCAGACAGATTAGCTTTTATGAAACTGTTAGGAGCAGATGTATATGCATCTCCAAGCCCGATGACAGAATTCGGAAAAACATTATACGACAAAAACCCTGACCATGTGGGTTCACTCGGAATTGCCATTTCCGAGGGTCTGGAAGATTCCTCAAAGGATCCTAAAGCTACATACTGCCTTGGAAGTGTTCTGAACCATGTGTTGATACACCAATCTATTATTGGCCTAGAGACGAAAAAACAGTTCGAAAAATTCGATGACTATCCAGACCTGGTTATCTCCTGTATTGGAGGAGGTTCAAACTTCGGTGGTTTTGCTCTTCCCTTTGTAGCTGATGTATTGAAGAAGGGCAAAAAGATAAAGTTTATTGCTGCTCAGAGTCAGGTTGCTCCCAACCTTCAGGGCAAGTATGAATATGATTTTGCAGATTATGCGGAAACAACACCAATGCTCAAAATGTGCACACTGGGTCATAAGACTGATATGGAGCCCATTAAAGGTGACGGATTAAGATATCATGGTTGTTCACCAATTATCAGCCTACTGCGAAACAAGGGTTATATTGATACTATTGCCTACCCTGGTGATGAAAAACATGTGTTTGAATATGCTAAACTTTTCATGGAAGCTGAAGGATGGTTGCCTGCTCCAGAATCTGCCTATTCCGTTTGCTGTGCTATTGAGGAAGCATTGAAATGCAAAGAATCGGGTGAGAAGAAAGTCATAGCATTTAACATTTCTGGACATGGCTTCCTTGATATCCCTGGATACAAAACCGTTCTCGGCATAAAATAATAGGGTGAGGTTTGAAACCTCACCTGTACACGAGATTCTTCACTTCGTTCAGAATGACAACAATCAATTTACCTGTATACTTCTGTGTCTTCCGGGGTTAAATTATCTTTATACTCTTTACCTAACCAGTATGTCAACCCTGTCTGTCTTAACTTTTCCCACAACTGCATAGCCTGCAGTGTGTATTACCACTCCTTTAGGCAGAATAATCTTGTCGCTCAGAATTTTCGCTATATTATTAGCCCTCTTCTGTGACATTGTTTCATCCGTTGAATAGGCTTTAACCGATATTCGCCTTATGAATCGCTTCCTGACTATATCACAACTTTCGGTAAGAAGATTCATTGCACTTTTTCTGACATCGGATTTTCCTGGTTCAAAAACTTCCCGTCCGTCAAGTCTAATAATCCAATCGATATTCTCTTTGTAAAGTATGCCCTGTACTCTGATTTCTTTACCCATCACTCTGGACCTGTTCCCAAGTTTGTCCACTGCTGTTGCATAGTAAGCATAAGATGAGCCAACATCTATCATTTTATCCTTCTCACCTCTACCACTCCAGAAAAGTTTCATAGGAGGTCCACCTTTCCCTGCAAATGTCTTAAAAACGGTTCCAGCTGCATCTGTTATAACTAATTCCCATTCTGCTACATCGTGACCATACAGAGGATGGAAAAGCGCAATTTCACCTCTGTTTATCCCGGTCAACCAGGGGTGATATAGTTGATCGCTAGCAAGTGTTGGAAGAGGAGTGCTTGCAATGTCAGAATTCTTTATCAATTCCTTGTCATAAATGAAACCCTTCTCACCTGCATAAGATTCTATTATCTCAAAGATATCGAACTTCAACTGTGTTTGTGGTTTTAATTCATCAATGGTTCCTGTGAATTTCCCCTTCACCTCTTCTTCAAAGGTCCTTCCACTGCCTGACTTTTCTCCCTGACCACTACCCTCTTCTCCTTGAGCAAAAACTAAAGAATTCAGGAAAAAACTCATTAATAACATTAATAGATAAATAGGCGCTTTCTTCATATATGTCTCCTTACAAAGTCTTAGAAACCACTATTTCGCTTACAGTGTAAACCTAATGGTGATAATTCCCCATTGTGTCTCCTGAATAACATTAGCTGGTAGCGGGGCAAATCTCCATTTTACGAGAGCATTCTTTGCAGCACTATCCCAGGAAGCCGAGCCGCTTGTTCTTTCAATAAACGCATTCCTTTTAACCACTCCATTCGGCGAGACCCAGAAGCGTATCTGTACAACAGCTGATACACCCTGCTTTTGAGCCCACTCAGGGTAAGGTGGGAGATACTTTGCAAGTATCTTTCTCCCTGAAAGTGGACCAGTAATGCTTATTGAAGGACCGGAATGTTTACCTCCCCCTTTTATCTTCATATCTTCCTTCTTCGTTGCAGTAATAGGTGCGACATTGGGTCTCTCTGCCATCTTTGAAACAGGTTCCTTTTCCAGTTCAAGCGGTGCTTCAGAACCACTTCCACCAGGGGATGTATAAAGACCAATTTGCCCTCTTTTGGGGCCTCCTTTATCTTTGATGATAATACTCGGTGCTTGAAGTATTTCTTCAGTGGATTTCTGTGAAGAACCAACTCGGATAATGTCTGTTACTCCACCCTCTTCACCTTCAAAATCATCATAAGCTTCAAGGTCAATCGCGCTTTGGGATCGGTCTATGTCCTTGCTCGATATGTCAATGCCTTTCGTTTCGTCAACACCGGGGACCGGTGGAAGAGATTTAAGCATTTCAGAAACATCCTCGCTTGCCGAAGGCAAATCCTCTTCTTTTGTGAACATATTTTTAAGTGCTTGTAGAGGACTGATGGTTCGCGGTGCTTTCACAGAACTCGGAGGTAGTGTTTCATCGATAAATTCAACGCTTTCGAGTCTTTCCAGCGGAGCAGCACTCTGCTTGTGTATTACAAGAAAGAACAGCAAGGAGTGAAAGACAATCGAGAGAACAAGGTTGAAGAAAAACGAACGCTCATAAAAACCAAGTGTTAGACGCATATTTCATCGCCTCCTTATTATGTTCTTTGAACAGTGCCAACGGATATCCGTTGAGCACCAAGTTTTTTCGCAGTTGAAATCACTGAAATCACAATACCATGCCTGACATTCCTGTCAGCCTTGATTATCACCATCCTATCAGGATGTGCATCTATTTCTTTCTTCAGGTAAACCGCATATTGCTGGAAGGCAACAATCTTTTCATTGATGGAAATTTTGTTCACATCTTCGGGAGGAATTGCAGGTGTTATTGTCACCGTTATGTTCGCATTCTGTCGAGGCTCCACGGTTGCTGCCTTTGGAAGTTGGATGTTCAAAGGAGAAGTGACCATCATAATGGGAGTAGTTACCATAAGAACTACGAGAAGCGTAAATGACACATCACAAAGTGGTGTAATCATTATCTCCGCTTTTGCCACCCTTGTTACCCTTTTCATATTTAGAGCCTCCTCTTTATTCCTTCTTCCGTTTCGACTTTCTCTTCAATATTGCCAATTTGAGTGCCCCTTTTTGTTTTGCAAGGTCCAGTATTGTTACAACACTCTGATGAGGAACATTGTCATCCGCACTTACGAGAACAATCCTTGATGTGCTTCTGGCGAGAAGTTCGGCAAGAAGTTGTGGAAATTGTTCTTCGCTGACAGGCTCGTTATTTAAGAAAATATAGCCCTCCTCTGAAATATGCACATTAACCTTTACTTCTGTCTCTTTTTTTTGTTTGCCTGCTTTTTTTAAAGACGGCGCAGCAATGGTGATACCCGAATGATACATCATAGGAGCACTCATCATAAAAAACAGTACTAAAAGAAGTGCAACATTTATCGTTGGTGCGATGGGAATTTCAGGCTTCTCGTCCTCAACTTCAGGCTTTGGAAATCTCCTTTTCATTTTAACTTATCCTCCAATAGGTCAGAAAGATCTATGTTCTCAGCATTCTTTCCGCTGCTTTTTCCTGCCCTTTTTATTGTATCAATAAATGCAAGCAACTCCTTTGTCGCAATCTCAGTTCTCACCAGATATGTCCTGATATGGTTCAAGAAGAAATTGTAGCCAATGGAAGCCGGAATGGCTATGAGAATTCCCATAACGGTTGTAACAAGCGCTTCTGCAACCCCCATCATAACGACACTGGGTCCCCCACTACCCGAAACTGCAAGATCCCTGAATGCACGAATTATACCGAGAACCGTTCCAAGAAGCCCGAGCAAAGGTGCTATAAAACTTATCGTACTTAAAATACTCAGTCTCTTTTCCAATATGGTTTTTATCTTTAACATCTCACCGTCCACAAGTTCTGCTATATCTTCAATAGGAAGATTTATGTTTTTTATTCCTACCTTGAGGACATCAGCAAGCGGATTGCTTGCTGATTCACACAAATATATGGCTTCATCACCTTTGCCTCTTTTGAGTGATGACCGAATTCTTTCAAGTAATCTTTGCTCGTTAATTCTCAAACCTCTATAAGCCCAAATTCTGTCAATGAGGACAGCTACTGCAAAGACAGAAAGCCCAAGTAGTAAATCGATTGCCCAACTTGTTCTAACCAACTGTATAAAACTTATTCCTGCCATCTCTCACTACTCCTTTCTTTAAGCGGTCTTTGATAACGATGATATTTTGTCTTTAAGCTCCCGTGCAAAAGGAACAAACGCCGATTTCTTTATCATTCCCTTGTCATTTTTTTCGAGAAAATCGCCGACTTCTTTCTCCAGGGTTTTCACATTATTTTCCATACCGGTAATCCTATCAATTATCTTGTTAAAGGGTTCCGAAAGATAGTGAAATTCCAATTCATCACTCTGTCGGAATTTTATTGTTTCCGGGTCTTCTCCCCTGATAAGCATCTCCATATGGTTTCGCAATCGTGTCAGCGGTCCAAAAAGGTTTCGAGAGATGAGAAACGATATCCATAAAACCAAACCCAGAAGGATAATTGTAACAATAAGAAAAACCTTCAGGAGATTCAAAAACAGAAATCTCCCAGAATCTGCAAGTCCCATCGTCTTAACTGCCGGCAACCAGAAAAGCACAATAACTCCAAGCAATGCCAAGATAACAAGTGAAAAAACTCCTATTGATATGAGTGTACGAACAATCTTCAGTTGAAATGACTCCTTAAAAACCCTCGCTTTTCTTCTATCCATATTTGCTCCTTTTTACATATGCTGTCTAAGATATTTTATTCTGTCATTAGCACTCTTTTTTACCTGTCCGTTTGTAGAAACCTGAATTAATCTTTGGTATGTATCTATTGCTTCATTGAATCTCTGCTGTTTTTCATACAAAACCGATAACTTTGCAAGCCCTTTCACCTGATTGGGGTCATCCACAAGTGAGAGTGACTTTAGCCGAAGATATGATTGGACTGCATCCGCTTCACGGTTTAAATTCTCATAAGATTCTCCCATTAATTCATATAATTGAGCCGATTCCTTTGCGCTTGTTGGTGAAATCGATTCAAAAATCGTCAGCGCTTTGGAAAAATCACTTTTTTCCATATAAACAGCCCCAGCCTGGATCTTAGCCATAACTGATTTCTCTCCACTTCCCTCCTCACCATATTCCTGGAGAATTCTGGCAGCTTTTTCACTCTTACCCATCTTTTTGTAACATAGAGCCAGATTATACCTCGCATTCGAGGCAAAATCGCTCTGGGGAAAATCTTTTGCAATCGAGCCAAATGTTTCTGCTGCTTCCTTGTAACTATGCATCTTAAAATATGCCATCCCCATACTGAATTTGACCTGCGGTATCATCTGATTATCCGGGAAATATGCAACAAATTTCTCTGCTTCGCTAATTACCTCTTTATACTCTTCCTTTTTCTTGTAACATTCCACAATATTCCCCTGTGCGTCCGCTGCGAGTTCGGCCTCTGGAAAATCAACAACTACTTTCCTGAATTCATCAATTGCTATGTCGTAATCCTGTTTCTCATACGCTTCAATTCCAAGATTAAATTGTGCCTCTGCTGCAAGTTCGCTGCCCTGGAATTTCTCGATAAACTCCTTCATCTTTTCAGGATGTTGAATACCTCTTCTGTAGTAGGCTCGTTCAAGCCCTGTCTGACCATCAAGGGTAAGTTTATCCTCCGGGTAAAGTTTCACGAACTTATCATAAGACTTAATAGCGTTTTCATCATCGTTGTTGTTGTAGTAAGAATTGGCTATTTCTAACTGTGCCTGTTTCGCAAGTTTGGATTCAGGGTAATCACTAATAACAAGTTTGTAATATGCAATCGCATCATCATATTTGAGCGCCCTAAAATAGGTCCCACCAATCTCGAAAGCCGCATTTGCAGCAATGGGTAACTCCGCATATTCCTTAAGAACAGTTTCCCAGGTTTTTATTGCCCTTGCAAAGTATTCCAGTTGATAATAACATTTACCGGCATAAAACAGAGCCTTTGCACTGGTTGGGTCATCAGGAAAAGTCTTCTGTAATGCTTCGAATGCATCCAATGACTTCATAAACTCCTGAGTGTTAAAATGAGCAACGCCAATGCCAAACTCTGCACTAATTACGGCAGATGTATCAGTAGGATAACTTGAAATTACCCTCTGCAAATTTTCCAAAGCAATGTTATTTCTATTCTCATGAACGAGGTCCCAGCCCAACCCTGTAAGTGCAGCAGCAATCGTTGTCGGCTCCGAGTATTTTTCTACAATTTCATTATAAAATGGTTTTGATTTCTCAAAAATAGACTTATAATAGAAAGCATCTGCAAGGTAGAAAATTGCCCTTGCATACCAGTTTCCTTCCTTTCTAAAAGGAATTTTCGTGAGTAGGGGGTTGCCTATTGCAATACTCATCTCGTAATTTGCGGTACGGTTATAGGTGCGAAGAAGCATAGCAAACGAGGCATCTATGAGTTGTGAGCGTTCATAGTAATCAACAATATGCTTGAAGTGGTCCAGTGCTTCCTCATATCTTTTGCCAAGAAACAGATTTGCTCCTGCAAGATAGTCACCCAATCCTGCGAAATCACCGGTTTTATAAAGACTTGAAATCTGTTTGAATACAATCAGCGCCTGGGTCGAATCTCCTTTTAAAGTATACGCTCTGCCAAGTCTAAGACTTGCAAGCGCAGCAACCCTCTGATTTGGATAATTGCTTGACACTCTCTGATAAGCTTTTATTGCGTCATCGTATTTTTCCATCTCCTGATAACTCTGTCCATAAACATAATTGCTATGTGAAGCAAGGAATCTATCTTTATGAATGAGTAACGGTTTTAGATACTCTATTGCAGTAAGATAATCGCCCTGATTGTGATAACAGACTGCTAGTTTGAACTTTGCATAATCCTTGAGTTCGCTTCTCGGATATTTCCTTAGGAAGATTTCATACTTGTAAAGAGCCCCCTTGAAGTCTCCTGAAAAATAAAGTACATCTCCCATACCATAGTATGCAAATTTCGCAAGATCACCCTGAGGATAAAGTTCTATCAACTCTTTGTATGACTGAAGTGCTTCAAGATACTTTTTTAATGCAAAATATGCCTTCGCTCTATAAAACAACCCCTCCTTTGTATCCACATCGGTAAGTTTTTCAACAGCACTCTTATAATCACCCTTCCCAAAAAGCAATATTCCCTCGGCAGCAAGTGTTTTCTTTGCATATTTGTAGCCTGGATATTCACCTGCAAGTTTTGTAAATACATATTCCTCTGCTCTTTTCCAGTCTTTCAAAGCAATATAGCACATCCCAATACCATACAAGGCTTCAGGAGCAAGGTAGTTTCCCTTGTTATTCTTGTGAACTTTCTTGAAAACCTTTATTGCGTCTTCATATTCCTTAAGATTGTAATAGCATTCACCTACCCTGTATTGCGCCTCCTGCCCAATCTGTTTGTGTCCAGTAAGACCCTGATACTTTTTCAGAGCAAGACCCCAGTCCTGTTCTTCGAATAGTTGTTCAGCCATCTCAAAGTTTCCCCCGTAATCCTTACCAGAACCCCGAACAGGAACCAAGCTAATAAGAAATACAAAAATACATATTTTTAATAACAATTTCATATTTAACCTCTTCATTAACTATTTACCTTCTATTCCTCCTTTTTCTTCCGTCTTTTTTTCCTCTGGCTGCTTTTCTTCAGTTTTTTTCTCTTCATTCTTCTTTTCTACTTCACCTTCATTTTTTCCCTCTTCACCTGTTTTCTTCTCGATGGTCTTTTCTTCTTCTCCCTTTTTTTCCTCTTCAAGAGTTGGTGTTCCTCCTTCTTCCTTCTCCTCCAACACACCACCCTTCTCCTGAATTATTACCGTCCCTTCAGGTCCAAGCGTCCTTAACCTCGCAAGATGACCATAGGAAAAAAGCGAATGCCCGGATTCCTCAACAACGAGAAATTCATAGAAATATTTCCCATCCTCCACAAGATTCCCCGTATTATCCCTTCCGTCCCAGTATAGCCTTGCAGGCGGATCCCCCCATGCATTGTAGAGCCGGACTATCTCTCCTCGTCCGTTTTTGACACGCAGCTGCCATTTTCTTATAGGAGCTCTCGTTGCAACATTTAATTCCATCCAGACAATATTATCGGTCCCACCAGCAAGGGGTGAGAAAATAGACTTTGAAGGGATAACTTTCGCTCTGAAACCTCCAAAGTTTAAAACCAGGGAAACAGTGTGAGTTGGAGGAATCAACCCTTGAGATTGGTAGTGATTGCTAAATGCATAATCAATACCAACAGCCCAGAGTTCTGCCTCTTTTCTAACTCCCAGTCCGAGATTCAAGTGATTTACATCCACACCTGTTCTGAGTATTAATGGCCACCAGGGTCTATACTCGATACCTTCGTAAAATTTCGGAGCCTGATATTCACTCCAACCAAGGTCAGAAGCAAGTATTAATCTCCGTTCCAGCAACTTGAATGAGATACCTGTTCTAAGCGTTATGGGAAATATATCCCTTTCGGATTCCATTAGTATGCTCGGCTTGATAGCGTTCTGCACATTGATTCCGATTGAAAAAGGCTTATCAGGAAGAATGAAGAGCCCGATGTCAGCACCATGACCAAGAGCGCCCCAGTGCGAAATCTTATGGTAAATCATCTTATAATTGATACCCAGAGAAAAATATTGCCCGATTTGCTTGGACATTGTTAGTAACAAACCCATTTCGTTATCGCTAAACTTTCCGTTGTAACCATTATTGGATGTTCTATCCTCAATATCTGGAGTTCTAACAATCATAAATGAAGTCCCGAATGTGCCATAAATGCTTGTCGGATGGGCATAGGTAAGATAATCAAATGTCGTTCCTTCATAAAGTATGCCATGCTGGAATACGATTTCCTTAGGGTCAATCTGGTCTAACCCACCGGGATTGAAATATCCTGCATTTGCATCATCTGCAAGCCCTGTAAAAGCCTTTCCCATTCCTATTACCCTTGCGCTTACACCATACTCAAGAAAGGCTCCAGGTAATCCCCCATCATCCCATTCCATTGCAGAAGCTGCAATGGAAAAAAGAATTGTTAGCAGGATCGACAATTTTAGCATTTTCATTCTGCTCTCCTTTTCTCTATTTAACTACTGCAATCCACCTTCTGTAATCCTGTACTATTTCAGTTCTGTCCGTTGCTCGGATTGCCAATAGATAAACACCGTTTGCAACTTTTGTTCCCTTACCGTTCTCGCCTGTCCAGATTATCGTATTGTAACCAGTATGTCCATTTCTGTCCCAGGATTTTACAAGATTACCGAATCTATCATAAATCGATGCAAGCACATCACAATTTTGAGGAAGCCAGTAATATATTGTTGTTTGCTTATCTACACTTCCAAATGGATTCGGGAAGTTAACCACAGGGTCTGTTGGAGTCACATTAGGTCTCACATGTATAGCGTTAACATTATTACCTGGGTTGGTTTTTCTTGAAGACTCCTGCGAAGAAACGCGGAGAAACAAATCTTCTTCCTGAGCTGTTGTGTAGTAAACTATAGGGCTGGCTGCACCGGAAGTAAGTGCTCTGATAACTGTATCTTGAGGTGTTAAAGAACCTGAACCGTGATAAACATATATCAGCACATTGTGGTCATCATTTGTAATGGTGTTTCCACTTTCATCTTCATAATAAATGTGAAGATGGATAGGGTCACCCGATATTATCGTATCCAGTTCCTCATCTGCTTCCAATCTATAATGCGAACCTGCAATGTATATTGGTGTCTGGTATTTTGTCGTCATTGAACTATTGTCAATATCATTAGCTTGCATATAGAGCCAGTTACTCACATTACTTGCAAGAGTAACTGTCGCATTACCTCCGGTCAAAACTGCTGTGTCTGAAATTGTGTAAGGACCTATGGTTCCATAGACCCTGATTCTATCACCGGGAGCACTCCCACCAACAGGATTCCAGCAGTCATCAACCGCATAAACAGATACATCAAATGGACTTCCCGCAACCTGCCAGTCTGTTGTATCCGGTGTCGCGCCTGGCAAACGAAAGGTGTTTGACATGGTATCTCCCGCAAGCACTGCTTGGCTTGGTGCAATAAGAAGCAGTTTTGAGAATGCACCAGCAAGAATCCTTATGGTCGAACTTGTATCCGTCATAAGGATAGAAGTATCCTGTGTAACCTCGGAGACAAAAATCGTGCAGCCGTTAGTAGCGGTTCTCAGCCTTACACCAAGGTCAAGACTACCGGACACAAGAGCAGTGTCAGCAGGGAAAATCGGGAATGGGTTGGTTGACCAAAGGTGTATAGTATCCTGACCTACTCCTTCGGGATTCCACCAATAGTCAGTAACAGCAACATTAATGTTAAAACTATTATTTGCAGTCTCAACATAAAATATATAATCCCTACCGCGAGAACTGAGGTCACCAGGTCTTGCACTCTGTCCAGGAACAAGCAGTCTCAGTCGCCTTGGAACATTTGCAAGGACTGTCAGTTTAGGGCTGAGATTCGTATCATTATAACCATATACAGTGCAATTAAGATGAAGACTGTCGGAAGCCATAAATATCGTAACATATCCTCCCCAACCACCATTATTGAAAAGTATCATTCCTGTAGGTTGCATAGGAATAGAATTATAACCGGGATCTGGTCTAAGACTTAATAGACCCGCTCCATTGAAACTGGGATTGCTTGTGCAGCTGACATGAACATAAAAACTATCCCCGGCATAAACCGTTGGAGGGTTTGGAATCGAATCAAATACAAAGGTTTCCTGTGCCAAAATAAAACCAGGCAAAAGAAAAAGAAAAGCAAAAGGAATAAGGATTAGGAATAATTTTTTCATAGAATTCCTCCTTTCATAAAAAGAAATCTTACCACTATCTTTAACGGTATGTCAAGAAAAAAAGTTCAGGTCTTTTAAGTTTCCCAGTGTAGCTTTGGCGGTCCGGCTATCTAAAAATAGACCCGAAACTTTGCGCCGCCTGATTGCTCAGGTTTTGCCTTTTTCAAAGTCCCGGGTATTCTATAAAATTTCTAACTATATGTCAAGACAAAAATCTTTTTTCAGTCGAGAAATTCTGCCTCCCCCTCGATAGAAAAACCATTTTCTTCGAGCACCGTTTTCATCTCAGCGAAGTCAGTTTTCTTAGAGTTAAATCGTACAACAACTGTATGGTCAAAATAGTCTGTCTCTATATTTATTACTCCATCTAATTCCCCGAGGGTAGACCTTACCCTCTCTGCTGTTGCTGTTCACTTACAGCCAGGGACCGTAAATTTTACTGTCCTCTCCTGTACTGTTTTTACCTGCTGAGCAACACAGGAGACAAGGAAAAGTGATAGTGCAACAAGAAAGAACAATTTCATTTTTCTGTTCACCATAAACTCCTTTTTGTGGTTTATTTTACTTAAACCGCTATTCCGCAGTCAGCTTTTCTAAGAATTTCAAAATCTCATCATAGTCAGGAGAACCGTCTTTTACATACCGAATTATCCCTTTTTTGTCAATTATAATCGTCCGCCTCTCAAAAACATACTGTCCTTCTTTTACAACCCCAAAGTACTCGCCAAGATAACCTGAAATATTGGAAAGAATGGGAATGGAAACTTCAAGTTCCTTAACCCAATATTTCAATGTTATCACATCATCTCTGCTAACACCCAGAACCCGGGCGCTCAAGCCATCATACTCCTCGAAGTGTTTCTGATGGCCCTGTATCTCCCCTGCTCAGACAGGTGTAAAAGCTGCCGGGAAGAATGTCATTATCAAGGCATATTTCCCATAGTATTCGTCCCCATAATTTATGAGCCTGTCCTCACTTGAAGCCAGGGAAAAATTTAATGTCTTCTTGCCCAAAAGTTCATCTGCTGTAGAAAGATTTGCCACGATTAATAACAAAATAAGAACCAAACCCGCACATATATCTCTGCGCATAAGAACCTCCAATTTAAGTCAGAGATTGTTTTCTACTTGATACTTATGTTCTCTTCTATGAAAAAGTTTTTTTAATTCCTGTCAGTTTTTTTATATGCGACCTCTCCTGCTCAATAATATTTTCAACAATTCCTTTACCTTTTTCACTTATGAAATCATTTAATCCATAATAGAAAAGCAAAGTCTCTTTCTCAAAAGCAATGGCGAAATCAAGAACTTCTCCAACATTTTTGGAACCTTTTATTTTCTCTGCTTCGCTGGTAAAATTTGTAAGAAATTTAGAATCAGCAAAGGATTCCATATACGCCTTAAATTCATCATAGTCTCCAAACATCGTCTCGCCTGTTTTCTTAACTATGTCATATAGCTTCTCAAAGTCTTCAATATGCTTTTTTTCTTCATTTGCAAGAAAAGAAAATAGAGATTTCACTCCTTCTACTTCGGACCTTTCTGCATAATCTGAGTAAAACTTCTGCCCATTCTCTTCTGTCCTGATTGCCATCTCAATTATCTCAGGACCTGAAAACACTAAACTCATTTCATCCTCCTTCCATTTTATTTCATACTTCTTTTCACAGTATCTATGCTCCGATGTGTGTCATAGGCCAGACCGTATCGAAATCCTCATATCTGTCGATTGTTTCTTTCTCAATTTCAAGTAACTTATAATGTCCCATCTCCATTGTGGCAAGATACTCAAGCGTTTTTTTGATTTCAGGATTATCGGTAAATTTCTCTGAAAGCGCATCGTAGAATTCGCTTGCCGCCTTTTCTGCCTGCATTGCACTAAAAAATACCTCACTTACCGGACCATCAGTTTTTATCTGCGGCAATGGCACTGGAGTATTCTCAGGTATTACTACTTTTTTGTCACCAAAATTCTTCTTATAAACCGATTGAATAAAGATTCTATGCTTCTCTTCTTCACTGGAAAGGAATTTCAGTTTATCTTTAAGAAATGCATTCCGGAATCTCTCCGCAAGTTCCGAGTAGATTTCTTTACTGCTGACCTCGCTTTTTATTGCGGCAAGAAGCAAATCTTCTAATCCATATGAACTCAAATCCATATCCTAACCTCCTTGCTTTGAGCTATGCCTATTACTGCAATACTTCTCTTTAATTGTTATGCTGACTCATTCTGTTTCCCAATATATTTTTCTGGATTCTCCTCGAATGCTTTTTTGCAGCCTGCAGCGCAGAAAAAGTATGTTTTCCCTTTATATTCTAGCCTGTGCTCTGCTGTCTGTTCATCAACCTCCATTTTACATACCGGGTCTTTTGCCATTTTTCTCACCTCACTTCTTGAAACGTTATTGGTTTGTTAAATATATCTTAAACTTTCTGCTTCCCTTCTTCTAAGCAAACTAATAACAAGACCTTTGTCGGTTATCGGTAATTGACATCTGTAGTTGCTGCAAATATATGCAGTAGGCTTGTCATCGATGCAAAAGTATCCTTTAGTAAATGGTGCAATTTCTCCAATTATGGACTCATCCTCACTGTTCTTGAATAGAATAGTTACGTTAGGAAGGAAAATGCCATTCATCATACTTAGCATATCTATTGTGTCTTTTTCCTGAGGGTTACCTACAATTACTACTTCATACGAAAGAACCAACAAATACAATATCGAACTTATGAATTGAGTATGTCCAGATGGCAGATATGAAATGTTTTCACTGAAAGATTCAATAGTATGCTTAGCCATTCCCTCCAATTCATAATTTCCGCTTATCCTACCCAATCGCGCTAAATTCATTGCCTCGATTGAATTTCCAGAGGGAATTGCTCCATCATATATGTTCTTGTCTCTGACAAGCAATTCCTTAGAATTACAAGAAGTCAAAAAGAAACCCCCATTTTTTTCGTCATAGAATTGTTTAGTAAGCATTTCTTGGATTTTTAAAGCCCATGATAGATATTTTGCCTCAAAAGTAACTTCGTACAATTCAATCAATCCCCAGATCAAAAAGGAGTAATCCTCCAGAAAACCATCTATACCTGCCTCTCCTTCACGATAACGATGCAGTACCTTCCCTTCGTTTGATACCATTTGTTTTAGAATAAAATCCGCTGCATTTGTAGCCACCACTCTATAGTCCTCTTTTCCCAAACTTCTTGCAGCAATGGACAGGGCTGCAATCATTAGACCGTTCCAATCCGTAAGTATTTTATCATCAATGGATGGCGGTTTCCGCTTCTTCCGCGCAGCGAAAAGATTTTTTCTGCCGTTTTCGAGTTTTTCCTTTAATACAGCTTCGTCTGTTTTAAGCTTCTTAGCCAGTTCATTAATCGAATCTCTAACGTAAAGAAGATTCTTACCTGTTTTTTCGCCTGTTAGCGGGTCAAAGAAATTGCCTTCCTTTTCAACATTGAAAGCGAGCATAAACATAGCTGCATCTTCCTTCAATATTCGCTCAATTTCGCTTTTCTCCCACAAGTAGTACCATCCCTCTTTCCCTTCGCTGTCTGCATCAATTGCTGAATAAAACCCTCCTTCCGGCGACAGCATATCACTTTGAACAAATTCAATGATTTCATCCACAGTTTTTCCATAATCTTTCTTCCCCTCTGCCAAATAGGCTTCTGCATAAACGATTATCAGTAGTGCCTGGTCGTAAAGCATTTTTTCAAAGTGGGGCAGGTGCCATTTCGCATCAGTTGAATACCGATGAAATCCATAACCTATCTGGTCAAAAATACCTCCACTCCTCATTTTCTCTAAGGTTTGCTCCACCATTGCAAGCGCATTTTCATTGCCACTTTTTTTCCAGTATCTCAAGAGAAAACTTAGATTATGTGGTGTTGGAAATTTCACAGAATGACCAAAGCCTCCGTTCTCTGTATCAAAATTCCTATCAAGTTCCTGATAGCATCTGTCTATGATTGCATTCAAATCCTTCAGTTCCTTTGCTTTGTCTTCCGTATGTGTTTCCTTAAGCATAGAGAATGCTTCACCAGAGACTTTTTCAACTTCTTTCCTGTTCGTCTTCCACATCTCATCAATGCGGGGGATTAGCTCAAGTAAACCAATACGACCAAATTTGCTCTCCCTGGGAATGTATGTTCCAGCAAAGAGAGGACGTTTTTCCGGGGTCATTATGATAGTCAGGGGCCAACCACCACTCCCTGTCATCCTCTGACAACTTTTCATATACACGCTATCAATATCGGGTCTTTCCTCCCTGTCCACCTTTATGGAAATAAATACCTTGTTCATCAAATCAGCGACCCGTTTGTTCTCGAATGATTCATGAGCCATAACATGGCACCAATGGCAGGTGGAATAGCCAATTGAAAGAAAAATAGGTTTATCTTCCTCTTTTGCTTTTTTGAAAGCTTCCTCTCCCCAGGCCAACCATTTGACCGGATTTTCAGCATGTTGAAGTAGATATGGACTCTTCTCAAACTGCAATTTGTTTTTGATTCTTTTTCTCATCAGTTACTTCTTCTTAGTTTGATTCCATTGTAAACGAAGCATTATTGATTGTAAGAATTTCTATACGCAAATTTATCAAATGCCAAACGCGGAGGTCTCTCTCCTTCTGCCTCAGCCTGCTGTTCCGAAAGCACTGGCTTGGTTTCCCGTGAATGTTCCCCGATAATCACGAGAGTTATCAACCTCATTCCAGTTGGTATATTAAGTATTGATTTTGCCTTATCTTCGTCGTATCCTGCAATAGGATGCGCAACCAATCCCAATTCCGTTGCCCTGAGCATCAAGAAGGCAACTGCCATTCCGGTGTCAAAAAGATAGTAATGTCGTTCTTTGATAACACAGTCAAGCTTCTTCTCACTGAATACGGCAATAACCATCGAGGCATCAAATGTCCATTCATTGCCTTTAGACATTGCTGTAAAAAGCTTCCCAAGAACCACCTTATCATCTACAAAAACAAACCTCCAGGGCTGCTTGTTAAAACAGGATGGGGCAAGACCTGCGGATTTCCCAAGTTCTGTAATGAGTTCATTGGTTATTTCAACATGTTTTAGTGACCTGTATGCCCTTCTTGCTTCTATGGCATCTTTAACATTCATATTAGGCTCCTTTATGTTTATTTGATACCAGGCTCTAAACCGCCCCAGATTTTTTCAAAAAGCGCTTTACCGAGATTTCAGGAAATCCAAAATTTCAGTAATATCCGGTAACTCCTTTATTTTGTATCTATTTGCAAATATTATCTTGCCCAGTTCATCAACAATACTATTTGCTCTGCCTGAAAAACCAAACTTATCTATGAAGTTATCGTATAGTTTGGACACCTGTCCGTGAGGCCAGAAATCCGAAAGCAACTTCGTTTTCTCTATGTTGAGATGTTCAGCCCAGGCTTTCTTTGAAGGAACAGTATCCACACTTATTCCAAGAGCAACAGTGTTTAATGCATCAAATGCATTCTTGTTCTTTTCAAGAGATTGCATCTGCTTTGCGCATATTTCTGTCCATGCAAGAGGATGGAATGAAAGAAGCACTTTCTTTCCTCTAAATTGTAATAGGGTAACTTGCTCTCCATTCTGGTCTTTTAAGGAAAACTCCATTGCCTTTATGTCTGTTTTCATTGACATTCTCCTAAACGTGTTTAATATCTCGCATCCATGCGAAACTCTCCCACATCAAGCCAGAAACCAGAATTAGTAAGACTGTCATATTGGGCTTGAAGCAGGTCATAATGATACTTCTCCTCTTCCTCAATCCTTGAAAAAATTTTCTCAGCAAGAGGGTCCTCTGCGGCTGCGGCTGTCTTTCTGTAAAGTTCGATAGATTTCCTCTCGCTATCCATTGCAATTCTAAGCGCATCGAGGTCACTCTGGTCAATATTTTCCCTTTTCTCGACCTTGCCCTCGAAAACAGGAACCTTCCCCACTCTCGGTGAAACATTTGCCAATTCTCTCCATTCTTCGCTTCCTGACATTGTGTCAAATATCTTCTGAAAGGTAACGATATGAGTGGATTCATCGTCTGCAAGAGAAGAGAACATCTTCTTTGCAAGTTCATTATCGGTCTTATCCGCTGCATCGAGATAGAATTTTCTCCCTTCTTTTTCTATCTCTATCGCCATTTCGATTCCTTCTATCACTTCGTCGCTCAGACTACCCATTTTGCCTCCTTTTCTTGTAGTCCTTGATTGCCTCGTGCAACGCATCTGCTGCAAGGTTAGAGCAGTGCATTTTCTGTGGCGGTAAACCATCAAGTTCATCGGCAACATCTCCTCTTGTTACCTTCAATGCTTCCTCTATGTCCATACCTTTAACCATTTCTGTAATCATACTGCTCGTTGCAATGGCTGAACCGCATCCAAAGGTTTTAAACTTTATGTCCGTAATTTTACCATCCTTCACCTTAATATACATTTCCATAAGGTCACCACAAACGGGATTTCCCACTTTCCCGTATCCGTCAGGATTCTCAATAGTACCCACATTTCTCGGTTTCATAAAGTGGTCCAAGACTTTATCACTGTACCCTATGTCTGCCATAAAATCATCTCCTTTACAATGGCGATAACTTCCTTAAACGTTCAACAGTCTCTCTCACAGCATCAACAACTGCCGGCACCTGTTCTGAATCATTGGAATGTCCCAGCGTAATTACCATTGAACCATGCGCTTCTTCATGCTTTAGACCAATAGCCAGAAGCACATGCGAAGCCTCAAGGGTTTTTGAAGAGCAGGCTGACCCTGTGGATATCTGAATCTGATGAGCCATATCCATATTCAAGAGAATACTTTCACCCTCAATTCTGCTAAATCGAAAACTTGCATGATGGGGAAGTCTTTGGTCAGGATGTCCGGTAAGGTAAGCTTCGTCAATCTTAAGTATCTCTTCTATCAGCCTATCACGTATTTTTCTCAATCTTTTAGATTCCTCCTCCATCTCTTCATTCGCTATCCTTGCTGCCTCGCCCATACATGCAATGGCAAAGACATTTTCCGTTCCGGAGCGCAATCCTTTTTCCTGTCCACCACCCAGCATGACACTCTGAACCTTCACACCTTTCCTTATATACAACGCTCCTGCGCCCTGAGGCCCGTATAGGTCACTGGAAGATAGAGTCACGAGATCTATGTCGTCTTTTTGCACATCAATGGGTATCTTTCCTGCAGCAGCAGTTGCGTCCACATGGAGATAAAAACCCTTCTTATGGACCATCTGGCTTATCTCTTTAATTGGTTCAATTGTCCCTATCTCATTATTTGCATACATTATGGAAGTTACAACAGTATCCTTTCCCAAACCTTCCTTCAGGACAGCCATTTTTACTATTCCCGTGTTATCAACGGGAATGATATTAAATTCAAAACCTTGTTTGGAAAGCGATTTCATTGGGTTAAAAACAGAAATGTGTTCGATAGCGCTTGCCGCTAATTTCTTACCTTTGCTTATATTTCTCAGAGCACAACCAAGTATGGCAAGGTTGTTTGCCTCTGTTGCTCCGGAAGTGAAAATTATTTTATCATCCCCTGAAGCATTTATCAATTCTGCTACCTTTTCCCTTGCATCCTCAACTGCCTTTTTTGCTCTCAACCCATAGGAGTGCAGCGTTGTCGGGTTGCCAAAATTATCGGTTAGCAAACCTTTTGCAAAATCAAGAACCCTTTCGTCAACAGGTGTGGATGAAGCGTAATCTAAATATATCTTTTTCATTTTTCTAAAAATTCAGGATTGCATCTGCATCAAGAGCCAGGTCATTGAGCGTTGCTGCGCCAACTATCTTTGCTTCCGGGATAAAGTCCCCTTTGTCTATTCCAAGCAGCTGCGTGCTTTGTTCGCACAAATAAAGTTTTACACCTGCTTTTATTGCCTGGTCCATAACCTCTTTCAATGAGGGGAAATTTCCCAACTTTATCTTTTCTGCTTCGCCTTTCTTGACACCCATAACTCCTTTGATTACAAAGTAGATTTCAGCTTCAACATCCATCGCCACAGCGGTGGTTGCAAGTATAAAAGGTGCATATAATCTTTCGGGTGTATCAGTGCCGCTTGTCTGAACATATAGTATCTTTTTCACTTTTTCTCCCTATTTTATCTTCTTTATAAAGAATGTTAGAATTGAACCTTGTTTTTCGAACCTTAAAACCTCTTGTCCCGTTCTCTTCGCCCATCTCTTGATGTCCTCTTCGGCTGCAGGGTCGTCAGCCTCCACTTTTAGCACCTGTCCTATCTCTATCTTTTCTATCTCCTCCTTTGTCATTGAAATGGGCATAGGACAGTAGTAGCCCACACAATCGAGCTCCGCATCTGGAACAATCTCAGTATCCATATTACCCTCCTTTCATCACAGGAACATACCATTGTTTGATAGACTGTAAAATTCATCCTCAAGAATGCGTTGGTGAGTTTTCTCCGAGTCAGCAAATGATTTAAATATTTTTTTTCCTTCATCATCATCTATAAGAGCTGCAATCTCTTTATATTTCTTATAAGCATTTTTCTCGGCATCAATTGCCAGTATCAGTACATCCGCTATTTCACCTTTGTTAGGTTCAATTTCACCTTCTACCTCAGGTTTTGCAGAAAAGTATGTACTTTCAACATCAACAGAATGAATTGTTTTTTGGGCTTTTCTATCCTCTATAATATTTTTAACTCTCTTAAAATGCCCCTGCTCAAATTCCGCAAGCGTTTTGAAAAACTCCTTCGCTCTTTTGCTCTCTGCTTTCTCAACTGCCCTTTCATAAAACCTCTTCGCAAGCAATTCACTTTCTAATGCAAGGTACAGTAGCTCATCAATATCGGTTTGCACTTCTTTTGTATTGCTCTGCAGAATTACAAGAATTTCTTTCTGAGCTTGTATTATGTCTTCCAGCACAGCAATAGAGGTGCGGAAATTCTCTTTTAAGCCGTAAAATACTAACAATAGTCCCTTCTCTAAATCCACTCCAAAATCAACGATTTCTGAAAATTTTGCACTTTTTTTCTCTTCGAATTTTTTACCAGGATTCTTAAATAACCATGAAGAGAAAAAAAGTTTAGTCTGTGATAGGAATTCATCATCATTTTCTATTATGGATGGTCTTGACTCTTCTATCATCTTCTCAAGCACTTTGATATCATTCAATATCTTATCCTTGCGCTTTATGATAGAATCAAAAATTTGCTGCTGGCTATCACCGATTTTGGTTTTTAGTTCAGAATAGAAACCTTTTGTTAAACTGCAAGTCTCCATTATTTTTGTAAAAACCTCATCACTCTCTTCTTTTCTCACTGTTTATCTCACCTCTCTTCCATTAATATTTATGTGTTCATCCAGTTCCAGCGTTCGCTCTCTGTGGATTCAAACCAATCGCCTGTGTGTTTGAGATAGTTGTAAACATTCTGTAGAGCATTAAAATGGCTGTCCTCCTCCCCTGCTAATGCTTCAAAAAATTTCCTTTCTGCATCATCTTCAGTTTTTTCTGCAAAGTTACTGTACATCTTTGCAGAGTCCTGCTCCAATACAATGGCATGTTCATAAGCTTCCGAAATATGTGTTTCCCATTTGCCTTTATCTTCCTTTGAAAATTTGTTGAAAACATCTTTTACTGCTTTTTCCAGTTCATCCCTGCTGATTGCCTTCTCTAAGGCTATATCAGGACTTTTATTATAGAATTCTTCTATCCTATTTATATGTTCTAACTCCTGCTCTGCAAGAGTTGTGAACAGCTGTTTTGTTAACGGATTATCCGCCTTTTGGGCAATTCCCTTGTAGTATTGATGTCCCTTTTCCTCAAGTTCAATGGCAATATTAAATGCATCTTTAAGCTTTTTCGCTTCCATTTTTGTTCTCCTTACGAAATCTATTTCCTCCTTAGTCTACACCTAATTGCCTTGTTAAGGAAATATATCGGTTTTAGCCTGTTTATCAGGTTGACCAGAGACCATGAATACTGCAGTATTCACGAACTTGAATACTTGCCGTTTCAACATTAAATGTTGCTTCCGGCTTATCTCCAGGCTTCAGGAACTGACGATATGCCTTTCCATTCGATATAACTTCCACCCATTCTATATAGTGCTTCTCCTCCATTGGATGCGGGACTGAGCCGACTTTGACCTTAATACCATTATCCAGTTTTTCAATTACCGGAAGATGTTTTTCTTTTCCCTCTTCCTGTGTTTTTGCCTCAAGCAACTTCATAGGCTGGCCACAGCATACAAGTTGACCCTGACCTTCATGGAGCATTTCCACTATGTTCCCACATATCTCGCATTTGTAAACCTGCAGTTTCTGAGTCATCTTTCCTCCTTTTTTGACATTTTTGAAAATATGTCTCTAATCCCCCTAACCCCCTTTTTCAAAGGGGGGATAGGGCTAAATAAGTTCAAGGTTCTTATGTTTTTCTAAGAATGCATCCGCCATTTTATCAATCGCCTTAAAATCAAGAGCCGTGGGATAACCTTTTATGATAACTGGTTCCACAATTTCAATTTTCAGGTTTGTTAACATTCCAGTTAAGATATCCGCCATTTTCCCTCCCCATCCGTAAGAACCTATCAAAGAAGCAAATTTCACCTTTGGTCTCAACGCATTTGCAAGATATGCCGCATAAACAGCACTTGGATGTGGACCTGCAAGAACCGTCGGTGAACCGATTATAACAGATGCTGCATCTACGAGAGCCATTGCAAGCTCACCAATATCCGTTTGTGTGAGATTAAACGGTTTTACTCTTACACCTCTTTCTATCAGAGCATCTATAAGATACTCTACCATTTTTTGGGTGCTGCCGTGCATAGAAACAAAGGGTATAATAACTTCGTTTTTTACATCATCCGAAGTCCAATCCCTGTAGGCATCAATGATAAATTTTGGCTCTGAATGAATGGGCCCATGGCTTGGCGCAATCATATCAATCGGCAAATCCTTAATTTTCTCAAGATTTCTTTTGATGTTTGCTCTAAATGGCATCATAATTTCTGCATAATATCTTTTTGCGGCTTCATAGACTTTATGTTTATCCTGAACATAGAGTTCGCTTGAAGCAAGGTGTGAGCCAAAGAAATCACAGGGGAAAAGAACCTTTTCTTCTTTCAGGTAAGTAAGCATTGTTTCAGGCCAATGCACCCAGGGTGCAAAAATAAATTCAAGTGTCTTATCTCCCAAAGATACTGTATCTCTGTCCTTGATCTCTAAAAACCTATCTTCGCTGATTAAAAACATATCCATAAGCATTGCCTTGCATTTTGCATTTGTTGCAACCCGAGCATCAGGATATATTTCAAGAATCTTTGGAATTGCTCCAGAGTGGTCCTGTTCTGCATGGTTTGCTATCACATAATCTATCTTTTCGACCTTTAATCTTCTCAGGTTGTCTATCAGTTCCTTCTCTTTTGGTGGGTTAACAGTGTCAATAAGAGCGGTTTTTTGCGAACCTTTTATGATGTAAGCATTGTAACTCGTCCCGTCCGGCAACGGGATAAGTTCATCAAATAGTCTTCTATCCCAATCTATAACGCCCACAAAGTAAATACCCGACCTTATTTCTTTAATGCCCATTTTTAACCTTCTTTCTCAAATTCTGATTTACCTGCACCGCAAACAGGGCAAACCCAATCGTCAGGAATGTCCTCAAAATCCGTTCCAGGTTTTATCCCTGCATCAGGGTCTCCTGTTTCAGGGTCATAAACATAGCCGCATACTTTGCAAACATACTTGTTCATTTTTCCCCCTTTCCCTTCATTCTCTTCTGTTTCACCAATATATGTTGGTGCAGATTTCGGTACTTTCCCATGTTTTATCTTGTGATAGTAGTCGTATGTCATAGGTTGTGCATCACTCAGCATCTCTGCTTCTACAACCTTTCCAAAAAATACCGTATGCGTCTCAACATCAACACTATTTATCACCTCTGCTTCAATATAGGCAACTGAATTATCAAGCACAATTGGAGCACCTGTTTTACCGACTTTATGTTTCGTCCCATCGAATTTTGCAATATCTCTTCCGGACTTAAATCCAAATTGACCTATAAGCTGCATCGGCGTATCTTCCGAAAGTATTGAAACAGAGTAAACCTTACTTTCGGAAATAAACTTATGTGTAAGATTCTCCTTGTTTATGCAGACAGCTATTATTACCGGGTCAGAGCAAACCTGGAAAACCGTATTCGCTATCTGACCATTGAGTCTATCACCCCTCTTCGAGGATACTATATAAAGTCCGTAAGATATTTTATGCAGAGTTTTCTTGTCCATTAACCACCTTCTTGTATAAGATTAATTATACCTGTCCCTGTCAGCCATTTTAGTATGGTTCGTTTAGCAGCTCAAAGTATGCCCTTGGATGTGCACAGGCAGGACATTTCTCAGGTGCCTCAATTCCCTCGTGAATATAGCCGCAGTTTCGGCATCTCCACCTAACAGGTTTATTTCTCTTGAATACCCTGTCTTTCTCGATATTTTCAAGAAGTTTCAGATACCTTGCTTCATGTCCCTGCTCCGCAATTGCAATTGCCCTCATAGCGGCTGCTATCTCCGGAAAACCTTCCTTTTCTGCAACATCGCCGAATCCCGGATACATCGTTGTATGTTCATAATTTTCCCCTGCCGCTGCTTCCTTGAGGTTTTCTGCTGTTTCGCCTATTACACCTGCTGGGAAAGAAGCACTGATTTCAGCATTTCCTCCCTCAAGAAATTTAAACAATCTCTTTGCATGCTCCTTCTCGTTATCTGCAGTCTCAGTGAAAATACCTGAAATCTGTTCATAACCTTCCTTTTTCGCCTGCGAAGCAAAATATGTATAGCGGTTCCTTGCCTGCGACTCTCCGGCAAATGCTGTAAGTACATTTTTCTCTGTCTGCGTCCCTTTTAACTTTGCCATTATGGCCTCCTTTTTCTATAAAAGTGTTTTTTCATCTTCTAATTTCTAAATATCGTTGCATCCAGTTCAACATTCGAAATTACTTCTGGCGTTGTTTTTTTAAGAACATCCTTGAACTCTTCCTTTACCTTTTTGGGTTCTTCTCCCTTTTGCAATCTCGTTATAAGTTTCTTAATTTTTTCTTTCATATTCTCATCTATTTCCATAATTACCTCAGTATTTTAATTCTTTCGTCTTGAGAGAGTGGGATTTCTTTTCCTTCATATCTGCTGCTAATGTTTTTATCTCGGTCAGGTCCTGTTTCATCGCACTCCATCCATACCATAGAGCATAATCGGGATTGGAATGAAATGTTCCCTGAAATGTCCTCATTCTGTGTTTAAAGAACATTACAAAAAGCTTCTGTTCAATCATTGTGGGAGCATCGTGAAATGTCAGAAGGTCGGGGAAATCGTAATTGTAACTATCCGGCTTTTTTATAATGCCCTCCTTATACAGTTTACCAACAGTTCTAATAGCATCTGCGGTAAGATTATCCGCCTGTCTAATCATATCATCACCTTTTGCAAGTTCCCCTTTTGCAAAATTGGATGAATGGCATTGACTGCACACTGCGAGCATTTTATCGCGCTCCTTTTGCCAGTCTTCCTGGGTAACACGCACAACATCGGCAGCTTTTACAACCTCAAGTCTCTTTGTTGGATTACCGTCCGGGTCAAGCACACCAAGGGCTTGCAAAATTGCAATGCGGTCTGAAGCCCATTTCTTATCTTCAGGCATTGGAAGTCTAACGGCGAGAAAACCCCAGGCTGTCCTGTTCTCATGGTTTCCGTCCTGTAAATGGCAGATCTGGCAGGTAGGGGCTGCTGCATCCGCAGGCAGCGTTCCATTCTGTTTCAGAAGGTAGCGTATTCCCATTTTTGAAGAAGAATACATCTCCCACTGCGGATGGTCAAAACCCATATGACAGGTCTCGCAAGCCTGCGGTTGTTGGGCTTCCTTTACACTGAAAAGATGCCTTGTATGACACGCATCACAGGAGGCAATACCAAATACCTGACCTTCACTTTTTAATTGCTTGATCTCCTCATCCGTCTTTATTCCAATTTTGTGACATCCACCACAACCTTTCATCCCTTCCATTAAAGCCATTGGCTGCCAGTGTGCCGTAGGCATAGCTTTCATTGCTGCCCAGGCCAAAGCATGTTTTCCTTTATTGAACTCGTCAACTTTTTCCTTATGGCACATTGCACACGTTTCCGGAGTGGGAATCTTGACCTTTGTAATATCGAAACCATTGGAATGTTCATCGCCATGACAAACCTGGCACTCAATACCGTTTTCCCCATGTTTGCTCAGTTCCCAATCAGAGACTATCTTTGGAGTTACATTCTTGTGGCAGTCAAGACAGTCGTTGGCAGAAAGATTATAAAAAGAGAGTAAAGCAAAAAATGTCGCAAAGATCCATTTTGATATCATTATGTCTCCTTCTTATGTTACTTCCCATTATATATCAATTATCTGTGGATGTCAAGGGCGGAGTAAAAACTCTCAACGAAAGTTCCTTATCAAGCATAAAAAGCCCACCCTTTGAATCAACTGCGAATTTCATTCTCTGGACTACTTCATCGGCAGAGGATTCTTCTTTTACCTGTTCGGTCACAAACCACTGAAGGAAACTATTGCCCGCATGGTCATTCTCACTTAGATAGAAACAACTTCTTTGACTTGCGGAACCTCTTTCTTTAGCAGTCTTTCTATCCCTGCCTTAAGCGTCATCTGACTCATCGGGCAGCCACCACAAGCGCCAAGCAACCGGACTTTAACGATACCATCTTCAGTGACCTCAACCAGCTCAACATTTCCTCCATCTGCTTGTAAAGATGGACGGATTTTGTTCAATGCATTTTCGACTTCTTCTTTCATCTTTCCTCCTTATTTATTCTCTTTTCCTTTTTCAAGCAATCAGCACAAATACCGTAAAGATATGCCTGGACCTCTTCTATCATATGACCACTTATTATTTTCTTTTCAATTATTGGACAATTGACCTCCACATCAATTATACTGCCACACTTTCTGCAGAGAAGATGATGATGCCTTCCAGGAATTGGGTCGAAACTTGCTTTTTCACCCTTTATATGTAATTCCTGAATTTCACCAAGTTCCCTGAGCTTTTGTAGCGTCGAATAAATTGTAGCCTGTGAAATTGACGGATACCTCTTTTTGATGGCTTCGTATATTTCGTCAACTGATGGATGATTCTTACTTTTCTTAAGAAATTCAATCACTGCCAATCTCTGTGGGGTTAAAGTAACGCCCTTCGTTTTCAACCGTTCAATTAGTTCCTGCATATCTTCTCCTCTCTACATTTTTATACTAATTCCATTACTAAAATCAATATAACATTAAAACAATTATTTGTCAAGTAAAAAATGAAAAAATCTTTTAACCACAGAGAACTTTTTAATTTTCCCTTGACAAACGAGAAATTATTTGTTATATTATACCATATACCTGTATAGGGTATAAGGAGGCAAAATGATAAACGAACAGACAAAAGAAAAAACACTGACAAGATTAAAAAAAGTAGAAGGACAACTGAGAGGCATTCAGAAAATGATTACAGAGAAACGTTACTGCATTGATGTTGTAATGCAGATAGAGGCAGCAGAATCTGCACTCCACAAAGTCTCTGAAATTATTCTAAAAAATCATCTCGAAACCTGTGTAATCAAAGCCTTCAGATCGCCGGACAAAGCGGAAAGAGAACAAAAAGTGAATGAGCTGATCAAGGTATATAAAAAATTACGTACCATATAATTCGCGGTGAGAGGAGGAGATAATGAAACATGTAATCGTTGAATTTGTCTTTTTTCTTGCTCTCTATATGTTAACCGGTAGCACATATGCCTTAAACCTCAACAGCATAATTGAGGAAGCGCTTGACCGTAACCCTGGAGTAATCGCTGCAAGAGAAGAATGGAAGGGCGCGGAAGCAAAGATAACTGCAGCACGAAACTTGCCTGATCCTCAATTTAGTATAGGGTACGAAGAAATACCTGAGGAGTCTTTCTCTCCTGGTGACGCCGAAATGAAGATGTACATTGTATCACAGATGATACCATTTCCAGGAAAACTCACACTGAAAACCCGCATTTCTGGGAAGGATGCCCTTATGGCGCAAGAGCAATATGAAACAAGAAGAAACGAGATTATTGAAAAGGTGAAGTCAGCATACTATGCTCTCTTCTTCGTACATAAATCCATCGAAATTAACAAAGAAAATAAGGAATTGATCCAAAATTTTGCGAGGATTGCGGAAAGCAAATACTCGGTTGGGACAGCCGCCCAGCACGATGTTTTAAAAGCACAGGTTGAGCTTTTGCTGATAATCGACGATCTGATTACATTAGAAGACGAAAAGCTCCCGGCTGCCGTGGCGACGTTAAACACACTACTCAACCGTCGACCTGGCTCGCTTCTCGTAAAACCCGAAGATTTCGAGGTTCCCACATTGGACAAGAACCTCGAACAACTGCAACAAATAGCATTAAACAGCCACCCCGTGTTAGAGTACGCAAGATGCGTCAAAGAGAAAAGTGAAGTTGCCCTGGCTCTGGCAAAAATGGGTTACCTTCCGGACTTTGTGGTCAAACTCAAACAAGAAGAAATGCGTATGGCTATGGGAACGGAAACCTCTCGCGGAATCGCGATTTCTGCAACCATACCGCTCTGGTTCTGGAAACAGAATTCCGGTGTCAAAGAGAAGCGAGCCTATAAAAGGGCCGCAGAATCTTACTATCAGGAAATGAAAAACCTTGTACTTCTCAATATTCAAACAACACTTGCTGATTTCAAAACCTCTGGAAGGAGAGTGAATCTGTTCAAGACAAGTATCATTCCTCAGACAGAGCAAACACTTAAATCAGCAACAATCGCATATCAAACAGGCAAGATAGATTTCCTAACGCTCATAAATAGCGAGCGTATGTTGAGGAACGCACGTTTAAAGTACTTCAAGGTTCTAACTAAACATGGAACAAATTTCGCACACCTGGAGAGAGCAGTGGGAGTAAGATTATCAGACTGACAGGCAATATGAATGTTTTGATGGAGGTTATTATGAAATATCGTTTTATCTTACCCAGCATAGTAATTCTAATTTTAAGTGGATTACTGTTCACCGGATGCTCTAAGAAAAAAACAAATTACCACCCGAAGGAAGCGGAAAAACTTCGTAGTGTGGAGAAGAATGAGGTTCTTTATTACACATGTGGTATGCATCCGTCTGTCAAAGTTACACCCGAAGAATATGACAAAGGTCAAACGAAATGCCCCCTTTGCAATATGGATCTAGTGCCGGTTACCGGTGAAGAAACCTTGGATGAAGAAAGAGAGATTAGTCTACGATTATCATCGCGAGCCCGAAAACTGGCAAACGTGAGAACTTCAAAAGTTACTTATCTGCCTCTATCAAGAGAAACGAAAGCTGTAGGCATAGTAGAGTATGATGAAAGGAGAAAAGCCATTGTCTCTGCTCGAATAAACGGAAGAATTGACAAGCTTTTCGTAAATTTCACGGGTGCTGAAGTAAAAAAGGGGGCACCCCTTGTATGGATGTACAGTCCAGATCTTGTGGCAACCCAGGAGGAATACATATTGGCACTTGAGACAGCCGACAGGGTGAAAACCAGTCACATAAAGGAGGTCCTCGATAATGCGGAATCTCTCGTTGAATCGACAAAAAGACGGCTTCTTCTCTGGGGAATTACCGCAAGTCAGATTACTCGACTGAAAAACCGAAAACAGGCCGAAACGCATATGACTATCTATGCACCAATATCAGGAACGGTTATACATAAAACCATCCTTGAAGGGAAATATGTGAAAGAAGGTGAAAACCTTTATACCATTGCAGATCTGTCACATATCTGGGTTCTTGCTGATATATATGAAGAAGATATATCATGGGTGAAAAAGGGAACAACCGTTCAAATTATGGCAATTGCTTTTCCTGACAAGATTTTCACGGGAACAATATCATTCATTGATCCCTATCTGAACGAGAAAACCCGAAGTGTTAAAATCAGGATAGATATCTCTAATCCTGATGGAAAACTAAAACCAGGAATGTACGTCGATACAGTTATTCAGGCTCAATTGGGCGAAAACAAAGAATCGCACTATACATGTCCCATGCATCCAGAAGTGGCTTCCAATGAACCCGGGAAATGCCCTGAGTGCGGGATGTTCCTGGAGAAGGTAGAACATGCACTTACATTAGCTGTTCCAAAATCAGCGGTTCTTGACGTTGGCACAAGAAAACTCGTTTATGTGTATAAAGGAAATGGAGCTTATGTGTCTCGCGAGGTAAAACTCGGTCCTGAAGCGGAAGCATTGGTTGGCAATAGCAAAGGAAAATACTTCCCTATCCTTGAAGGACTGGCTGAAGGGGAAACGGTTGTAACAAGGGCAAATTTCCTCCTTGACTCACAAACCCAACTGACAGGAGGAGCAGCAGGAGCTTACGGTGGCGCTCTTGGAGTTGATAATTAGGATTAAAAGGTATTTATGGTCAATCGAATAATAGAATTCTGTCTTAATAATCGTCTACTTGTTATCTTCGCTACAGTGCTTCTGATTCTTGCAGGAATCTGGGCTCTTAAACATGCTTCAATAGACGCAATCCCTGATATTGGAGAAAGTCAAATCACTGTGTATGCCGATTGGTCCGGAACAAGCCCTCGGGACATAGAAGATCAAGTAACATACCCTCTCACGGTAAATCTTATGGGAATTCCAAAGGTTAAGGTTGTGCGCTCAAATTCAATGTTCGGGCTCAGTATGATAAACATCATTTTTGAGGATGGAGTTGATTTCTACTGGGCACGAACAAGGGTTTTGGAAAGGCTTGACTGGGCAAAAAAAGATCTGCCGTCTGGCGTAATTCCGATTTTGGGACCTGATGCTACAGCACTGGGCCAGATATTCTGGTATACCGTAGAAGGCGAAGGTTATGATCTTGGAACTTTACGATCAATTCAGGATTGGTACATAAAATACCAGCTAAATTCTGTACCCGGAGTTTCTGAAGTTGCAACGGTGGGCGGTTTCGTAAAACAGTATCAAATCGATATCGATCCAAACAAGCTGCGCGCATACAATATCCCCCTTCCCAAAATCATTAAAGCTGTTCAAAACAGCAATATTGATGTCGGTGCAAAAGTATTCGAGGAAGGCGGAATGGAATTCATTGTTCGAGGTATTGGATTCATTCATTCAATTGAAGATATCGAAGAAATTGTAATTGGTTTGGATAACGGTGTTCCTGTTCTCATAAGCAATGTAGCACAGGTTACCATCGGACCTGATTTCCGTCGGGGAGCGCTCGATAAAGAAGGCACAGAGGTGGTCGGTGGAGTTGTCGTTATGCGATACGGGGAAAATCCTCGCGAGGTTATCAGACTACTAAAAGAGAAAATAAAAGAAATTGAACCCGGACTACCCGATAGTGTGAAGATTGTATCCTTTTATGACCGAACGGAACTTATTGGGAAAACAACACGTACGCTCAGCCTGGCATTGATTATCCAAGTTTTCGTAACGGTTCTCGTAGTGTTTATTATGTTGCGCCATTTTGCATCGAGTGTTGTAATTTCTATCATTTTGCCTTTTGGTATCTTCATCGCTTTTCTGTTAATGTACGTCTTTAAAGTATCCTCAAACCTGATGTCAGTTTCGGGCATTGCGCTATCAATCGGGGTAATGGTTGATTGCGGCATCATCATGACAGAAAATATTCACAAACATCTTGCCTCATCAGGTCCTTTTAGTAGTTCGAGACATAGACTTGAGACAATAACCTTCGCTGCCAAGCAAGTTGGAAAACCAATCTTTTTTTCAGTTATAGTGATCATCATTGCTTTTGCAAATATTTATTTCCTTGGCGGACAATCCGGGAAGCTCTTCCGCCCTCTCGCCATCACAGAGAACTTCGTCATGGCAGCGGCAGCCCTGCTTGCGATTACACTTATTCCTGTACTTGCAAGCCTATTCATCCGTCGTAGATTGCGTCCTCTGGATGAGGAAAAATTAATGAAAAGACTTCTTATGTGGTATGAACCAGTAATCAGGTGGTCGATCGGACACCGGAAGATCATAATTATTGTTGCAGCTGCTTTTCTTCTTGCATGCGTCTCTATTATTCCTTTCATACAGAGTGAATTCATGCCACCTTTGAATGAGGGAGACCTTCTCTTTATGCCAGTCTTGCTTCCAGGGGCATCACTAACAGAAGTTATGAGTATTATGAAGAAACAGGATATGATCCTGAAAGAGTTTTCTGAAGTTGATATGGTTGTGGGAAAATTGGGGAGAGCAGAAACAGCCACCGATCCTGCACCGGTAGCAATGATTGAAACAATTGTTAAGCTTAAATCAAAAAAATACTGGCCCCGTGGTATGACCCGAGAGAAGCTGATAAAACAGATGGACAAAAAACTACGAATCCCGGGTGTATCAAACATATGGACTCAGCCAATACGAAATCGCATTGATATGCTTGCTACAGGTATCCAAACACCTGTGGGTGTAAAGGTCTTTGGACCAGACATCCATAAAGCTGAAGAGATTGCTGTTCATGTTGAGGAAATACTCCGCGGGATAAATGGAAATGTTAACCCTTACGCCGAAAGAATAGGAAACAAACCATACCTTGAGATTGAAATCAGACGGGACAGAGCGTCACGATATGGTATCAATGTAGGCACAATTAACACAATAATCATGAGCGCAATTGGAGGAATGAATCTGTCTACGACCATTGAAGGAAGAGAACGTTATCCCATACGCGTTAGATACATGAGAGAATTCAGGGATAATGTGAACTCGCTAAAAGGGGTCCTTATTCCCACGGCTTATGGAACACAGATCCCATTGTCTCAGGTTGCATACATCAGAAAAATTCCCGGTCCTGCAAAAATAGCCACGGAAAATTCTGTCCCTTTCGTTCGTGTTTTCGTCGGTGTTGATACTGATAAAAGAGGAACTGTGGATTTTGTAAAAGAGGCACGGGCTGCAGTGAGCGATAAAGTGAAGCTTCCACCGGGATATTTCATTTCATGGAGCGGACAATACGTATATGAAATGGAATCAAGAAAACGATTTATGCTCGTTTTGCCCCTCTGTCTATTTTTGATATTTGTTATCCTTTTTGTGGAGTTTCGATCATTACCACTAGCGCTACTTATTTTCTCTGCACTTCCTTTTGCATTTACCGGGGGTATTTTACTTCAATTTATGCTTGGATTCAAATTTTCAACTGCTGTCTGGATAGGTTATATCGCATTGTTTGGTGTAGCAGTGGAAGATGGATTGGTGCTTGTGGAACACCTCGAAGAGCGATACAAGAAAGCAAGGGGAAAAAGCGTACACGAAGCTATTATTGCCGGTGTGAAGTGGAAACTCAGACCTATACTTATGACCACTGTAACAACCGTATTTGCCCTTCTCCCTATTTTGTTCCTGCGAGGCGTTGGAAGTGAGATTATGAAACCAATAGCTGCCCCAATTGTTGGTGGAATGATAACCGCAACCATCCTTAATCTTATACTCGTACCGGTTTTGTTTACTGAATTGAAAACATGGGAGAACAGAAGAAAAAAAGCCCTATCGTAAGTTATCAAAAAAAGGAGGTGATATTATGAGAAACAAGTTGCTTTTCATCACTATTGCTGTCTTGTTAATACTAATAATTGGCTGCCCGCAAAAAGAAGAACTACCCAAGGCGGAAAAGACATTAAGAAACGTTGAAACAAATGTAATAAAGGTTACTGATCCCGTTTGCACCATGGAGATAGACAAAGAAAAAGCTCTTAAAGCAGAATATGAAGGTACAATGTACTATTTCTGCTCAGCAGCATGCCTTGAAAAATTTGAAAAAGAGCCAAAAATGTATCTGGATAATCAATAGTTAAAAGGAGGTGAACTTATGAAAAAGGTAAAAGACCCTACATGTGGAATGGAAGTTGATCCAATATCTGCTCCCAAAAGTGAGTATAAGGGGAAAACTTATTACTTTTGCTGTCCAACTTGTAAAGATGCTTTTGAGAAAGAACCAGAAAAATATGTTAAAAAAGATAAGGCATCTGGTGGTTCATGCTGCTGTAGTTGCTAATTCTGAACAGAGAAATAGTATGAAAAAAACAAAGAACACAATACCAAAGCCACAATTGATTCTCCAGAAAGAATCTGCGAAATTCAAGATTGGGGGAATGAGCTGTGCTGCTTGTGCCGCAACCATCGAGAAGGCATTAAAAAAACAAAAAGGAGTAATAAAGGCAAACGTAAATCTTGCTACTGAGGAAGCGACAGTGTCGTATATTCCTCAAGAAATCGACAAAAAAGGTCTAACAAAAACCATAGAGCGCTCAGGTTACAAAGTTCTGCAAGATGAGCAGGATACATCAATTAAAGAAGTAAAAACAGCAAAAAAAGGGCTGACAACTGCCTGGTTTATTACTTTCCCCATCATTATCCTTATGGTATTGAAAATGGTATTTGGTGTGGAAATTCCACATTATCTATACATAGAACTGGCATTGTCTTTAATTGTTCTCGCATTTCCCGGTTTTCCAACGTTCAGAAGTGCTTTGAAGTCAATAGCACATTTGAACACAAATATGGACGTACTTATAATGATGGGGACCAGTGCTTCTTTTATCACGGGGGTACTCCGTCTCGTAGGTTTACCAATTGAAAGTTTTGCCGGAGTAGGAGCAATGATTATGGCATTCCATCTTACCGGAAGATATATTGAATCTTCGGCAAAAGGAAGAGCATCGCAGGCGATAAAAAAACTCCTCGAATTTGGAGCTAAAACGGCAAGGATTCTTGAAAATCAGGTCGAAAAAGAGATCTCAATAGACCAGCTTAAGGTAGGAGATGTAATGATTATAAAACCAGGAGAAAAAATACCTACCGACGGTGTGGTTATTGACGGTACTTCATCGGTTGATGAATCGATGGCAACAGGAGAGTCAATGCCTGTAAAAAAGAAAAATGGTGATAATGTAATAGGGGCAACATTAAACCAGATGGGACTTATCCGGGTGAGAGCAACCAAAATTGATAAAGACACCTTTCTCTCTCAGGTTGTAAGACTGGTTGAAGAATGTCAGGGTTCAAAGGTTCCCATTCAAAAATTCGCTGACAGAGTTACATCTTTTTTTGTTCCGACAGTTATAGGAGTTGCCATTCTGACGTTTCTTCTTTGGCTCCTCTTCCCACAGGTCTTCATAAATATTGCAAACTGGGCTTCCGGCTTTCTACCCTGGGTCAACCCTCACTTGTCTGCAATCTCATTAGCGATCTTTGCCGCTGTAGCCGTGCTTGTAATTGCCTGCCCTTGCGCTCTTGGACTTGCAACTCCAACTGCACTTATGGTTGGTTCTGGCATTGGTGCTCAAAATGGAATTCTTTTCAGGTCAGGAGAAGCGATACAGACCATAAAGGAAGTAAAAACAATAGTGTTCGACAAGACAGGTACGATTACAAAGGGAAAACCTGAGGTGACAGACATTATCCCTCAGAAAGGTTTCACGGCCAATACCGTGCTAAAATATGCTGCTTCTCTTGAGAAAGGGTCAGAACATCCCCTCGCAAAGGCGATTATAAGTGCTGCACAGACGGAGCATGTTTCACTTGACCAACCAAAAGATTTCCAGGCTGTATCAGGAATGGGAATCAAAGGAAAAATTGATGGTAACGAAATTCTCGTTGGAAATGAGAATTTTATGAGAAATATGGGTGTTGGCGTTGCAGGAACCCAGGCTACGGTAGAAAGACTTCAAGATGAATCAAAAACCGTTGTCATAGTTTCCGTCATCGGAAATATTATTGGAGTAATTGCAGTTGCGGATACGCTGAAAGAAGATACAGTGGCGTCAATCAAGGCTCTCAAGGCATTGGGATTCAAAGCTGTTATGCTCACTGGTGACAATGAGAAGACTGCAAAATCAATTGCAAAAAAGGCTGGCATCAGCGAAGTGATTGCCAATGTTCTGCCACAGGACAAGCAGCGGATGATTCAGAAAATTCAAAAAACAGAAATGGTTGCTATGGTAGGAGATGGTATCAACGATGCACCCGCATTGACGCAAGCAAATGTGGGTATAGCAATTGGCACAGGCACGGATATTGCAATCGAGGCATCGGATATTACATTGGTGAGAGGAGACCTCACTTCCGTTGTAAAGGCAATCAAACTCTCCCTTGCAACGTTCAAGAAAATAAAAGAGAATCTGTTCTGGGCTTTCTTCTATAATATTGTTGCAATCCCCATTGCGATACTTGGCTTGCTTCATCCACTTATTGCTGAAGCGTCTATGGCATTTTCTTCCATAAATGTAGTGACGAATTCGCTCCGACTGCGCAGGATAAAATTGTAATCTGTATTTACTACATCCTGCTCATTGTCTTGCCGAACCCTTCGACTTTGCTCAGGCCAAGCCTGTTTCGGCGACTCGGTGTTAGATGAATAAAGAAGCAAAAAAAGACATAGCAGAAATTGCACTGGCAGCATTGTTATTTGCTCTTGCACTTCTTTTAAAGCCAGTCTTCATCCCGAAACTTTTTCTTTACATTTTAAGCTACATAATAGTTGGCAAAAACATCCTGTTTTCGTCCCTTAAGAATATTGCTCACGGCAAAGCTTTCGATGAAAACCTGCTTATGACAGTAGCAACCCTTGGTGCGTTTGCAATAAAAGCCTTTCCTGAAGCAGTTGCAGTAATGCTCTTCTTCAGAGTGGGAGAGCTATTTGAAACTCTTGCAGTAAACCGTTCGAAAAGGTCCATAGCATCCCTTCTCAATATAAGACCTGATTATGCAAACCTGCAAATAGATGATGGTGAATCAAGAATAGTTCACCCTGATACCGTAAAAGTCGGAAACCATATCATAGTGAAACCTGGAGAAAATGTGCCTTTAGACGGAATAATCACAGAGGGTGAATCAACGGTTGACACATCTGCGCTGACAGGTGAATCCATTCCAAAGATATTCAAAAAGCGTGATACTATCCTATCAGGTATGATAAACAAGACAGGTTTATTAACTATTGAAGTTACAAAAAACTTTGGCGCCTCAACGGTCTCAAAGATTCTTGACCTGGTGGAAAATGCTGGTTTCAAAAAGTCAGCAACAGAGAAATTCATAACAAAGTTTGCAAGATACTATACTCCTTCTGTGGTATTACTTGCTGTCATGATAGCTACTATTCCCGTGCTTCTCTACAGAATACCCTTTCTAACACACCTTTTTGTTCACCAGGAACCGTTATCAGAATGGATTTACCGGGCCTTAATATTTCTCGTTATTGCTTGCCCCTGTGCCCTCGTCATTTCCATACCTCTCGGATTTTTTGGAGGAATAGGTGGAGCGTCGAAACGAGGAATACTAGTAAAAGGTTCAAACTTTCTTGAGGCTTTAGCTAATATCAGAACACTGGTTTTTGATAAAACAGGAACGCTAACAGAAGGTGTATTTAAGGTTACAGAAATAGTATCTGTGAGCGAGCTTTCAAAAGAGCAGATTTTGGAATATGGGGCAGCAGCAGAGATGTACTCCAATCACCCAGTAGCCAAATCAATATTAGAAGCATACGGAAGAAAGTTTAACCCTAATCGGGTTAAAGATTATACGGAGATAACAGGGTACGGAATAAAAGCAAAGATAGATGAAAAAGTAATCCTCGCCGGAAACGATAGACTCTTACATAAGGAGAATATCCATCACGAAATCTGCAAGACGGATGAGACCATTGTTCATACTGTTGTTGATGGTAAATATGCTGGATACATTGTTGTTTCGGACAAGATACGAAGAAACGCCCATAAAGCGACTCAAAAATTGCGTGCCGACGGAATTAGTCGCCAAATTATGCTTACAGGCGACAGTAAGGAAATCGCACAATCTGTGTCGGAAAAACTCAGGTTGGATGGTTTTTTCGCCGAACTTCTGCCACAAGAGAAAGTGCAAAAGATGGAAGAGTTGGTCAAGAACAAAACCAGCAAGAACGAAAAAGTCGCATTTGTGGGAGACGGAATAAACGATGCTCCTGTCCTTGCGCGTTCAGATATCGGTATTGCAATGGGTGCGCTGGGTTCTGATGCTGCTATCGAAGCCGCAGATGTCGTGCTTATGACAGATGACCTTATGAAAATACATGAGGGAATTCATATCGCAAAAAAAACCAGACATATTGTATGGCAAAACATAATCCTGTCTCTGGGTGTCAAGACCATCTTTCTGGGTCTTGGAGCTTTCGGTATAGCAACAATGTGGGAAGCAGTTTTTGCAGATGTGGGTGTAGCAATCCTTGCAATCCTCAATGCCTCAAGGGCAATCTATTCCCCTTTGAAAAATTCTCTTGCATAGATTTTCTCTAAGCTATAAGTATCGCCTGATTTCTTAACAAGAATACCTATGTCAAATTCATACATAAGGTCGTATGTTCTTCCAAAAACTAAGATTTCATCCCTCCTGGCTGCGAGATGCCAGTCCTTAATGTCTAAGGAAAGATGGGAAGCAGACGTTGAAATTTTTGTTCTATTGTTCGATTTTGAATTGCGGACCTTGCCTTTAATCTTTTCAAGCAATAAAGGATATTCATGCTTAACCGCTTTCCTTAGCTCCTCAATATCGTCAAGAGATTTGACCTCTATCCCCTTCAAGTAAGCCTCACCATTACTCCTGACCCTACCTTTAATCTCCACCAGGCTTGCTTCAGAATTGAACTCGGGAACGCCTTTAAGCGGCACATAAAGGAGTTCAGAATCGTCAAAGGTCCTTAGAAATGAAGTTCCTTTTCCCTTTACATATATCCCTTTGATGTCAACAAGCGTATCTTCCCTTAATCCCTGAAGCAAATTACTTCCATTCACACCGTTATACGAAATCTTCAAGATATACGAAGGAAAATCCTTTATTTCCAGAAACTTCTCGGGATTGTTAAGGAATTCATTGGATTTTTGACAGGAAATGGGCAGAAAGAGAATAAAAACAAGTAGAAATCTTAGATTGCTTTTCCAAACCATATTTTGAAAAAAAATTGGCAACGACATCATTCTTTTTGCACCGATAAAATAGCTCCTATGATTCTATTGTTAATATCAAAGAAAGGGGCGCCCAATTGACGCCCCTACATTTAGCCATTGTTACATCAATTTACTCTATCTTGATTAGTTTCCTTCTTACTTCTCCGTTAGTTGCAGACTTCACAACACAGAAATATACGCCTGTTGGAACAGGTTCGCTATTCTTATTCCTTCCATCCCAGACTATTACTCTCTGTGTTGCATTGTTCTTCGATTCAATTTCTCTTATCTTCTGACCTGCAATATTGTATATTACAACATTAACTTTTTCACCCTTCCTGCATCCAAGAACAATCTTTGTCGTACCGTTGAAAGGATTAGGATAAATTCTAAATTTCGAAATCTCGGCACCTGTGGACTCTTCAACGCCCATCTCGGCATCATCATAATTTCCCGTCCTCCTTAAATTACACCTGAACATATTCCAGTAAGTACCCAAACCCCTCTGTGACTTACAGTCTATTGCCGACATTCCATTGACATTGCCAAAGAAGATTTCTAAGTCTCCATCTCCATCACAATCCTCGACAGCAGGTGTTGTTGGGCTACCAGGGACAGCAACAGGAAAAATATCAAATGCACTTCCATCCCCTTCAAAAACAGATAGCTCACCACCAGAAGCATTAACAATTACTTCGGGTGCGTTATCATTATTGAGATCAGAGAACACTACCTGTGTTTTGACGGCACTTGAAACAGCAACGGGCCAGTTAGCAAGAGGATTACCACTATGATTGTAAGCATAGACTTTGCCGTCGTCGGAACCAAAAAATACATCCAAATTATTGTCTCCATCTGCATCGACAAATGAAGGTGAACTTCTGACATCACCTCCAGTACCAACCTTGAAATCAATGGTACCATCGCTATTGATAACATATACAGTATCGTTAGTGGAGCCAACTGCGATCTTTACTCCCGTACCATCAAGATTTGCCATTGATGGAGCATCCCAGATATTTCCACCTGTCTGGAATGGCCAACCTGGTAAAATCACTCCATCAGGAGATATCGCATACACATAACCTCCATAGGATGCAACAATAATCTCTTTCGTATTATCTCCATTGATATCACCGACAGCACAACCAGCAACAATCATACTTCCGTCTGGCATCGTTAACGGAAAACTGTCGTTTAGGGGGTTACCACTTGAATCAAGGACATATAGTTTCCTATCGAAGCTCCCTACTATCACCTCAAGATGATTGTCGTTATTGAGATCGGCAAGTACTGGCGTTGCTGTTACCGGACCACCTGTCGTAACGCTCCATTTAAGATTTTTATTCTCATCAACGAGGTAGATATTGGTATTGAAACCAACGAATGCAATATCAGTCACTCCATTATTATCCGCATCACCGACTGCAGGTGAACCCCATATTTTGTTTGCAATATGGTAGGGAAAAGGAGAAAAATCACTACCTGCATAGTTCTTTACAAAAAGGTCCCCGCCTTCGGAGCCGTATATAACTTCACCTTTATTATCTCCGTTCAAATCGACAATCGCTGGTGAAGTTTTTACCTGCTCGGAAAATGCTGGCCATCCATACTGGGTCCATCCATACTCAATGTCAAAAGTCAGCTCTATCCAGTATGAACCACTATCTCCCACAGCAGTAATATACATTGTTAATTCAACAGGTCCAAGGGAATCACCATTAACACCCTGAACTTCAAACTGGTCGGATGTATTTACCACAGTATCCCCATCAACAATCGTTCCATAACTTGCTGTTGAATCAGTTATTGAAACCCTCGAATCGGCTGTCCTGAGAGTAGCATCAACATACTGTGCATCGCACCATCCCAATCTATTTATGATTTCTGTCGAAAGTTTGGCCTGCTCTCCGGGATTAAGGACACCGTCTCCGTCACCACCAACTGAATCATCCACCAAATAATCTCCAAGACTGAGATACGGGTATCCTGCTGGTCTCATTGTGAGATATGCAGCATAGTCTTCAATGCCACATTCTCCCCAGGCAATTCTAAAATAGCCATCTTCTCCCCAGTTGGGTCCCCAGCTGTTTTTGCATATCCAGCAGGAGTCAGCATCATTCCAGCCAACCATTGTGACACTGTGACCGCCCTCATAAGCTCCCCATGTATGCCTGTAAACCCCACCTGTATAAGACATAAAATCCTCATAAACGGCAAATGCAACGTCTATGGGACCGTTCTGCATTTCTTCCTTGAGACCCCAAACATAGGAATAACACCATCCCCACAACTGAGCTTTTCTGTTGGTGAACGGATAACGTTCACATCTATCGGTACAGGGTATATTATCGTTCGCCTGATAGGGGAAACAGGCTTCCTCGGAAACCCCAGCATATTTCATCCAGTTCATTGCATCCCCAACATTCCATCCGTTACAGGAACCTGGACCGCAGGAAAGCAGCTCTTGCTCGCTCATATCTGTCTCCATATTTTCTGCTCCAGCCTGCAGATTCATCATACCTTCAGCCGCACCGAGTAATCCGAAACACACGCAGGAACCACAGGCGCCCTGGTCCCTGATGGGAGTAATATAATTTACACCATTGTAATTTCTCCAATCAAGTGACTCCGCATATGTTTTTTGAGGTGGAACTGAAGGTCCTATTCCTCTTTCTTCTGGGGGTGTTTCAAGTTCCTTGTTCCATCCGAGCCGCATTTTTTGCTCTTCAACAGAAAGAATCGACATAGATGTAATCCCGGCTGTCCATTTTGCACCCTTTGCTTTTATAGCTGCTCTTATACTTTCAAGCTTGGCATCAGCAAAAAGACTTGATGCAAGGACCAAAAAAAACGCAAAAAAGAAAAACTTTTTCATATACCCTCCTTTGTTTTTCTCATATGCAATTATATTAGTATACAATCAACCTTCTGTCAAGGATTATTTCAATAGATTTTCCCATATTTTGGGAAAGTCTCAATCTTTTCCCTTGACAGCACAGTTTTTCTATCGTATATAAAAAAGATTGTGGAAAAACTAAAACGAATTCCAATATTCAAAACAGGTAAGGTAAGAGATGTTTATGACCTTGGCGATCGATTACTCATAGTAGCATCCGATAGAATCTCTGCCTTTGATGTCATTTTAGCAAGTGAAATCCCAGAAAAAGGAAAAATTCTGACGCTTATGTCCACATTCTGGATGAGTAAAACAGAAAATATTATCGAAAACCATCTCATATCAAGCAATGTCGACAATCTACCGGAGAGGTTAAATGAGTATAAATCCCTTCTATGGGGAAGAATTATGATTACAAAAAAAACGACAGCTTTCCCAATAGAAGCAGTGGTAAGAGGATACCTTGCTGGATCAGGGTGGAAAGAGTATAAGGAAACAGGGAAAATTTGTGGCATTCAATTGCCTGGCGGTCTTCTTGAAGCAGACGAACTTCCTCTGCCCATCTTTACTCCAGCGACAAAGGCAAAAGAAGGGCATGACATTAATATAACCGAGCAGGAAGCGGGAAAATTAGTTGGTGATGAAAACCTAAATACGATTAAAAATGCAAGTCTTGAAATTTACAGGTGGGCAAAACAATATGCTCGGGAGAGAGGAATCATTATTGCCGATACGAAATTCGAATTTGGAAAAATAAATACTAAGGTCATCCTGATTGACGAGATGCTTACTCCTGACTCATCTCGCTTCTGGCCTCTTCTTGGATATGAACCCGGGCATTCCCAGCGAAGTTACGACAAACAATATGTCAGGGATTACCTTGAAAGCACAGGTTGGAACAAGAAACCTCCTGCCCCCTCTCTTCCGGACGATGTAATTAAGAAAACACAGGAGAAATATCTCGAAGCCTTAAATCTTCTCACGAAGGAATAGATTTTTTTTCTGTACACTTCTGTGGCTATAGTTATACATCAAGATTTTGAACATTACGAGCATTTTCCTCTATGAATTTCCTCCTTGGCTCGACAACATTCCCCATAAGGACAGTAAACATTTGCTCCGCTGCCACTAAATCTTCAAGGGTTACCCTTTTTAATGTCCTTGTTTCTCTATCCATAGTTGTTTCCCATAATTGATCCGGATTCATTTCACCTAAACCTTTGTATCTCTGTATATGGACATTCTCAGGTTTACCCATAGATTCGAGGACTCTGCTTAATTCTTTCTCGTCAAATATATATTTGATTTCCTTATCCTTTTTTATTCTGTAAAGTGGCGGCTGTGCAATATATATATATCCCTTCTCTATCAGTGCTTTTGCGTATCTGTAAAAAAAGGTCAAAAGAAGAGTTCTTATATGCGAACCATCCACATCTGCGTCTGTCATTATTATAATTTTGTGATATCTAACTCTGTCGGCACTAAAGTCATCGCTGCCTATTCCTGTTCCAAGTGCGGACACAATAGTTCTTATCCCTGAATTTGATAATATTTTATCAAGCCTTGCCTTCTCAACATTGAGAATTTTTCCTCTTAATGGAAGAATTGCCTGGAATGTTCTATCTCTGCCCTGTTTTGCACTGCCACCTGCTGAATCGCCTTCAACAATAAATATCTCCGTGTCTTCAGGATTTGAGAAGGAACAATCAGCGAGTTTCCCGGGTAAAGAATCATTTTCAAGAAGACTTTTTCTTCTCGTTAGGTCTCTTGCTTTCCTTGCAGCAACTCTGGAGCGTGTAGCAACAAGAACTTTACTCATAATTTTATTCCCGACTTTCGGATTTTCCTCAAGATAATTTGAGAGTCTTTCGCCAATAAACGACTCAACAATCCCTTTGATTTCACTGTTGCCAAGTTTGGTCTTTGTCTGCCCTTCAAACTGAGGGTTCCGAACTTTAACCGACAGCACACAGGTAATTCCTTCCCTGATATCATCTCCGGAAGGAACCTCATTTTTTATCTGGTTATTCTTTTTCCCGAACTCATTTATGGAGCGGGTAAGAGCCGATTTCATTCCCACAAGATGGGTCCCACCTTCCTTTGTATCGATGTTATTTGCAAATGTAAAGATATTCTCCGAATAGGAATCTGTGTACTGCATTGCAACTTCGATTTCCATTCCATTGGATTTTCCAGAGAAATAAATGGGTTTATGAAGAGGTGACTTGTTTGCATCGATATATTTAACAAACTCAACTATGCCGCCCTTGTACTGAAAATCCACGGCTTTCCCGCTATTCTCATCACTTAAAGAAATAAGAAGTCCTCGATTCAAGAATGCTAATTCCCGCAATCTATTGGCAAGTATATCATAACTGAAGTTTATCTTCTTGAATATTTCTCCATCCGGGAAGAAAGTAACCTTTGTTCCTGTTTTCTTTGCTGTTCCTATTATTTTCAGTTCACTCTTTACTTCACCCTTTTCAAACCTCTGAGAATACACCTTACCATCCCTTTTTACTTCAACCTCAAGCCACTCGGATAATGCATTAACAACGGATACTCCGACTCCATGAAGTCCACCTGAAATCTCATATGTTTTCCTGTCGAATTTACCGCCGGCGTGGAGTACGGTAAGCACAACTTCCACCGCAGGTTTCTTCTGTTCAGGATGAATGTCTACAGGTATGCCACGTCCATCATCGGTAACGCTGACACTGTTATCGCTGTGAACAACAATATTAATTTTGCTGCAAAATCCAACCATCGCCTCATCAACACTATTATCAACCACTTCGAATACCAAATGGTGCAAACCCCTTGAATCCGTATCACCAATATACATAGAAGGTCTTCTCCTTACTGCCTCCATACCTTTTAATACCTGAATCCTTGTTGCATCATAAGTCATACAATTACCCCCTTTTGAGTAAGAAAACAATATCTTCGATAATCCACTGTCCGATTCTCTTATTTATTTTTTCAATTATATTTACCTTTAAGAATGCCAGTTCGTTCATCCATGCTGTGTTTTCAACCTCTACAACCAGCTTGCCATTTTTGGCATAAAGTGCCTTGCTTCTTCTGGATATTTTCTCTCCAACTATATCTTCCCACAAAAGAATTGACTTTTGTTCATTGTATCTTTCGAAAAGTCCGAGTTTTTTCATAACCTTATCGAGAATATTTCCAACTTTTCTCATCATCAAATGTTTATCGGTTCAAGTGCTAAAAACTGGTTCAGTTCGCTACAATTTGTTGTGGCAATCATGCACTGTCCCAAATCCTTTACACTTCTTAAAACCTTTTCCTTTCTTGTAATGTCAAGTTCAGCAACTGCTTCGTCGATCAGAATAATAGGAGCATCATCCCTCTTATCTTTCAGAAATGAGGCTTGAGCAACCTTGAGTGAAATTGCGCAACTTCTCTGCTCACCTTCCGATGCAAATTTCCTTGCATTCAAGTTGTTTACCGTAATCAACAGTTCATCCCTGTGCGGACCCACAAGTGTTGCACCTCTGTCCAATTCATCTTTTCTTCTCTTCTCAATGCAATCGGTGAAATCTTTCTCGATGTTTCCATTAAATCTAAAAGACGGAACATACTTAATGGCTAATTTATCCTTCGACGATGCAAATAGCGTATAGAAAAAAGAAGCGCATTGCTCTAAATCTTTCATAATCGAAATCCTTGTCTTTACTATCTGGCTTCCTATTTTGACAAGCTCAGCGGTCCATCCATCTATACCGGACAGACTATTTTTCTTTCCCATTTTATTCATATAAAGAATTCTATTTCTTTGTTTTAATACCTTTCTATAATCAAGCAGATTACTTAGATAATCATGGTGCAAGAGCGACAGCAGATAATCAACAAAACGCCTTCTCATCGCTGGTTCTCCCGTAACCAGGTTTATATCGCTTAGAGAAAGTAGTACAAGGGCAACATTGCCTATCAGCTCTTTCAAATTTACTATTTCCACATCGTTTACTAAAATTCGTTTTTCACCTTTTGCAAAACGAAATTCTATTGTCTCCTCTCTCTTACCATTAAAGACACCTTTTACTCCAAATGACTCCTTTGAAAACATTAGCAGTTCATCTAAACATATTGTTCTAAACGATTTTCCATACGCAAGCAAGTAAATGGATTCAAGCAAATTTGTTTTCCCACACCCATTGTTTCCACACAAAAAAGAGCCCTGTTCGGCGAACTTAAGGAGGCGTTTATCATAGTTTCTGAAGTTTGAAAGAGCTATTTCCTGTATATACATATCTATATTATTTTAGCACAAAAAGTGAAACATTTCAAGCCTTTTTTTAGAACTTTCCACTAAAATTTATCTCCTTAGAAAATAAAGACTTGCAGATATAATATTGAAGAATTACATAAAACATTTTCTTCTTTTTGGTTTACTCCATTTCTTGCCATATTCTAAAAGAGAATTTCATCTTTTCACTTGACTCTTGAGCGAAACTTCCTTATAATGTGAGAAGTTTGTATGAGTTTGAGAAAAACTATGTTATGAATATATTTATGAAATTCAAAGACAAAAGAATACTGATATTACTCGCCATAGTAACTTTGATGTTTCTGTCTATAGTTCCTATCTACGGGGGTCAGGACGAAGCGGATACCCTTTACTCACTGAGGTTTGCATCAATTGGCTTTCCGACCGCCAGGAAACAGAAACAAGCCCAGGGAATAAATGATCTTTTTATCTTCAAAAACAAGCTTTATCTGGGTTATGGAGATGCTGTTGTTAATACAGGACCAACCGACATAATGTATTATGATTTTAACACCACCGATTTCGTAAATGAGTTTACCATAGATGATGAGGCGATTTACGCCTATCAGCTGATTGATGGAAAACTCGTTATACCAGGTCCTGATGCAACAGAGGACTGGAGCTTCGGAAACATTTACATCCTTGGTGATCTGGGATGGGTCAAGAAACGCACTATTCCCAATGCCTTACACATAAACAGAATCGCTTCATTTCAGAAAAAATGGTATGTCGCAACAGGAGCCTATTTCAATTATGGCAAAGAAGCAATGTATGCCTTCGGCGCTGTCCTCTCTTCTGAAAACGAGGGAGACACCTGGAAGCTCGTATATGCGACACCAACAGATGAAAAGAGTGTTTTTAGAATAAGTTCAATGGCTGCATTCAAAGACAAACTGTATGTTTTCCCTTATTCATTCACGGGACTGAAAAAAGAAGAAATTCCGCAGGAATATTACGGAGACTTAAAAGAGACCTATGGAGATAACTATCTTATATTCAATTCTGACCCACTTGGAGCATCCGATGCAATTATTTTTGATGGGAATAGGTGGCGATATGTTAATCTAATTCGTAAACCACACTTGTGTTATGTTTCTCCTTTTGTCTTCGATGGAAAGTTATTGCTTTCGGTGATATCTGGTGAGTTTGTTGATTATCTTTCATTGAAGGATAACCTGCCGTTAAATGCCCGTTCTTCACTATTATCTTTTGACGGAGAAAAAGTAAGCGCAGTTCCATTAAATTTCCAATTTATCAGGGATAAACTCGTCAAGAAAAATAAGCTCTTTCTCCTCATCTCAAGAGCAAACTCTTTTTTTATAGCAGAAACAGCTGACCTTGAAAAATGGAAATACTATGCCCTGCCCGGGTATATCAACAAGCCAACATCGATAGAGTACGATGGGCATTCTTTTTATATAGGAACCAAGGGAGGCAATATCTTCAAATCTTTAGGGGAAGTGAAACTTAATGACCTCGCATCTTTAGGTAACGCCGCACCATCCAAATTTTTTGGGGCTGCAGTATTGCCAAAGGATGGAAAATTCTACTGGGCAGCAATAACAGGCTGGGACGAATGGGGACTGTTAGCAAAAATAACCTGCGAAGTGGAAAAGAAAAATCTTATCAATGTGCAGACCGACAATGTTTCTTCTTTCAGTATTTTTGTTCCTTTCACGCTTTTGGCTAGAGAAAAACCTGTTGAGGTGAAAATCAATAACGAGAACATTTTCAAGGATACCCTCGGCTCCTTCACAGAACTGCTATTTATGAAGGGGGAAAATGAAAAATGGCAAACCAAAAAAGGTATGGGAACAGAACAAACATTCAAATATCAGAAAAAAATTATTGGGCACAACAGTATTGTTGAAAAAACAAACAGAAAAACATCCGGCGCTTTTTTGACTGATGTCTTACAATGGTCGGTTTCAGCAGATGTGGCAATTATGCCTGAAAGCGGAATAAGAAAGGGTTTTGAAAATGACGATGTAGCACTTGAGGATATTTTTGACCTTACATATAGAGATACAATCTGGACTTTCAAAGTGCAGGGAGCAGAACTTTTCGGAATGATGGAATTCAACATAAATCAGGGTGAAAATGCAAAATGCCTTATCAGTGGATTTAATCTGTCTTATTCTGCAGATAAGGGTCAGAAGGAAAAAAGAATAACCGAAACCTCTCTTGACCCTGCAAAAATATATCTTGTCGCAACCACAGGCTATCTTATCAAAAAAATGCATACATTCTTAGGTAAAGAGGTCAATAGTGAATGTCAGAATCTCAGCATAAATAAAGCTGTACTCCGATGGTTTGCGGAATTCGGAGAAACCTCAAATGTAAAACAGAACAAAATAGACCCCGATTCACCCGGGAGACTGGATATAAAAAAACCAAAATAGTTCTTGACATAAATTTTTACATTCCCTATAATGCGAATTTGAATGTTAACCATGTAATAAGGAGGTATTATGAGACGGTTCTTGTTAATCTTCCTTGTCATTGCTATACTTCTTCCGTCAGTTGCAATGGGAAGGGATATGCTTGTAAGGGTATACGTCCCCTCTTACAAAGACCTCTTACCTATCAAGCATAAAACGCTTCGTTATGCTGGCGCACATCCTGGTGAATATTACGATTTGATTCTCACGGAACAGGAATATTATTCTGACCTTGTACCAAGTGGGCTTCCTAATGAAATTATCTACAGAGATTTAGACGACGCTGCTATCGTTGCAAGAGGTAGTTACCACAGTTACGCACAAATGAAACAACTCTTATACAATATGGCACAGAATTATCCCGCCATTTGCAAGTTCGACAGCATAGGACAAACATATCTCGGAGAGACGGTTTACTGCGTAAAGATATCCGACAACCCGGGCACAGAAGACCCGAACGAACCGGATGTGCTCATTATGGGTGTGCATCATGCAAGGGAATGGGCAGCTGCTGAAACCCCTCTGTTTATCGCTGATAGCCTTACAAAGGCATACAGTAGTAATTCAACAATAAAAACCGCTGTTGATTCGCGGGAAATATGGGTTGTTCCCGTTGTAAATGTGGACGGATACAACTACGATTATCCCGGTCAGAACTGGTGGAGAAAGAACAGACAGCCTTACGGAGGTGCAACAGGAACAGACCTTAACAGGACGTACAATGGCTCCTGCAACTGGGATAGATTCGGAGACTGGGGAGTGATACCATCCGGTGGTTCAGTCACACACTACCCTTCAAATGAAGTATTCTGCGGTCCCTATGGTGCCGGTCCCGATGGTAATTCTGCACCCGCCGATAGAAACATAGAAAATCTCGTAAGAAATCATGAATTCAATTTTACAGAATCCTTTCATAGTTCCGGTGAATTGGTCTTATGGCCCTGGGGATATGCATCTACCAATCCTCCCAACAATTCAGCTATTGTCTCCTATGGAACCACAACTGCGTCTATGATACACCGTGTGGGAAGCGGATACTATGACCCTTCTCAATCATGTGGTCTCTATCCCACAAGTGGTGACACCGACGGCTGGATTTTTGGATGGTATCATTATGTAAACGGAACAAATTGTGTCTCTTTTACAAATGAAATTGGGACATCATTCTATCAGCCGACTGGTGACCTGGATTATATATGCAGACAAAATTTCAAAGGTATCTTTTATATGATACAACAGGCTGCAGATATTCGGAATAACTTCAATGCCGAGGTTCCCTCCCCCACAATAACACCAATGGATACGAGTACAACAGGCAATTATACGGTTTACTGGTCCCCAAGAAATGCACCGATTAATAACCCGACAAAATGGGAACTCCACGAGCTAACCGGGTTCTCCAGTTTCACAGACGACCTTGAGTCAGGGAGTGGAAGCTGGGACCTTACAGGTTTCTCACTGTCAACTACACGGTCTCATAGTTCTTCACACAGTTTCTTCTCCGGCTCGGGAAACAATATCTGCAATACTGCAACAACCGTTTTTCCATATCCTGTAAGAAGTGGCGATTCCCTTACGTTCTGGTGCTGGTATTATCTCGAAAGCTACTACGATGTTGCAACTGTGGAAGTATCCGTTGATGACAAGGAATGGTTTCAACTGGACAATTCGTATACAGGCAACCAGCAAACCTGGACAAGAAAGTCCTACTCACTTGAACCCTGGGTAGGAAAGTCCGTGTTTATAAGATTCAGGGCAATGACAGATGATAATACACTAAGAGAAGGTTTTTATGTGGATGATATATCACCCACACCTGATTTTTCAGGTGAAGTAACACTTTCTGCAAATATCACGGACACATCCTATGTCATTTCTGGAAAAACTGATGATACATACTGGTACAAAGTAAGAGGTTCGAACGCTGCTTATGGTTGGGGCAGTTTCAGCACTCTTGAGGACATTGTGGTTAATCTTGTTGGTGTTTCTGAAGACGCAAACAGAACTAAACCACTAACACTCACCGCTTCTCCAAATCCTTTCAGTAGCAAAATCGACATAAATCTTTCCAAAGGACAAAAGACAGAAAACACCGAGTTACGAATCTATAATGTGTCCGGTAGATTGGTTAAATCTTTTTCGCTTATCCCTTCTCACTCTTCTCCCACCAGTTCTCTTTCCTGGAATGGAGCGGACAATAATGGCAAACTACTCCCTGCCGGTGTTTACTATCTACGATTAAAAACAGAGAAAAAAGAATTGAACAAGAAACTTATTAAACTGAACTAATAATCCATCGGTATTTCTTAGAAGAATATATTCTTCTGAATATTCTGATTAACCAAATGTGCTTCGAGGTAAATTTGCCTTGAAGCACATTTGCTGAGAATGATGTTGTCTGTCATTCTGAGTAATCTCTTTCATATTGACCCTGGAAGAATCTCCTCGTTTCACCGATTCGTTCCATAGTTGTTTTCAGTCATTGCGAGTATCCCTTCGACAGGCTCAGGATAAACTCCCCGCGAAGGAAAACAATCTCATATTTCACCAACGAGGTTATTTGTTAACACTTTATCCTTGTCTTTCACCGTTGCGCAGCAACTATTACCTACATTCAGCACCCGTATTCTTATGTCTGAATGAAAAAACATCCCATTTTATGCAGGTTTCAAAAATGGGATGTGTCCCTATTAAAAACAGTTGACATCGCTGATTATGTGGTGTATGTAATCTGTGATGGAGAACCTTTCTGAACAGCCATTTTCTCCATCATAAAAAGTTAATTACAAACACAAAAGGGGATAATTGATATGTCTTTCTCTATCGGCATAGTGGGTCTTCCCAATGTGGGAAAATCAACTCTTTTCAATGCAATTACTGGTGAAAGTGCTGACTGTTCAAACTTTCCATTCTGCACAATCGAGCCGAATAAAGCCATCGTCCCGGTCCCTGATGATACACTTAGTGCAATCTCGGAGTATGTCACTGCACAAAAGATTACTCCAACAACCCTCGAAGTTATTGATATTGCGGGTCTCATAGAAGGCTCACATAAAGGAGAAGGATTGGGAAATCAATTCTTATCCCAGATTCAGAAGGTTGATGTAATCGCCCACATACTCAGATTGTTCAAAGACCCACATATCAGTCATACAGGAGAAACTGACCCTATAAAAGATTTGGAAACTGTTGAAACAGAACTAAAGCTAAAGGATTTAGAAATTCTTGGGAAAAAAATAGGTTCTATTGAGAAAAAGGCAAAATTGGGTGACAAAGAAATGAAAAAGGAATTCGATACATTAACTCTACTTGAAAAGAAAATCTCTCAAAATGAATGGATAAAATTAAGCAATTTAACAGATGAAGAAAAAAAAGTGGCTGAGCAGCTGGGTCTTATTTCTGTAAAATCTGAAATGGTTATCGCAAATGTCGATGAGACTACCTTGAAAGAGCCCGGAGCAAAACTCGATAACCTAAAAGAATTTGCAGCTGGCAAGAACATGGAAATTATTCCTATCTCAGCAAAAATTGAAGAAGAAATAAGGGAACTTCCAAAAGAGGAGCGTCTGGAATTTCTTAGCGAATTCAATATGACTATGGGTAGTCTTGAGAAGATAATGCTCGCAGGATACAAACTCCTGGACCTTATAACCTTTTATACATTCAATAAAAATGAACTCCGTGCCTGGACGCTAACAAAAAACAGCACAGCCCTTGATGCCGCTTCGAAAATTCACACTGATATGGCAAAAGGGTTTATTAAGGCGGAGGTAGTAACTGCAAAGGTTTTTCTTGAGCACAAATCCCTTAAAAATGTGAAGGAAAAAGGACAGTTGCAGATACAGGGTAAGGAATATATCGTCAACGACCGTGATATACTCTATATACATTTTAGATGAGGAAAAAATATGATATGTAGAACGAAAAACAGAAAACACTCAAATGTCCTGGACAATTTAGCGTTTTCCGTTCTCGGCTTTCTTGTCGCCCTGGTTCTCATACCCGGATGCTCAAAGAAAAAACCTACACCACCCGATGCGCAGCCACCAAGCGTAGAACGTGTCTTTTCCTTTAATACAACAAGGGTGCTTGTCTCCTTCACCGAAGAGGTAAAACCCTCCCTTGCTCTTGATACACTGAATTATCTGATTGCAAGTTATGAAACGTTGAATGTTCACCATGTGAATATTGACCCTATGAACAAAAATTGCATTCTCGTTACCGCGCGGCAGGAATCAACTCTTTATGCAATCAATGTTAACAATGTCGAGGATATTAGTGGTAATCAAATTAAGGATACCACTATCACTTTTTTTGGAATAGGTTTACCTCTTGACTCAATCCCTCCAACAATGCATATTATAGAGCCTGTCGAAGGCGATACACTATATGCATTTGAATACTTTTCAGTCAATGCATCAGATAATACAACAGGTATAATGAAGGCTTCATTTTACATAAATGACTCACTTGTAGGTGAAGATACGACTTACCCATATTTCAGCATAATGGATGTAAGAAATATTACGGAAGGTAGCACAGCAAAGATTTATGCAACCTGTGAGGATTTTGGACGCAACACAGGTTATTCCGAAACACTAAGTGTTTTTATAGGCTTTCATCCACCTTTCCCGTATGTTATTGTAGATACGATCGAAACAGGCCATATCCCTTTCAGGATGGATATAACCCGTGATGGAAAGAAGGTCTTTTTTGCAAAAAACCCTATTTATCCATACTCTACATCAAGTGAGCTTATAATGCTTGACACTGAAACCAATAATACCGACACAAAAGTTTCACTCAACCCAGCAATCCCTATCTATTTCCTGGATGTATTTGGAAATAACTGGGTCTATTTCACCCATAACAACTCTTTTTCAGTATATGATATCACGCTTGACCAGGTTACTGAAACGGTAAATATTGGTGGAACAGCTCAGGGTATTGTCCGGGCAAGTAACACAAATCTATATATCGCAAGAACCTCAAGAAATGATATTGTTATTTTCGACACACAGGGAAATTCTATACTGGATTCTATACCTCTACCAGGGGGGGCATCTGCCCTTGCGGTTGATACATTACATAATGAACTCTATGCCTGTCTTGAAGAAGATAACCTTGTTTCCGTAATTGATCTTAATACATACACTGTTATTACAAACATCGCAATTCAAGACCCCTATGAGGTAATTTTCTCCCCTGACTTTGCAATGGCATATATCTCGGAAATGAGTAACAATTCAGTTGGTATAATCGATGCAACAACTCATACACTTCTTAACGAAATATCGCCGCCGGGCTTAAACCAACCAAAAGGATTGTCAATAACAGAAGATGGTGAATATCTCTTTATTACGAGTATGATAAACAATGTTTATGCTATAAACACCACCGACTACAGTGTGAGGTGGAAGTTCAATCTGGGTTACTATCCTGTTTCTCTTGTTTTCACGGCATCTGATGAGAAACTTTATGTAATCTGCCAGGGCTCTTGCGAAATCTACTGTATGGGATACTAATATGAAAAAAATAATAATTTTCTTGTTTCTCCTCTTCCCGGGGCTGCTCGGAGCTGCAATTACAGGCAAAATAATGGGAAGGGTAACCGATGCAAGGACTGGAAACCCACTTCCGCTTGCAAACATCATTCTTGAAAATACTACAATGGGAGCAGTAACAAACCGCAACGGAGACTATTTCATAATCAATATACCACCGGGTAACTACAAATTGAAGACGCGGATGATGGGATACAGAACGCTTGTGAAGAAGGGCATTTTTGTGGATGCAGGTAAAACCGTGAAAGTTCATTTTGAAATGGAAGAAACTGTAATCGAGATGAAAAATGCCGTAACCGTCAGAGCGACAAGACCACTTATTGAGGCAGGAGCAACACATTCATCAAGGGTATTTGCCGCAAGAGAGATAGCAAAAATTCCTCGCGCATATTCTGCTTTACGCCTGCTTGAAACCCAGCCGGAAGTGGTTAAGGACTTTTCTCTTGAGGAATATCATATGAGAGGTGGAAGGGGAGGAGAAATCCTGTACCTTGTGGATGGCATACCTGTAAACGACAGGTTCGTGGGGGGAAGTGCAGCAATTGATATCCCTGTTTTCGAGGTGAAGCGAGTGGAAATTCTAAAAGGAGGCTTTGAAACCGAATACGGTGAAGCACAGTCCGGCATAGTCAATCTAATTACCGCGGTACCTGATACAGAACTCATTGTGCTAACATCATACAAAACAGACAGAATACGAAATCAGGATAACTCCGATCAGCTCAACTTCTACATTTCAAATCCTCTCCCGTTTTCAAGAAAAAAGATTCTACTGTCATTCAGTGGGTTTGGCGACTATACTGATACTTATGCTCCCTTTGGATACTATCATACAAGCAACAAACTCTGGGGCATCCAATACGGAGATAGACAGCATAATACATTTGGAACATCATTCAAGGCATCTACTAAACTTTTTAAGAATGGTAGACTTGTTCTTTCCGGTAGAAACTTTTTCAATATCTATGAAAAATACAAGCATCAGTATTTAGAAATCCCCAATCACACATATCACTACAAAGAAATAAGTTCTCTCTACGCAATTTCCTGGAATCACAGCATTGGCCATTCATCCTTTTATGAACTGAAGCTTTCCACGTTCCGCACACACTTTCACTACGACCCCGGGCTTTCACCACCCGATATCCATTTGCTTGAGGAAGAATATCTCTGGGCAGTTGATAATGGCGTCCCATCCATTGCAACCGATAGAGGCAATGTGACTGACTCTGATACTAACTGGTTCTATGATATGGGTTACGATTCCATCTATCATAACCATGAGGAAACCAATAATTCCGTTCTCTTTGACTTCACAAAACAGTTCGAAAACAAACATTTGATGAAGATTGGTTTTGAAAATCACCTCTGGGAACTTACCAAACAGCAAATTGAACTACTTTGGTTTTATGATTCGACAAGAATAAACGAGGAAGGTCCATATCCGGGCTACGGCTGGTCAAGGGACATCTATTCGGTTCATCCGTCCCAGGGAGGGATTTATATACAGGACAAACTTGAGCGAGAAGGTTTAATTCTTAATTACGGTGCAAGATATGACTACTTCTACATTGGAAAAGAGACCGCAGCAACCAAAAAATTTCAAGGATATGTTAGTCCAAGGATTGGTTTCTTCTATCCCTTGACCGATAAAGATGCTTTTACCTTCTCATTCGGTTTATATTATCAGATGCCGGAATATCAGTATATTTTCCTTACAACAAAATGGAGAGGACCTAACAGGTTGGTTGGCAATCCGGAACTCAAACCGGAATGCACACGCTCCTATGAATTTAGACTTGACCATGAGCTTCCCCATAAAACGCTTTTCTCCTTTACCATATACAAAAAGGATATAAGAAATCTTATCAATGCCGAACTCGTTGGATTGTATCCGATTGTTTCCTATAAGATTACGAATTCCTCTTACGGTGATGCAAGGGGATTTGAGTTTGAATTCAGGAGACCTGCGGGAAAACATTTCACTACCCGTTTGGTCTACATACTCTCCTGGGCAAAAGGAAGAAATACAAAAGACCTTGAAAACTTTGAAGATATGGACTTACCCGAAGTAATGAAGGATTATCCCTTAAGCTGGGATGAAAGACATAGATTAAAGATAATAGCCTCTTATGAAACTGCAAGCGACACGACACGGAGCCCAGCTGGAATTACCGGAGCCTGGACTTATGGTAGCGGACTTCCTTATTCACTTATTGAACAGGTGAGAAAGGGAAGCCTGGCAAAGAATTCAGCACGCCTCCCTGCTCATTCCAATCTCGACCTGGAGGCATACAAGAAGTTTACCTTGGGTGCAACAGCATTGAAACTTCGATTGATAGTTGAAAATCTAATGGGTGAAAAAAATATGATAAAACCCGATGAAACCCCTTACACCGTTTCGCTTAGGGACCCAACCACAACAAATAAACCAAGAACCTTCCTTATACAATTGGGCATAGAATTCTGATTTGCCGGATTTAACCAGCACATCCTAAAAACTCAAATTCAGCCAGAAAAACACGCCTGAAATAAACAATAGATAGACAATTGGTTTGCGGTTCTATTTTATTTTGATAATTTTCTGCCTTATTTTTCCATTTATCTCTATAAAATAAATCCCAGGTGCAAGGTGGTTTTTGTTAACTTCTCTCCCTACAATGTTAAAAACTTTGCATCTCTTTCCTTCTGGCAAGTGCAATGAACCGGAAAACAATACTGAATCGTATCGCCAGCCTTCTCCAGTTTCCGTTTCATCTTCCTCAATACCTGCAAGATCGCTTTCCCACCAGGCTACTTCATTTGTCCCCTGTGCTGATGACACAACGTCGATATCACCATCTCCGTCAACATCGATTGCAAGCACATCATTCGGTCCACCAAAGGCATTGTCAACAATATGTTCCGTGAAAATTTCGTTACTGTCATTCTCCCACCATAGAATCTTATCATCGAAATAGCCTGTTCCAACCACATCGATATCGTTATCACCGTCAAAATCAGTGGCAAACACACCCAGAGCACCAGTAAGCGCTCCATCTATCACATGCTCGTTGAAGTTAATATTATCAACATTCTCGAACCAACTGATCGTCGAATCGGCAAAAGCCGTGCCAAGAACATCAATATCGGTATCCCCATCCACGTCAATTGCGTATACGGAACGTGCGGCACCATAGTTAGAGATAATGGTGTGCTTGGCAAAATTCTCACTTCCATCATTCTCCCACCAGGCAATCTCATCCCCATAGTAAGATGCACCCAATACATCGATGTCGGTATCTACATCGAGGTCAATTGCATAGATGCCCCAGGGCACCTGGAAAGTACTATCAATTATGTGTTGTGTGAAATTCTCGCTTCCATCATTCTCATACCATGCAATCGTATTTATGTAATAGCCAGCTGCCACAACATCAATATCAGTATCACCATTAACATCAATAGCGAAAACGCTTATAGCACCGATAAATGCACTATCAATGATATGTTCTGTAAAGTTTTCACTGCCGTCATTTTCATACCATAATACATGATTCAAACTAAATGCTGCGGCAAGTACATCTATATCGGTATCATCGTCAACATCTATTGCAAAGACAGAATATGCGCCATCACAATCTGTATCTATCGTCCTTTTTGTAAAGTTCTGACTACCATCGTTTTCATACCAAACAACTTGCTGCAAATTATAAGAAGAAGAAAGGATATCCATATCGGTGTCACCGTCAACATCAATTGCGAAGACCGCATCCGCAAAATCGAAACTTGCATCAATTGAATGTTTGGTCCAGGAAATTTGAGAATGGAGACAGATGGGAACACACAATAACACCACTAAAAGACCACCGAACCATTTCATAAAACCATCCTTTTTTATTAGGGTTACATCTCATTTTTGAGTTTTTTACTTAAAATTCATTTCACAATATCGTTCATATTCCAATACCTACAACTTTCCAGATGAAATCACTTGCCCTTGATTCTCTTTTCAAGTCGAGGAAATATTAGCAAAAATTTGTAAAAGTGTCAAGAAATTAATAAAAGGACAAAGTTTACAAATTGGCATCCATCATCCCTCAAACATACAAGACATCGGTAACCTAAACGGTGAACCTGTGTATTTTCATCTCTTCCGGTCTCATGTATTCAATCGACTTAATGTCAAGTCGAATAAGCGTGAAATCGGGATCAGATGCATCCTTCCAGAATTGCTTGAAAAAGGGGATATTGTCTGCAAGCGACTTTCTCGTCTTAATGTCCTTTACAATTTTCGCCTTTCCTGCAGCACGAATCGAGCCTTTGTATTTTCCTTTCCCAACAATGACGCTGAATTCAATGTTGTTATTCTTCTTGAGCTGTTTCGTCTTCGCATCCCTGGTGCCGGTTGATACCCAGAGGTGATTCTTGAAGTTGAGCATCGTAACCGGTCGCACCTTCGGTTTTTTTCCGGAGCAAGTTGCAAGAAAAATTACCTGCATCCCGTCAAAGTAACTCCACACTTCTTTCTTAAGACTGGCGTTCTTCTTGAACATTTTTCCCCCTTTGTCTCGTATTGAACAGAACTTTCGATGCGCTTTTTTTTCTATACATCCTAATTTAGTTTAGAGCAATTTATTGCTTATGTCAAGAATTTTTCATCTTCCCTAATCCCTACCAAACCAAAATCGAAATACTGAGATATCCACTTATTCGAATAAGTGAATATCTCAAAAAAAAACGCCCTGCCTGCCTCGCAAGATATGAAAATATCGTGCTGTGGTTAGATATGGAATATTCCAATAGGGTCCCTCTTTTCTATTCTAATGGATCTCCATTCTCCCCTTTTAAGAAAAACACTTGACATCTGTATAGAATTGTTGTATATTAAAAAAGTTAGTGCTTGAACTACTAACTCTTAGTGTTTATAATACTAAAATGAAAATCGATAGTTCCAATGTAAATCAGATTTTTAGTGCTTTAAATTCACAAATCCATATTCACAATGGTTCTTATATAGCTCTTGTAATCTGTGGTGGAACCGCTTTAGCTACACTTGAGCTTCTTAATCGCACCACAAAAGATGCAGATGTTCTGGGAATCGTACAAGAAACTCTCGAAGGACTGAAAATTCAGAAAATTGAAAAGTTTCCGGAATGGCTCACAAAAGCTGCAGAGAAAGTGCAGCGGGATTTTGGACTGCCTGATAATTGGTTAAATCTTGGCCCAGCATCTCAGCTTGATACAGGGCTTCCTCCGGGATTTACCAAGCGGCTCATAAAGAAAAATTACGGTGATTACCTCACGATTTATTTTATCAGCCGAACGGACCAGATATATTTCAAATTCTATGCTAGTGTCGATATAGATGATTATCATACTCAGGATTTATTCAGCCTGAAACCAACAGGAAAAGAATTGGAAGATGCTGCAAGATGGGTTTTAACACAGGATGTCTCAGAAGAGTTTAAGATAATATTAAAAGACTTCTTAAGAAGGAACGGTTATGGCAATCTCGCTCTACGAATTTAAGAAACAAATTAAAGAATATCTTCTCGAAATTCATTGGAAACAATGGTCTGCTCTGGGAGTTGCATCCCATGTCCAACCAGAGCAATATTGGCACATAGATGTTGAAGCTTTGATTATTTCTACACTAACTATTGGGTTACATGACAAGAGACTTTTCTCTGCCTGTATTGAATGGTTGATTCAGAATTCGGAATGGGTCAATTTTTCACGTCTAAAAAGAATTGCCAAGCTGTTTAGTAGACCACTGCCTGTCCCAGGAGGATATTTGTTTAACCAGGGAATATTAAGTTTGTTGTTTGACACACTCAAGAAATTCAAGAGGTTTGTAATTAAATATCCGGATTTTATTGTAACAGACAATATGCCCTCGGAGGAATATAAAAAAGTGTTCGAGGGATTCAAGATACGTGGTATCGCAAACCAACTGCAGATTTTCGAGCCAATCCCTCATCTACAATTATTATTGAGGGGTTACTTTGGAGTGGATGCACGCGTGGAGGTCCTTATGCATCTTTTGTTGGACAGAGCAGGTAATTCGAATGCAATTGCAAAGGATGTTTTTCACAACCAGAGAAATATATATACAATCCTTGAAAAATGGTTGAAGGTACAAATAGTAAAAAAGGTTAATGCAGAATATTCTCTGAATAAGAAGAAAGAATGGCTTCGCGTTTTAGGATTGAAAAAAAACATTCCCTCCGTAAACTGGAGCAAGACCTTTTTACTTTCCGACCAATTGCTTAAAAGTTTTTCAATTACTGAATTACCTTGTGATAAATATACACTCTCTTCAATATTCCGTGACTTTTACAAAGATGCAGCAGTTATTGGAGATAATCTAAACCTGCAAATTCCCGAACCATCTGTCTATAAAGGAGAGCAATATTTTGAACCTTTTGCAGTAACAGTTTTAACTATTTTTAAAAGTCTAATGAGAAGAAATTAATATTATTTTTTTCGATATTCCATCCCCATGTCAATAATTTTTGATTTTCTTTATTCCCTACTTGCTCAGAGTCGAACGGTTGACTTATCCACTTATTTTTACCCCGTTAGAGAGTCTCAATTTTTTTATTCCCTTCTATTTATCGGGGCGAGAATAAGTGGATATCTCAAAAAGCAGCCTGCATGCCCTGCCTGCCGCGTAGGATATGAAAATATCGTACTGTGGTTAGATATGAAATATTCTAATGGGGTCCCCCTTTACTCATCACTCTCATCTGGCAAAGGAAAATTTAATTCTAATTCCTCAACAAGTTTATCAAAGGTGTAACCTTCCTTGCGAATGCGAATGTCAAAATAAAGCAGCTCAACTCCAATCACCATAATTGGAATAGTGAGTATGCCGCCTATAAAACCAGCCATTGGAATGTTCCTAAAAACGAAACTGATGATCGTAGCAATTGCAGTAAAGACAAAAACGAAACCAATTGTTCTCCACCAGTAACCTTCAATTAATTTTTCACTTCGCTTCAAAAGCTCCATAGGTCCTCGTAAACCTTCAATTACGATTGCATGGTAGATGAAACTCCAGGCAAAAAAATTATAAATTGCAAAAGGAATCCCGACAATCGTTATTGTCAAACCGAAAACAAATAAGAGTTTTACAGCATTTGCTCTTACTGCAATACATAGTTTCTCCACAGCATAACGAAAAGCATTGCCAACGCTGATAGACCGGGTAATATATTGCTGCGCAATAGCATAAATAAGCGCACAATTAATCAATGGCATCAAAATTAGGGAGGCCAAAACTGAAAATACACCGAGAAATATTTTAGAATGCATTCCAGAAGAAGAAAAAATTGCAAATACAATAGCCGGTGTTATCATAAAACCAAAAAACAGGACATAGAATATGAAGAGTATTGCAATCAGTTTAGGAAAATTCCTGCCGTAAATTCGGAAAAGTTCCCCAAGCAATATAAGAAAGTGCCAGGGACCAATGCAAGAATGTTGAATCGAGGTAACCTCCTGCTCAGCATTATCTAAATTAACTATATTTTTTAAGGAGAAGGAAGAGTCCTCCCCAATTTTTTCAGCATTTTTGGGTATTGTGTTCATAACCCAGCAGACTTTACACTGCACAGTGTCGCCTATATACCAATATTTCGAAACAATTCCATTCCCGCAATTTTTGCATTTGAATTTATATGCCATTCCTATGTTTCTCCAGAATTAGATTTGTTCCCTATACCGCTGTATTTCCAAATGTGTAAAAACCAATAAATTGTCATTCCTAAAACACTGGTAAACGCAAAGGCAATTATCCAGAAGATTTTGTTTCTTCCTTTAATTCGCGCATTTTTAACAAGATGAATCAAATAAAATATCATCAAAAGCCACCCCCACAAAGTTCCCACTATGAATAGTCCTATATTTACTAACGGGGGTAAATTCAACTGCAAACAAGGTAATATTTTCATTGAAGGGAGCTGGTATGGATTGATATTAGGGTTTAGCAAACGGACGAAAAATAATTGCATATGTTGAAAAATACCATTCATTATTTGGTTGAGGGAAAGAAATATTATGAAGGAAACAGGTAAAATTCCTATTGTCGCAATGAGCAAAATAATCTTCTTAAATTTTTTCATCATTATCAATCAATCCGATTTACAATTTTAAGTGTATCAGAAATCTTTTAATTAGTCAACGATAAAGAACTTATCAACTCATTCTTCAAAATTTCCATTTCTTCCCTGCAACTTTCGAATAAGTCTACCCACCTTGCTGGTAAAGTTTTCGGTTCTCATTCTTTTACTGTACCAATTCCTGTAAATAGGTGTAGATTTTATAAGCAACCAGACCAGTAACCCAAGAAAAGCATAACATATGACAAACGGATTGATAATAGGTGCCTTTACAGCATCAATAATAAACATAACAGAATGTATAAGTATGATAAGCAATCCTATGTACAAATAGAACACAATACCCCTTTTAGCGTATATTCCAAGAATTAACGAAATTACTCCACTTGTTAACATCACAACACCCCAAGATATACCGACAAAAGAGGAATGAATGATTTCGAAATTGTAGACACGATTCTTATCTGTTGTTGCAAACACAATAATTGAGAGAATTAGTGACACAAAACCTGAAATCAAATAAAGCCATCCAAACATTGTGATGATCCACCCACCATCCTTTGATTTAGTTGGTTTCAAGGAGAATATACTGGTTCTCTTTCTGAATTCCTTTACAGGCTCGTCATCAACTTGGCTTACATCCTCTCCACAAAAAGGACAAATAGTATCATCTTCAGAAACCTCTCCTCCACAGTTGGTGCAGACATAATCCTCCTCTACCTCCGAAATGTCAGCTCCGCAATGCGGGCAGATTTTGTCATCCAGCGTCACATCTTTTCCACACTCACTACAAACGTATTCCTGCTTTTCTTTCATGTTTTTTCTTGCATTAAAGCTAACTTAAGAAGTAGCCTGCCTGCCTCGTAGGATATGAAAATATCGTACTGTCGTTAGATATGGAATATTCTAATGGGGTCCCCTTTTTCTCTCCCGAAACCAAAAGTTTACTGCCGTTCCCTTCTTTTATTTCTTTTACTATCTCCTATTTTCCCGAAGAATAATTTTTGTCCAGGCTAAATCTGAAGGCTGCTAACTCCCATTTGTCATTTTGACTTCTTATAGAAATAAAGAAATCTGCTACTACACTGTCGCCTCTGATCTTGTAAACTAAATTATGCCACTGTGCTCCCTCGTAATATCCCATGTATTTTGAATGCGAATAATGAAATTCCTGAATATTACCGAAAAAGTTTTTCATCATTCCAATTGCTTTCTCAACATCCGCTTTCGTTGTATACATTAATGAATATTCACTCATCATTCCATAAATTGCGTCTAAATCGTTTTTGTCGTAGTACTCAACAAATTCTCTCATCATACTCTCTTTAGCCTCGTCTTTGAGACTCGCAGGAAGTTCTATCTCTTTCTTCGAAGTATCACTATTCTGTAACCTAAGAACCTTGCCTGTGAATCCAAAAAACAAACTCAACGCAATGTTAAGCACAACAAGAACCGACAAAATGTATACAATAATTTCAAGTCTGTTAATTCGCTTTTCCATTTACCCTCCAAATTGGTCGGTTTAGAATTCTAAAATGCAACTTCTTCTTATTTACATTTCAACAACCATTGCAGGGACAAGATGACAATTGAAATTTGGACCTTGTCTCTATCTTTGACATTTTCAAACTCTCACTCGTATCGTTTTCTTATAACCGTCATGGGGTCAGGCTGAAAACTGAAATTTAAACCTTCTCCCCTCGTCAAAACACTTTGTGAAACTGTTATTTTCATAATCTGTTGTTTTTTAAATTATATCTTTTCTTATCCATCAATATTTCCATTTTTTCTTTCAAGTCTGTGAATTATATAATTTTTAACTGAATATGTCAAGAATTTTTGCTCTTCACTCTGCCCTATTCCTCTCCTTCGTTTGAACAAGAGAAAAACAAAAAAGGTTTTAATTGGAAAAGTCCTAACAAACTTTTTCGACTTACACATAATCCAGTTACCAAATTTCAGTTTTCAGCCTGACCCCGTTTTTAGATTAGACTGGGCAAGCTTGAACACCCCTACTCTTCACAAAGACCAATAATTTATTGAATTGAATTATCTAACGAGCAAAACCTTTTTTGTCTGAGTTTCTCCTCCCTGGATTAATCTACAGTAGTACACACCTGAAGGAAGCAATCTTTCTTTATCATCCCGACCATCCCAGATTACAACAGCGGAGAGGTTCAAGCTGCTCGTGACTAGTCCAAAATCCTTAACAACACGTCCGCTCACATCGTAGATTTTTAACTCTCTGTCCTCTGCACCTTGTCCTATGCAGAACTTAATCTCTACCTTTTCCCTGAATGGATTGGGATGAATACTGATGCCTATTACTTGGTGCCCGATGACTTCCTCATCTTCAATACCGAGACTCGGATTGTAAGCATACTTTATCTTATAACTTCCTGCTTCAATGGCAAAATAGGCAATGTGGATGCTGCTATCCGGGGCTATTTTGAGACAAACATAAGATACTCCTGTCGGCAATGTATCCACGGTCTGAGTAAAGGTTGGTGAACCCATGGTCTCATATCCTGCAAACTTGAGGTCGCCATTATTGGCTTTGTAGGCAAGCCAGACCTTACCAGCATATCCAACTATATCAGCACAGAAATTACCAGAACCCATATCGCCTGGTGTAACAGGGGAGGTTCCTGTCCAGCCCGATACAGACCGCTGTCCATATCTGACATATCTCTCACCTTCGGAATTACCCCAGCAAGCCCAGTCATAATTATTACCCATAGGATTCAAGACAAGTGACACATACCCTCCACCTTTATTGGGCCAGAATCCCCAATTTGACATTCTTATCCTTGTTCCCCAGGAACCACCTACCTTATTTCGGTATGAGGGCAGGATATCGTAATAACTCGGGTCATCATTATAGAAATAACCTGCTACATGCGGTGTGGTTCCTTCCAACGCAATTGAAGCGCCGTAGTAATACCAGAATCCATAATCCATCCCTGTGGTGCCAATGTTTTCATCAGCGCCCCATCCTCCTCCTGTTCTCTTTTCGTAATACATAGTTGTATCATTGTAGTCACTATATACAAGATGAACCACCTTACCACTTTCAACTGTAACATCGCAGCCGGTGAACCTCGCAGGCCATGTTCCCGAGTGGCTCCTCACCTGAACAGCTGGTGACCAGGCACCACTTATACCGGCCTTATAGGAGGCGTAGATACAGGAATTATAGTCATAACCATATAGGGTTATTACCCAGAATGTATCATTTTGGGCATCGAATGAAACACAATTCCACGGACCATAAGCCTCCATATCCTCGCAATGTGGACAATTGGTGTTATAAGGTCCCTGCCAGGTACTCCCAGCATCTTTATACTTCTCCTGGACATTTACGCTATCAGTATGCTTTTCTGCATATACGATATGCGGCTTGTTGTCACTATCAAGGGCAAGCCCAACCCCTTTGCAGCTATCAGAGATGGTAACGACAGTTTCCACTGTCCATGCCTCCGCTACTCCTTTCACCATCAATAAAATGGCTGCAAATATCAATAACCTCTTCATTTTTCCTCCTTTTGCTTTGTTCAACCAAAGGCTTAATATCTCAACTTGGGCAGTGGACCCCATTATTTTGGACTAAATAACACATCATAATCTTAACATTTTTTCTCTTTACCGTCAAACTATTTCTTTTCAGTGTCATTGCAAGTAGAAAATGTCAGGTTTTTTGCAAATTAAAAATGTCAATATTTCACTGTTGCCAATCTCCTTTCTTTCTTTTTTATCCTTTTTGTAAAGATTTCTTTTTGTTTTAATTCTCTGCATTATATAATTTTCAAGTGAACATGTCAAGAATTTTTGCTCTTCACTCTACCCTATTCCTCTCCTTTGTTTAAAACAGGAGAAAAGCAAAAAACGTTTTACTTAGAAAAGTCTCAAAAACCCACTGCTCCCTCAGGTAAAAAAATGGTCGCTGTCCTTAATTTTCAAAATATAATTTTATTGACAATTCATAAATAAATGATATAATATTAAGATAAGTAACTATAGAAACAAAATTGGAGGAAAAATGAAACGCCGAAAGTTTTTGAAGCTGTTAGCTGCAGGAAGTGCAGGCTCACTCACAACCTATCTATTTGGTCAACGGTTAACAAGTTTATTTGAGAGATCCAGATACCTACCTAATCCACAAATCAACACATTTTCATCCGAAATTGTCCTCAACACGCGCAGGTCTTACCATAATGGTTATACCGGCACACTCTCTGATCAGATTCTTGCTAACGTATTGTGGGCAACAGCTAAAGCGCCGATGATAGGCTCAAACCGAATAATCTATGTAGCATGTCCTGATAACGTCTACCGCTATGATTCAGGAGTACATGATATTATCCTGCACGAAACGGGAAATCACATGTCCGAGGCAAACTGTGCTTTTGAAGTGGGTGTCGCAAGCGATCTTGCTGAAGACGCAGGTGCTGCATTACACTATGCTCATCTGGCATCCATTTCTTTCTGGGAGACAACAAGCAACCAGCCCTCTGGTTGCCCTAAAGAAAGTGCAACAACCAATGCCAACAACAACTGGAATCCTGCCTTAAATGTTCAAATGGTAACCTGCTTTTGTCACATGTCAACGGTAAGTGGAATCACCAGCCAGCTCGTGGCGATTTCATCCGATGGTAGTCTGCCCAACCCTTCAACTGACGGGCCGGTTATCCTTGAAAATGGGCTTTCGAATCTTCCATACGGAGACCAGTTTAACAGCAGTCCGCTAACTCTTGAAGAACTCTCACAACTTGCATGGGCATCGTATGGTAACACACCGCACACAGTATTGGGGAGTCGTGCTGCGATAACGGTAGCCTCAGCGGTAGCGAATTATTACCTCACCGGTCGAATCTATATTGTACGTCCTGAAGGAGTTGAACGTTACCATATCCGTTTGCCTTCCGGTCTGGTATCAACCCGAGACCATCGCATCGAAAGGGTAACCGATGGTGATCGTAGACCACAGTTGAGAGCGGCATTAACGAGTCTACCCCAGAACGCCCCCGATTATTTTGTATACTGCGGCACAACCTCTCAGCGCTGGCAACTCATCGAAGCCGGATATTGCCTGTCAAGTGCATTACTCCAAGCAGCTTCTTTGGACCTTCAGGGATATTTCACTGCGGATTTTACATCCTCAGAGCAAACCGCAATCATCAATGCCCTCAACATACCATCTTCCGATCTCCCTCTGGCAATATTCTCAGCTGGTCAACCTTCAGTGGGGGTTGGTGAGCGAGAACAAAGAACAGGAAAGTATCTGGCCGCATCACCCAACCCTTTTAGAACTAGCACAAAGATACGGTATTATCTGAATTCAGCGGAGCATGTGAAGCTCGCGGTTTACAACCAAACCGGTAGGTGTGTGAAGGTGTTGGTAGAAAAAACTCAATCGAAAGGTAATTTTTCCGTAGTCTGGAACGGACATGACAATAAGGACAATACGGTGCCAGGAGGAATCTACTATTCAGTTCTGCTCACGGCTTCTGGTGAAACGAGAACAAAACTGATTAAACTCATGTGATCCATCCAACCGATTGTACAAATACTGAATTTATCGAAGAAAGGAGAATATCATGACTAGAACAGATACAAAGCTGTGCAAGGAGATTTTACATCGTTTCAAGTTCAGCCAGACAATTTTCCTGTCAACATGTTCCGGCAAGAAGCCGAAGGTAAGACCGGTTACCCTCATATATCTAAAAAAGAGATTCTGGGTGTCAACAGGCTCGAAAGATGCAAAAGTAAAGGAAATAAAGAAAAATAAAAATTTCGAATTCTGCTTCTTCCTCGAAACAAGGAAATACTTCGGATATATAAGAGGGTCTGGAAGAGCTGTATTAATCAAGGATTTGAAAACAAGAAAAAGTTTTGTCGATAGTATTGAGTTTCCCGAGGAATATAGAAAAGATGCTTCAGATCCCGGATTTGCTCTAATCAGACTGGATATAAAAGACATTGAATACAAAAAGCCGGGTGAAATGGAAGTGAAAAGATTGAGATTTTAGGGCACTGCGGGTATCAGGGTAAGATATAAGATTTGAGCCGTAATACCGCAATATCTTCAAATTCAATGTTTTTCTATTTTTCAGCAACCTAAAGTTTTCTTTCAAGTCTGTGGATCACATAATTTTTAAGTGAAGATGTCAAGAATTTTTGCTCTTCACTCTGCCCTATTCCTCCACCGTTTATGTCCGCTTGCTATAATACCGTATTATTCTTTTTCTATCTTCTTTTTTCTTATCACCTTTATAGTAAATTTCAATAAGCTGAATTTCATCCCTTTCTTCAAAATAAGCATAGATAACCCTAATTCCTGATTGAACCCCAGTTCCTCTAAGGGAACGACACGCAAACTTTTTTGCTTTGTATATTTTAGCGTTTTTTACCTGTATATTGCTAAACTGAAAAATACCCTTCTGGTCTATATTTAGTTTGTGGTAAAGCTTCAATTGGACATTGATAAAGTTATGTAAATCGCCTTCTATCGTCTTAAATCTTTTTTGCAGTTTTTTTATATCCTTCTCAAAGTCGGAAAGTGTTCTAATCCTCCGAAATACTTTCACTGTATTCTCTCACTGAGTAGGTTTTTGTCCTGTAGAAAACGGATTCATATTCAATAATCCCTTGCTCTTCAGTTGTTAACCATGGAACATCTTTATGTGAATATTCGCTTATTTGAACAGCATTCATATCAGAGAGTCTCTTGAGTACTTTATCAATTACATCGATTTCAGTGCCTTTCAATTTTGAGAGGTCAGGAGTTCTCAAAGGTAAATATTTAGTCTGTGGATAATTGAAGTATTCGTTTTTCACCTTTGTAATATCTTCCTCTTTAAGCATCTCTGATACGATTTTTTTCATCTCTATAGGCGTAGGACCATAATGATTCTTTATATAAGTTGCTCCAATCAACTGTTCCTCATACTTTTCGTAGTAGTCAAAATCCATAAAATAGAGAAGTTTATAAATAACTGTTTCGCCGATATTTGGTTTTGAACCAACCTTGTTTAGAATATAAAGCAACACTTCCTTAAATTTCTCCACACTCTTCTGGGGCACATTTATTCTCATGTCTAATTTCTTTTCTTCCTTTTCTTTTTTCTTCCCAACGATAATTTCCGGTTCCTTTTTCAATTCCAACAGAACATCTATGGAAATACCAAATATCTTTGAAAGATTTGCCAACTCTAAGGCGGTTACTTTTCTATCCCCATTCTCAATCTGGGAGATAGTTACTCTGCTAACTCCTAGGTGTTTCGCAAGTTTCTGTTGATTCATATCTATTTCTTCTCTCAGCAGTTTTATTCTTCTTCCCAGTCTTATCTGAAAGTTGCTCATTATACCTCCTTTCTAGAACATTCAATATAATATAACATATGTTAGATAATATGTCAAGTGTTTGTTGGATATTTTTACACAGCTGCCTATCATTCCGGGCAGACCGAAGAATTTTGATTTATCTCTGTAATGTGGGTTTATTTCAGCGTTTTGTTGCTCTTTAGAAGTAATACTTAATAGTAGAAAATTCAGGCGCGTATGATATACCCCATGGTAAGTGCGTTACTACAATGGCCGCAGACGGCAGTTCAGGATGAATTACTCAAACTGAACGAAGTCCTTGACGAACCTGCAAGCCACATCTGCGACCATACCATATTCTTCCTCATTATATCATAAAAAAGGTAACTAATATATCTCATTTTTTGATTATAGACCCCATGTGCCCTTTCTTTCACTCATTCTATTTCAATAACCCGCCAAGCTATCCAATCTAATGGTAACTTATCTGTATATGTTTTCGCTCCGGTTAAAATACGGGTGGGATTATCAAGCAGATTGAGCGGAATGTAAATTTTTATTTCTTTTATCTTTCTCTCTACATTTATCTCTTTGTTTGAAATTAAGATATCCTGATTGAAAACCTTATAGTTTTTTGGCCCAAAAACAATATGGATTTTCGGCATTTTTTTGAAGCTAATGTCTGAGCGATATCCGAAAACAAATATAGAGTGTCCTACCTTTTCACCAAGTGATCGTGATAATTGAGTATTAATTATAAGATTCTTATCTTCTATAGAAACGAATGATTCCTCAATAACGGTAAAAATTGCCTCTTCTTCTTTTGCTAATTCGTCATCCATTTCCATTATCTCTTCTTCCGTCTTGACTCGCAATACAGCAGGAGGTGTATTGGGATTTAATTTAATTATATCGAAATCACCAAACAACTCATTTTTTCTTATAAATGAAGTCAAATACTTCCTTGCCGACATATATTGAGAGTGATGTTTTTTTATGGCTTCCCATTTTCTTTCTATCTCGCTTAATGATAATTCATTAGAATACCATTTTATTTCTCCAGTCAAAAAGGATTTCGGTGGAATTAAATCTAAAGCAGGTAAATAGCCTCTTGGTTTAGGCCACTTTTTATAATGAATTAAATATGGGTATAATTCCGGCTTCAATTCACTCTCAATATCCCATAAAGCTATATTTGTAAAGAGATATAACGCTCTATGGTCAGGATTATGATCTGCAGGGTGGGAAAGGAAAATCTTGGTTGGTTTAAATTGAAGTATTATTTCTTTTAAATCTTTGACAATTTCTTCTCCTTTATAAGGTGCACCAGGACGAAATGCGTTACCATAAGGAACTTTTTTTACTTTTGTTAGCATGCTTTTAACCGGAGGTTTATTGTTCCAGTGAGAATACCATATGTTTAAAGTTCTGAAATCAGGGTATCCCAAAAATTTCAATTGAGATTCCGAAACGCCTAAACTCTTACCCGCCTCAATCGCTTCTATGTATCTGACCTGTCCCATCTGTCGTACTGATTTTGGAATTAATATAGGGCGTTTTCTATAGAGAATAAACGACCATTCGTTGTTATCTCCATAAGTTAGAAAAACTATTTGCAACGGCAATTTCATCTTACTCGCTTTCTGGATTATACCGGCACACCCCAGTATTTCATCATCCGGGTGGGGAGCCAAAATAAGTATTCGATCACTATTGGTTATCTCAATTTCAGTGGCTTTAAACGCACTTTCTTCTTTCTCTAAACTATATTTTACAATTCCTGTTATAAAGGCAAATAAGAAAACTATAGATAAGATTAGAATTTTTCCTGGTATACTTTTCATGGTTTATCGCCTGTCCTTTATTTCAATTTTTTGCCTAAAATATAATAAGGGTAGTTTTTCCCAGTATATGGGTTCAGGTAAGACCTTATACTTTTATATAATATTGAAAATCCCTGACTCATGAAGAACTTTTTTGCCGATTCCGACATGGTTCCGAAGTGAATTCCTCTACAATTTTTTGAAGTTAAAATTTTCATATAGTGGTCTACTAATTTCGCTCCAATCTTTTTCCCACGGAACTCTTTTTCGGGCGTCGTGGGGTCAGGCTGAAAACTGAAATTTAGCCATTGTTCCATCGTCAAAACAGTTTGCGAAACTGTTATTTTCATAATCTGTTGTTTTTCAAATTATACCTTTTCTTATCCATCAATATTTCCATTTTTTTTTCAAGTTTCTGAATTATATAATTTTTAAGTGAATATGTCAAGAATTTTTGCTCTTCACTCTGCCCTATTCCTCTCCTTTGTTTAAAACAGGAGAAAAGGAAAAAACGTTTTACTTAGAAAAGTCTCAAAAACCCACTGCTCCCTCAGGTAAACAAATGGTCGCTGTCCCCAATTTTCCAATCCCATTCACAAATCAACACAATCAGTTCAGTTACGTCTATTCGACTCTTACATACATAATTGTCGAAACGACAAAATTGTCGAATTTGTTAACCGTTAAGTCACTATTTCACGTCATTTATGTACGGCACACTTCTTGCATATAGTATAGAATGTGAAATAAAGATTGCAGTTTCAATGAAAAGGGAGTATATAAAGAAAGGAGGAAAGCATGAAGATCGCGGCAGGAGTACTGTCTATCATAATCTTCCTTACGGGATTTATGATTGCAGAGGAGATCGAAGTAACCGGTGAAATCGCTGCTATTGAAGAGCTCTTTAGTGAAGAAGAAGGCAACATCAATATACTAAAACTCCAAGTGAGAACGAGAAACCGGGAAATGGTCGAGGCACATCTGGGCCCGGCATGGTATCTTGAAGATGAACTCAAGGTTGGAGATGAGCTCGATTTCATCGGAAGGTTTGAAGATGAAAACAAATTCAAGGTTCGGGTAATGGTGCGAAATACGACCAGACGCGAAATACGGGGTGAGAACTATGAACCCCTCTGGCTGAGAACCCGCCTTCAGGAGAGAAGTCATTTCTATAATCCCTTGCGGGAGAAGCAAATGAAGGGACCAATCGAAGATCTCTACATTTACGAGGACGACGCCCTCATGGAAGCAAAGATCAAATTGGAAAATGGAGAGACAGTTAGAGTTCAGTTCTCCCCGGAATGGTTTCTCCAAAATCAACTCAGATTGGGTGATGAGTTGGATATCAGGGGTTCCGAAGTGAAATGTGATGCCCAGATAATGATCCTTGCCCGTGTGATGAGGAATCTGAGAACGAAACTTGAAATCTCACTCAGGAACAGGATGGGTTTCCCGATATGGAGGGCAAAACGACACACGAAACCAGACCCAAAGGAGAAACGGACAGGACGTGGTAAGAAATAAATTTACTGCGCTGGGAGGAGGGATCATTTTTCTCCTCCTCCCTTCTTTAGCTTTTTCAAACAGCGTAAAGGGATTATCGCTCTCATATTCCGTGAGCGATAATCTCTATCTTCTCGCTGCAAAAGAGTACGGCAGTATTCTTGCCCTCCATCCATTCTTGAATTACTCACAATCATTTGATGTGGAATTCAAAGGTAATTATTCCATTATCAATTTCAATACGAATAACCTTTTTCTTGAAAACGAAATTTCTCTTCAAAAACATCTCTATCTCCCCGGTGTGGGAAATAAGAACAGCACCTACATTCAGTTTTATAATCTGTTTACTCCCTCATTTGATCTCTATCGATATACCACAGTTTCCGCAGGTGATTCAGTAAACTTCTACCTTCTCAATAGATTTCTCTGCTCTCCCGATTTCGGGATACAATACCGCTACTTCGCAGCCGACTCAATACCCGATTATCTCGAACCATATGTGAAATCATCTCTCTCAATCCCACTGCCGTATTTCTTTCTTATCCCGGGAGCGGAATTGGGTTCAAAGATTTACGAAAACGAAACGCTTCCCTTCTACAGGATATTTTCCCGGTTCGATTCCCCCCTTTCCATGAGCCTGTCACTAAAAGCAAGTATTGAGTACTACCACTGCGCTTTCTCCGACGGCACTCCCCAAATCGCTCTATCATATACCGACGAGCCATTCTTCGAAGAAGAATCCGTTAATGAGCAGATGTCCATAATAGTTGCCATGAAAAAATCATTTCAAAGAGAAAAAATATCAATGGATGTCCAATGCGATGTATTTAAAAAAAAGTACTTTCCCATTGAAGGTGTACCCCGTTCCGATTCGGGTGCATCCTTACACCTTCTCCTGACGAAAATGCTTGGTCCTCGCTCCTCAATTTCAGTCTCTTTCAACCCATCACTCAATTACTCCACGGTTGACGATTTTGACTATTCCAAGAATTCTATCGGAGTTCAATACAATCTTGTTTATTAGCGATGAAACAACGAAACGTAATTCTCATAGGAATATTGCTTTTTCTCTTTGTATTTTCCATTTCCATTGTATTACTCACCAACTGGAGCTTAAAAAGAATATACTACTCAAGTGTAAAAAATACCTTCTATCTTCTCTCCTTTATTATTGAGCAGCAGCTCGAGTCCGAGAAATCAGATAAAGAACAATTGATCTCTGAATTGACACAGCTGAACAGCGAAATCGGGAGTAAGAGGGTAATCCTTGATGAAACACTACTTTCGAATACTATAAAAGGAATCTGGCTATTCTCAAAAGATGGTACGATATCGATTACCTCCGACGAAAAAAAAGAAGACGATATTATTCGATACTATGAAAGTAACCTAATCGGGCGAGATTCCCATTCACTTATCTTTCTCGATGAAGAACCTTACTACTTGGTCCATTTTCAACACAGCGAGACCCAGGTACTTATCCTAGCAAAAGCAAATAATGATTCAGGGATCAGGATTCATTCGATTCTCAACTCGCTCGTTTCCTCTTCATCTATCATCTATTTTGCCATCCTCGACAGCAACGACACCCCAATCATATATAGCTCCCTCTACGAGAATTTTCTTCCGCTTGTGGGTGAGGGAAGCACCATTATTTCAACACCGGTTGGGAGAATCTATCATGTTGAGGAACATCGTGAAGAAATATCCGTCGTTGCCGGGTTCGCGATGAATGCCCTGACCAGAATCACCACTATCAATGTTCTCTTTCTCATTATCATGACGGTTGCGTTTATTGGTTCTGAATCCGTTCTTCTCTATAATATGTCCCGCTTCGAACGGTTTCGGCTCCTCAAAGAACATGAAGTTAAACACTTTAAGGAACTAAGCGCGCTCTCCTCCGGGTTCACGCATGAGTTCAGAAATTCCTTGAATGCACTTTCATTGCTTTCAAAGGATATCGCAGAACGCGAACACAAGAGTATCCTTATTCAGGAAATAATCCGTATGAGAACAATCATGGATTCTTTGAAAATAACAGGACAACTTTCACCTCACAAGGAATCGCTGGTTATAGAAGATATCATTAACGGATCAATCTCTCTCCTTCAGCACGACATACGTGCAACCAATACAACCATTAAGAAGGAAATGCAGTCAGGACTTGTATGTATGGGAAACAGAGAAATGCTTGGAGTACTCTTTTCTAATCTTCTTAAAAACAGCATTGAGGCAGGGGCGACACTCGTTACCATTATCTCAAGAAAGAAGGGCTACTTTTGTGAAATCATGATCCGCGATAATGGTTCGGGGATTAATAACTCCCTCGGTAACAGGATTTTCGAGCCATTCTTCAGTAATAAACAGCAAACAGGTCTTGGCCTGTACCTGGTCAAAAAAATTATTGAGTTGCACAATGGTTCTATTATGGTAGGGAGTAACGGCGGAACCACGTTCACCATACACCTGAAACAGAACCTATCATGAAACTTCTGTTAGTCGAAGACGAACAAAATCAAAGGTACCTCTTAAAAAAGATGCTCACCAAAGAGGGTTACGCAGTCAGCGAAGCTAAAACCGGTGAAGAAGCCTTACAGCACTTCGAGAATGACTCTTTCGACCTCGTTCTTCTTGACCAACGGTTGCCTGACAGTACCGGGATAGACATCCTGAGACAGGTGAAGGAAGCTAATCCCATTACCCCTGTTATCATTATCACCGCTTTTGCTAATATACAGGATGCGGTAAGTGCAATGAAACAGGGAGCGTTCGACTATCTTACGAAGCCGATAAATCCCGAAGAACTACTTCTGGTTATCAGTAAAGCAATCGAAACACTTAGATTAAGACAGGAGAATATCCAGCTCAAAGAGATATTACACGAGCGTTTCAAATTTGAAAAAATTATCTATGCATCCGCCCGCATGGAAGAAGTCATGTCAATCGTCTCCCGGACGGCAGCAAGCAATGCCAATGTGCTCATTACCGGAGAAAGCGGCACCGGGAAAGAATTGGTTGCCGGTGCAATCCATCATCTCTCAAACAGAAGAAAAGCCCGTTTCGTTATTTCCCATCTTGCGGCACTTCCAGAAACTCTCATTGAAACCGAGTTGTTCGGTCATGAGAAAGGAGCATTTACCGGCGCATCAAAGCGAAGAATCGGGAAATTCGAATATGCTTCGGATGGCACTCTCTTCCTCGATGAAATTGGTGAACTCTCGCAGTCGATTCAAATAAAACTTCTCAGAGTGATCCAGGATAAAAAAATAGTAAGGCTTGGTTCTAACGAGGAGATTTCAGTCGACGCAAGATTAATTTGCGCTACAAACAAGGATATTGAGCGTGACGTTAACCAGGATACCTTCAGAGAAGACCTCTTTTATAGACTTAATGTACTCAGGATCCATATTCCCCCACTCAGAGAAAGAAAACCGGATATCCCTTTACTTGTTGACCACTTTATCCGTCTCCATTCTGCTAAGGAGAATAAGAAGATAAAGGCAATATCTGATGAAGCAATGAATCAATTAATGAAGTACAATTATCCCGGTAATATACGTGAACTCGAAAATATCATTGCACGGGCAATTGTATTATCCCGAAATGAATACATCACGAGAGACGATCTTCCCATAACCGTTGCTCAACAAACACAGACTATCGGAGGAAAGCTAAACGATGCTGTCGAGAGAATTGAAATGGAGATAATCAAGGCAGCCCTGTCAAAAAGCAAGGGAAACCAGATAAAAGCAGCCATTGAACTGGGGATTTCCGAACGTGTTTTGCGATACAAAATGCAAAAGTACGGTATTAAAAACAAATAGTCGGATTAAAAGCTTCCGGTGTCAGGCTAAAATATAAGATTTGAGCCGTAATACCTCGATATCAAATTTCAAGATGTGACCCCAATATTCCCTTTATTCCTTGTCCCCGTATTCGCATTACTTTTTAATTTCCTTTCGCCATTCAGCTATCGTGGAAAAATTTATTTTTTTGAAATACCCGCTAGCTAATCCGATATCATATCCATAGTTTACACTTAACCACAGGTTGTCCTTCTTTTCTATATTAGGGTAAGATTCGATAATATGTTTTGCTATCCTATTTCCTGCTGAAATCAACGTATCGGGATAAAAATCACCTCGCCATATAACTGTTACTTTCAAAGCTTGCACTGGGCCATTTTCTGTGAAAATCGTAATTGTTTGAACATTCGTAGGCAAAACATTCTCCATATTGGATAAATCCTTAGAAAGATTAACTAGTTCGGGAAATTCCGTTTTATTAAGTAAAATGCCATTAAATATGTAACTTCCCCCAAGAAAACAAATAGTAATAACAATGAAAACAAAGTAATGTACCTTAGATATCTTTCCAAATGTAAATACACCTTTAAATCGTTTTTTAACAACATATGTATTGACTATCAAATCATGAATAGATTGCCTTGTACTCCTGTTAAATACATAAAAAAAGAAATATCCAAAAAGACCTAAATAGACTATACTTCCGAATATTACTCTCAAAGGAACATCGAATAGTAGAGAAGGAATTTTAATTCTGCAAAGGAAATATGGAACAAGTAAAATACTAGCACGCAATGAAGACCGCTTTACATCAATAGGATTTCCTTGTTTATTTACTACTTTTATTCGAGTAAGAAACTTTCCAGGAGTTTGACCATTTCCCAGCTTACTATTCAAGATACCAAAATATATCAAACTACAGATAAATCCAATAAGCAGTTCCCATCCGTTCATCAACGCCAAATATTTACAAAAGATAACTCCAATTATATTTGCAAATAGAGTCAGTAAAACAACATCTATCATTAAAGCCAAAATTCGCATCCAAAAATTACAAATTGGATTCTCTTCTTTAAGGTTAATAGTATCAGTTTCTACTTTAATGTTATTATCTTGATTGGATTCTAAATTTCCCATTGTTTATTAGTTATCAATTAATCCAACAGTCTATCTGCTTCGTCAGTAATTCCGCTGTCGGTGGTAATGGGGGCAGGCGTTGAAGTCTCCTCACTCAATACGGGCGTCGTGGGGTCAGGCTGCTACTCCACTTAGGGGCAGACACACGGGTCTGCCCCTACAAACCATTTTATCTATATGAAATATTAAGCGTGATAGTTCCGTTGACGGAAGCGGAAAAACCTATTTTTCCAAACAGAGTCTCTAAGGAACTTAGCTTCATCTTTTTTGCAGTGTATTTCTCAACACTAACACTCTTTATCTTGCCGTTCTCCACTTTCAATTTAACGCTGATAGTCTCGAGGTTCCATTCGGCAAATAGCTTTTCGAGCTCGGCTTTGAGGTTACTGGTTACTATTTTCTCAACATCGTCGAGAGTAATGCCCGGAGGAACACTTCCACCGGATACAAACATCTGTGCTGGAGTCTCCACGTGAGCAGGATACGAAACATCCTTCTCCTCGAATGCAGCAGTAACGGGAGAAGATATACCCAGCATCCTGCTTGCTTTTCCGCCGAAACCGCCAACTGCATAATTGCTTACTCCTTTGGGAAGTGGCAAGGGTTGCTTTACGGTTACGACTTCACCGGTCTTCCTGATTATCTTGTCTACAGCAACAAAGGAAGTATATTCTGTCATAAGATTGTACGCAAGTCCAAGATTGGTTACCTCTTCCTTTACATCCTCTCCCATTCTTCCATAATCCGATAATCGTGCAATCTTCTCTCTTGCCCAGAGATATCTGAGAGCCACATTATTTTTATTCTCCATTGATGAGATGACTTTAATCGAGTTCTTGAATTTTCCCGAAACCGTTCTTCCATTTACCAGGATTTCCCCCGAAGGGTTTTTGTATTTTCCGAAGAGAATGAGCGGGCGCTGCGCAAAAAGGTCCGGAAGGCTAAACGGCTCAACTTCGTAAGCATCAAATCCATTGAAGGAAACCTTGATATCTGTAAGCAAGGGATGCTTGATATAGTTAGCGAACCTATCCGCAATCCCCTTAGCCTCTTCCTTATTCGTTACCACAAAAGGCTCTCCCCTACCAACCCGTGCAATACCGTCGATGATATAGCGATTTACGCCTGAACCTATGCCGAAAGCAAAGAAATTCGCTTCATTCCCCTTTTCTCTGATAAGGTCGAAAACACTTTTCTCCACAGAAACATATCCATCGGTTACCGTGACGATGATTCTTGACATTCCTTTCTTTTTCTTTAATGCCATTGCTCGATTGAAGGCGTCCAGAATTCTTGTTCCTCCGCCACCCTTCTGGGACATCACCATATCAACTGCCAGCTTCTTGTTCTTTGTGGTAGCCTGAAGCGGGTACTCGGAAAGAATTGCGGAGCCACCTGAAAAGAAGAGAATGTTGAAATAATCTTGTTTCCTTAAACCTTCCACAATATTCCGAATTAATGCCTTTGAAACGTCAAGCGGAAAACCATTCATAGAGCCGGAAACGTCAACGATAAAAACATATTCACGCGGTGGAACCTTTTTTATGGATACCTTTTCTGGTGGTTCAAGCATGAGCAGAAAGAAATTCTCCTCTTTTCCAGGATAGAGAAGAAGACCGCTATGGATAGCTTTTCCCTTAAGTGTATACCTCAAGATAAAATCCCTGTTGCCACTCTTTTTCTCTTTTGGAGAAAGCGTAATTTTCGCATTATCCGAGCCATATTTATTTATATTTGCCTTATGCGATGGAACCCATATCTCCGAAATTGGCATTCCTGCATTCAGATTCACCTTCATATCAAACGAGTATGTCGGGCTCTTTCCTTCAAAAAGATAAGGACTCACCGTCCAATTATCCTTGCCCACGAGGTCACCTTTGCTCGATTCACCGGTAAACCGCGGACCAACAACGGTGGGAAAAACAAATTCGTATATGCCATCTTCCGGCACAAGGATTTCTGTATAGGAGACCTTCACCTCAATGACATCCCCGGGCATAATGTTAGCAACCTTCATCTGAAAAACATTGGGGCGTTTTTGCTCCAGCAACGAAGCCACTTTGCCTGCATCCTTTGCATCCTGATATATTTTCTGGGCTTTCTCCAACTCCTCAATCTGTGCTTCGATTATCCTGTTTCCGATCTTCATCCTCATGGCATGGATAGCCGACTTCGTTCCCAGAGGAAATACATATACCGCCTCTATTGTCCTCTTTCCATCATTCTTGTACACCTGCGTAAGCTCTACCTCTGCAGTAATCCCGGCAATATCCACCTCTGCTTCTGTCTTTAACAGTGGAAATGCATCCACTTTGGGGTCACCCTGAACAAAAAAGTAAGGAGAAAGACCTTCATCTCCTTCTTTTTCTACCGGTCCAGCTTGAATTGCATTAGCCAGTATTAAAACAGAAAAGACAACCAAGACTCTCAAGCCTAACAACTTTTTCATTACTACCTCCTTTGCTTTTCAACATCATATACAAAACCAAATCCCTAATATTCCCATTTTCTTGCAGGAAAAGCGAAATTAGGAAAAGCGAAATTACGAAATAGAGAAAACCTAAGAACCAAATAACCAGTGACTAATGGCTGTTGACCAATAACTGATGACTAGTGACTAATGCCTAACACCTGTGACCTGACACCTGAAACCTAAAGATGAGATTCTTCCGTGCTCAAAATGAAACAGATTACTCAGAATGACAATCAAGGAATCAACTTTATCGAGACTTGGAAGTCTCTCCTACATTCCGCTCTTTAAAAAATATGTGAGAGGGTTACTGAATGCGAGAATCCAAAATCCACTTTGGGCTCTATAGCATAGTCAAGCCCGAACTTTTTCAATAGGAAACCAAAGCCAAAAGATGTCCCCGCCATTATATCGGAACCAAATTCGTTCTTAAGCTCACTCGCAGCATTACTGTATCCACCCCTTAACACGAATATAGGAACCACCCACCATTCCACACCCGCGCCTGCAATCGTTCTTGAATCAGTGAGAACCTTCGTAAGGTCAAAGTTTATGTTTAGCACAGGAATCGGATGGAAAGAAAGCCCGCCGGTAATAGAAAGAGGAAAAGAACCTTTATCTTCATAATGTGCTTTGAATTCTTTTCCAATATTCCTTGCAACAAATGCAATCGTAAGGTGCCTTTCACGCATAAGGTATTGCACACCTATATCTGCTCCTGCCCCGTATGAAACAAAGGAATCTATTTTTTCGTACACAAGTTTCACACCCAGACCAACAGATAAGTCTTCGCTTACCGAACGGCTCATTCCGGAGATAAAAACCATATCCATTGGAGTGAAGGAACCCAGGTCTTCATTGTTTTCACCTCTCTTCTCAATGGAACCGTAGTTAACATAGTTTAGTCCAAAACCGAATGTATTTTTTCCCTTGCTTAAACCATACGATACTTCACCGAATTTTATGTCCGCAACATAGAGAACCAGTCCTGTTGAGAGCATTGCATTTTCAATTCCATTTAACCCAGAAGGATTCCAGTGAAGCGCATCAATGTCATTTGAAACAGCGGAAAAGCTCCCCCCCATTGCATTGGGTCTCGCTGCAATACCCACATTCAAAAAATCGTAAACAGAAGCCCCAAGGGTCGATATGAGAAAAAAACCAATTAAGAAAGTAATAGCAATTATTGTTTTCATAATAACCTCCTGGTATAATATTCTTTATACTTGATTACTCAGATTTTAGAATACGATTACAAAGATCAATAGCAACGCTCAAACTGTTTTGTAATCACTGCAATCAGACATCTTTATGGAACTTTACCATAATAGCGTACTTTTTGCAAGCAAAATCTCAAATCCCTTTTAGTCCCTTGTTCCCTATATCTTTTCTGTAATACATACCTTCGAAGGAAATTTCACTCACAGCAGCATAGGTTTTATCAATTGCATCCTTCAAATTTGAACCAATACCTGTAACCCCAAGCACTCTACCACCAGCGGTAATGAGTTTTTCATTTTCTTCTCTTGTTCCTGCATGAAAAAGCACAATATCCTCTTTCCCCTTTAATCTATTAATTCCTGTTATCTGCTTACCCTTTTCATACTTTCCCGGATATCCACCGGAAGCAAGAATGACACACACAGCACTCCCCTCACTCCACTTCAAACTTGCATTCTTCAGTTCACCATTTGCAGTCATTAAAAGAACTTCAAGCAGGTCCGAATCAAGCAGTGGAAGTATTACCTGTGTTTCAGGATCACCAAATCTGCAGTTAAATTCAAGAACCTTTGCTCCATCCTCCGTCATCATTATGCCTGCGTAAAGAACACCTTTATATTCTATTCCTTCTTTCCTCAACCCCTCAAGAATAGGAAGGATTATGGTATCTATCACCTTCCCTGCATCCCGTTTCTCAAGAACCGGGGCAGGAGCATAGGCACCCATACCTCCCGTGTTAGGTCCCTTGTCTCCGTCAAAAACCTGCTTATGGTCTTGAGAAGATATGAAAGGAATAACTGTTTCCCCATCCGTGAGAACAAGCAGTGAGACCTCTTCACCTTTAAGAAACTCTTCAATAACAACCACATCTCCAGAGGCGCCAAAACGCTTCTCTACCATTATTTCATTAATTGCCTTCTCGGCTTCAGTGAAATCATCTACAATTATAGCACCTTTCCCAGCAGCAAGTCCACTCGCTTTTATCACAACGGGAAACTGTTCAGTTCTCAAGTATGATAAAGCCTTATCCGGATTCATAAACTCTTCAAACGCTGCCTGTTTCACTCCCATTTTCCTCATCAGAGACTTTGCAAATGCTTTACTCCCTTCAATCATTGCACCGTTCTTCCCGGGACCAAATACACTCAACCCCTGCTCTTTAAAAATATCGCTAATACCATTGACAAGAGGAACTTCGGGTCCGATAACCGTTAAATCAATGCCTTCGCCTTTTGCAAAACTCAACAATCCATCAATGTCCTCCGCTCCAATATCGATATTCTCCGCAATCTCTAACGTCCCTCCATTTCCAGGTGCGCAGAAAATTCTATCACAAAGAGGACTTTGAGCAATCTTCCATACAAGCGTATGCTCCCTTCCTCCTCCACCAACAACCAAGACTCTCATATAACCTCCTGGTATAATTGTTCATTATACCTGATCAAACGCATTTACTCATTTACTCATTTTCCGTATTCACCCATATTATTTTTCACAGTATTACATCCATTCGCATCGCAATAAACTAATTGTAATCTACGGCAAGCAAAAAGTCAAGGTTTTTTGTAAACCAATAAAGCCTGCAAAATCACTTGACAAAAGGCTAGAAAACTGCTAAATTGTGTAAAAATTGCGATCGCTGTGACTTAAGTGGGTCAAAAACTTGCTCCTCCTGGGGAAAAAACACATTAGCAATTGAATCTTAAAGCAGCAAACAAGAGTTCAAGGGAAAACAGCCATTATGAAAGAGGTTTAACTATGTCAATCTGGACAAAAAACTATGTTAGTCTCAAGAAACGATTTTTCAAAACAAAACCAATGGATTTTTCGAAAATCCTATCTTCTTATAGAACGATACTTATACATCCGGTAATGGAACCCGGAAAGGAAATCTACTCACTTCCTGCAATTGCAAGTATTGTCGATAAGAAAGGTAAGGAGAATGTGGACCTGCTCATCAATGAAAAACTTGGCTTCTTCTTCAAAGATTTACCTTCACAGAAGATATTCTACAGTGATTTTTCTTCCCCCTTTTCTTCCAATTACAAGAACTATAGAAATAAACTGAAAAACAAGAAATATGATATTTTTCTCGATTTGAATAGATTCGATGATAACACCCTTACGCTTTTTGCAATTGTCCCAACGGCAAAAATCCGCATCTGCCTGGATTGTTTATCAGAAAATCCCATTTTCAATCTCGTTACCTCCTCTCTGGAAACACACACAGAGGTTGACAGAAACAATCTCATATTGAAACCTCTTGGCATAAAAAAATCAAGGAAGCGCATAAACTGGGATAACAAAGTAGAAACTAACGGTAATAAGAAAAAAATAGGCATTGCTCTTGAAAACGACAAACTGGCTCTTAAACTTTTCTTCTCTCTTAAAAGATGGAACCTTAACCCTTTCCTCTTTGTTAATGATGTGAAGAAAGTGCCAAAAATGAAAGAAAAAACGCAAAATGAATGCACATCCCTTTACCCGCTTGAGAGCACCTATGATATCTGTGCTTCTTGCGAAGCATTGCTCACATCCATTAATCCAGTCTTCTCCATTGCTGTCCTATCGAAAAAGAAAACACTCTTGTTACTCAGCAAGAATAAGACATTTATTCTAAAAGAAACAAAGAAGATGAAAGCTATACGAGCAGGAAAAGATTTCGGAGCTTTTTTGAAAACCGTTAAAAACTTTATACTTCCCAAATAATGTACCTGAGACTTCTTTCATATATTAAACCCTATAAAACATTTTTTACAATATCATTTATAGCTATGATTTTCTTTGCACTTATGAGTGGGTTTTCTCTTGGAATGATATCTCCACTGGTAATAACTATCTTTAGCAGAGATGGGAAAACACTTTCACTTCTCGGTGCAAGCAATATAAAACTTCTTAAGATTATCGACACATGGCTATTTTCCTCTGCTCCCCTTGTTACATTGAAACGACTTTCAATCATTATTATATTTGTCTTTCTTCTTAAGGCGATTTTTCAGTATCTGCACACATATTTCAACTGTCGTGTCGAACAGGGTGTTATTAAAGATATACGGAATCATCTCTACAGGCACATAAATGCACTTTCCCTTGCCTTTTTTAACAAAAACAGTACCGGTAATCTTTCCTCTATCATTACCAACGATGTTGAAATCGTTAGAGAATCTGTTTCCAAGGGATTTATTGAAATTTTGAGAGAAAGTTCTCTTGCAATAATCTATACAATTTTAGTGATATGGGCAAGCTGGCAGCTTGCAGTCCTTTCAATCATCGTAGTTCCACTCTCAATCTTTCTCATCGCAAAAGCCGGGAAAAGGCTCCGGAGACGAGGGACGAAGATACAGGAACGCATGGCAGATATGATGATGACCTTTTCTGAAATGGTTTCTGGAATACGCATTGTTAAGGCTTTTGCAATGGAGCACTTTGAGATTAAAAAATTTTCTGCTAATACACTTAATTACCTGAGGAATGTTATCAAATTCGAATCTCTGAAATTATCCATTGGACCGCTAACGGAATTTCTGGGAGCAATAGCAGCCAGTGTGATTTTGCTCTACGGGGGTTATCTGATACTGGTTTTGCATACTCTTTCCCCTGATAGATTCTTCGTCTTTCTCGCAGCTTCTCTCTCATTGATGCAGCCAATAAAACGGATAGGTGAAGCAAATAGCAAAATACAGCGTGCCCTTGGTGCGGCAAAGAGGATATTCGAAGTATTAGACAGAAAGGAAAAGATAAACGAAACTCCAGATGCTATTCGTTTTCCTGGCATAAATCGCTCGATAACATTTCACGATGTTTCATTTATTTACTCGGATGGAAACAAGGTTCTTGAAAATGTTAATCTTGAGATAAAGGCAGGAAAAGTTGCAGCAATCGTTGGTCCCTCAGGCGCCGGAAAATCAACGCTAATAAACCTCATACTCAGATTTTTCGACCCCACTTCAGGCAGTATAGAGATTGATGAAATCAATATAAAGAAATTTACTATCAGGAGTTTGAGACAGGCAATCGGACTTGTAACACAAGAAACCATACTTTTTAATGATACAGTTTTTAACAATATTGCCTATGGAAGAACCGAAGTCGAGAGGGAATTGGTAATCAAAGTTGCAAGAGCTGCAAATGCACACTCTTTTATAGAAAACCTTAATCTTGGATACGATACGGTAATTGGGGAAAGGGGAGTCTCGCTTTCAGGGGGAGAAAAACAGCGAATTGCAATAGCACGCGCACTTCTCAAAGACCCCCCAATTCTTATTCTTGATGAAGCAACATCATCTCTTGATGCTGAATCACAATCGCAGGTTAAAGAGGCAACAAGTAAACTAATGGAAGGAAGAACAACTATAGTGATTGCTCACAGGTTATCTACAATCAAGGATGCTGATCTTATTTATGTTCTGGACGACGGAACAATTCAAGATTTCGGGAAGCACGGTGACCTTCTAAGAAAAGACGGGGTATACAGAAAATTATACAGCTATATTTTGAAAGAGGCGCAAAGTGTTGCAGGATAAGAGAGAGCTTCAAGAGAATCTTCAACTTTCGCGAAAGGAAATTACTCTTTTCCGTAAGCTGCTCGAAGCAATTTATCAAAAACTCGATATAGAAAAAGTCCTTGATATTTTGGCAGAGCGTATCCAGAAAACGCTTCACTTCAGCACTGTTCTTATCAGCGTTTACAATGAAAAGGAAAAGGTCTTTGAAAGAAAAGCTCAAGCCGGAATTTCCCTGAAAACTTTTGAAGAATTAAGAAACCAGAAGGTTCCATTCCAAAAGGTAAACATAATGTTTGCTCCGCAATTTCAGAAGGGAAATTCTTTCTATATCCCACATTCTCAATTTGAAACCAATAAAGAATTAAGGAAATATATTGAAAAATATGGGAAAAGGATCAATAGAAAACAAGAATCGACAAAGGGGAAATGGCATCCAAATGATGTTTTCCTTACACCAATAAAGACGCGGAATGGTAAACTTCTCGGTATGGTTTCTGTCGACAATCCAAGCGGACAAAAACTGCCAACAAAGAAAACTGTTTCACTAATGGATACTTTTTCAGCTTATGCCTCAATTGTTATAGAAAATAATCGAGTTCTCAAGGAAGAAAGGAACACAGTTCAGAAACTTAATTCAATCCATAACATATCAAGAACCATCGGGCAGATATTCGACCTTAAAACACTTTACAAGGAAACCATTCATATAATCCGAGATAACTTTGGTTATTCAAACATATCCATCTTCGAAATCAATGAGAAAGGAAATCCGATCTTAAGAGCTTACAGTGGATACAAAGATGTTAACATTCGAAAGATTGCCAGAAACCTGAAGAATACTGCTCTTGCTGGTAAAGTTTTGGATACTTTCGAAGCCTTGTTGATTCCCAATGTTCAACAAGAACCATCTTATGTTGGAGACAAATCAATTCCAAAATCCGAAGCAATCATTCCTCTAATAGTAAAGAACGAAATAATCGGCATTCTGGATGTTGAAATGAATGGGAAATTTTCATTGACATCCGAAGACCTTTATACACTTACGCTCCTTGGTGAATACATTGCAATGTCAATAGATAATGCTCGGCTTTACAGACAAGCAAGAAGGCTTGCTATCAAGGATGAGATGACAGGAACTTTCAATTACAGATATTTCAGAGAAGTTTTGAATAAGGAAATAAAACAACTGGAAAAAACCAGAGAATCTTTCTCTCTGCTCATGATAGACATAGATAGCTTTAAGCTATTGAATGATACATACGGACACTTAAGAGGTGACAAAGTTCTGAAGAAGGTTTCGAGAATTATCAAAAAAAATGTTCGAACTAAAGATATTGTCACAAGATACGGTGGAGATGAATTTGTAATTGTACTTTGGGGCGTGGGAAAAAATGCCGCAAAAATGCTTGGTGAAAGAATAAGAAAATCAGTCAAGAAGGAGTTAAACCAATTCTCCTTCCCACTAACTCTGAGTGTTGGTGTTTCCACTTATCCTGATGATGGTAAGAAGGTAGGCATACTGCTCGATAAGGTTGACAAAGCCCTTTACAGGGCGAAAACTGGAGGTAGAGATAGGACAAGTATTTAATTTCTGGAAAAAAAGTTTTCATCTTCCTGCCACTTTAATTGGCTATTTATTCTTAGGTTTTATAGCAATAATTCTAGGGCTTTTTCTCTACTTTCAAACCCTTGTAAGAGAAGTGCGAGATTCAACGAAAATTACCTCAAAAATCTTTGCCGAGTTCTTGAAAACTTCTACAACTGCATACGGTGCTTATCCAAAACCTAATCCAGAAATGGAAATAATTTTCAAGGAAGTGATAAAAAATATTGATTTCCCTGTTGTTATCACGGACCAAAATGGAATACCAAGGGCATGGCGTAATATCAATATCGACCCATCCTCAATTTCCAACGATATCCTGGAAAATATTGACCCCGAAAACCCACCTGTAGGACCTATTAGAAGACTTTTAAATATTACAAAGAAACTCGACAGAGAAAATCAGCCAATTCCAATGGTTTACGGAGGTGAAGTAAAACTGGGAATTGTACATTACGGTGAAACTGCTCTTGTTAAACAGCTAAAATGGTTTCCGATAATAATATCGGGTGTCATAATAGCTTTCCTTGTAGTAGGCTTTCTGGGTTTTAGCATTGCCAGGAGAAGTGATGAGGAACATATCTGGGTTGGGCTTGCAAAGGAAACTGCTCACCAACTCGGAACTCCCCTTAGTTCTATGATGGGATGGATTGAAATACTCCGAAATAAAAACCCAAAAAACATAATAGAAGGTCTCGAAAAAGACATTGCCCGTCTTCATAAGGTAACAAACAGATTTAGTAGCATTGGGCAACTCCCAAAACTAAAATCAGGAGAAATAAACAGTGTTTTAAAAGATTCGGTAGATTACCTGAAGAGAAAACTACCTTCAATTGGGCAAAAAATTACAATAAAAGAGGAATATCGGTCGAAAAGTCTGGTTGATTTCGATTTTGACCTGCTTTCCTGGGTAATAGAAAATCTAATAAAGAATGCAATAGATGCAATAGACAAGGAAAAAGGTATTATTGAGGTAAAAACGAAAGACTCGAATAATTCAAAATATGTCGAGATAAGGATTCATGATAATGGGAGAGGAATCCCCAAAGAAGAAATCAGGAAAATATTCGAAGCCGGACACACTTCAAAACAATTCGGATGGGGATTAGGTTTGGCAATAACACGGCGCATAATCGAAGAATACCACAACGGAAGAATTCTCCTTGAAAATACAGAGGTAGCGGTGGGTTCTACATTTTTAATATACATTCCTGTTTCGAGAGAGAAAAAACAGAACGAGGATGTATCTTGAAGAAAAAAATACTCTGGGTGGATGATGAAATAGCTAGTCTCTTATCCCAGGTAACAATACTCCAAAACTATGGATACAGTATAACAGAAGCAATGAGCGGACATGACGCACTCGCTATGACCGAAAAAGAACGATTCGACCTTGTGCTATTAGACGAGCAAATGCCTGGGATAGACGGGATGGAAACATTCAAGAGAATTCGGCTTCGTCATCCCCATCTTCCTGTTGTAATGATAACGAAAAGCGAAGATATCAGTCTTGTAGATGAAGCGTACGGACACACGATGAACGATTTTCTGATCAAACCAATAAACCCAAAGCAGTTACTCGCAACTGTAAAAAGGGTAATTGATAAACAATCAATCATTTCTGTGAAACTTGCCGAAGAGTATACAAAGGAAATGCAGGAGTTAAGCGGTGACAAATTGGTGGGCACGAACTGGCAAAGTTGGTTGGAAATACACAAAAAATTGAGCAAATGGGATAATATCTTTCAAGACTTAAATGACAAGAATATAAAAACGACCCATCGTGATGCAAGAAAATCATTCAATGTACAGTTCTGCAAATTCATTGATAATAACTATTCAAAATGGTTATCCAATGACGAACAAAAACCAGCGCTTTCCGTTGATGTAATGAAAAAACACGTGTTTCCCCTTATAAAACAGGGCAGGAATGTCGTTTTTATCCTGCTCGATAGTATGAGACTTGATCAATGGATTGCCTTACAAAAGGTGGTGCAGAACTACTATAGTATCGAAGACCATACTTATTTTTCAATACTCCCAACAGCCACACCATATTCAAGAAATGCTATCTTTAGCGGTTTATTCCCTTCAGATATGGCAAGATTCTATCCTGAATACTGGAAACAATGGAGTGAAGGAAGTCAAAATAGATTCGAAAAAGAATTCCTGCTTGAGCAGTTGAAAAGAGAAGGTATTAGAATTTCCGGACCGCTTCAGTACATAAAAATCCTCAACTCCGAAGCCGCAAGCAGACTTCCTCACATTGTAAAGGATTGGTTCAAAATTCCTTTTGCGGTCATAGTAGTCAACTTTATGGATATCCTGCTTCACACACGTTCTGATTCTGATATCATAAAAGAGATGACATATGATTTTGATCGTCTCAGATCTGTCATCGTTACATGGTTCGTAAACTCATTTATTTTCGAGGCAATGAGAATAATGGCTGGTTATAATATTACTGTAGTTGTGACATCGGATCACGGTTCCATTATGGTTGAAAATGGAGCACAAATAACAGCGGGACAGGATGTATCTGTAAACCTTAGATACAAATATGGAACCACACTCAAGTGTAACCCAAAAGAAGCACTAATTATTACTGACCCATTAAGATTCAAATTGCCACAAGAGAATGTTCACAAGAAATATGCAATAGCAAAGGAAGACTACTTTTTTGTCTATCCCACCCATCTTCATCAATATGAAAAAAGGTATAAAGGAACGTTCCAGCATGGTGGCATATCACTCGAGGAAATGATATTGCCTGTAGCAATACTCACTCCACATACAAAGTGAAAAACAATGAATGCAAATGCACAACAATACACCTCACATTCCCGCTACCGATTTATCGATCACCCTTCGGATGTTGGCATGGAAGTAGAAGCACCAACGCTTGAGGAACTTTTCATAAATGCGGCACTCGGAATGCTTTCCATAATCGCAAAGCCAAAGAGAAGAACTAACTTAATCACGAAGAACCTAAATATGGAAGAAGATTCGAAAGAAGAACTTTTGCACACATTTCTCTCGGAAATTTTGTGGCTCGTTACAACAGAAAATCTTTTTCCCGTTACTATAAATTTTGAAAACATTGATGAGCACTCGTTTCTTGCGCATATTAAATGTATGAAATTGCAAAAGAATCAAATGGAGTGTGAGGTGAAGGCAGTAACATATCACAAACTAAACATAATCAGGAAAAATAGAAACTATTTTACAACCCTGATATTCGATGTTTAGAAAAATACCTTATGTGTTGATATTTTTGCTCACTTTTTCCTGCTTACGCTCTGAAGAAATAAAGGCTGTATGGATTGCAAGGTGGAACATAAACGAACCTCTTAAGGTTTTTCAGTTAATAAAGGATTTGCAGAAAAGCAATTTGGATATAAATACGCTTTTTGTTCAAGTTTATGCGAGAGGCGAAGCAATGTATAATTCGGAAATAGTCCCTCGTTCTCAAGACCTATTTAATGCACCCTTCACTTACGACCCACTTTCCCTGATACTTGAACTTGCCCATAGAAATGGTTTTAAAGTTCACGCCTGGTTGAATCTTTATTATGTTTGGTCGCAGGCACCTTTTCCTGAGAGCTTCCTGCATATTTCCAACAAACATCCGGAATGGTTCATTGCCGACACCCTTGGAGTAAGCATGAAGACATTCTCGATAGATGAGATAAAAACCCTGGGACTGGAAGGCTATTTTCTTGAACCGGGAAACACACAGGTCAGAGAATTCCTTGTAAAAATTGCGCAGGAAATAGTGAAAAATTACGATGTTGATGGGATACATATGGACTACTGTCGATATCCTGGAAGGGAATACGGCTACGATATTCCTGCTCGCGTTTCTTTTATGCGTGAAAACTATGTGGACCCTATGGCAATTAAGCAAAGAAGAAAGGTCAGGGAAGATTTCGGTTATGAAGCCTTCTTCGACCTCAACAAACGATGGGATGATTGGAGACGAAAGCAGGTTACACTCACTGTCAGGGATATCAAGGATAGCGTTAAGGCAATTAAACCAGGAATAGAGGTTTCTGCTGCTGTTATCGGAGATGTAAACCATGCCTCAGACAACCTATTCCAGGATTGGGTAAAATGGGGACAGAACAATGATGTTGACTTTGTGGTTCCTATGTTATATTCTACCAGCGCCGACTGGCTTGAGAGGCAAACTAAAAAAACAGTCAATCTTATCGGTAGAGAAAAGGTTGTCATTGGACTTGGTGCATATCTTATGGATTATAAAGACCTTCTGCAGGAAATATTGAAAGTTCAAGGACAGAACACAAGAGGATATATTCTTTTCTCTTACGGAGGAATGCAGGAAAAAGGTTATTTCAAGTAATTCTATTCTTGTCTTTTTTTTCTATGTCAAATTTACTCATACGCCGCCATAGAGTTATGCGAGAAATCCCTAATGCATTTGCTGCTTTTCCCCTATTATTGTTATACTTTTTTAATGCCTCAATTATTGCATTTTTTTCTATCTCTTCAAGACTGCCACCCTGGAATTGATACTCCCCCCTTCCTCTCTTTCTTGATATTTCCATGGGTAAATGCTTTTCATTAATGGTCTTACCCTCACAGTGTATAAATGCATACTCAATGGCATTCTCTAACTGTCTTACATTCCCGCCCCAATTGTTATCAATCAATAATTCCATTGCTTTTGGTGAAACTGAAAGAATATGTTTCCCGGTTTCCTGGTTGAACTTTTTTACCAAATGTTCAACAATCAATGGAATATCATCTTTCCTCTCTCTTAGTGAAGGAAGATGAATGGGAACAACATTTAATCTGTAAAATAAATCCTCTCGAAACTTCCCTTCCTTCATTGCCTCCTCTAAGTTCCTGTTTGTCGCAGCAATAATCCTTACATCGACCTTTACTGCTCTAGTTGACCCAAGAGGCTCGAATTCTTGCTCCTCCAGCACCCTGAGTAATTTTGCCTGAATAGAAACCGGAATTTCTCCTACTTCGTCAAGAAAAACCGTGCCTCCGTCCGCAATACTGAACCTCCCTGGCTTATCCTTTACCGCACCTGTAAATGCTCCTTTTTTATGGCCAAATAGCTCGCTTTCTAATAATGTTTCGGGTAAAGCGGCGCAGGAAATTTTCACAAATGGTCTCGTCCTTCGCGCTGAATTGTAATGGATCGCCCTGGCAACCAAATCCTTGCCTGTTCCGGTTTCGCCAAGTATAAGCACAGTGGAATTTGTATTGCTAACTGCTTCAATCAAATCGTATATCTTTTGCATATTAGGGTTCTTACCAACAATATTAGCAAAACTATATCTGCCTTTTAGCTCATTGGTTAAATGTTTCAGAACAGAAAGGTCTCTAAAAGTTTCTACCCCTCCTATAATATCACCTTTCTCATCAATCAACAAAGAAGTGCTTACACTGATTGGTACTCTTTCCTCTTTTGCATTAACTATTTCCATCTCAAAATTGGATATACTTTCACCTGTTCTGATAGTTTTTCTAAGCGGACAGTCTTCATCACATACGACACTTCTGAACACAAAATTACACGGCTTCCCAAGTACATCTTTTTTCATATATCCTGTTATTCTTTCAGCAGCTGGATTGAAACTCGTTATCACCCAATCACTGTCCACAGTAAAAACACCATCCGCAATCGAACTCAGGATAGATTGAAGCCTTATTGATTCCTTAAACAATTCTGCTGTAAGCCTATAGACCTCAAGAACATTTCTGAAACTAAGAACAACTCCAACAACGTCATTATGTATATCGAGTAAAGCCGTCGCATTTACGGAAACTGCAATTGTATTACCTTTTATATCTTTTATATCCTCTCTAAAGTTTGAGACGGTTTTCCCGGTTTTCAATACCATTTTTACAATACATTTTTTTTCACAAATGTCAGACTTAAAAACCTCTTCACAAGTTAATCCTGTAACATCTTCTGCTCGGTATCCTGTGATCCTTTCGGCTCCTCTCGAAAAACTGATAATTCGACGGTTCTTATCTATGGCAACCACACCATCGGAGAACCTTTCCAGAAAATCCTCATAGTCATTCTGCTTAATGGGGACGGTGCTTGAATCTGTGAATTGGTCGTTCATGTCAATATTCTTTTTCCATTCTATTCCTTGCTATTTTGTATATCTGTCCCAGTGATGAATACTTTAGTGTTCTAAAGAGTGGATAGTCTATTATTTCATTATATTTTAATCCGGCTTTATCCTTCAATAACACAAGGAGCTCAGAACGCAGTTTTTTCCCTTTTAAACTAGTAGTGTTTATTCCTTCTATCTTTATCGCCCTTTTTTCTTCGAATCTCTTTATCACTTCATCCGCAGTTTCAAGTATATAATCCTTCTGCCTCTGTCTTTTTGTTTCTGTTTTTTTGCCCCTTCTGTCGAACTTTTTTATTGCTTCCTCTATAAACTTTTCTTCACCGAGTATATTTCCGAACCGGGTTTTCTTTATCGGAAGTTCTCCCATCGACCATTCTCTTAATAATGTGTCCATCCCTTCTCTGTTTTGTAATATCTCCTCAACAAATCGATTATCAACAATGTTGGAAACTCTACCTGTAAAATATTCTCTTATACTGGACCAACTGTATTCATAAGGGTTTTTCACTATACCTGCTCTGACGGGGTTCAACAAGACATATATGATTGTCATTATTAAATACGAGCCTTCTTGAATTAGAGTTGAGTTAAACCTACCCTGGAATACATACCCTTTTCCTCCTTTATATTTTCTATAAAGTCTACCATATTCACCATTTAATTGCTTCATAAAATCGGACAATTTTCCAGAACTGTTTTGTAGATCTATGTGGAAGTGATTATCCATTACACAATAAACCAATAATCTTATTCGATACTTTTGTGACTTTTCTTGTAACAATTCTAAAAAGTCTCTTTTCCACTCGTTATTCAAGAATATACCCCTCCCCTCAAATCCCTTATTTATTACATGATGAAATGCCCCAGGATATGTAATTCTTGCTCTTCTCATTTTTATACATTACTCCTTTCCTTTTATTATCTTATTTCTTTTCTTCTATTCTTTCCCTTTTCTCAATGTCATCAACATGTTGTTGCTAATATTAAAATCACAAATTCAAGCACCGTCCCCAGGCGCCATCAAACTATTGTATTTTATCTAGCCCTTCCTGAACACCAATTCGAATTAATTTACCGAAGATTGCCGGGTCAATTGCATATACAATCGCAAAGGATGTGAGGAAAATAATAACTGCCAACCATCTTGTGTAACGACCCCGTGTACGAACGAAAAGTATTATAGAAAGGATTGCCATAACAGCAGGACCAACAACCTTTATATCTCCTAATGGCACTGCGTATCCTCCTACATACTTTTCACTTTCTCCAAAGAATGTCGCCAGATTAAGACTGATGTTTGTTGCAACCAGAATAATCTCAATAGCAAAGACAGCAAGCAAAACCCAGGCAGCCCATTTAGTTGATTTCCCTTCCGTTCGGTAAACTTCATAGATAACTGCGGGCAACAAAAAGAGAATAGTCACAATAGGTTTCAATGTCAAAAGACCAATAATTATACCAATGGCTGCAAGAATAGTCATTACAAGACAAATTGGTGTCGCATGCTTATATGCCTTTGCCATAATACCTCCTTTTTTATTTAAGATATAAAATAACAATTCAAAATTAGAAATTGCGAAATTGATGACGAAACAGTTACTACAACCTTAATCCTCTGAATAGTGGACAATTCTTTCTCTTACCCAGTCCCAATGGGTATTTCCATGATTAAAAAATGTCTTAAAGTTGTCTTTTAGCCATTCATAGTAATCATCTTCAGTAAATTTACAGAAAGTTTCCACTAATTTATCAAAATAAATATCATTTGGAACTTCAATGTCGTCCAACTCATCTTGTAAAAATTCTTTTACGACTTTTCGGTCAAGCATATTCCTTTCCTCGTTTTCTTGAGTTATATCCTTCAAATGACCATTCTGTATCTATCTTCTTTGTGTTGAATATATGCAAAATCTCTTCAGGTGATTTAAGCGCTGTTTGAACTGTTTTCATATTTTCCTTATTAAGTTATCTGATTTCATATAACCATTCTCGTTTATTCAATCTTAGTATATTAAAAAGATAAGCCATTGTCAACAATTTTTTTGTAGCATATCGCAAATGGTTACAGGCACTATCATTCAGAATGACAAGATTCGTGAGATCCTGAAACAAGTTCAGGATGACATTGTTCAGGATGATAATACAAAAGATAAATTTTTTCGGACATCAGGGAAAACATTTTAAAGAAGACTGATTTATTGTTGCATAATGAAACAGCATTTCCATTTTGAAACAAATTCCTGCGATGAAAAGAATTGCATAGGTTGCTAAATGTTTCTAATAGATAAAGTTAGTCTAAAACAAAAAATCTGGCACGAAAATTGCATATAATAATAGTTGAAAACAAAGGAGGTAAGTAATATGCCAGGAGGAAATGGAACAGGACCAAGAGGAATGGGAGCAATGACAGGAAGAGGATTAGGATACTGTTCAGGATATGCTGCACCCGGATTTACGAATCCTATGCCAAGGATGGGTCTTGGTTTAGGTCGATGGGGTGGAGCGGGAAGGTACCCCTACGGTTATATGCAACCAGGACAATATCCCTACGGTGGACAATACCCGTATGGTGGTGGATATAATTCTGCACCTTATCCTTCCCCAAACCCTATGTTTAATAGTCCACATTATGGTATGGGCTATGGTTGGCGACGAGGTGGTTGGGGAAGAGGCTTCCGACGCTGGTAGATAATACAAAAAGGCTTATGCAACCACAAGATTACACAAGCAGGAAAAACAGGTATAGGTAAAGGTATAGGTTAAGGAAAAACGAGGAAAATCGTAAGGTGTAAAGCCTGAGGAAAAAGGAGGTTAAAAATGGGAGGACATGGAAACAGGAATATGTTTTATTTGACCGGTTTACCAGGATGGATGAGATTTGGATATAGCCCAGGATGGATTGGCAGAAGCCGCACAGGATTAGGACCTGCAGCCGAATATCTATTGAATGGCACATGGCCAACACCACAGATGAATTATTACTGGCAGCAGGGACAGGTTCCTTCATCGAATGTAAGAGGTTTCCCGATGACGGGTTTTCCCACTCCTTATGACCCATGGGGAGCAGCGACTTTGACTCCTGAAAAGGAATTAGAGATGCTAAAAGGTCAGTCGGAAATGTTGGAAGATGAACTCGATGGCACAAAAATGCGCATTAAAGAACTGGAGGGAAAAAAGAAATGAAAATAGCGATTACTTCCACAGGTATTGATTTGACCTCACAGGTAGAACCCAGATTCGGACGGTGCCCTTATTTCATCATCATTGACCCTGATAGTGAAAAATTCGAGTCCATAGAAAACCCTAATGTTCAGGCAATGGGAGGTGCAGGTATTCAATCCGCTCAGCTTATAGCCAACAAATCTGCTGAAATTGTACTTACAGGAAGCTGTGGACCCAATGCATTTCAAACGCTGACCGCAGCCGGGGTAAAGGTCATTACAGGAGTATCAGGCACCATAAAAGATGCGCTTTCAAGGTTCAAATCCGGACAATTACAACCTATTCAGCAACCAAATGTGGGCTCACATTTTGGAATGGGTGCTGGTACGGAAACAGGAATGAGCACCGGTATGGGAACAGGTATGGGAATGGGAGCGGGCATGGGTATGGGGAGAGGAATGGGAATGGGATATGGAACAGGTTACCAACAAACAGGTGCACCTGCAATGGTACCTCCTGGTGTGCCACAACCGGGAATGATACCTACGGGAATGGATAAGAAACAAGAACTTGAATTCCTAAAACAACAATCCGAGGCACTCAAACACGAGATTGAAGGCATTAACGATAGGATTAAGGACCTGGAAAAGAAAGACAAGGAATGAAGCAGGAGCAAAAGCAGTCCACAAAAGAGGCTCCTCCTGCTATCAGATGACCTGCCACAAATGTGGAGCAAAAATGACAAGAGAGTAAAACATACTTATGACAAGTGTAAATGAAAAAACTTGTATAGGCTGCGGGCTATATTTAGCTGTCTGTCCGGGGAATGCTATTGTTCTGTATAATAGCAAAGCACGCATAGATACTCAGAGGTGTACTGACTGTGGTCAGTGCATCTCTGTTTGTCCGAGCAATGCGATAACAGAGACTGCTATCTCACAAATTGACGAATTGAAGAAGAGATTGGCAAATATCAAGCAAAGGGTTACTTCATTGTCAAGGAACATCAACTATCTGGCAGGAAAAAAATAGAATGCCAACTCGTATAACTAAGCGAAATAATAATCCGTCAATTAAAATCCTCTACGATAATGTCTCACTTGTAAAAGGTCTCGAATCTGATTGGGGATTTTCCTGCTTCATAAAGGGAACAGAAAAAAATATTCTTTTCGATACAGGTGGCAATGGAAAAATCCTGTTTTCAAATATGGAGAAACTGGGCGTTAAAGCAAAGGATGTCGATATTGTTTTCCTTTCTCACAACCATGGTGACCATACAGGAGGATTGTGGAATTTTCTCGGAACAAACCCAAATGTATCTGTATATGCACCCGTTTCGTTTCCTGACAGTTTCAAGAAAAAAGTAAGTTCATATGGAACAACATTAGTAGAGATTAGTGAAAGAAAAGAAATATGCAAAAATTTCTTTTCAACAGGAGAACTCGGTACATCAATAAAAGAGCAATCCCTTGTTATTAAAACCGAAAAAGGGCTTGTAATTATCACCGGATGTGCGCATCCTGGTATAGCTGAAATTATGCAAAATGCAAAAGAAAAGATAAGCAGAAATATCTATCTTGCTCTCGGAGGTTTTCACCTTGTTTCATACACTTCAAGAGGTATAAAGGAAATCATACTGGATTTTAAGAGACTGAATGTTCAAAAAGTAGGACCCTGCCATTGCAGTGGAAGCGCTGCAATAAAAATGTTCAAGCAAGAGTATGGAGAGAACTTTCTCGAAGTAGGTGTCGGCTTTACAAAGGAGGTTAAATGAAGATTGCAGTATCCGCTGCAGGTGATTCGATGAATGCGCAGCTTAGCGAGCAATTCGGGCGGTGTCCTTATTTTGTGATATTTGACTCTGAAACACTGAAATATGAGCCTTTCTTGAATCCGGGAAAAGATATGAGCGGAGGAGCGGGTCCAGAGGCTGTCCGCTTGGTTTCATCAAAAGATGCCGAAGTTGTCTTAACATCTGCCGTGGGACCAAATGCCAAAGATGCTCTTGATGCAGCAGAAATAAAGATTGGCTTAGGATTTAGTTCTCATATGACGGTACAGGAGGCTGTTAACGAATATTTGAAGGATAATGCTTAGTAAACATTGAATAAAGAAAGGGGAGAAAATGGAAATTGCGAAAATTAGAATAAACGACAAAATGAACAATTTGTTACTGGGTAACTTCACGTCCTGTGTATTTAAATTTCCAAGATTCGAATTTCGCAATTTCGAATCTTAAAGGTTTTTTGTAATGATTATATCAGTCGCAAGTGGAAAAGGAGGAACGGGTAAGACAACTGTAGCGATAAACCTTGCACTGTTTCTCGAACAACACTTGAATAAAAAGATAAGCTTCCTTGATTGTGATGTTGAGGAACCTAACGCATACATTTTCCTAAAACCTGAAATTGCAAAAAAAACATTTTTTGGTATACCAATTCCAGAGGTGAATTTCTCTAAATGTGATTATTGTGGCAAATGTAGCGAGGTTTGTGCATACAATGCAATCGTTGTTATCAAGAAAAATGTGCTGGTTTTCCCGGAATTATGTCATGGATGCGGTGGCTGCAGCCTTCTCTGTCCTCAAAAAGCAATCAGTGAAAAAGATAAAGAAATAGGATTTGTGAAAATAGGCAATAGCGGTGCAATAAAGTTCTTCCAGGGTCAATTGAATGTTGGTGAACCTATGGCAACGCCTTTGATAAAGTTCGTTAAAAAAATCGGCTTATCTAACGACAAAAATACTATTCACATTATTGATGCACCTCCGGGCACATCGTGCCCCGTTATCGAAACAGTGAAAGGAAGCGATTTTACAATACTTGTTACCGAGCCCACACCTTTTGGACTAAATGACCTAAAGCTTGCGGTAGGAGTTCTAAGGAAACTAACAATCCCATTTGGTGTTATCATTAATCTTGCAGGTTCTGGAGATATGGGTGTTAATGACTATATTAAGATAGAAGATATACCTCTTCTTGGTGAAATACCTTATGATAGAAAAATTGCTGTTCTGTATTCCTATGGCATCCCAATGCTGAAAGAAGGAAGCAAATACATCAATATATTCAACAGTATCTGGAAAAACTTGAAAAATATTATTTCAACCCCTGCTTCTTGATACTTTAATCTAATGAAACAAATAGTAGTCATAAGCGGAAAAGGTGGAACAGGAAAAACAATAACAACGGCATCCTTTGGGACACTTGCAAAAAACAAGATACTCTGCGACTGCGATGTGGATGCAGCCGATTTGTATCTTCTGCTGCACCCAACAATCCTGGAAACTCACAGCTTCAAAGGCGGACAAAAAGCAACAATAGATAGCAGCCTGTGTACAAAATGCGGCGAATGCAGAAATGTCTGCCGATTTGATGCAATTCCTCATACATTTGTAGTTGACCCAACCTCCTGCGAAGGATGTGGAATTTGTCCCTATGTTTGCCCCGTCGATGCAATTAAAATGACCGACAATATTTCCGGAGAATGGTTTGTCTCGGAAACAAAATACGGACCTATGATTCATGCCAAACTCGGCATAGCAGAGGAAAACTCAGGAAAACTTGTATCCGTCATACGGGAGGTGTCAAAACGACTGGCTTTGGAGAAAAAAGCGGATTATGTAATAATCGATGGACCACCGGGGATTGGATGTCCTGTTATTGCTGCCCTAACAGGTGTTGACCTTGCTCTTATTGTAACAGAACCTTCTCTTTCAGGAATACGCGATCTCGAAAGAGTCGCTGCTATCGCAAAGCACTTTGGTATCAAGACCAATTGCGTCATAAACAAATATGATATAAACTATGAGAATTCGCAGGCAATTGAAAAATGGTGCAAAGGTGAAAACATTTCTGTAATTGGCAAAATACCTTTTGACAAGAAGATAGTAGAAGCTCTGGTGAATGGAATTCCTGCCGTAGAGTATGCAGAAAGTCCAGCAACTATCGAAATAAGAAAGATATGGGAAAAACTAACATAAACCACATTTACGGACCTGTACCCTCAAGACGACTTGGTTTTTCCCTTCGAAAATCAAAAGAGAATCTTTGAGTTGCTCAAAAGAAGACCTGTTACACTATCTGATATTTCTACCTTTCTTGGTATACATCGGAATGAGGTGATAAAAAATCTTGACATTTTGGGTAAAAATGGTAAAATCAAAAACTTGAATTTTGATGGTAAAATATATTATGAAATTAAATAAAATAAGCACAATTGGAGTAGTTCATTCGAAGTATAAAACACCTGAAGATGCGCCATACCAGGGGGTGAGGAAGGATACTTCAGAAATTGAGATATTGCAGGAATATGCTGTGGGACTTAAAAATATAGAGAGTTTTTCTCATCTTCATATCTTTTATCTGCTTCACAAAAAAGAGGATTTTTCATTATCTGTAACAACACCATGGAGCACGCAAAAACGTGGACTTTTCGCAACAAGATCGCCCAATAGGCCTACCCCGTTAGGTTATGCTGTTGTTGAGCTTCTGGAGGTAAAGAATAATGTCCTGAAAGTTCGAGGGCTTGACGCAATCGACGGCACACCTGTCGTAGACATTAAACCATACATACCCTCTCTCGATGCAAAACCCCTTGCTAACGACGGGTGGCTCGGAAAAAGAAAACTTTCCTTTACTCCAAGAGTCTATGAATATGAAATAGAAACAGAATGGAAAGAAGCCAAAGAAGGTGTCTTGCAGTCAGATAAAAAACCAGATGTTCGCATCGGCTGCCCTCCAGAATTCGGAGGTGAGCCAGTTTACTGGTCGCCCGAGCACCTTCTTGTTGCTTCGGTGGATGTCTGCATAATGACCACCTTTCTTGATTTAGTCAAAAAAGAAACCATTTCTCTCCTTTCATACTCAAGCAAGGCGACAGGAAAAGCACAATTGGTAGATGGCATTTTCAAATTCAAAACCATTGAGATAACTCCTGACATAACCATCTCTCGTAAAGAAGATGTTCTTATGATAAGGAAATTAATAAATCAGTCAGCGGAAAAATGCATGGTTTCAAACACATTAAATATCAAGGTTATGATGAAGCCAAAAATAAAAGGAGGTAAGCAATGAGACTTGCAGTTTCTACAGATGGCGCAAATGTATCGGGGCATTTTGGGAGATGTCCTGAATATACTTTAGTGGATATTGAAGATGGAGAGATAAAAAATAAGAAGGTAATTCCGAATCCAGGGCATGAGCCAGGTTTTCTGCCCAAGTTTTTGTCAGATAATCAGGTGCACTGTATTATTGCCGGTGGAATGGGTCCTCGAGCTCAAACGCTATTTTCACAATTTGGAATCAAAACAATAGTTGGAGCCTCTGGTCCTGTTGATAAAATAATCGAAGACTTCATAAATGACGAACTTTCGATTGGTGAAAGCCAATGTGACCATGATAGTCCATCCCATACGAAATGTGATGAGGAATCCTTGAATTAGTTCGCTAATTTGTGGATAATTGAAATTTAATGAAAAGGTGGTGATAAAATGGCTGGTAAAATGGTCGTTTTCTGTGGTTCTGATGCGCCTGAAAAAGCTTTTCCTCCATTCATGCTTGGAATGGGTGCTAAGGCTTCGGATATGGATGTAATGCTTTTTTTCACAATGAGTGGACTTAATATCATCAAGAAAGCTGCGGCAGAAAAGATTGTCTTGAATAATACACCGATGACACTTCCCGAATTTATCAAGAATTCAATGGAAGCGGGCATAAGGTTTGTTGCTTGTTCAGCAGCATTTGGTATTACTGGAATGACTAAGGAAGATCTAATTGACGGCGTTACGGTCGGTGGCGTAGCGTCTTTTGTAAATGAGGCGAGGGATGCTGATATAGTTGTATCCTTCTGAATTCCAATATGAAAACAGGTGGCTGCGGCACCTGCCTTAGCCACCTAAAAAATAAGGAGATACAATGGAATTCGATGTAACACTTGATTGTATGGGCTTAAGCTGTCCAATGCCCATTGTTAAAACATCAAAAAAAATGAAGGAACTTTCATCCGGGCAGGTTCTCCAGGTACTTTCTGATGACGAAGGAATTAAGGAAGATATGCCAGCGTGGTGCAACACAACTGGCAATGAATTTCTCGGTACGGAAGAAGAAGGCGAGACAATCAAGGTCTATCTAAAAAAGACGTAAATTCCGAGCAAGCAAATCAAATATTGACAGGGATTGAAAGAAAATTCAAATCTCTTAAATTTCCTGTTGAATAAATTACAGGGCCTTAAAGAGAATAGAAGAGAAAGCTGTTGCAAATATTAAGAAAAGGAGGTTCGTATGAAGATTTCTATGATGGTCCAGACTGGACCATACACTTTCCAGAATTCCGACACTGCATACGAAATAGCAAAAAGGGCAATAGAGAGGGGACATGAAGTATCAATATTCTTTTATCTCGATGCAATCTGGAATATGAGTGCTGATATTTTCACCCCAAGCGATAGAAATATTGGAAAAAGATTCAAAGATTTAGCAGCAAAAGGTGCCTTTATTCGCGGTTGTGGTCTATGTGCAAAATACAGGGGTATGAAAAAACAATCTCTTGTTGAAAATACAAGGTTTGCTGGAACAGCTGTTTTAGCAGATATGATTGCAACATCGGACAAATTCATAAACTTCGGTATACAATAGAGGGGGATAATTATGAAAAATGTTCTAATATTGGCAACCAAGGCTCCTTATGGTTCAATTTTTTCTGTTGAAGGTTTTCTTGCTGCAATGGCAATAGCCTCAATGGATATTCCAACAGACCTTGTTCTGGTGGGCGAAGGTATATACTGCGGATTGAAGGGGCAGAAACCAGAAAATATTGGTCATCAGCCGATAGATAAAGCTTTTGGTGGAGCAGGAGAGTTCAACATCAAACTACATATCCATAAGGAATCTATGGATAAATATGGCCTTGACAGGGATAAACTGGTTGATGGAGAACTATTGGACACACAGAAACTCAAAACTATGGTTAAAGAAGCAAAAGCAGTTATTACATTTTGAAAGGAGGAATGATGCCTAACACTTTGTTCTTGATCAGCAAATCACCAAATCAAATCGAGGCTTTAACAACTGTTTTTAATCTAATTGCTCCGGAAGACGCGGTGTGCTTTATTCAAGATGGAGTTTATTTCTCAAACAGAAAATCAATTCCTGAAAACCTCTCAAAAGAACTTTCAAAGGTTGAAAACAGCGGAGCCAAAATAGTATATCTCAAACCTGACCTTGATGCGCGTGCGCTTGGTTTTGAAGGTGATACACTGGACTATGACGGGCTGCTGGATTTAATTGAGAAATACGACAATGTATTCCATTAAATACCGAATACACTTCTAATAACTACTAAAAAGGAAATTACTATGTATCTTTTTAATCTTGGAGAATTGGAATGGGAAGATTCTATGCTAATTTTCCACGCACTTGCAAGAATGGGTATAGAGGCAATCGATATTGTGTCGCCTAAAACCCCATTTATCAGTATAGGATATTTTCAGGATGTAAAACAAGAAGTAGACCTCGAATACTGCAAAAAAGCAAAACTTCCTGTTTTTAGAAGAGAAGTTGGTGGTGGAACGGTGTATCTCGACCGTAATCAGATATTTTATCATGTAATATGGAATAGAAACAATCCTCACTTTCCCAGGATGATGAAGGATATTTATGAACATCTTTCGGTTCCGCCCATACAAACTTATGAGGAATTTGGTATCAAGACAAATTTTAAGAGTGTAAATGATATCACAACAAATGAAGGTAGAAAAATCGCAGGTCTTGGTGGTGCAGATATTGCTGATTCTATGGCTTTTGTTGGTTCGGTTATTCTGGATTTCGATTATGAAAAAATGGCAAAGGCAATAAAAGTTCCGGATGAAAAATTCAGGGATAAAGTCTTTAAGACAATGAAAGAGAATGTAACAACTATGAAAAGAGAACTCGGTTCTATTCCTCCGAGAAAGGACATTATAAAAGTACTTAGAGAAAAATTTGCAAAGCATTTGGGAAAACTGGAATCCGTTGAATTGAATGACGAAATTATCATAAAGATGAAGGAACTTGCGGTTTGGTTCAATTCCCCTGAATTTCTGTATAGAAAAACACCACGCATTCCAAAGAGTGTAAGAATTAAGGAAGGAATCGAGATATTATACGGAATGTACAAAGCAAAGGGTGGGCTCATAAGAACTGCACAGGAAGTGAGAGAAAAAAAAATCAAGGATATAAACATTACAGGTGATTTCACACTTTACCCAAAATCAGAACTGAATATTATGGAAAAGGAGTTGAAAGATACAAAAAGAAAAGGAAAAGATATAAAGGCAAAGATAGAAAAATTTTATAATAAGAAAAAGATTGATGTCCCGGGAGTAGAACCCGAAGATTTCAAAAGGGCAATCATTACCGAAGAGGATGAATAAGATAACAAAGGATACAACAATAGAAGAAATTCTTGAAGAATTTCCTGACACCGTAAAGATATTTATGGACTATGGGATTCCCTGTCTTGTATGCGGTGAACCTCTCTGGGGAACAGTTGAAGAAGCAGCAGAAAAATATAAGGTGAACCTTGATGAACTACTTGGTAAACTTAATGACAGGTAAGACTATAAAAAAATGCATAGTTACACACAAGATTATTTGATATGAAGCCCGATTTTGATAAATTTGCCGAACAACTTCAGGAAGAAATCTTACAGGATGCGAGAAAGCACTATTCCGAAACCGTTATCGACCACTGGATGAATCCGCGAAATCTTGGAAGAATTGAAAATCCTGACGGATACGGAAAAATAACGGGTTCCTGTGGTGATACTATGGAATTCTTTCTGATTATTGAAAACAATAAAATTACAAAGTGCCATTTTCTTACCGATGGTTGTGGGACAAGTATAGCCTGTGGAAGCATTGTTACAGAACTTGCAAAAGGAAAGGACATAAATGAAGCAAAAAAGATTACACAGGATGTTGTTCTCGGAACCTGTGGTGGACTTCCACCTGAGGATGAACATTGTGCCCTTCTTGCATCCGATACACTCGCTGCAGCACTTAAACATTATGAGGAATCTCATTAACGGTAATATAGCCTTTAAATACCACTCAATTCCCTTTCCTAAGATGTATATTATAATTGTTGGTTATTGGAGGTAAAAATGCGAGGTAAAATGGTCGTTTCCGATAGGGTGAGTAAAATAGCGAAATCTGCAATCCACGAAATGACAAGGTTATCCAAAGAGATAGAAGATGTAGCATTCCTGTCGTGGGCGAAACCAACTTCAAGCACACCGGAGCATATCAGGGAGGCTGCAATATCCTCCATAAAAGATGGTCTTGTTGGTGGTTATTCTGAGACCAACGGTATTTTGAAGCTGAGGAAAGAAATCGTCACTAAATTAAAACGAGATAACAATATTAATGCTAATGTGTCTCAAATATTGGTTACAGTCGGTGCTATCGAGGGATTAGCCGCCGCAGTAATGGCTTTAATCGACCCTGGCGACGAGGTTATTTTGCCGTCTCCAACATACTCTACACACATTCGTCAGGTTCTTATTGCATCGGGGAAGCCCGTTTTTGTTCCAACAATAGAAGATAAAGGATTTATTCTGGATATTGATGGTATTAAAAATGCAATAACCCCCAAAACCAGAGCTATTATATATTGTTCGCCTTCCAATCCTACCGGTACTGTTTTTCAGGAAAATGAACTTCGGAAATTAACTGAGATTGTTTTAGAGAATAACTTAATGATTGTTACCGACGAGGCATACGAATACTTCACTTTCGATGGTTTTAAACATTTCAGTATAGGTTCGATTCCCGAAATGAAAAAGAATGTAATAAGCTGTTTTACATTTACAAAGACATACGCTATGACGGGTTGGAGAATTGGCTATTTACACGCAGATGAAGAGCTGATACCGCAAATTAAAAAAGCTCATATTCCTCTTGCCATCTGCGCACCTGTAGTTTCTCAATATGCTGCACTTGCCGCGTTAACCGGTTCCCAAGATTGTGTGACAAAATTTAAGGAGCACTATCTCTCCACCCGTAACTTGATGTGTGAACGACTTGATAGGTTAGGTTCGGTTTTCGAATACAAGAAACCTATGGGCTCTTACCTTATGTTCCCAAGGATTTTAGTGGAGGAAGGCAAGGATTCTGCAACCTTCTGCAAAAAAATGCTGAGAGAGGCAAAAGTGTCAACGACACCGGGTGTTGCATTTGGTCCAACTGGCGAAGGACACTTACGATTATCCTTCTGCGTTACCAATGATATGATAAACAAAGCGTTCGATAGAATGGAAAATTATTTCAAATAATATTTTAACCGAATTTAGGAGAGACTCTATTTTTTGACTTGACAAAAAAACTTTAGTTTGTTAAATTCTTCACAAAGTATTTTGTACAAAGAGAGAAAGGTTTTCTCTTTGACTTACTAAAATAGTTCTTAACACAGGAGGATACAGTGGCAAAAGGTAAGGAACTAAATCCTTTCGAAATGGCTCAATCTCAGTTTGATGAAGTTGCTGAGCAGCTGAAATTAAAGGAAGATATTAGAAGCATACTCAGAGAACCAGTGAGAGAGTTTCATTTTAATATACCAGTAAGAATGGATAATGGTTCTGTGAGAGTGTTTCGTGGTTTCAGGGTTCAACACAATGATGCAAGAGGACCAACCAAAGGAGGCATACGGTTTGCATCCAATGAGACAATTAACACTGTAAAGGCACTTGCTATGTGGATGACATGGAAATCTGCTGTTGTTGATATTCCCCTGGGAGGTTCAAAGGGTGGCGTAATAGTCGATCCAGCGAGTCTCTCAGAAAAAGAGAAAGAGCGACTCTGTCGCGGATGGATCGACCAAGTCTGGAAGTTTATTGGACCTCTTACGGATGTCCCTGCTCCCGATGTTGGCACAACGCCTCAGATGATGGGCTGGATGATGGATGAATATACAAAACTAAGAGGAGAATTTTATCCCGGTATAGTTACAGGTAAACCCCTCGGTAGTGGTGGTTCTTTGGGTAGGACTGCTGCAACGGGGAAAGGTGTTATTTTTACGGTCCGTGAAGCCCTTAAATATCTGGGTATGGATGTAAAAAATGCTACTGCTTCAATTATGGGTTTTGGAAATGTGGCACAATATTCTGCTATCGATTTTATAAAGTTAGGTGGTTTAGTTGTCGCCGTTTCCTACTGGAACAGAAATGATAAGAAGGCGTATACTGTTAGTAAGAATTCAGGAGTGGACCCTTATTATTTGCAAACGATTACTGACCAGTATGGTGCCATTAACAACGCTGAAGCTAAAAAGAATGGATACACCATCGAAGAGGGTGATAAATGGCTTTCAAAAGAAGTCGATGTTCTTATACCAGCAGCAGTTGAAGGTGTGATAACCGGAAACACGGTAAATATGATTTCACCAAAGGTAAGAATAATCGGCGAGGCTGCTAATGGACCTACTACACCTGAAGCTGATAAGGTTTTTAAGAGAAATAAAGACATATTTGTCATACCTGATTTCCTCAGCAATGCAGGTGGAGTGATTGTCTCTTATTTCGAGAGCGTTCAGAATACTATGAATTTCTACTGGACCGAAGAAGAAGTTAATCAAAAACTGGATACGAAGATGACAGCGGCTTTTCACAACGTTCTTAAGATGTCACAGGAGAAGAAAACATACACAAGGAATGCGGCCTATATTGTTGCCATCAACAGCGTTGTCCAGGCAATGGAATTCAGGGGATGGATATAATTTTATATCTATACGAATGAATTGTAGGGGCAGACCTATGCGTTTGCCCCTTTTTATTCTCTTTTCCCTTTTCTTCCTTTCTTGCCACGGTTAATGCACGATTGTTAACATCAAATTCACTGCAGAGACACAGAGTTCGCAGGGAAAACATTCATTTCAAGGTTCAAACAAACAAAACCAATTAAACTAATTAAATGACCGTCAGTGTCGTTCTTAGCGTTTAGAGCGTTTACTTCACTCACTGTCATTGCGAGTGTTTTAAGTCCCCTCTAAAAAGAGGGGATTTACCCCGTGAAATAGGAAAATGCTCTGAAGATAGGTGTATTTCAAAAGGTTTAGGGATGTGTTACTGCCGAAGTAATCTAACTTTCACACTCTTGCGGTAAGTCATTTTCGTAATTTCTAATTTCCAAATTTTGCTTTTTAGGTGTCTTGGTCCCATTTCTTATTCATTGAATCTTACATTGTCATGCTGAACTTGTTTCAGCATCCCTATACTTGAGAACATCGAGATTCCGAAATGAATTCGGAATGACATCCCGCTATAACCAGTTAAACCAATCAAACGATTTCTCTACTTTAAACTTATCTTTCATCCCCGTCTCTCCGACACTCCGTTACTCCGATACTCTCTCTTCTCTCTTCTATTTTCTGCTTACTGCCGTTCTTCCCCGATACCCCGTTTCACCGTTTCAACATATTGACCCTAAGGGAGATGGTGCCGGGGAGGAGACTTGCACCCTTCCAGAGTTATTAACTTTTCAAGTCAGGGAACAAGTCTGGTTGGGTGCATGTGCCGGGGAGGAGACTTGACCATATCAGGATTTACTCGCATTTCAAGGCTTTGGCAAGTCTGAAGGGGTGGTGTGGTGGTGCCGGGGAGGAGACTTGACCATATCAGGATTTACTCGCATTTCAAGGCTTTGGCAAGTCTGAAGGGGTGGTGTGGTGGTGCCGGGGAGGAGACTTGAACTCCTACAGGTTACCCCACATGGCCCTCAACCATGCGCGTCTACCAGTTCCGCCACCCCGGCTTTACTTATGTGAAAACTTATAGATTAAAATTGTGAAATTGTCAATCATTTTTTTCTTGAAATTCCTCAAAGATTTGTTATACTAAACATATTGAGGAGTAGCGAAACCCTCGACTTCGCTCCCTTCGGATCTGAGCCTCAGGGTCGAAGACAGGACAAACTTGTTTCGCGTTATAAAGCACAGAACCTGCTCTGCTACTCCATAGAGTTCTATTTTTGCAGAAATAGGTGTGAAATACTGACAGAAGGGAGTAGTGAATGAGAAAAGAAAATGATATTATCATTATTGGTGGAGGAATTATCGGAGGTAGTATTCTTTTTAATTTACTGAAGGATGGCTTCAACGGTAAGATTGCCGTCTTCGAAAAGAAAGATGCCCTTGCTGATGAATCAACAGCGCTTTCCGCTGGTGCTTTTAGAAACATCTGGTCAACAGTGGTAAATATGAAATTAACTTCTTACAGTATTAAAAAATTCAAAACATTTAAGGAAGACATGGGAGGTTCTATCGGGTTCGAGCAGAGGGGTTATCTGTTTACATACTACAAAAAAGAATGGCAAACGATTGTTGACTTCAGAAAATTCTGGGTTGACAGCGGAGTTAACACGGAACTCCTTAGTCCAGAGAAAATTGCAAAAAAGGTTCCTGGATACAAGCCGGGCATTGACCATCTTGACAAGGAAATAGTCGAAATGCTTGAAATAGAAGAGGTAGTAGGTGGACTATTCGGACCGGATTGCGGAACCTTCAACCCAACATCCTGTGCAATTGCGTATTTTGAAAAATCTCAAGAGAATTTTCCGGACTTTGTTGAAATAAACAAGTGTAGTGAAGTAAAAAAAATATCAATAAAAGATGGTAATGTCAAAGGCATCCTCCTTGAAAATGACGAATTTATCGCAGCAGAAAGAGTAATCCTTGCTGCTGGTGCATTCTCACATGACCTACTCGAGAGGTCTAACATTACTGGAGAACAAAATATTCCAGTAGTACCGGTCAAAAGAATGCTTTTTCTTGTCAACAATCCTCCTATTGAAGGGTTCAAGAATATTCCGATGGTCATTATTGATAACGGAGTTTATTTTCACCCGGAAGCGGAAGATCTACTTGTAGGAAGGGCAAAGGAAGAGCAGAAACCAGGATACGATTACAAAATGGAAAAGGATTATTATGTGGATGTAATGAATACATATATGCAAGCAAGAATACCTGGAATGGAATACTGCAGAATTAAGAATGGATGGGGCGGACTATACGCAATAAATACAAAAGATGAAAATGCAATTATTGGCGAACACCCTGCTGTCAAAAACCTAATAATGGCTACAGGATTTAGTGGACATGGTGTAATGGAATCACCTGCTATCGGGAAATGCATATCTGAAAAATTACTTCAAGGTGCCTATATTTCAATCCCTGAAGCAGAACTGCTGGAATTTACGAGGTTTAAAGAAGGAAAACTTGTAAAAGAAACAATCGTCATTTAGGAGAAAACTATGGAAATCAGGAATTATATCGAGGAAATTGTAACACGCACTGCCGAAACTCTGATTGGCAAAGACAAGGATTTTTGCAAATGCGAGCAGTGCAAAACAGATGTTGTTACTTATACATTAAATCACTTGAAACCTAAATACGCATCGAATGTAAAAGGTCACGCATTAACAGAAGTAGATATTGCAAGCGAGCAATTACAGACAGAAGTAACTGTACAAGTACTTAAGGCAATCGAACAGGTAAAAAAACATCCTAACCATTGAGAAGGTTACAAAAAGCAATTCCATAATTCTTCTCAACCTTTAGGAAAATTCTTCTTGACTTTTTAAAAGAATTATGTATAGTAATTTTGACTTTTGGTGTAAACGATGAAAAGAAGGAGGAACGGTGTATAAGAAAGGATTAGTTCGACTTCTAAATGTCGTCATTGTACTTGCCATAATTCTTTTGGTCTCCATGATAGTTTATCCAAACTACAAGAGCATTCAGAAAGGCAACAAAATAGAAGATGTTAAAACTAATATGTATATTTTGAGAGTAGCGGTAGAGAACTATGCTGCATTTAATGATGCGAGATATCCTCTATTCCTGAAAAATTTCAGGAATTTTATTGATAACGGGTCTCTCCCAAGGAATCCCTACACTCAAATCTCAATGACTGAAGATGAAATAGTCCATCACATCTACAACGATCCAGTTGCATATGAGAATAACACAATAGATGGTCCAAATGCTCTACTAAGGGGCGAACCAGGTTCCATATTTTACGCACTATACCCTTCGCCTGGAGATTCCACCTTCGTAGTTCATTACACATTCATAGGGATTGGAGAAGATGGAAAAGCAATAACATATGTTGACCCAGGGCAAAAAAAACATATATTTCTCATACATGATTAACCCGAAACCATTATAGTAAATCTTTCGAAAAATCCTCTGAAAAGTTTTCTCTGGAATTAATAAGTTAAATATGGAAAACAACATTTCACATTCTGAGAACTTAATCAAGAAGATTGAGACTAAGAAGGCCAAAATTGGGATTATTGGAATGGGATATGTGGGACTTCCACTTGCGGTCGAGTTTGCTAAAGCCGGATTTCATATACTTGGTGTTGACCTTTCTAAATACAAAATTAGGCTCTTAAAAAAAGGTAAAACTTATATAACAGATGTGGAAGATAAGGAAGTTAAGAAATATGTTATACAGGATAAACGAATTTCAGTTTCCACCTCGTTTACTATTTTGAAAAAGGCTGACGCTGTCTGTATCACAGTTCCAACTCCTCTCAAGAAGACCAAAGACCCCGATATATCCTTCATAGCATCGGCTGTAGTAGAACTTAAAAAAAATTTTCACCCGGGCATTCTCGTGGTTCTTGAAAGCACAACATACCCCGGAACAACAAGAGAGCTCATTGTTGCCGAGATTGAAAAACTGGGGTATGTATGCGGTAAGGATTTTTTCGCCGCTTATTCTCCTGAAAGAGTTGACCCTGGTAATCCAATGTTTTTTACCAAGAATATTCCAAAAGTGCTGGGAGGAGTTACAAAAACATGCAGCAGGATTGCACTTAAGTTATACTCTTCATTTCTTGAAAACATTCACGTTGTAAACACGGTGGAAGAAGCCGAAATGTCAAAACTCTTAGAAAACACTTTCAGGTCTGTAAATATTGGGCTTGTGAACGAGATGGCAATTATGTGCGACAGAATGGGAATAAACATATGGAATGTAATTGATGCAGCTTCGACAAAACCTTTTGGTTTTATGCCATTCTACCCAGGACCAGGAATTGGAGGTCATTGCATACCTCTTGACCCTCTATATCTATCTTACAGGGCAAAAATGTATAACTTCTATAACAGATTTATTGAGCTTGCCACTGACATCAACGGGAATATGCCAAGATTTGTTCTTAATAAACTTTCTGAATTTCTCAATAAGTCAAAGAAACCGATAAACGGCTCAAAAATTCTTCTTCTTGGTATGGCTTACAAGCCCGATGTAAACGACATCAGAGAGTCCCCGAGCCTTGAAATATACAAACTCCTGCTTGCTGAGAAAGCAAAAGTGGATTACTATGACCCGCTGATTAGTGAGTTTTCTGAAGGTGGAAAAACAGTAAAATCAATCTCGTTAAAACCTAAAATTATAAGAAAATATGACTGTGTCATCATAATGACTGCTCACAACGATGTTAACTATGACCTAATACTAAAAAATGCAAAATTAATATACGACACAAGAAATGTATTCAAAGGTGTGAAGTCGGAAAAAGTAAAAAAACTGTAATATCATCACCTATTTACTTTCCCTCTAAATTATCTTGAAGAATAGTTGACAAGAGAAAACTTTTGTGATATATATCAGTCTATTATTGACATGCTGTCGTAAATTAGCGTTTCAATAATGCCACCGTAGCTCAGAGGTAGAGCAGGGGTTTTGTAAACCTCTGGTCGGGGGTTCGATTCCCTCCGGTGGCTCAGGATTTAAGCTCTTTGATTTGAACAAGAAAATAGATGCGAAATTGAGAAATTAGAAATTGGGAAATTTACACACTTTAACGATTCTTTAATAGATTTTACTATTTTCGTAATTTCCATTTTCCCTTTTCTGAATGTGCTGGAGAGGTACCCGAGTGGTCAAAGGGGGCAGACTGTAAATCTGTTGGCGAAGCCTACGGAGGTTCAAATCCTCCCCTCTCCACTTTTGCGGGAGTAGCTCAGCTGGTAGAGCATTGGCCTTCCAAGCCGAGTGTCGCGGGTCCGAGTCCCGTCTCCCGCTTTTTTTATTTAGCCACAGATGAACACGGATAAAGACTATACCGTTGTTCCTTACCTCCCACCAAGACAATTCATCACAGAGACATGAAAAAACATTATTCATGTATACTTCTGGTATAATATTCATCATACCTGACAAGGCAGCTTTTGAATCCTATCCCTAATTCAGACTGAAGTCTGTAACAGCAGGCTATTATTCGTTCTGTAAGAGAATCTCTGTGTTTCATAATCTGAATAATCTGTTTTTGTAATCAGTTCAATGAGGATACATTACCTGTTGTATATCTATAAGACATATAAGTGGTTCCATCTATTCAATATTTGCCATGGGAAAGTTTAAATATAGGAACTTTTGTGCTTGATTTTTTGATGTATATGCTGTAATATATATAAATTGTCAGTTCAGCGAACGAGCTTAAGTTTGCTCAAAAGAAGAGGAGTTTATGAGAAAAGATAGGGTTCTATCAATAAGCATTGAGGACGAAGTAAAGAGTTCCTATATAGACTATGCTATGAGTGTTATTGTGAGCAGGGCACTTCCTGATATTAGAGATGGTTTAAAACCTGTACACAGGAGAATCCTTTTTGCTATGAAGGAGCTTGGCCTCCTACATTCAAAACCTTTCAAAAAATGTGCCACGGTTGTTGGTGATGTTCTCGGTAAATATCATCCCCACGGAGATGCAGCGGTATATGATTCATTGGTTAGAATGGTTCAGAAGTTTTCACTCAGATACCCATTGATTGAGGGGCAAGGTAATTTTGGCTCAATTGACGGTGACGAAGCAGCTGCATACAGATATACGGAGGCAAAATTGTCCCTAATTGCAGAGGAAATGCTTTCGGACATAGATAAGAACACGGTTAACTTTGTTCCCAATTTCGATGAACAACTAAAGGAACCAGTAGTTTTACCTTCAAAGTTTCCTAATCTACTGGTGAACGGATCTTCAGGTATTGCCGTTGGGATGGCTACGAACATCCCGCCACATAATCTTGGGGAAATCGTGGATGCTCTAAAAGCCTTAATAGACAATCCTGACCTTTCAGTAAAAGACATAATAAAATATGTAAAGGGACCTGACTTCCCAACAGGAGGAATAATTCTGGGAAGAAGCGGTATATTCGATGCGTATTCCACAGGCACCGGGAAGATGACAGTTCAGGGCAGAACACACTTTGAAACGCTTAAGAACGGTAGGGAGCAAATAATAATAACTGAAATTCCTTACCAGGTGAACAAGGTAACACTAATTCAAAACATTGTTGACCATGCAAAATCAAAGAAGATAGTCGGCATACAGGACTTAAGGGATGAATCAGACAGAAGTGGTATGAGAATTGTGATAGAGTTAAAGAGAGATGCGCAAAAGGAAATCACTATGAATCAACTTGTTAAACATACCAAATTAAAGCAGACTTATGGTGCTATTCTTCTCTCTCTATGTAGTGAAGTCCCCAAAGTGCTTCCTTTGAAAGATTTTATGCAACAATATATTGACCATAGAAAAATCGTTATTGAGCGAAAAACAAAATTCGAGCTGGAAAAAGCGGAAGCAAGAGCGCACATTCTCGAAGGATTTAAAAAAGCACTCGAGCATATTGATGAAATCATCGAAATTATCAAGAAGTCAAAAGATACGACCGAAGCAAAATCAAAACTTATCACAACATTTACCTTTTCTGAAATACAAGCGCAGGCAATACTGGATATGAAACTTGCTCGCTTAACCGGGCTTGAAAGGAAAAAAATTGACGAAGAATATCTTGAACTAATAAAGAAAATTACAAGGTTCAAAGCAATGCTGTCTTCACCCAAAGAGATTCTCGAACTAATAAAACAAGAACTCGAAGATATTAAGAAGCGTTTCGGTGACGAGAGACGAACAGATATCATTGAATCAGAGGAAGAAGATATTGAACTCGAGGATCTCATAGTGGAAGAAGATGTTGTCGTAACAGTAACACGAACAGGATATATTAAACGTCTGTCTCTGTCAAATTATAGAAAGCAGGGCAGAGGTGGAAAGGGAGTGATTGGAGTAACAACAAAAGAAACAGATATCGTTGCGCATATCTTTGTATCATCAACGCATAACTATCTTCTCATTTTTACCAATAAGGGTAAGGCATACTGGCTCAAGGTCTATGAAATTCCAGAAGCAGGAAAAACTTCAAAAGGACGTTCTATTGCCAATCTTGTTTCAATGACAAAAGATGAAAGCATTTCAACAATTCTCCCTGTCAAGGATTTCACTGAAGCCTTCTTTATTTTTATGGTTACAAAAAAGGGGATTGTCAAGAGATTAAGCCTACATGCCTTTTCCAACCCGAGAAAAGGTGGAATAATTGCATCAACACTCTGGGAAGATGATAACATTGTAGATGTCAAACTTACAAAAGGGGATGAGGAAATTCTCATAGTAACTTCGAAAGGGAACGGAATTCGCTTTAAGGAAAAAGAAATAAGGGTTATGGGCCGAAATGCAAGGGGTGTACGAGGAATAACACTAGCGGCTGATAACCGTGTTGTTGGTGTAGAGGTTGCAAGAAGAGAAGCAACCCTTCTCTGTGCCTCGGAAAATGGCTTTGGAAAAAGAACAAGTATTTCCGAGTTCAGGACTATCCATAGAGGAGGAAAAGGTGTAATTGCTATGAAGGTGGCAAAGAAAACCGGTAAACTAATAGGTGCAATGGAGGTCACAAGCGATGACGGTCTCCTTCTCATTACCACGAGCGGTCAAGTCATCCGAATTGCCGCCAATTCGATCTCCAAATTTGGAAGAAATGCGATGGGTGTGAAACTGATAAATCTGGATAAAGATGATAAACTTGTGGACATAACCCTTGATAGAGGAAATTAGTGTGGAAATGTGGATAAGTTCACAAATATCCTACAAATATAACTCCTTACAGCATAAGCATTTATTGGGTTTACATAATATTTTTATCCACTTGCAATGCATAAGTTAAGTAATATAGAAACTTTGATTTTTCCCACATTATTTCACAATAATCGTAGATTGTGTGGAAACATAGGGAGAAAATTTGAAAAACAATTTTGACGATGTAAAAAAGGTGGACCAACTTAGAACCGCAAAAGAAAAGATAGAAACGGAAATTTCAAAAGTTATTGTTGGACAAAAAAAGATTATAGATGAACTTTTGATTGCTCTAATTTCGGGTGGACACTGTTTGATAGTTGGAGTGCCAGGGCTAGCAAAAACACTTCTTGTCAATACACTATCTAAGGTCCTCTCCCTTAAATTCAATAGAATACAGTTCACTCCTGACCTGATGCCGTCTGACATTACGGGAACGGATATTCTTGAGAGGGAAAGGGAAAATAAAAAAAGAGTATTCAGATTCATAAAGGGACCTATCTTTGCAAATATTGTACTCGCGGATGAGATAAATAGAACTCCTCCCAAAACCCAGGCAGCTCTTCTGCAGGCAATGCAGGAATTTGAAGTTACTGCTGGCGGAATAACTTACCCATTGGAAAAGCCCTTTTTTGTTCTTGCTACTCAAAATCCCATCGAGCAAGAGGGGACATATCCGTTACCGGAAGCACAGTTGGATAGATTTATGTTCAATATTCTTATTGATTATCCTCAAGAAAAAGCCGAACTGGAAATTGCAAAAATCTCGCCGGGTCTAATACATGAAGACCTCAACCCAGTTCTTGACAGCAAGAGTATACTTGAATTACAAGAACTTACGAAAAGGGTTCCGGTTAGCGACTCTCTGCTTCAATTTGCAGTACGCCTTTCATCTATGTCAAGACCAAGTAACAACAATGCGCCTGATTTTGTTAAGGAGTGGGTAAGTTGGGGAGCAAGTCCAAGAGCAACACAATATCTTGTTCTTGCTGCAAAGACCAATGCCGTTCTGGATGGTAGATACACGCCAGGTAAGGAAGACCTTCGAAAAGTTGCTTTTCCTGTCTTGCGACACAGAATAATAACAAACTTCAACGCAGAAGCTGAAGGCATAACGACAGACAAGATAGTTGGTCTTCTGCTTGAGGAAATGAAATGGTAATCGTCTAAAGCACAATAAGAGAATAAAAGCTTTCATCAATTAAGGAAAAGTTGAAAAAAGGGAATAAGAAACTTCACATTAAGAGAGTTGCTCAAATAGGTGTTTTTACTGCACTTTCAGTATCGCTGGGATATGTTCTTTTCTTCATACCAAATGTGGAGCTCATATCATCCTCCATTTTCGCTTCCGGTTGGCTTTTCGGTCCCTATGTCGGAATAACTGTTGGAGGTCTTTCATTTGCAATCTTTGCACTCTTTAATCCTCTTGGGGCTTCACTTCCTCCCCTCTTTCTTGCCCAGATCATTGGAGGAATGTTGATAGGTGTTGCCGGAGGCTATTTGCGAACTCTCTTTTCCAATCACTCTTTCTTTTTGCAGGTGCCATTCTTTGCTTTGACCGGCGCTATCTTAACCCTCATCTACGATCTGCTGACCAATATTGGAGCCTTTATTGTCTTCACAACCGAAAAAACTTTCTATGCTTATGTTGTAACAGGAATCCTCTTCAGTGTTCTGCATATCTTTTCAAACATAGTCATCTTTTCAATACTTTTGCTGCCAACATTAAGAAAGATTGTAACTTTTACGAAACCCCGGTCTCCAGAGCGATGAAAAAACAAAAAAGACCATCCTGGGATGAGTATTTTATGGAAATAACCAATCTCGTTGCTACAAGAGCAACCTGCCTGAGAAGAAAAGTCGGTGCAATCCTTGTGAAAGACAGACGAATACTTGCAACAGGGTACAATGGTCCGCCAAAGGGAGTCCCACACTGTGACGAACTTGGTGGTTGCTTGAGAGAAAAACTTGGTGTTCCAAGTGGAGAAAGGCAGGAACTCTCAAGGGCAGTTCACGCTGAACAGAATGCAATAATACAGGCAGCAAAAATGGGTACAAATATCGATGGAGCAACGTTATATGTTACGAATCACCCTTGTTTCATCTGCGCAAAAATGCTCATTAATGCTGGCGTAAGTAAAATAATATTCGCCGATGGATATCCCGACAAATATGCTGAAGATATCTTAAAACAGGCTAATGTAACAGTTACAAAGTTCAATTCTCACAAAAATCCAACTTAATTTGGAAAAATATTTAGCGCTACAAACAAATCTAAATGCATTACCCAAATCTCCCACCAATCCAGTCTCCAATCAGATGCGTTAACGCTATAACAACAACGGCAATCAACAAGTGCTCCATTGTTGCTTTCCACGGGTTTGTTCCGCCTTTTCTTGCAATGTAAAAACTAAAAACACAAAGCGCTAACAGCCCCCAGATTAAACTCACGCCAATGGCTACCGACAAACTCAGGAAAAGAATAGGAACAACGAAGGTCATCGCAAAAACAAGTTTTGACAAGAGCGTCGAAACAGTGGAAACCCAAATCTCCCTTGTTGTATGCATTCCCTCTGCTTCTTCAGAAACATGAATCCCCAATGCATCAGAAAATGCATCAGCAATTGCTATAGTTAATATTCCACCAATGACCACGGCCCTTGAATGAGTTCCTGCATGTAAACCAATCATTAAGCCGAGTGTTGTTATTATGCCTGATGTTATTCCAAAACTAAAACCTTTCTTTACTGAGTGTCTCATTCTATTATCCATCCTCCCTCTCAAGGATTACTATCATTCTCATTTGCCTTCTTTGTGAAATCAAACACAACGGGTTTTGCCAACTTCATATAGTCTGGAACCGACATAATTACCGAATCTGTTAGGGACCCGGCATTAAATGCAATTCTCTGATTTTCGAGAATGCTGTTATCTACAAACAGGGGAAAGTCTAATATCGGTTTCCCAAATGGGGGAATCGCCCCAGGAACGAGTCCGGTCAATTCAAAAAGTTCTACCTTTGTTGCAAATCTTATTCTCTTGATATGAAAATACTGTTTTATTGCTTTCGAATCCATTTTCTTTGCGGCACTGAGAATAAAGAGTTTAAAACTATCTCCTATCTTTAGCACAAGCGCCTTTCCTCCAGTCGAAATATCTTCTCCACGTGTCTTGGCTGATTCAGCGCTAGTTTTTGTCGGCGGATGATGCACTTCTTTAAAATCAATATGCTTGACAATTAACATATGTCTTATTTTTTCAAACACATCCGGATTCATATTACATTTGCCAATGTTAAAAAATGTGACTTTATTTAGGACACATTAATCAACCTATTTCTCTAACTAAATATTACAAGAGAAAAGATACAAAGTCAAGCACAAAGAAAAAATACTTGAATTCCACCCACGCCTGATATATACTACTTTTACTACTATTTGTGAAAGTAGCTAAAATGTCTAAGAATGCTTAAAACATTTCTTTTGATAGGAAACAGGAGGTCCAGGAATGGCATTGAAAGATAAAGCCATCCTCACCAAAGGCAACATTCCAAAAACACTAACAAAACTAAGCCTCCAGATGTGGGTTGGAATTCTGGGAATGAGTATGTTCAACCTCGTAGATACTTTTTTCATCGGGCATCTCGGGGCAAAGGAACTGGCAGCAATGGGATTCATATTTCCTGTGGTGTTTATCATTCAAAGTATTGCGCTGGGACTTGGGATTGGTGCAGCAGCTGTCATATCCAGAGCCATTGGCGAAGGAGATCACAGCAAGATGAAACGACTTACAACAGACTCCTTGTTTTTATCTTTCATCATAGTAACCGTTTTCGTTATTGCTGGCTCTTTAACTATAGAGCCGCTTTTCAGGATGCTTGGAGCAAAACCTGAGATTGTGAAGTTAATTGAATCCTATATGCGAATTTGGTATATTGGTGTACCGTTTGTGGTTATTCCTATGGTTGGGAATAATGCTATACGAGCAACAGGAGATACAAAAACACCGAGTATTATAATGCTCACAGCAGTTTGCGTAAATACAATTCTTGACCCTTTGTTAATTTTCGGAATCGGTCCGTTTCCTCGAATGGAGATGGCAGGTGCAGCAATAGCAACAGTTTTCTCCAGGTCCGTAACATTTTCAATGGCACTATGGGTACTCACAAAAAGGGAGCGAATGATTACACTGAAAATGCCGAATGTCAAGGAAATTTTTGCTTCCTGGAAAAGAGTATTATACATTAGCCTTCCTGCAGCAGGAACAAACCTAATAACACCCTTAACTGCTGCTGTGATAACAAGATTGATTGCTTCGTATGGGGCTGTGACTGTGGCTGGATTTGGTGTCGCTTTGAGAATCGAGATGTTCTCGCTTTCTATTATTGGTGCCCTATCTTCCGTGCTGACACCATTCGTTGGTCAAAACTGGGGAGCAAAAAAGATTGTAAGAATTATAAAAGGAATAAATTTCGGATATGTTTTTTCTCTGCTATGGGGTATCTTAATATTCGCAATCTTCATTTTTCTATCAAAAAACATAGCAATACTATTTAGCAGTAACCCTCTGGTTATTTCAACAACGTCTCGCTATATGATAATTGCTTCAGTAAGTTACGGATTTTTGGGAATTGTTATGCTGTCAGCATCCGCATTTAACGCACTAAATAAACCTTTTAACGCAGCCAGTCTTATGATTCTTAGAATGTTCGTCCTTTATGTTCCACTCGCCTTTTTAGGTTCTTTCTACTTTGGCATAAATGGTATTTTTTCCGCTGCTGCAGCAGCCAATACGTTTGGGGCAATCCTTGGTTTCCTCTGGCTAAAAAAAACATTGTCCAGCATATAATGTTTTAACCTTTACTTTCTCTGCATTACTTTATAATTCCGCTTTGTTAGATACTTTCCCAACAAGATTGAGGAAATAATAACAAGCGGCAACGATACAATGAGTCTTACCAAAGTAAACTTAATGCCAAGAAACGATGCTTCAAAGATTGTCATAGGGATTCGGCAAAGCGCAGATGCACCGATGTATGTAAAAATGACGCTTAGTTTTGCTCCTTTACCATAAAGGGAATAAGCAACTGGGAACGCAACATATAATCCGCCAACTGTTGTACCTGCAAGTAAAATGCCCCATTAGGTTATTAGTTATTAAGGGGCAGGCGTTCGATTGTTCGATTTTAAAACATGATGAACTGCTGACGGTGACATATTGAGAGCCCTCGCAATCTCTCTTATCCCGATATCATACTCACTTTGCAATACCCTAATTGCTTTGTGCCGAAGTTTCCTTTGTTCCCTTCCCTTCGGTTTTTTGAGCTCCTCAATAGACACCCCCAAACGGGTGCTTAACAACTCTAAACTCTTTTCTTTGTCATATCCAGAATCATAAAGCTTCTCGGACTTTAAAAATACACTTTTAGCAAATTTCTCGCCACCCACAATTGGTTCAGGTAATATCTGAATTTTCCTCCAGTTAACGGGCCCAGCAATTTCACTCTCCACAAACTTCCTGTATGCAACATGACAATTAGAATCCCTCTTACCAAACTGTAATAAGATTACATCGGTTTTCAGGAATGTATTTCTTTCCATGCCAATGTAACAACGGTAGCTGGTCCAGGGGTAATTTTCCGCTCTGTCGACTAATCCGGCTTCTACTGCTTGCCTGTGTATGTATCGTGAAAGCCAAATGCCATACTGATTAGCGTCAACTACTTTGTTTTGAAACCTTTTCTCAAAGACATGGCCTACACGATTATGAATTTTGTTAAAAACCTGCCCATAAATTCCATGTAATACATTTATAAACTCAGATATCTTCCCATATTGATCAAAAAGAAATAAATGCACATGCCATTCCAGAAGAGCATATGCAATCACATCAATGTTATACCGTTTGCTATACTTTGAAAGATAATTAAGATACCGCTGGTAATCACTAACCCCCTTGAAGATAGGGTGTCTATCATTTCCACGATCATATATGTGATGATATAAATCTGGTCCCTTTAATCGAGGTCTTTTTGCCATATAACGTTATGCAGTTTTAGGCGTCAAGTGTCAAGCAAAATCGAACAATCGAACGCCTGCCCCCGTTCGGGGGATTCTTTCAATCATAGGTTAAACGAGTTTCCTCATCCGTTAATGTAGGTTGGATAAACTCTTTCCATTCGGGATTATCCCATGTTTTAAGTTTCGAATGGATAACATAATATTTCTGTGGGATGGGATGTGTTCCAATAACTACCTTCATTTTGTACTTTTGCTGAATGAATTTACGAAAATAGCCAATATATGGGCATGGCGGATAGCCTACAACAAACCCTGTTGCAAAATGAATCACACTTGCACCATTCTTCATCATCTCTTCAGGAGCATACTCAATATTACCACCAGGGCAGCCTCCGCAGGTTGTATATCCCACAACCTCAACTTCCTGGTCTTTATAAACGCTAAAAGCACCTTTTCTATTACTAAGTGCTCTAAAACATTTTCCACCAGCGCACAAATGATAGCGGTCACAAATAATAATTCCAATTCTTGTCTTTTCTCGCATTATTTCCTCCAGTCAATAACCTTATTTCATTCCATACCAGGGCTCGGCAGAAAAATCAGCGTCAAATATTTTCTTATCCTCACCATTTTTTATCTTTTCTCCTGCTTCTTGCGCTAATTTGATATACTTCTCACACACCGATTTCTTACCAGCACTTGCGTAAGCCCTTGCCACTCCCTCATAAGAATAAGCAAGGTCAAAATCCTCACATTTGTACTTTTCTGTAAGTCCCATACATTTTATTGCATGGTAGAGTGCCGCTTCGCCTCTATTCAGGGTGGCATAAACATGAGAAATCAACCATTCACCTCTCTGTTGATTAATGGGTTTCCCAATTACACCCCAGTGATAACAGGATGAGTGTGCAGCGTGAATCATCTTTTCATCCTCGTCCGCACTTCTGTCCTTTTTCTTCAATAATCCCCAGACAAGGTTATTTAACTCAACAGCAAATCTTTTGTTACAATCCTCATCGGAGTATTTTTTCTTTTCAGCCATTCTTCCTCCTATTCTTTTTTGTTTCCTCTCCTATGTGTTCGGGAAACTCTCTTAGTTTCTCGGCAATCTCTTTTAATTTGGTGTCAACCATAAAATTCACGGAGTCTTTCTCAAAACCACCATCTTTCATTCTCCTGCCAGCTCTTACTCCAGTCAAAATCTCAATACCCTGGTCTATTGAGGCAACGGGGTAAATATGGAACTTACCTCCTTTTACGGCGTCAACCACCTCGTCCTTCAACATAAGATTTTGAACATTGCTATCAGGAATAAGCACTCCTTGCTTACCAGTTAACCCATTCATCCTGCAAATTTCATAAAAACCCTCGATTTTTTCATTTACACCACCGATAGCTTGAACTTCCCCCTTCTGATTTAGTGAACCTGTAACTGCTAAAGCTTGCTTAATGGGCAACCCGGACAAACCCGAAAGTAAAGTGTAGAGTTCTGTACTTGAAGCACTATCACCATCTATACCGCCATAACTCTGTTCGAAAACCAAACGTGCTGTAAGGCTAAGAGGCTTGCTTTGCGCATACTTACCTGTTAAATATCCACTTAATATCATTACACCTTTGGAATGAATTGCTCCACCCAATTTTACCTCTCTTTCGATATCGATTATTCCTTTCTTACCCATACCGATGCTGACAGTTACTCGAGATGGTCTTCCAAAAGAAAAATCACCCATATCTATGATAGATAAGCCGTTCGCCTGACCTACTGATTCGCTTTTCGTATCAATGAGATAAATACCTCGCTCTATCATTTCCTTTATTTTTTCCTGTATTAGATTTGAGCGATATTTTTTCTCCTCAATAGCTTTGTTAATGTGTACAGCCTTTATGTACTTTGATTTATCCTGTGTCGCATAAAGGTCGGCTTCCCTCATAATATCCCCAACATCAGCAAATTTTGTTGAAAGTTTTTTCTTATCTTCAGCTAACCGTGAACCATATTCTATGATTCTCGTTACCGCGGGTGCTTCAAGGTGCTTCAGTTCTTCTTTTGTGCAGAAGGTGCAAACAAAACCAGCATACATTTTTACATTTTCATCAGTCCTTTCCATAGTTGTATCAAACTCTGCCTTTACTTTGAATAGTTCCTTAAACTCCATTACTCTTGTGTAGAGAAGATGATAGAGGAGAGATCTCCCAATTAGTATGACCTTAACGGATAATGGAACGGGTTCTGGTCTCAAGCCTTTTGTCGTTATGAAACCCAAACGTTCTCCTGCCTCTTCAATTGTTATCTGCTCATTCATTAAGGCTCGCTTTAACCCTTCCCATGAGAACATATTCTGCAGCAGCTCTTCTGCTGTAAGAACCAGGAAACCACCATTAGCTTTGTGCAAGGAACCTGCGTGAATCATTGTGAAATCCGTTGATAGGATACCCATTCTGGACTCCTTTTCTATCTTTCCAAAAAGATTCCCAAATGTCGGATTATGTTCTATGATAACAGGGGCTCCTTTTAACTCTGAGTTATCAACGATCACATTTACTTCAAATTTTTTGAAAGGAAGTCCAATCTCCCAGGATTCTTCCAATTTTTGACTTAAATCGCTGTAATCCTTAAGAAACTGGCCAATATTATCCAGAATCTCATCCTGCACTTCATCCAAATATGTTTTCACATCTTTGAATTTTGAGAATTTCTCCTCTATGCTATCGATCAAATGTTCAATTACAAAGAGGGCAACCTCCCTGTTCATCTTCTTCAGGGCTTCGTTCCCTTTTGCTTCAAGGTTTTTTAACTGTCTGACAGTATTTCTCAAGTTCTCGCCTAATTTGTCTTTTTTCTTCTGAATGTTTTTCTTCATTTCAGGTTTTAAAGACAAGAATTCCTGTTCGCTCATCGGCTTTCCATCCTTCAAAGGAATAATCAACAATCCTGTCGCAGTAGATTGAAGTACAAAACCTTCATCCTGTGCCTCTTTGTTCAGTCCTTCGTATAGCTTTTTCCTTTCAGTTTCAAACCCTTTTAGGGTCGAATCTCTTTTTGCGGCGTAGTCATCACTCTTAAAAGCATCAGGGAGCAATCGTCTTGCCTCCTCAATAAGAGTTGACATATCCTTCTTAAGGACTTTCCCTTTTCCTGCAGGTAATTTTATCGCCTTTGGCTCATATGGATTGCGGAAATTGTTCATATAACACAAGTCAGAAGGTATTGGCTTGCCCTTTGCAAAACCTTCCAAAAAATCCTTCACCGCTGTCTCCCTACCCGTTCCTGGTCGTCCAGCTACATAAATGTTAAATCCCTGTTTCCTGATATCTAAGCCGAATTTCAATGCTTTTACTGCCCTTTTCTGACCGATTATCTGTTTCAGTGGTGGTATTTCCCCGGTGGTTTTGAACCCCAGAGATTCTTCATCACATTTCTTGCTCAGTTCCTCTGGGGAAAGCTCTCTTATCATTTCATCCTCCTGGTATAGTGTTCGGTATATCAGACATCTTTAGTCTGAGCTTCAACGAACTTGCTTTTTCATCTACACGATAATTTCTTAAGACTGACTAACTATTATTACTCTTCTACCCTCAAAACTCTCATGAATTCGTGCTTCCCCAATCTTGGCGGACAAAGGTAGCCTTGATTTTTTACCACAATAAAAAACGAGATTTCCTTTCTTATCGAGCCTTTTCTGTATCTCCACAAACCTATTTTCTGAAATCTTCAACCCTCTAACAAAGATATAGTGATATTTCAGCTGACCAGAACCCATTTCCTCAAGTCTTTTGCATACAACACGTACGTTTTTCATACGAAGTCGGAATTTGATATGTTTGAGGAAAACGCACTTCTTTGTATTCGGCTCCAGTAGGTCAACTTTATTCTCTGGAAGTACTAACGCAATAGGCACACCTGGCAATCCATTCCCGGAACCGAGGTCAAGCAGTCTATCAGTTTCCTTTATGTCAATACTATTCAGCGCAAGAAGAGAATCAATAATATGCCTTTCTATAAATCTGGGTTCCTCATTTCCTGATATTAAATTCATTTTCTTGTTCCAGGCAAACAATTCGATGTAATAAAGATAGAATTTCCCTGCCGTGTTTTCCTGAATCTCAATGCGATGCCGTTCAGCTAAATCAAACAGTCTTTTTATGAAATCTTGCCTATTCATCGTGAAAACTCGAATGTTTCACGTGAAACATTCGAGAAAATGTCACTCAAAATCTCATTGCCTTCTGAAGCCTACAGATATGTTTCACGTGGAACAAAGTGCAACAAGAAATCTCAAAAAATCTTCTATTACCTATCACACACCAACAATAAATATACATATCTTATTATATATCAAACACTTACCTCTTCTTCCGCCAAAAACTGACACGGTCACTCAGTATCTTTGAAAATGTATCTGCAACCTGAGCACTGCCACGATGAACGAAGGTTTTGCATCCCGCAATTAGGGCAGGTTTTGTAGAAACCACTCTGCATAGCTTCATCAAGATTGGCTTCCGATTTTTTTTCTTCCCTCTCCTTTACGTATTGTTTGAACTCTTCTAAGTCTTCAACTTTCTTAAACTCCTTTATGCTTGGATGGTATACCCAATCTACTCCTCTTACTTTGCCATCCTGAATGAAAAAAATGAGATCCTTCTTTGCATATGGACCGCGCACCTCTCCTTGTTTCCTGTATTTCCAGTGAAAATCTTCACCGATATATTGAATTATACCTTTAATTTGACTAATCTCAATCCACTCCTCTTGTTTCGCTATATAAATTTCATCGTAACAGGAAATAATTCCCTTTTGCAGCTTTTCTATTAGCTCTTCCCGGGTAAATTCACCCATATCACTTTGACCTCTTCTTATGCGAGCCTTTGCTCCCATAGTTTCCTCCTGGTATAATGTTCATTATACATGATTGCTCAGATTTTGGAATACGATTACACATCCTGCTCTTTATAGGATGTCTTTTTTTCCGCAGTACTGTGAAAAACCTAACTATTAGACAACCAATATTTCCTCTACTACTATTTCTTATTCTACTATACTAAAAAATTCTTTCTTAGTCAATATTTTTTTTCACATTTATCAAAACAAAATTTCATTGACATTTTTATCTTCTTAATATATATTCGAATCTAACTGCAGCTGAATCAGCCGGGATGACAAAAAAATCATAGGATGCGGAAATACGCCGAACTAGTATCCTCTTGATTAACAAAATCTAAGAAAAACGCCGGAGGAATAATGAAATCTCTCTTGTCTGGAAACGAGGCTATTGCAAGGGGAGCATATGAAGGTGGATGTCATTTTGCTTCTGCTTACCCGGGAACTCCAAGCACAGAAATCCTCGAAAATATTGCAAAATTCAAAGACACGATATACTGTGAGTGGTCGGTAAACGAGAAAGTAGCTCTGGAAGTTGCTACTGGTGCAAGTTTTGCAGGAGCCCGAGCCCTTGCAGCTATGAAGCATGTTGGATTGAATGTTGCCGCAGACCCGTTCTTCTCACTTAGCTACATTGGTGCCGCAACTGGCGGTATAATTATTGTAAGTGCAGATGACCCGGGTATGCATTCTTCACAAAACGAGCAAGATAATAGAAATTATGCGAGAGCTGCAAAGGTTGCAATGCTCGAGCCCTCTGACAGTCAAGAAGCAAAAGACTTGACAAAAATAGGATTTCAAATTAGCGAAGATTTTGATACACCTGTGCTTCTAAGGATGACGACTCGCTTGTGTCATTCAAAAAGCATTGTCAATTTAGAGGAAAGAAAAGATGTTCCTATCAAGGGTTACGAAAAGGACATAAAAAAAAGACTCGTACTCCCAGCACATGCAAGGATACGCCACAAGTTTGTCGAACAGCGGTTGAAAAGGCTGTCGAAATTTGCCGATGAATTTGAATACAATCGCATGGAAATCAGGGATAAAACAATCGGTATTATCACAAGTGGTATTTCATATCAGTATGCGAAAGAAGTTATGCCAGACGCTTCATTCCTGAAACTTTCCCTGACGTATCCTTTCCCATTTGGTTTGATTGAAAAATTCAGCAAAGAGGTTAAAAAGTTATATGTTATAGAAGAGAATGACCCATTTCTCGAAACAGAAATAAAGGCTTATGGAATAGATGTGATTGGTAAACAGATTATTCCCATAACTGGTGAACTCAATCCATCCATCATATCGGAATCATTTGGCAAGAAAAGAACATCTATTGTGGTAAACAACATACCAGAACTTCCACCAAGACCACCTGCTCTATGCCCTGGATGTCCACACACACCAGTGTTTTACACAATTAATAAACTTAAGCTCATTGCAACGGGAGATATTGGTTGTTACACTTTAGGGGCACTCCCTCCACTCAATGCTATGGATACTTGTGTTGAAATGGGGGCAAGTTTGGGAAACGCTTTTGGTATGGAAAAAGTATTGGGCAAAGAATTTGCGAAGAAAGTTGTTGCTGTTATAGGCGACTCTACATTTTTCCACTCCGGCATTACACCGCTGATTGATATTGTATACAATAAAGGTATTACGACTGTTATTATACTTGACAATAGAATTACAGCAATGACCGGGCATCAGGACAACCCTGGTACCGGAAAAACACTGATGGGAGAAAAGACAATTGAAGTCAAACTGAAAGATATTGTAAAAGCGTGTGGTGTAAAAAATGTTTTTGTAGTTGACCCTTATAACTTAAACGAATTTAAGAAACTCTTAAAAAGAGAAGTGGCAAGAGAAGAACCAACTGTTATCATTGCTAAAAGACCCTGCGCACTTCTTCTCGTGAAAAAGAAAAAAATCGAAAAACCCTTCTATGTAGATGAAGATAAATGTATAGGATGCAAACTGTGTCTGGGACTTGGATGCCCCGCAATCACAATGCACGGAGAAAAGGCTACAATCAGTGACCTTTACTGCGTCGGTTGCGGTGTTTGCCCTCAGGTTTGTCCAACAGATGCAATTATTCAAAAAGAAAAAGGGAGTTAAGATGCAAACCAAATCAGTAATGATCTGTGGCGTTGGAGGACAAGGAATTCTCCTTGCAAGCGACCTTCTCTCCGAAGTTATGATGCAACAGGGTATGGATGTTAAAAAAAGCGAAGTTCATGGAATGTCTCAGAGGGGTGGAACCGTTGTTAGTAATGTTCGATTTGGAGAAAAGATTTTTTCCCCACTAATTGGTAAAGGAGATGCGGATATAATACTCGCCTTTGAAAAACTCGAGGGGTTGAGACATATCGAATTTTTAAAACAGAATGCTTGTATAATTGTTAATGATTTTGCAATAGATCCACTTCCAGTTGCTTCAGGCTTAGCTACTTATCCGGAGAATGTTCTTTCTGTGATTAAGACGAATATTAAAGATACAACAGTGATTAAAGGTTTTGAAATAGCAGAGAAGGCAGGCAACCCCAAAGCTATGAATATTGCTCTATTAGGTGCTCTTGCTAAGAAACTTAATACCGACAAGAAAGTGTGGTATAACGCGATAGAACAGAGACTACCTGAAAAAACCTGGGAAATAAATAAAAAGGCATTTGACCTTGGTTTCGAAGCAGTTTAGATAAACTTTACAGAATAGTAACCGTTCCTATCGTTTACCTATTATATCCTATGAAACTTGGAACCGTCTTTCTTATTCATGGAATTGGAGAACAGAAACCTGGTTACTCCAAAGAGTGGCAGGATAATATAAGCTATTATTTGGTTCCTAATACAGTGCGTTTTGTTGAAGTTTACTGGCAGGATGTGTTTAGCAAAAAAACACCAAATATGAAATCCCTACAGGAAACAGAACTTTTTTCCACTCTTTTTCAGATTTTCTCGGAAAGAGTCAAGAAGGAAAAAATCAATCTTTTCCAGTGGGTTAATGATGTTCTCTTGGATTTTGTCAACTATCTCGTGGATAAAAAACTAAGAGAAGATATTAAACACCGCCTTCGAGTCCAGCTTCTAATGAGAAGCTATGAAAAACCTTTTTCAATAATAGCACATTCCTGGGGAACTGTTGTTTCCTATGATGTCTTCTTTGACCTTTTCCGGGAAGACAAAACCGCTTTCATTACTAATTTCCTTACCTTTGGCTCACCTCTGTGGTTACTTAAGGAAACAGACCAAATCCTTTCTATTTCGCATTATCAGGGTGCAAAGAAACTAAAAAATATAGGAAAATGGATAAATGCTTATGCAAAGGTCGACCCCATAGGAGCAAGTCTTAGGTCGTTTGAGATAGATAAGGATATTGAAGTGCCTTCTGTTCCAGCCGTAGCACCTCATGTTTCATACTTTGTCAAAAACAATAAGTATGTATTAAAAAACATAATTGCAAAATCACTAAATGCAGGCTTATTGAAAAAATGCTAAGATATTTTGCGTTCATTCTTTTGATTAATCCTATTGCATCTAAGTTCCTCGAATTCCTTACAATAAATACTTGAGGGTATGATAAGTATAGAAAACGATTTTAATAATGCACACACAGCACTCTGGCTTCTCGTTGACAGAACAAAATACGATTCACAAATTAATCATAAGTATTTGTCAAAATGAAACTGAACGGCTGCCTATGGAGAGCGAAATATACTATAGAATCGTTTTGCTACAAGAGCTTCCTGCTTGAGAAAAAGTAGCCCTCCTGTATTACCATTTGAGAAAAGCATAACATATGCAATTGTGTCTGCTTCACCTGGTGCAAGGATAAACGGTCCGGAAGACATTGCTATTCTTTTATCGCTCGGGTCCACATCAAAGCTGTCTCCGAATGGATTGTAGACTGGTGGAGAAACGGTAAAGTCATAACCTGCCATTGCAAGGAATCTTTCCCTATCGATGCTTACATCTACATCCCTTGTAAATTTCTTAAATGTTGTAAGAGGAATCCTTTCCCCAGCCATAATCAAAGTATCAGGATTAAGTGTGTCCTGTCCAACTCTCACTGTGTCATCCGCTCGCGGGCCCTGAAGAAACCTGAAACCAATATAGTATGGGGGTAAGGCATCCCAGCCTATTTCCTGTGTTGGTGAGTATGTATATCCAAGACTCCACTGCCTATTAAATCTTTCAACTCCTACAAGGTCATCATCCGCGTTTCCTACATCAAGGTCGCTTCCAAAACCAACATACATATTTTTAAGAGTATCCGTTCCTGCAATATCTGTATTTTCTATAATATATTCAAAGAAGAGCATATTCTCAAGCAAAGGTTGTGTCCAGGAAAAAGTATGTCTTGTAACAGTCAAGGGTATTGTGACAGTGTCAGGGGCACATTGTTTACTCGCTTCGTGGCTGTTAAAGAAACACCAGGTATCCTGGTCTCCGAGCACAATCTTTTTACCTGTGCTGTCTACGAGCGGCCATACGGCAAAATCCTCAGGGTTAGTGCTTACATAAAGTCTATCTTCGGGATGACTCTGGGGGTCATTAAGATGGTCCTGGTTATGCTGCCAGGGGCCTGGAATAAATTCTTCACCTGAACCTACTGTATTGTATCCATTCACGCAAACAGTATCACCATTGCTTGAGAGTCCGGCAATCCAGATTCCGGCACCGTAGACATAAGCATTAGCGCTGCCTTTAGGCCACCAGCATCCTGCACTACCTGCAAGATTCTGCCCATATTGTCCATAGTCTGTGATATAGGTTTCTACCTGGTTTATTTCTGTTTTCTCATTTTCGTATGCTCTTGTTTCTGGAACAGTTTTCTTGTATGAAAATCCATTATCTGCGAACAGGAGAAGAGTTGTAAAGAAAGCCATTATTACCAGAAAAAACTTTCCTCTTTTTTTGTTCATCGTCTTACCCTCCTTTTTTTCTTTCTGTAAATATGAGATTGCCGCACCCTGAACCATTCGGTACAGCGCTCGCAATGACTTCCACCTCTTACTTTATCTTTATAACCTTCCTGAACTCCTTTACTATTAACTTCTCACTTTTAACTTTTAACTTAACAAAGTATACCCCACTTCTCACTTTCATTCCTCTATCATTCTTTCCATCCCAGGTTACCGATGAGCGAAGAGAGAGGAGAGAAGAGGGAAAACTGCGGATAAGTCGACCACTCACATCATAGATACACAATGCTGGGTATTGCAAGTCATTGGTCATTGGTAATTGGTCATTAATGACTAATGATGAATAACGAATAACAGTCTTTTTCGTGAATGGGTTGGGATAGGCGGATAATCTTATGTTTCGTGTCGTATGTCTTAGGTCTTTCTTCTCCTCAATACTCAAATCAGGTTTAGTCTTTATAATATATACATCATATAGACCTGCACCGAAAGACTTTGTCTTGCCTGCAATAATGTAGCCACCATCAGAGGTCAACTTCACTGAGTAGCCTATATCCCAGTTCGCTCCTCCGTAAGTTTTTGTCCAGATAGGATATCCATTTGAATATGTGCGAACAAGATAGACATCAAACCCACCTACCCCATACGACTCTGTACTGCCAGCGATGATAAATCCCTTATCCGGAGTTTCACGAACAGATTGCCCTTCATCCCAACCAGTACCCCCAAATGTCCTTGCCCAGACGCTACTACCGTTTCTTTTTGATTTTACAAGATAAATATCAAAACTACCTGTCCCGAATGATTCTGTGAGTCCTGCTGTAACATATCCTCCATCATAGGTTCCTTGAACTGAATAAGCTGCGTCCCAATTTGTGCCTCCAGATGTATTTGTCCAAATAGTATCACCGGTCGCATATGTTTTAAAGAGATAAACATCCCAGCCTTCGCTATTAGATGATGTTAATCCCGCAATGATGTATCCACCAAATATCTCGGCAGTTTCTTGAACCGAACAGCCTGCATCCCAACCAACATCCTCATAAATCTTTTGCCATAATACACTGCCGCTTGAATTTGTCTTTATAAGATAGACATTAAAACTACCGTTCAAATATGTCCGTCCTACAATTATATATGCACTATCTGAGGTCACTTGAATTGAATAGGCATAATCGTAGCTACTTCCCCCATAAGTCATCGTCCAGATAGCATTTCCGTTCACATCAATTTTTAATAGGTAAATATCGGATTTCCCTACCCCAAACGATTCAGTCCATCCTGCAATAATGAAGCCACCATCTGATGTCTCCTGGACTGACCTTCCTTCATCATCTAATGGACCTCCGTAAGTCTTGGTCCATATAGTGTCACCGTTTGCATCGAGCTTCAGAAGGTATACATCACTGTTCCCTGCTCCAAATGAACGTGTCCATCCAACAGCAACATATTCACTATCGGATGTCTCTAAGACATCATAGATACAATCATCGTGTGCACCACCATAAACCCTTGTCCAGAGCGTATCTGGGGCCTGGGAAAATAGAGGGGTAACACATAGAAACACAGTTATCAATGCAAGTAACATTTTCTCAAGGAACTTCATGGAAACCTCCTGGTACAATGTTCATTATACCTAATAAATATTCAGTCAACCGCGCAGCAAATTGTCATTGCGAGTATTCTCCCATAATTTCTACCGAAGTAATCTCGTTCTCTCTTTGCATAAAGCCCCTCTTTCAAATCCCCCTGACCCCCTTTTTCAAAGGGGGAATAACTTCTGCTGTATATACCCCCTAACCTCTATACCATACGGTATGGGGGAATAGGGTTGTTTTCACCTTTTCTATCTCAGAATTAGCATTTTCTTCGTGGCTCTGAAACTACCTGCATTCAATTTATAGAAATATACACCTTGAGAAACCTTCCTTTTATTCTGAGCAAGACCATTCCAGACAACAGATTTGTATCCTGGTTCTTCAGTGCCATTGACAAGCGTCCTGACAATCTGTCCTGCTGCATTGTAAACCTTCAAAGTTATCTTTGCCTTTCTCGGAATCGCATAACGAATGGTTGTTCTCCCTCTGAATGGATTTGGTTTATTCTGAGAAAGCGCAAAAACCCTGGGAATATCAATATCTTCATTGTTACCTGATGAAATTCCCGTCTCAACTCCGAACCACCTCAGAACATTCTTCATAACCATAATCTGGATAGTTTTTGGCAGAGAGACATACATAAACGGCAAAAAGACAACCTTATTATTAGCATCAAACCATCTATCGCCACGAATGTTGATTCCAGATGCATTAGTAAATATCTTTATTGCAGCTGGAAGAATATCCACTTCATCGTTCCAGTTTGTAAAAGGGAAAGTCATCTTTGCGGTAATACCATCGGTAATAGTATCACCAGCCACTCCATAAACCGAGTCGTAGCAGATATCATTATAGATATGGTTTACCTTGAGAACATCGTAAGGGAATTCACCAGGATAATAATCTACATCATTCCAATTATCCCATAATCCAAGAATTTCGTCGGAACTAAAGAAGATGTATCCACCTTTTAACATATAATCGTGAAGCACATTTTCAGCGCTTGGTTTTGTAAGTATTGTGTTATAACCATAATCACCGTTCCAGAGCACAGCAGTATAGGCTGGAAGCACAGTTGAATCTGGCTTCCCATATAGAGAGGGTTCATAGATATCATATCCTCCACTGATTTCAAGAGAATCAAGCACATCCCTGTAATCAAGCACAGGGTCCCAGGATTCATTTACATATAGCACATTTGCAGATGGGATAATAAACCAGAATTCGTATGCTTCTGAATGTGCAGTGTTGCTATCAGAGTCCATTGCCTCAACATAATATATAACATCTGTTGGCTCAGTAAACTCCGGGATATTAGCAGTGTATACTGTTGAATCTTTCTTCACAGGTGTCATTGGAATAGTGTCATAAATTCCATTAGCAGAATAAATTAGATCAACATACAATAACGAGTCAGAAAAATTGATGACGGATGCGCTCACTGGATACGGACCTGTATTAATGGTTGTATAATAATGCGTAAGACCACAGACAATAGGGACTGAAAACCATGCTATTATTTTTTCAAACAGCTCCTCCTGTTGTTCTATTTGAGGTGTATATGGATTTGCAGAATCCTCAATATATGCAAAAGGAAAATAGAGCCATACGACCTTGTATCCTGAACCCGGATGCTCATATCGAAATGCACTACAGTTATTTCCTGCATCATAGAAGATGCTTTTCCACTGCAGGGTATCAGGATTTTCATCAAACTTTCCGGCATAATTGTATCCAGGACCATAAAAATAATAAGGGAAAACAGTGATGGGCCAATTTTCAAAAACTCCAGAAATCATATCCCCTGATACACCGGAATAAACAGAGACCGAATCCGTTGCAAAATCATCTGTCCCTCCCATAATACCAAAGTAATCATGGAGAAATTCACCAGGACCGGTTGTATAGTTACCCCAGGGATAGCCAAATTCCCCTGCCGCTATATCCATTCCTGAAACAAGTATATTTCCGCCTCCCTCAAGATATATTTTAATCCATTGAGTGTCTGCAGCAAATGTTTTACCGGAACGCTCCCATGTGTTCCAGATAATAACATTATAACCTGCAAGTAAAACAGAAGAACCTGGTAGACCATCCGTTGGAATCTCCCACCTGTCGGCAGTAGGAATGACATCAGCAATAACATCATAAGAGTAACTACCTCCATAATAGTCGTCATTAACAAAAAGAACATCATCAGTTTTCTCTTTTATAGTATAGGAACAGGGATTCGATGGAGCAGGGTCGGTGGTAATAAATCCCTGCATATCTTTACAGGTGAAGTAATAATACATTGTATGCCCGGGATTTATTCCAGGAAGTGTTGCTTCCCATACCCCGTAAGCAGAATCACCCGAGACGATTGCCATAGAAAGACTAACCCACATTCCGTCATCTATACGGTAGTGAACCCAACCCTCAACAACACCTGTAGAATCGAGCGGAATACCCAAATCAGAGAATGTTGCAGTTACCGTCCTTCCTGTTGTTATATAACTGTTTGGCAGTTTATCATAGGATACAATCATTGGTGGTGGGTTCTCATACATCCTTACAAGTGCCCTGATGTAAACGTGGTGCCAGGATGAATACCAACCGAATGGTCCTCCTCCAACAGCTCGCTGCATAATAGTATGATAAGGTGGCGAAACACTTGCGTCTATGATTGGACTGGAGGCTCCATCATCCATTATATACGCAGCATAGAAAACATTCTTTGCAACATCGGGCATCGATGTAATATCCAGAGTATCCCAGCCAACCGGTGCGGTTGCCGAAACCTCAGGGTGCAGATATGTTTCTATAGGGCTGGGTCCAGGATTTGAACCTCCATGATATTCTTCGTAGTCGTTTAGAAAATCTATAGTATCCGAAGGGTCTGAAACATAGTATGTGACTGCACCGCCAGCGGCAAAATAGTAATAAATGGCAAGCAATGTGCAAGCACCGGGTGATTGAAACCATACACCGATATGGAAACCGGATGCGAGTCCACCGAGTGATGACGCTTCGCTCCCGTTATCGTAGGCGAGCACCATATCAACTGGAAACGGAGATGAATCAGGTCCACCCTCAGTTTTTTGCATTCTCCTTGGAACCGGCATCGCCTCAGGGAGTTGCGATCTGTTTTTCATAATAGGGATAACCTTGCTTGTTTTCCCATATTCTACCGGTGAAAGTAGCACATCGACAGGTTTTGCAATAATAGATGTGATAGTTGTAAGAGTAAAAAGGAAAACAATTATAAAAGCTATGACCTTTCGCTTCATCTCTTCCTCCTTGCTTCGATTATTCTTAAAACAAATTGTCTGAAAAAATTATAAGCCAAATTTATACTTTGTCAAGGGAAAAATTCATTTTTCTTGACTTTTTACTATATACTGATATAGTATCCTATTCAATGAAATGTAAAGCACTGTATTCCGATATGATGACTTGGTAATTCAAACTGAGCAAAATGGAAGTTAACCGCAGTTATATAATCTATTAAAACTATGTCCATACTTTCAGCATCACTATTATTATTTTTTGTCATAGACCCTATCGGGAATGTCCCGCTTTTTATCGGTGCACTCAAGAGTGTTGAGAGACAAAGGCATAAGAGAATAATTATTCGTGAACTTTCCATTGGTTTTATAATACTTTTGATATTTCTGCTTTTCGGTCGTTACATACTGGTTCTTCTTCAAATATCCGAGAATGCCCTCAGTGTTGCCGGAGGAATTGTCCTATTTATGATTTCAATTAAAATGGTATTTTCTGGCTCGGAAAAAATATTTGAGGGTAATCTTGAAAGCGAACCCTTTATTGTCCCACTAGCAGTTCCACTGATTGCGGGACCCTCTGCGATGGCTATGGTCATGCTTTTAGTGGCTCGTGAACCAACAAGAATTCTTGAATGGGTTTTGGCATTACTCTTTGCCTGGATTATTTCTGGTCTAATCCTATTCTTTTCCGACTACCTAAGCAAACTACTTGGAAAACGTGCATTAACAGCTATGGAAAGACTAATGGGTATGGTTTTGACTACCGTAGCGGTGCAAATGCTCATAACAGGTATTCGCGAATCACTCTATCATTGATTCGGAAACAGCAATGAAAAAGACAAAAAGAAATAGAACAATGACACTCTCCCTGGCAGAAAAGCGTCTCTTTTCTGTCAAACTTCTGAAATTGGAGAAAGCTACATCTATTGACAGCATACGGAACAAGGTAATTAATCAAGACATATTTGAAGCTGTAAATTATCTACCGTCAGGTTTTGTAGACCTTCTCTTCGTTGACCCTCCATACAATCTGACAAAGAATTTCAATGCTGTTTCCTTCAAACAAATGCCTATAAAGGACTATATGAAATGGATGGATTCGTGGATAAAGAAGATCAAGAGAATTCTGAAACCTGATGCATCAATATATATCTGCGGTGATTGGAGGTCCTCTCCGGCAATTCATCTTCTATGCGAAAAATATTTTACTGTGCGAAACAGAATTACCTTCGAAAGAGAAAAGGGGAGAGGTGCAAGGATGAACTGGAAAAACAATTCTGAGGATATATGGTTTTGCACATTCTCGAAAAATTACTACTTCAACCCGGATGCCGTAAAACTAAAGAGAAGGGTAATCGCACCCTACAGAAATAACGGAAAGCCAAAAGATTGGAAGAATGAAGATAACGGTAAATTCAGACTGACTTATCCATCAAACATATGGACGGATATTACAATTCCATTCTGGTCAATGTCTGAGAATACACCTCACCCAACACAAAAACCCGAAAAACTGCTGGCAAAGATTATTCTTGCAAGTTCTAAAAAAAATGATATGGTGTTTGACCCCTTTGCTGGAGTCGGAACAACAGGAGTGGTTGCGAAAAAATTAGGGAGAAATTTCCTAATGCTTGAAATAGATAAAAACTATTGCCTATATGCGCTAAAGAGATTGAAAAAGGCTGAAACAGATTCAGCAATTCAAGGATATTCCGATGGTGTATTCTGGGAAAGAAACACCTTAAGAAATACAAAAAAGGAGGTGAAATCAGATGCCAACAGTAACGATTGAGGGACCGCCCATAGAGGTTGATAAAAAAAGAGAGCTGGTTAAAAGGCTGACTAGTGCAGCATCCGACATCTATGGAATTAAGCATATTACAGTTCTTATTCATGAGAATCCACCAGAAAACGTGGGAGTAATGGGACAGTTGATTCTTGATAGAAACAAGGAAAAGGAGACAAATTAAAGTAGAAAAGGAGGTGAAACAGATGCTTAAGAATAGTGTAACAACAATGATTTCAGGGCTTTTTGTTCTTGCAATAGCTGGTTGTTCGCAGCCAACCGCTCAGGTAACAGAACTAAAATCCTACTCTCTGGATGATACCCGGGGGCTTTTGACGCAATCCGGGATTGAAGTGGATAAAGACATATCAAGTGACGGCAATGGCTCACTCAAGGTTACGGCTCCAGAATCAACAGTTGTAAGACTCTATGAAACAGGAGACATAGATATTGAAAATGGACGTCTTACATACCAGGCGAAAATCAAAACCGAAGATGTGGAAGGGAAAGTTTATTTAGAGATGTGGTGCCATTTCTCGGCTAAAGGTGAATTCTTCTCTCGTGGACTCCAAACTCCTTTAAGTGGAACTACTGACTGGACGACCGAAGAGATTCCCTTTCTATTGAAAGAGGGGCAAAATCCTGACAACATAAAACTGAATCTGGTTATCACTGGAAAAGGAACTGTCTGGATTGATGACATTCATCTTATGAAGGGACCGCTGAAATAATACGGAAACACAGATATGCTGAAAGGAGCCTGCATGACATTGCTCAGTACATTGTGCGGCACAGTATTCGGCAGAACACAGGAAGAATTTCGTATGAAAATAGCTATAATATCTCTGCAATTCGAGGAAACTGCGACAGGTGGAGGAGGAGTTCATGTAGAAAGCTTCTGCAAGAGGTAATATGATTGTTTCAACGGATACTACAGGACCCACATATATGATGGAAGAAGAAAGTAATATGCATTACGACTGGGGAATCATTACGAACTACGGTATTCTCGCCAGGACAACAGAAGACCACCATAAAAACCTGGCCAAGAATATTGGCAAATCTATTGTATGGACAATTGAAAATTGGAAAACCGCAGAAAAGAGAGTAATTGCATTCAATAACAAAATCAGACAAAAATGGACCTGGGAGGGAATTGCAAAACAGTATCTTGAGCTTTTTCAAAGTTGATTTTCTTGTTGCATTTTCGGAAGAAATGTGTTATCATTGTGTCAAATGTGTTATCATGAAGAAGGAGGGCAAATATGATTCGCACACAAATACAACTGACTGATAAACAAGCAGCAGCACTAAAGAAATTAGCGGTAAAGAGACATGAATCTATTGCAGAATTAGTACGTCAGGGTGTCGAGATATTAACTCATTCTGTTCCCTGTGTCAGTTCTGAAGAACTACGCCGTCGTGCAATTGCAGCAGCTGGTCGTTTCCACGCTTCCTCTTCTGATCTGTCCACCAAACATGATAAGTACTTAAATGAGGTATATATAAAATGAGTTCTTTTATTGATACTTCCGCATTCCTGGCAATCCTAAACGCAGATGATGAGAATTACAAAAAAGCAGAAAAAATATGGAAAAAGATTGTTTCTGAGGGGGAAACTTTAGTTTGCAGTAATTATGTTCTCGTTGAAACAGTTGCTCTAATTCAAAGTCGCTTTGGTATGGCAGGTGTAAGAATTTTTCAAGAGGATGTCATTCCAGTACTAACTATTGAATGGGTTGATGAGTCTCTTCACGAAGCAGGAGTGACAAGTATGCTCGCGGCAAACAATAAGAAACTCAGCCTTGTGGATTGTGTTAGCTTTGCTATGATGCGACGTTTGGGAATAAAAACAGCTTTTGTATTTGATAAGCATTTCAAAGAGCAAGGATTCACGTGCTCTCCTTGATAGACATATGTATAAGCTACCAAACGATGCAGCAAACTGAGATTTCTGTTTTTCTAAATTTCCATTATCAACTTGATTCTTTGTGAAACTTAGAGGAGAAAGGAGTGCTTTTATGAAAAAACAGATAGTTAGTACTTTAATATTATTGTGTATTTCGGTTATTATGTTCTCATCGTGCCATTCAGGAAACAACAATGACGAAAGCAACAGTATTCTAATAATAGTCAACCACAATTCTACCACATTGTCTCTCATACCTGAGCAATGGATAACAAAAGCTAAAACCGACCTGCACATTGCTTACGGTCACACATCACACGGAAGCCAGTTGGTGGATGGTATGACTGGTTTGGTCGATTTCAAGGGACATCTGTACGACTTTAATGAAGATGGCTCAAATAGCGCTCTCCAGCTTCGTGACTGTCCATTCTTGGGAGCAAGTGACCTTGGTAATCCAGATAGGACTGCTTGGGAAGCAGCAACACGCGAATACCTGAATGCTCATTCAGAAATAAATGTTATCATATGGTCCTGGTGCGGGCAAGTAAGCTCTGCATCAGAGACAGATATTAATACATATCTCAATCTTATGGATGGACTGGAGACCGATTATCCTGATGTTTCATTTGTCTATATGACAGGACATCTTGATGGAACTGGTCTGGATGGTAATCTGCATCTTCGTAACGAACAGATAAGAAACTACTGCAATGAACACATTAAGATTTTATATGATTTCGCTAATATAGAAACCTATGACCCGGATAATACATACTTCGGAGATAAAATCCCCAATGACAATTGTGATTATGATTCTAATAACGACGGAACAAGAGATGGAAACTGGGCAATAGAATGGCAAACAGCACATCCAGGAGAATGGTATGATTGCAACTGTGCTCACAGTCAAGCCTTAAACGGTAATCGGAAGGCTTATGCGGCCTGGTGGTTATGGTCGCGCCTTGTCGGTTGGTCCGGAACTTAAAAACAGAGGAGATTGCATGTGAAAAATGAAATAACAAATCCGAAGAAAGCGAGGATCGAGGATATGAAAATTAGGCGCTTCAAAGATGAAAGACGGAATTTAAATAGCATGGTAATGAAGTATGCGGGGAAGAATATTAAACAATTTTACAATCTTGACTCCTCTGTATTCGAGTCTGGAGAGCTTCCAAGAAAAACAAAGGAACTTCTTGGGCTCGTCGCTTCCCTTGTTGCACGGTGCGATGATTGCGTTAAATACCACATCTCTGAATGTATCAGAGAAGGAATAACAAACAATGAACTGCAAGAAGCGCTCGCTATAGCGCTTGTTATCGGCGGGTCCATAACAATACCACATTTAAGACGTGCTTTTGCCTTCTGGGACGCAAACAACCAAATGAAGCAAACAAGAAGAAAACCTGCAACTTTGGATAAGAAACAGATTTTCGATGCGATAATACCAGAAATAAAAGGAATACTCAAAACAAAATACACAAACAACCGAAAACTACTAACAATTTGCCGACTTCTTAAGAAAAAAGTCTCCCACTACGACTGGGTGGGATTTTACATCGTTGATAAAAAACACAAGAAAGAACTTTTTCTTGGCCCTTTTGAGGGTGAGCCAACTGAGCATACGCGTATCCCTTTTGGAAGCGGAATCTGTGGACAGGCTGTAGTATTAAAAAAACCTTTTATTGTTCAGGATGTGACGAAGGAAACAAACTACCTGTCCTGCAGCATGAAAGTGCTTTCAGAAATAGTTTTGCCCATTTTTAAGAAAGGTAAAATCGTCGGAGAACTTGATATAGATTCACATTCTCTTTCGCCATTTACAAGCAATGATAAGAACTTTCTGGAAAATGTGTGCAACATTGTTTCTTGTCTGTTTTAAACACTTTTTCAAATTTATGTTCGAGGAGGCATATAATGGAAAAATTGCCGGAAATTGGAAAAATTTCAGCAGAAGTTTTCAATGAATTAATATACCCCCGCCTTGGAGCAAAAAGAAAAGAAATTCTGGTTGGTCCACAGCATGGGGTAGATGTAGGAATAGTTGAAATCGGCAACAGGGCAGTAGCAATGACAAGCGACCCTGTTTTCATTGTTCCTGAGTATGGATTCGAGAGAGCAGCCTGGTTTGCTATTCATATTCTGGCTTCCGATGTCGTAACCTCTGGTCTTTCTCCAAGTTACCTTACCATAGATTTAAACTTACCTATGTCTATGACAGAACAGGAGTTAACCACAGTGTGGAAAACTATTGACAGAGAATGTAGAAAAATGGGGATGGCAGTTGTCTGTGGACATACAGCAAGATACGACAATTGCAATTATCCCATGGTCGGAGGTGCAACTGTTCTCGCAGTAGGTGACTTAGACAAGTATGTTTCTCCTAAATTCTCGCGAGTGGGTGACAAAATAATCATCACAAAGGGACCTGCAATAGAAGCCTCCGGTATCTTTGCCACAATGTTTCCAAAATTGCTAACAGAAAAATTCGGAGAAACTTTTGCAAGGAAATCGGAGAATTTATTCTACAAAATGTCAATTGTTGAAGATGCATTGACAGCAGTAAAGGTCGGCGTACGGGAAAATGGCGTTACAGCGATGCACGATGCAACCGAATGTGGTATCCTGGGTGCACTTTATGAAAATGCCGTTGCCGCCGGCGTGGGTGTTAGAATAGAGAAAGAAAAAATAGTGGTGGAAGATTGCGTGACCGAAATATGCAGTCTCTTCGAGATTGATCCATATACATCCATCAGCGAGGGCACCCTAATTATTACCTGCCGCGATGACAAGGCTCAGAATGTAGTAGATTTGTTACAAGAGAAAAACATCAAAGCTTCAATTGTTGGTGAACTTGTAGATAAGAAGTTTGGTATGCTTTTGGTCGAAGGGGGAAAAGAAAGAAAATTCGAGCATCCAAAGGTTGACCCGTTCTGGAATGCCTTTTATGGAGCGCTTAAAAAATATCAGGAAATTGAAAAGTGAAATACGAAAAATCCCTAACTTGAATTCTTCATTAATATATCAACTATTTTTCTTGCTGTTTTTCCATCACCGAACGGATGTTTCCATATCTTTTCCTTCTTGAGCATCTTTTCAACGGCTGAACAAATAAAATTCCTTTCTGTCCCGGCAATAACATTTGCACCAATTTCGACAGTTTCCGGTCTTTCCGTATTGTCTCGCAGGGTCACGCATGGCACCTTCAAGATGGATGCTTCTTCTTGAATCCCACCGGAATCTGTCAGAATTAACTTTGCATTGGCTTCAAGATTAAGAAAGTCATAGTATCCTACAGGCTCTGTTATCTTCAAATTCTCAATCTTTCTCGTTTTCTCCATTAAATCAAACTCCTTGAGTTTTTTGGTTGTTCGAGGATGAGCTGGAAAAACTATCAAGTATTTTCGGCACAGCTCTTTGATGGACAATATTATCCCCTCCAATTTTTCCCTGTTATCAACATTCTCCTGTCTGTGAAGCGTTAGGAGAAAATAATTCCCTCTGGATAACTTCAATTTCGAAAGTATGGCTGAGCGTTTTTGGGCAACTTCTATGTTTCCGAGTGTAGCATCAACAATAGTGTTACCTGTTATGAAAATTTGTTTCCCACTAATACCTTCCCTCAATAAATTCTCTTTTGCTGGTCTGGTTGCTGCAAAAAGATAATCAGAAATGTGGTCAGTCAGAATCCTATTTATTTCTTCGGGCATTTCCCTGTCGAAACTCCTCAAACCTGCTTCAATGTGAGCGACCTTAATTCCTAATTTAGTTGCTCCAAGAGCAGTAGCAAGAACAGAATTGGTATCACCTTCCACAACTACAATACAAGGTTTTTCCTTTAAGAATATCTTTTCAATGCGTATGAGAATCTGCCCGGTTTGTTTTGCATGAGTTCCGGAACCAACGCCTAAAATATAATCTGGGTCACGCAGCTCAAAATCATCAAAAAATATCCTGTCCATGTTGAAAGAATAATGCTGCCCTGTATGAACAGTCTTGAACTTTATATTTCTCTTTTCGAATTCTTTAATGACTGGAGACAACTTGATGATTTCTGGGCGGGTCCCAAAAACTACGAAAATAGCGCCTTCTGGCACTATCATCCCCTTTGCTTTAAGAAAGTTAGAATTGTGCGCACAATAATAATAAAATCAAGTTTGAAAGAAGCATTTTCCATATAGTACTTATCATGTCGGAGTTTGATCTTCACATCTTCGATTGTTGCATCAGGCTTATGTTCAAGTTGAGCAACACCTGTTAACCCGGGCTTGACCGCATTTCTTAAAACATACCCTTCAACCTTTCCCTTTAATTTTTCCACAAAAATCGGTCTCTCGGGTCTTGGACCAACAAGACTCATATCGTTTTTGAAAACATTAAATAGCTGAGGAATTTCATCAAAATGCGTTGCCCTGAGCACTCTTCCAATACGTGTCACCCTATTGTCTGATTTTCCGTTAGCCCAAACTGGACCTGTCTTTGCTTCCGCATTTTGAAACATTGAACGAAATTTAATTATCCTGAATATCTTTTCATTCTTACCCACTCTCTTCTGAAAATAGAACACACCTCCCTTGCTGTCTATTTTAATTGCGATGGGAACAATGATAAACAGCGGTAAAGAAACTAAAAGGAAAAAACTAGAAAAAACTATGTCAATTATCCTTTTTACGAAACCATACCATCCATCAAGTGGTGCCTGTCTTAGGACAAAAAGAGGCATACCACTAAGGTCGAGTGCATTTACCCTTGAAATCATTATTTCAAAAAGGTCCGGAACAAAAAGAAAGTTTACGTGCAAATCTCGACACTGCAAAAGAACTTCTTTAATTTCTCTATGTCTCTCGAAAGGGAAAGCCATAACAACAAATTCAATGTTATTTATTTTCACTTTTTCAGAAATCCCTGCCAATTTCTGATAGAAACCATTTCCGAGATCCGTTTTAATATTTTCCATTACTTCAATAATTTCAAGCCCTAGTTCTTTATCTTTTTTTATGACATTAATCGTTTTTTCAAGGATTGGATTTTCCCCAATTATAAGGATGCGGCTTAACAGTTTACCTTTTCCGAATAGGTATGTTTTTAGAGCCCGGAATCCGATTTTTTCGGCACTTACAAATAGATGAACAAGAAAAAAGGCAAAGATTAACGCCATTCTCGAATAGGAAAACGGACTATAAAAGAAACTCATCGCCAATGCGATGACAATGGAAATCAATGTGTTTCTAAAAATATCGTAGAACTGTTCCGAAACAGGATAAATCCTTCTTGTGCTGTATGCACCTGCAAAATAACCAACAAGTAACCAGATCACAATAAATTGAGAGGAAATGAACATAAAGTATCGGTAAGACATATATCCCAGTCTTACCGGCACAATGATTTCTGAAAATCTTAGCCAGTAAGCAAGTGAAAACGCCACAAAGAGAGCGATAGTATCCAGGAACAAAGCCACCAGAAAGAAAGAAGTATCCTTCACACCACTTTTCATAATTACCAAACAATTATAAACCAAAAAAGTGGTTTGTCAAGAAAATTTAAGTCCGGCGATTGCAATTAAAAGATAAAGTTTTTATGAACTATAAACTCACCCAGTTGTCTATCTTGATAAGATAGATTCTCTCTCCGGAAGCTTTGAATGTAGATTTAAGGTCCCTTACCAGGAAAAATCGGAAAGTGCATTGGTAATGACAAAATATACCGCAATACCAGGTGAATACTCCCAGCGCAGAACAGCTTTAGCTTTAAGAAATTTTTGATTGAAATCATGGGACATATCTATCTGGTATGTAGCAAATTCATACCTATCAGCATCAATAAGTTCTTTGAACTTTCCATAACATCCTGTTTTATCCGAAAAACTGAAAGGTTTCGAGAATTCTGCTGTCCAACCAACCGAATCTATACTTGTTTCCACATCCCAAACTGCATCCCAGCTCCAGTCTGACCAGCCGTCGTTATAGACATACCTATCTATTTTGACCCCACGAGGATTGGTTTCAAATGTATAGCAGGTTCTCTTGTCGCAATAGCTGTCAATGTAAACCACAACATTATCCGATTCTGTCCAGGTGTCCCTTCTTGATAGCCTGCCAACAATCTTATCTGGCTCGCTGTCATACGCCCGCACACCAACATAGAGATTCTTATTATCTCATACATTACCCTAACACTGGTTAATTCAGATGGAACTGTGTCCTCAACAGGATATTTCTGAATAAACCCACTGCATGATTCGGTGTTTTGCCAGCACAACTCTTTGAGCTGACCATCAATGGACATCTTCTCATCCACTCTGACAGCTTTAACAACCCTCGCTTCTGCAGACAGAACTCTCGGGACAAATAAAAGACCAATAATTATAAATCTCAGATAGCGTTCCACAAAATTATCTTGAATACCTTCCCATCAATTGACCTTCACGAAGTATGTGTCCTTTCATTGCTTTTAGAAGTTCTTCTTTGGTTGCAGTTGATGAGAGTTCTAGTTTGGTATCCAGGGCATAGACCTTAAAATAGTATCTATGTGTCCCACTCGGAGGGCAGGGTCCACCGTAATCATTTTTCCTGAAACTGTTTATTCCCTGTTTTCCTCCCAGCTTTTCAATATCATCCGATTTTGTGGCTTCGGTAATCCCTCTGATTTCCCCTGGCAGATTAAATACGACCCAGTGAACCCAGGTCCCCATAGGTGCATCGGGGTCATCGCAAACAAGAGCAAGTGTTTTTGCACTCTCTGGAACATCATTGAATGCCAGGGGAGGGGAAATATCTTCACCGTCGCAGGTATACTTTTTCGGTATCATTTCACCCTCGCCAAACGTAGTACTGGCTATTTTTATTTTCATTTCATTACCTCCTACTGCTTCCGCCTTTGATTGTTTTTGTTTCTGACAGGAAAAAAGTAAAACAATAACAAGCAGCAAATAACTTATCCGTAACATCCTTCCCTCCTCTTGTTTGTGTTTAACCTCATAAAATCTCTCAATGCTTACATTGCCAAGTTTATGATATTACAACTATGACAAAATGTCAATACTTTTCTTAAGTGTGATTCATATTGTGGCGATGTGGTCAAAAGTCTGCGCGCACCTCTGCATTAGCCGAATGCAAGGTTTTTTTATCGGGTCTATTTATTCCATTGTAAGAAAAATTAAGCGTAAACATATTAGACAAACCTATATTGCTGCCCATCTTCCATTCCGTTGTAATTCCAATTGGGTAGAAAGTCTTTACATCCGATGGCAAAACATCTTTATTCACTTCGGTTGAATTTTTGGTCAAAGAAAAACTCATATTCACTATTGCACTATTCATAAGAGTATATGCAAAAGCAGTTGAAGCCGCTTCTTTATCAATGCCGACAATGCCAAGCTTGCCATACCACAATGGCTCCTCAATCTTCACATTACCTTTTGTTATGCTAAAAGTTACTTCAAGATTAGGAAGTAAATAATGAGAATATTCAGGCGTAATTTCCTGTTTCTTTTCATTTTTCTCTAAACCCAACCCAACCCTTTCCTCTGTCTTCCTGTTTCGAAGATACTTAAGCGAAAATCTATTATCCGCAGTCAGAGTCTGTTCAAGAGAAAACTCAACTCTGTCTGCATAATTCCTGCGGGCTTGCGTAACGAGTTCATTACTTAAACCTTTCATAAAACTGAATGCGCAGGAAACCGTTGTTTTTTTTACTGGATATAGAAAAATGTCGCCATCCAGAGATTGATTTCCTGTTACGGTTAACGAATCATCAAGAAACTTTGATAATCTCAACGTGTATAATGGAAGTTTTTCCTCTGCTCTATTTTCTTCCCTTACATTTGCTGTCAAATTACATCTCAAAATTTTTACAGGCGAAAATCCAATCCTCAAATATGTTTTTACATCCGTCACCGGATTCCCTTCGCCCACCGACTCTACCTTTCTCTGATAATTCCCAAGTGTATCCGAATAGTAGTCACCTGAAATGCTGTCTCTACTGTAATCTCCCTTGCCCTCTTCAACCTCATAGAACATTTCCTTAAACAGAACAGAGTTTCTTCCTGTTATAGAATAGTTTGTTTCAATTTCAAATTGTTTCCCGAATGGCATAAAATGAGTGGCTGATTCTACAAGCAAAATCTCGCTATTTTCTCCCGGATATTCGCGTTCGTATGTTCTCTTTCTTGCTGTTACATCAAGATTGCCTGTAAACATTCTTCCAACTTCGGTTCCAAAACCAAGAGTTTTCGTAATAGTTTGGGATTCGTTTTCGTACACCACTTTCGCTGTATCAAGAATCGCATCATACCTCTTGCTCGAGCCAGCAGAAATGTTCGTACCCTTTGATATTAGGAAACCAAGCTTTCCTCCCAGTTCTCTCCACCTTTTTCTCACAGCTTCATTCCTCAACTCTTCTGTTGCAGAAACACCTGGTAAGAACCTCCATATCGAATAGGAAGCATCAATGCCTTTTTTCTTTACGCTTCGAAGCAGCGTATCACCATCGATTTTTAAGTTGCTGGCTGTAACATTGAAATGTGGAATATTCCCTCTCATAAAGGAAAAAGAGCCTTCCTCTAACTGGGCAGTTATGTTTTCCCTTTTGAGGACAGATAGACTTGCTTTCGACTTAAAAAGATTTTCCATCTCATACACAAATCTCCCATTCTTAATATCCTCCATTCCTGTTGTCTTTGTGAGATTCCACCTTCTTTCAAAATCCTCGTTCTCAATTCTGGATAGGGGTTTAAAATGATTATCCTTGCGTTGATAGTTGGCTGCAAAATTCATCGTTCCCCATTTTCTTCTTGGGACCGTTATCTCAGCTCTAAATCGACCTAAAAGTCCCATATTATCAGTATCGTCAATTCCCGAAAGAATATTCCTATCATAGTCTGAGGTGAGTATTTCACCTTCGAGGTTCAGCATTTTATCACCCCCAACACCTATGAAGACACCAGCATAATTTTCCCTCTCCGGGAGTGAAACTCTGATTTCGCTCACATAATCTCCATTACCATTACCCACATACAGAAACCCGGCAAGTGAATCACTATACACATAATCTCCTTTATTGGTTGCCACATAGGTAAACGAAACATTCCATTCACCTTTCCTGTAGCCTTCATATACATAAAAGGAGTCACTAAAACTATAGTCGCCTTTCCCGACTCCAACATACACTCCACTTTCCATCCAGCTTCCAGTTGTATCATCTCCGAGCTGGGATAAGAATGTCTTTCTTTCCTTTGTCAGTTCAAAACCCTCCGTCTGTGAAATTTCATCACCCTCTCTAACGAAAAATCCTCCTATGTTAATCTTTTTCCTCTCATAGTTTATCTTAGCGCAATAAAGATTTTTTTGGAAACCAAACCTTGTATATTGATACTCCGCAACAATGTCACTCTCATCAGTAATCATTCTTTTAAAAGTGAATGTTATCTGTGCAAGACTGTAGTCTATTACATAGTCGTTTTTTTCACCTCTCGTAAGTAATAATCCATCGAGATAAATGGTTTCGCTTCCCGCAACGATTACGATATCTTCTTCGCCATTGGCACCTTTAAGTTGATAAGGTCCCTGTTTTCCTTCGTTCCCTTTAAGATGTAAAGAGTGATACTTGCCTCTCGCCAGACCAAAGGATGTATTTAATTGTATTCCATTTTTCTCAATATCACCTGATACACCGAGAAGGTCTCTTTGCACCACAACGCTTGTCGGAGTATTGTAACTGAGTTCATAGTCCCCAATTGTTGCACCAAGCCCTTTCCCTTTTACCGTTAAAAATATTCGGTCCAGTTCCTCCAAGGACTCCGTCGAACCCTCTGGCTGCAGCGGAGCGTTTTCATCAGAAAGAACACCGCTTATTGAAATACCTTTGGTAACCTCTCCTGTAACATTTACTCTTAAGGACTGGTCAAAAGAAAAATCTCCGGATGAATTCATTCCCACAGAGAATGTTTTTGCACCACCAAGAACAATACCGTCTTTCCCGTCGTTTCGTGAAACCTTTTCTTCTTTATTCTCCCGCTTTATTACTGGACTCCCTTGCACGAATGAGCTTATGTCTCTCCTTTTGTATTCTTTCTTTATGTCAAATGGGAAGTAATAATAGCATACAGTAAGAGTCTCTCCCTCTTTGAGTGGTTCAAAAAAAAGCAAATTTCCATCCCGAGCATTCAGAAAATAATCCTTATCTCTTTCGAGGATCGTACTATCCTTACGAACAATCTCCGAACTACCGATTATAAATATATCAGGGAGTTTATACGGTCCTTTGGTTCTCTCACCTTTAATAACAGTTTCTCTGTAAGAAAGACTTCTGAATACAGTTGCCTGTGAGCTATTCTCCTGTCCCATGGTTTGAACCAGGAGAAGAATAAATAATCTCAAAAACATCTACACTCTTTTTTTCAGGTTTTAAGATGAACATCCTTTGATTATACACTGAAATATCGCTTCCCTCTTCTTCGCTTAGGAACACTTTCTCCTCTTTCTCTCTCTGCTTAAAACAAAATATGCCTTGCCTTGATTGCACAAAAAGATTGTTCCACCTGTCCAAATCAAGAGAGATGGGGGAGTCCACATGCAAATAAGCTCTTCTTGAAGGGTTGTACAGAAATAATTTTTCAATCATATCATTTCCAGGCATCGCAAAATATACAACATGTTCCTTAATAAGAAGCGTACTTTCACCACCATTTATGGACGCCCCATCAAGATGAAAACTGCTCAACCCGGTTTCTGTTTTAGAAAAAACAGAGATCTCGCTATAGTTGCTGTAGATAAGCGAAAATAATCCTTTATCCGACACATCAAATAGTACAGGTCTCTGCTTAAGCGGAAAACCTTTGCTCAAAACTTTCCCTCTCGAAACCGTCCATATTTTCCTATTCATTCTGTCAAGTAGAAAAATATCAAAACCATCAGTTGCAATATCAACAAGTTCACAGGGTTTTATGGCCTCCAATGCAATTTCCTCTGACTTACCCGCCTTCTTGATTATGACAAGACGACTGCCATTCCCCAGAACGAAAATATTTCCTTTTATGTCGACTGCAATTTTTTGCGGAGAAAATTGCTCTATATAGATAGGAAAAGAATCTGAGCGAACTAATTTAACAGGGTAAAGTGAATTGGGAATTTCTTTTCTTATTAATTCTTCCGTGCAGTTTGTGAAAAGTAAGAGAAAAAGGACATTACTTAATATAAGTCTTGCTTTCAAACCTATCCTTCTCAATTTCTTTAAAAACTGAATCGTCTACCTTGGTGGGATAGTTTCCATCAAAACAGGCAGTGCAGAAAAATCTAAATTCCTTTTTATTTCCCAATTGAAGGGAACTAAGCAATCCTTCTCTTGTTTGGTAAATCAATTTGTCACATCCAATATTTTGCCTTATTTCCTTTATTGATTTATTCTTTGCTATAAAGTCCCTTTTCATCTGCATATCAATACCATACAAACAGGGGTATCTAAGTGGGGGAGAATATGATGCAAAATAAACCTCTTTTGCTCCTGACGCACGCAAGAGACTTATAATTCCTTTAGAAGTATTGCCACGAACAATACTATCATCAACGAGAAGCACCCTTTTATTTTCGATAACACTTCGTATTGGGTTCAATTTCATTTTCACTGCGCTCATACGCTGCGATTGAGTTGCCATTATAAAAGTTCTACCTATATATCTGTTTTTTATTAAACCCTCTCTGTAACTCACTCCAATTTCATCTGCAAGTGCAAGTGCTGCAACTCTTGAAGTATCCGGTATTGGAATTACAACATCAGGTTTTATGTTTTTCTTCTTCACTTCTTCTGCAAGACGTTTCCCGAGTCTGTACCTCGCTTCATACACACTAATTCCGTCGATTACTGAGTCTGGACGTGCGAAATATATCCATTCGAACACGCAAGGCGTATGGATAGCATCGCGCAACTTTTTTCTGTGAACAACCCTGTTCTTATCTACAAAAACAGCCTCACCAGGCCCAACATCATCAACAACATTGTATCCGAGAACATCGAGTGCAACGCTTTCCGAGGCAAAACAGTAGAGATTTTCTTTCTTTCCAAAGATAAGGGGTTTAATTCCATGTGGGTCTCTAAATGCAAGAAAACCCTTTCCTCCTATGATTGCAACAACAGAATAACTTCCCTTGATGATATCATAGGTTTTATTTACAGCACTAAAGAGATTATCTATCGTGAACTTGTCGAATCGCGAAAGTTCGGCTGCAAGAACATTCAGAATCAATTCGGCATCACAATTTGTATTTATGTAGCGCAATTCCACTTCTTCTAATTTGGTTTTCAGTTCCCTATAATTTATTACATTCCCGTTGTGAGCCAGCGCAATCCCGAAAGGTGTGTTAACATAAAAAGGTTGGGCTTCTGTACCTTCGTATGAGCCTATTGTAGGATATCGCACATGTCCTATACCCACACTGCCCTGGAGTCTTGCCATGTTCTTTTCATTGAATACATCTCTAACAAGGCCTGTTCCCTTCTTGAGATTGAATTTTTCGTTGTAGGTAATAGCACCTGCGGCATCCTGACCTCTGTGTTGCATGGTTAGCAACCCAGTGACAAGTTCTGCAATAACATCGCCTTTACCAATAATACCGAGTATTCCGCACATAATTGATTCCCGTCAAGCAATTCCAATATAGTTTATTTCCATATTAAAGTCAAGGGAAAAAGAAAATTTCAGCTACTTCATTCCCAACAATCTTCGGAACTCCTGCTTTAACTGTGCATACTTCTCGGATTGAAGCATTTGTATTGACAAAATCAGCATTTTGTCGTCTGATTTCTCCTCCAGCGACTTTTGGAAGTAATAAAGGGATTTATTATACTGATTCAGGAAAAGGTAAGCAATAGCTTCATATGCAACCGAGGTACTTCTTGTTCCTTTCCATCGCCCTGCAAATTCAAATGTTTTTATTGCGGTATTGTACCTACCCATTTTAAGAAGATAGATCCCCCTCTTCATACTCAGCTCGGGATATGCGCCGAGATTATGAAGAGTTCTTTCATCCTTGTAAGGCCATTTGGAGAAAACCCCTCTTATGATAAATTTCGAATAATCAAAATATGTTGTATCCGCTTCTTTCAAAATCTCATACACAATACCTCTTGGTATTTTCAGGTAATTCGGAGCAATGGATTTAGCGTCCTTATCATGGCTGTCAACGAAAGTAATATAACAGGGTCTTTCGCCGATATTTTTATCAATGAAACTATTAATCATTTCAATATATCGTCTTTGTATTTCTGCAGGACTTGAAAGATGAGAATGTTCAAAATCGTCGAGCAGTTCGCAGTATGCGTCAACCTCTTCTTTCGAGTTTTCAATAAGCCATGGATATTCCTTTTCAAGAAAATCAAAATACCAGATCCTTCTCAAAAGTTCTTTATCGACCATCACAATATCTTTTCTAACACCTTCTATGTATCTTACATAGAGCGAAGGAGAATAATAATCCCAATTATTCGTTATCACAATACCACCTGGTTCAACCGAAGAAAAAAGATTCATACACATATCATTGGCAAAAAACGCTCCCTTCTCATTACAATTACAAAAATTCAAAAATAGTACCGCAATTAAGACTACCGGCAAAAAATACCTAAGTATATTTTTCCAATTGACAAGGAAAACCAAACCATAGAAAATAAAAATAGTGTATGCGACAATGGATATAATAAAGTATGGTTCTATATCAGGAATACTGTAATTGACCCCATAAAAAACATTTACAACAAACAGGACAAGTAAGAAGATTGTCCACTTCCGTTCTTCTCTAAAAGCGTATACTACACCTAAAAGCCCAATAGGAATCAGAAATATAGTATACTGTTGCGATAAAAGTTTCAAAAACTTGAGCAGGTTGGATAGCACCTCTTTAATATCGCCTGAAAACATCCACACTCTATACTGTTTCCCGGTAATATGCCAAATAAATCTTTCAAGATTCACTGTTTTTCCCCAACTCATTATTGGATGCAAACTCGCTCTTATGGGAAGATACAGATAGAGTGAAGCGCCGAGCAAAAAGAAAACAGCAAAAAGCAAAATTGATTTCACACTTTTGACTTCTCTCGTAACAACAAGATAAATAAGGAAAGGAATGATAAAGGTAATAGTAATCATATGATTGGTTAAAGCCAATCCTGATGTGAAAGCAATAAACAAGAGTTTATTTTTGGCTCCGCAAGAATGAATGAACAAAAGGAGAGCAACAAAACAGAAGGTAATTGAGTAAACTTCAGCGGATGTTGACTGATGCCAGACGATACGTGAAAAAGCAAAGAGCAGAGATGCTGATAAAGAAACAAATGGTCGCGCTGTAATCTTATAGAAATAGAGAAAGAGAAACAGTGAGGCAAAAGATGAGAATATTGAGGAAATAATATTTATTCTAAATGCCACGCTTCCTATGGGAAAAAGAGAGAATATTCTCCCCATAATCGTGAATAGTGGATATCCTGTTGGGTGCGCAATCCCGAGTGTAGTGCAAACAGTTATTAGCTCACCTGCATCTATAAATGCAAGTTTAGGATTAAGCGTGAATAGATATGTCAAAAGAGGAAAAAGGAAAGCAATAAAAGGGAATAATCTCACTAAAAGCCTTCGCCTACTTTCCGTTTGCATCCCCAATTGCTCTTGCAAGGACAAGACCATACACCTCCTCTGCGCCAGCTTCAAGCAAGGTTTTTGCAGTCTCATCGAGCGTTGTACCTGTCGTGAGAACATCATCTACAACAATCACGATTTTGTTTTTGGTTTTTTCAGGCGCAATGACTTTGAATGCACCTTCAAGATTCTTTCTTCTATTCTTGTAATCAAGTGTTGTTTGTGACATCGTTGCTTTTCTTCTAACAACGGTGTCCAAACAAAGTTCTTTGTGGGAAATTGATGAAACCATTTTAGCAAGCAACAAACTCTGGTTGTATCCTCTTTCTCTCAGTTTTGCCTTGTGAAGTGGAACAGGAATTATAAGATCGGCATCGTTCAACATGGAATCAGCAACAAGTATATTCCCGAGAAGAATGCCAAGACGATCGGAAAGGTGAGTTTTTCGATTATACTTCAAAAGATGTATCATTTCAACAAGTGGAGATGTAAACACTCCAAGTGCTCTAACGCGAGAAAAGTGAAAATTCACCTTTTCGCAGTGTTCACATTTCTCCTCTTTTTTCCTTATCGGAGCACCACATTTTGTGCAGAAAGGTGATTCTATGAACCCAATCTGATTGAAACAATCTTCACAAATTAATCTCTCATTAAATGTCAGTTCATTTTCACAGATGTAACAGAATGGAGCAAAAAGAAAATTGACAAATCCTTTCTTGACTATTTCCAACTGTTTCTGCAAGAAATTAGTCACTTATCTATTGTTAGTTGAAAAACATTTTGGAGAATTTACGCCGCGGTTTTCTGCTAATATTCATACCTATTATATCCCATATTAAGAGCGATACCTATCAGAATAAAGGATAACACGGTCTGACTCCCACCATAACTCATAAGCGGCAGAGGAAGACCTGCTACCGGTAGTATGTTCACACACATTCCAACATTCAAAAACATTTGAAACGCAAAATAGCTCATTATTCCTGCTAACAGAAACACTCCCCATCCACTTCTCGTAGACCGCATAATTACTGTAATCCTTACCAGAAGAAAGAAAAAAAGTATAAGAAGAATGAGCACACCAACAAGTCCCCATTCTTCTCCAACTACAGAAAATACGAAATCTGTATGTTGTTCCGGAAGGAAAAAAAGTTTATTTTGTGTCCCGTGAAGAAAACCTTTACCAAATAAACCTCCCGAACCGATTGCTATTTTTGATTGCAATATGTGCCAACCGGCACCCAGTGGATCTGCTCCAGGATTAAAAAAGGAAAGTACTCTCTGTTGTTGATAAGGTTTTAGGTGAGTCCACACAACAGGCGTAACAGTTCCCACAACAGAATTGGCAGCAAACAAACTGAAGGAATAAACAAAACCCTGCCTGTATATAAAAAGAAAAATCGTAAGAATAATTATGAAAACTATCCAACTAATCCAGTTGAAGGCTGTGAGAAAACTGACAATAGGTGTTAGAATAAAGAAAAGCATTCTTAGTTTTATTCCTTTAATGAACAATACCAAAATTAATATTGCAGGGAAAACAATTGCCGTTCCAAGGTCCGGTTCAACCAATACAAGCAGAAAAGGGACCAGAGTGATAATAAATGGAACAATAAGTTCATTCGGACGAGAAATAATTCCCTTCTTAACTGATAGAATAACAGCCAACGCCAGAATAAATCCTAATTTTGCCAATTCTGATGGCTGCAATTGAAACAATTCAAGATCCAACCATCGTTTTGTTTGTGAAGAACGATTTATTAGAAGTAATAATACAAGGAGAATTATGGTCATAATATATATCCAGTATGAAAAGTTATACAGCAATTTCCTGGGAATGAACATAAATCCGACCATAAGTGCTATCCCTGTACCTACCCATATAACTTGTTTGTAGAAAAGTGTGGGGTCAGTTGCTCTTGTTGCACTGTAGATGACCAGAAGCCCCATTGCAGAAATCAGGAGGGCACAAATCATTAACGGCTTATCAACAAAACGTAATTTCTCTTTTTCCATCTGCTGGTATTAGTTTATCACATATTTCGGTAAAGGTCAACAACTCTTCTTAACACATTTCTGCGACCGGAAGAAATGTCAAACCAGTTTATTCGGTCAATTTTCTTAAACCAGGTAAGCTGTCTCTTTGCATAGTTTCGCGTTTTAGTTTTAATATTGCATTTAGTTTCTTCAATGGAGATTCCACCTTTTAGGTATTTAATAAGTTCTCTATATCCTGGTGCCCTAAATGCATTTAAATCCTCTTCATACCCGAGAGAAATAAGATGCTCTACTTCTTCGAGAAAACCATTTTTGAACATATCATCCACGCGAGTATTTATTCTATTGTGAAGTTTACTTCTATACATATTAAGCCCAATATAAAAAACCTTTTGTTTGTTACTTAACTCTTTTTGATTCTTATGAAAGGATCTGGATTTACCTGTTAGGAAATATATTTCAATTGCCCGTTCTATTCTGTATTTATCGTTCGGATGTATTTGCTTGCTGCTTTCAAAATCAATCTTCTTTAAAAAATCAAAAGGGGATGTTCTCTTTTTCAGCTCTTCGATTTGCAAGCGTATTTCCTTTCTCTTCTCAAGCGTCATATTGGGAAGAGAGAAAAAACCATTCAAATAGGCAGATAGATAAAGGCCTGTCCCACAAACAATTACAGGAACATGACCCTGCTTTAAAATAGTTTCCGTAGAATCCCGGGCAAGGTCTGACCAAATCTGAGCATTGAATTCTTCATCAGGATAAACAATATCTATAAGATGATGAGGTACAATTTCTTGAATGCTGTATGTAGGTTTGGCGGTACCAACATTCATCCCTATGTAAACCTGTTTCGAATCGCAGGATATAATCTCTGCTCCAACGGAAAGAGCAAAGTCAATACAGAATGTAGTTTTCCCGACTGCTGTTGGACCAATTATTACAGGGATTGGTTTTCGCCTCTTCATAAAATAATTTTAGTCAACTTAGAATAGAATGTCAAGAAAAAACAAAGTTAGGATAGAACTTTTAAAAAACGCTTGACTTTTTGGAAATTTAAGATTAAAGTATTGACGTAAAGCGGGAATAGCTCAGTTGGTAGAGCGTCACCTTGCCAAGGTGAATGTCGCGGGTTCAAGTCCCGTTTCCCGCTCCATTTGATTGCTGAAGGCGGTATAGCCAAGTGGCTAAGGCGACGGTCTGCAAAACCGTTATTCACCGGTTCGAGTCCGGTTGCCGCCTTTTATTTTACTTTATCACGACGAATTTGCCCACCTCTATTTTTCCATCCGGATGTGATTCAACACTGAAGAGATATATACCGCTGACTATTCCCTGAACATCCCTGGTAATCAAATTCCAGTCCTCGTAACTCTTATTACTCTTGCTATAATCATGCTCTATTGTCGTTATTAAATCTCCTCCAAGACTGTATATCCTTAACGTGCTCCTATCCGGAAGATTCGCAAAACATATTCGCCTCTTATGCTCATTCCAACCATAACCCTCCCAATCTTCCCACTTTAAATCCCTGTATTTCCGCGTCTGCGATATCCTATACGGATTCGGTATTACTATTACTCCCTTCTCTGGCTCATTCCTCGGCGACGGATAGGCTATACTCTTGTTCCCAAGTATCGAACTCTCCAATATAGGCAATATACTACCCTCGTTGAATGGCCAACCCTTGTCAAATGCACTAACTCCATAGTAATGCGGCGTATAGTTCAATATGTTCCTGTCTACATATTTATACCACCTCTTACCATCTATTACTGTATCTTTAGGCATTCCTCTGTTCCAGTCTATCGGTACTGTCTGTGTCGTATCCGTATAGTCTATCCTATCATACTCCTTTAATAATGTCCACTCACCCGGCACTCCTGTCTCACTCCTGTATACTAAATACCCCTCAAAATAATTGGTGTCTAATCCCGCAGGTATCCCACTCAGTGTCGCTACAAATATGTTCTTGTAATGCTCCGAATAATCATCCCATAATATCGTTATCTCCTGATTCCCCGGAACTATCTGCATATTAGGTATCGGTGGCGGCGGAGGCCCCACAAAATCAGGAATATTGTCACCCGTTAGCCATACTGTGTCCGCATCTGCATTCGGATCAGGTGGAAAAGGCGCTATCGTATCATGAAGCACATACTCCCCCTTGTATCCATCACCTATCGTATCCCCGGGAAGAGGAGTGTCAAAACCAGGATTGTCGTATATCCTGTATGCCCAACTCGCATTCAACGCTATGTCCGCAAAATTGTAATCACCATACTGCACAACAAAATTATCACCCGCAATATATGCTATGATTAATGAAAGTGTATCCTTCGACTCTATATCATAAGGACCAAACGAAAGCAGATAACGCGTGTCGTTAACGCTATCAACACCCACTGGATATGCATAATTGGGGTCAACATTGACACCACGCTCTCCTACCTGGTCGGGGTCAAAATAACCGTTGCTCAAAATCTTGTATTTGTTGACATCACCATCTGGTGTTCCATCTACATCGAATGGGTCGGAAGATACAGACGGACCCCAATCCTTCGCATCTGACATATTACCCATCCACCAATTATAGGAAACACCTTGGGGTGGTGGATACAGTATTCTTGTTCCTGTCGCACCGTCCGCTGACACGGGATAGTCTTTATGGAGCGGATGGTCAGGCAAACCAGGGTCTGGCTCCTTGTCACCATCAAAATCTGCAACCCATGCAAGGTTTATCAACTCATTAGGATCATTCGTTTTGGAACTCCCACTAATAAGATTACCGTCTTTATCATAGTAACCGACACCCCACAAAGTATCATTATTGTTATTCCATCTCCTGAATCCTGTAATATCATCCTGAGCTTTTTCGTTTTGATAATCAGGCCCCCAGGGTCCCACATCAGCATCAATATACAAGCCAAAATAAAGCTCACTCAGTTTGCCATTACTGATATTCTCGATATCAAATTTGTAAAATACAAAATCCTGGTTGTAGGTATAACTCCAGGCATAATCTGTCTGCTCTATTCTTAATCCCATAGATCTGTGTGCCGCCGGAGAAGTATTAGGTACAAAATTATCAGTGTAAGCCATCATGAAATCCTGTTCGGAAACCGCTAAGGTGTCGTCAGGGTCTCTCGTTGACCTTACATAAATCGTATCGGTATCCGCATTTGTAGGCCAGAATTCATTCTCCCACTGCCAGCCATCTGCTCCAACGGAAACCAGCGTATCAGCCGTCGTATCAGAGGTCTGAACAATAGCACCTATCCACAGAGCACCCTGGAAAAGATAATCCGCATGAGAACCGCCGGGAAACTCGCAGGATGGAAAATTCTTCCCGTATATCTTCCAGTTTCCAGCGTTTCCAAAAAAACCAAAGTTTGTTACGGTCAGCCATATATTACCAACATCGTGATACTTGTACTGAGTCGTTGGCTTGCTGCCCATCTGCTGCGTAACCTTCGGGACCTGCCCCGAATCTATATAAGCATAACTGTATGCAAAAACTGCGAAGACAAAAAGAAAAGAAATAATCACCATTTTTCTTTTCATAACATCCTCCTTTTCTTAACTATGCGCACTAAAAAAAATCCAAACACAGAGAACAAATACTTTCTCAGTGCCCTCTGTGGTATGATTCATATTCTTTCTATATTTGTTCCTCCTGTTACCTCTTATTCTTCTAAGACAAACCTGTAAGGATAACTCACCCATACTTTGACCGGTTTGTCCCTCTGCTTTGCAGGATAAAATTGTGTTGCATATGCTGCTCGCATTGCTGCCTTATTCGTATCTTGGGTCAAACCCTTCAGAACTTTTACATTAAGCACCTTGCCATCCACATCTATCAAAAGCTTAAGTATAACCGTACCCTCAATGCCTGCTTTCTTTGCAATCTCAGGATAATCAGGTTTAACCCTGCTTTTTGGTTTTGGTGGGGTATCGTATGCAACAAATTCCGGAGTTTCTGCCTCCGGTTGAACCGGCAACTTCTCAAATGTTTCAAAATCAGCAGTTTTTTCTATCGTTGCCTTCTCGATTTCCGCCTCACTTTCAGCCTCAACCGGAAGTTGAGGTTTTGCTTGAGGCTGCACTTCGTCAACCCTTTCAATCTGTTCAGGTAATTCCTCTACTTTCGTCACTTTGCTAACCTTTGGTACATAGGGATGTAAAGTATAATGTGGAGCAAGATAAAAACCAGCAATGAAAAACACAACTGCAAGTAAAAAACTTGTTTTGAAATATAGAGGAAATCTTCTTTTCAGGTCGGAAGAATTATTTTCCTTCATTTCACTAACTCCTCATCTTTTCTGTTGCAAGCGAAACTCGCAATGCTTTAGCCTCTGAGAGTTGGTCAAAAATATCACCAACAATATCATATTTTGCGAATCTGTCTATTCTCAAAGATACGATTGTATTTGGGTCCAATTGCATTTGTTTTGACATTATCAAGGATACCTGGTTCGCCTGGTAATTATTATCATTAATTGAAATATTACCAGAATTGCTTGCATAGATATGGACTATTCCCTTGTTTGGAAGTTTTCGCCCCATTTCGGCAGTTGGAAGTTTAACAGGAATACCCGTCTCAGCACGAAAAACAGTCGTAACCATAAAGAAAAGAATCAAAAGAAATGCAATATCAGCCATCGATGCAGTGGGTATGCTTGCAGCATCCTCTTTCTTTTTAGCAAAACGCATTATTAGCTCCTAATAAAGTTTTCACTTTGATGGCAAACTTTTCGGTGCAAAACTTATCCTGTCAGCGCCTCCCTTTTTTAGTCTGTCAAAAACCCTCACCATATAGTGATACTCTGCATCGGGATTTGTTTTGATTGAGAAAACAAGACTGTCATTATTGGCAAGCATTGTCTTGGCTTTATCTGGAATCATATCGAGAGGTGTAGGTTCACCATCGATTTTTACCGCACCTTGTTCATTCACATATATATGAGCAATATTACTTTTTTTTATGTGTACTACCTCACCATGCTCCGGAAGTATAATCTGAAGTCCCATTTCATTGCTGAAAATTGTGCTTACAAGAAAGAAAACTATAAGGAGAAAAGCAATATCTGCCATCGATGATGTTGGAATCTCTGCTTGCTGTCGACTCCTCTTTCTCAATTCCAATTTATCCTCCCTTCTCAGCCTCTTCTAATAAGAATTCAATAAGAACATTAGATGCCATCTCCATTGACCTTGTGTATGTGTTTATCCTTGATGTGAAGAAAACATGAGCTGCTGCAGTTGGAACTGCAATAATCAGCCCCGTTGCCGTGGTAATCAAAGCTACCGATATACCTGTTGCAACAAGGGTTGGGTCAATAGTGCCAGCTGCGGCAATAGCATCAAAAGCTTGTATCATTCCCAGGACTGTCCCAAGAAAACCTATTAGTGGTGCAATACTAGCGACCGCAGCAAGGACTAGCATTCCCCTGTCAAGGAAAGCAAGTTCCACAGAACCTGCTGAAGTAATCGACTCTTCAAGGATTATCTTAAGGTCACTTGAACCTTTGTACTTGTCATATTTCTCAAACGCGGGTGTGAATATTCTTGCTACGGGGCTTGGATTCTGGTTACAAAGTGCTACAGCACCTTCAGCTCCACTCTGCTCGTAAGCAGATTTTACCTGGTCAACAAAAAGAGACGGATTTACCCTTGCTCTCATCAGGGTAAAAAATCTCTCCAATATATAAGCAATACCGATTATTGCAGCAATAAGAAGTGGCCACATAACCCAACCACCTCTGTCAAAAAGCGTCAGCATTAATACCTCCTTTCAGATTTTCAAGAAGAACTATAAGCCATAACTGAGTGCAAATCCGAAGTAAACTTCCCTTCTCGGACCCCAGTTTGTAGGGTTTCTATCATACTCAGTACCGTAAACCGCCTTTATGGTTCCATCTGGGTTATATTCGATATCATCAGGGTCTGATACATCTGCTCTGCCTGTTGCGCTGTAGACAGTCAAGATATTGCTTCTATCAAAGATATTCATAATCTCAACAAGGAACTCATACCTTATTGGACCAAGATAGAAGAACTTCGTTGCTTTCATATCCGTCGTTGTAGTCAATGGTTTTCTTGAAGAATTTGGAAGAATGATAACATCCTCAGCACCACTCTCACCTGTCCACGTATACGGTAGTCCCGTAGACATCTGGGTAATTAGATTCACATCCCACTTGTCAGGCAAAGATAAACCAAATACCACAGGATGCTCACCCGATGCAGATCTTAGATCAAACACATTCGTAATAGAATGTCTCTGGTCCCAATCAAGCGGATATTCTCTAAGGGGAAGTGGAATTCCTTGGTAAGAATAATCATACCCTTGTCTATCTGATGAACTTTTACCCATAGCCCACTGAAGTGAGTAATCCAGTGAAAAAGAGTAGAAATGAGAAAGTCTTTTCTCAAAACTAACTTCAACACCTCTTACACTACCATAATCTTTGTTAACCCTTACCTGGTAGGTAAACGGTGAAATTCCTCGTGCTTCCGTATCTATAAGGTCCCTTATGTCTTTGTAGAATCCTTTGAATTCAAGCCTCACTATCGAACCAATTGCGTGCACTACACCAAGCTGATAGGCAATTGTCTTTTCGGAATGAAGGTTTGGATTCCCGTACAACCTGATGGCGCTACTGAACTGAGTTGTATCCTCATAGAAATACTGATATTCCGGTGCCTGCGAGAAATGACCATATGAGAAATACAATTTGTCGAATTCAGAAATGGGGAACGAAATACCAAACCTTGGACTGAGACGCACCTCATACTCAGTCATCAAAGGTAATCCAAGAAAATTTATTTCATCTCTACCACCACTGACCTCGGAGCCAGGATAGATAAAGTCAAGCCTCAAGCCTGCATTAATAATCATCCCCTTGGTTTCAATCTTGTCCTGAATGTAGTAAGCACCGGAGGAAGGATGACGGGTATAAAAATCTCTAAAGTAACCCCTATCAGGCCATGGTCCTGGAGGTGGAGGATCTCTGTTAGGCTCCAGATACCATGGATATTGAATTTCTTGCATACTCATCGTATACCTTTTGTACTCAAAACCAGTTTTTATAAGATGAGCATTTGTAATCTGAGTTGTAATATCTGTTTTGAAAGTCAAAGAATTTGTGAACCTTTTCTGCCACATAGCCCATTGGTCAAAACCATAGTCATAAAACTGGTCACCCACAGGTTCATCCCTGACTCCATTGAAATTCCAATCATCAAACGGTTCGCCTAAGTCGTATTGTCCATTCCCTTCGGTGCCGTTAAGATCATGTGTGTTAGGTAATGAGTCTGTTCCATAGTCATTATATGTTTCTGTTCCTGTCCAAATTGCATCGCCATTGTAATCCCTGAAATCTTCTCCCCTGTCATAATGGTAATTCCGCTGTGCCATATCAGTGAACGGCTCTCCTTCATCCCAGAAACCATTCTTGTTAAGGTCAATAAACTGCTCTCCGAACTTATAGACTCCATCGAATTTCAGAACATCCAGGAAAGGTTCATCGCGACCATCAATACCAGGGTAACCAACAATAATATCAATCGGATTATCACTTGTAGTGGGATATTGATTGATCTCATCAGGTTCCTTCCCTCCAGGGGTTATCGTATACGCTGTTCGGAAATAACTTACAGATATTGTGTAGAATGTTCTTCCCGATAGGGTTTGGTTCCAGTCGGCAACGGTTTGATAACTATCTCTCGTTCTTCTGTAAGCATTCTCCGGGATATACTTAAAAGGATTTGAGTAGTCAAATAGTTTTTCCCAGGACTTTCTATAACCCAGGGTCAACTTAGCCGTAGATGAGAATCGACAGGCAATCTTTGAATTCGCGGTATATATATTGCTCATTCTATCCTTCAACCTTATCTTATCCCACAAGAGATAGGTTGTCAAAAATGACCTGTCCGGAAATGGAGTGTAAGTATCATTCCAGTCTCCAGTACTCGAAATGTAGTAACTAATATCCCAGGGCACTTTAACACCCACAGCCGGCAAAATATATTTCGTGATTGGTTCCGGTCCACCCGAAGAGAAAACAGCTTTGTCATTATTGAAACTGTTTTTCGTTCTTCCATAGGAGTCAAAATTCTGTTTCACAAGAGTTCTGTCGTTCTTATATAATATTTTTGCAGTATGAGCTTTTACATCACCTTCTCTCGTCACAAGGTTTACGATTCCTGACTGAGCATTTCCGTATTCAGCATTATATCCTCCTGTAAGCACAGCCATTTCATTGACCTCATTATCTTCCACTCTGATACCGAGCCCACCACCTACAAGTGGATCCCTGACTTCCATCCCATCTATAAGGTATAACACCTCTCCACCTCTTCCACCCCTTACATGGATTTCTCCTCTTCCTGGGTCTCTTACCATACTTGTACTTGTGAGAAGTGCTTCGACAGGGTTTGCAACCGCCATACGCTCTATTTCTTTTCCACTGTATTCCTTTTTTGAAGTTGTGACATCCGGCTCTATTATCTTTTTTCCATAGATAATCGTCTCTGGCATTTTTATGACTTCAATAGGCAACTCAAGATTCACACGTGAAGTCTGGTCAATTTTGACCTTCACACTTTGCATACTCACACTGCCATAACCCATCATTCTTGCCTGGACAGCATAAATGCCCGGAGAGATATTAAGTATGAAGTAATCTCCATTAATATCGCTAACAGCACCTATAGAAGTTCCGACAAGAATTACATTAGCGAAAGGAAGCGGTTCACCATTACTCTTATCTGTAACTCTTCCAGCAATCTTTCCCGTTGTTCCAGAAAAAAGAAGTGACACTGAAAGAAGAAGTGACACTGAAAGAAGAATTGCCAGAGGAATAACGAGCAATCTGAAACTTGGTGATTTCATAATTTCCTCCTTTATTTTTTAAATACCTTTATGCAGGCATTTCCCATGTCAACCACATAAATCTTGCCGGTGCCGTCAATGAATATGTCTGTGGGAAAATTGAACTGGTCTGGTTTATTACCAAGACTACCGAATGAGCGGACATAATTGCCAGCATCATCATACTCAACAACTCGGTGAAGGGATTGTTCAGAACCTCCACCCTCGGTAACAAAAATATGTCCGTCCGGTCCCACAGCGAGACCGGCAACATAGGCTAAAGTTGTGTCATCAAGAGAAGAGAATTCAAGGTCTACCGTTGGTGTACTTGACGGGTTAGAAATATCGGTGTATCTTCTCACAAGACTGTAAACCGTATCGCTTTTTTCACCAAAAGAAGCCAGGTAGAGTTTTCCATTAAAAACCTTCATACCTTTCCCTTCGAAATTAATGCCCCCGGTTGAGGTTGCACTTGACCAGTGTTTTTTCCATCCGTCCTTTGCCCATGTTGTATCATAAGCAATTACACTTATACCAGTGGAAACATAGAACCATTTACTTGTCGGCTCAATTGAAGCAGCATAAGGAGCACTGATTCTGAAGTGGAGATCTTTTCTGTCACTTTCTCGAAATTGAAAACCATAAAGACACAATGTATCCAGCGATAAAGTATCCGTCAATGTATCCCATACTCCATTGTCCTCTGACATTGTAACAACTGTGGATAATGCTGTCACAGTATCCTCTGCTGTAAACATCTTGTTTACATCATAAATGGACATTACAGTACTGTCGGTTTTTGCATTAGCTACATAGAAAAAATTCATATTTTCGTCAACTGCTATTGCTGAAGGAGTATCATATAAATCTTTGCCGACCAGAGTCTTTACTATTTTCGTGGTATCTATGATGGGTATTATAGTATCAATAGTGTCATAACTGGTTGTGGTAGTAATAGTAGTATCCAAACCAAAGTAGTTCCAGGAAATCCATTTACTTCCATTATAATAATGTATTGCAGACAAACCGGGATCTGTAACATACATCTTTCCCGCAGCATCAAGATACATAGCGAATGGAGAACCAAATCCTCCGCCACTTGCAACAATGACCGTATCCAGGCTATATATACTCACAGAAATATTTACAAAAGTATCAACAAAAGCGAAACTACCATTATTGTCTTCCATACTGTCCGTGCAGGTTACAGAAATCTTAAAATTACCTTCATTCGAAGGAGCATTCCACCAGCAAGGATTGGCAACTCTCGATTCATTCTGCAGTAATGAGTCAGAGTAAAATGTCCCGTTAGTGCAAGACCAATCGAAGTACATCTTGTCTGCATCAGGATCGGTTACTGCAAGGTGAAGATAGACAGTCCCTCCTTTGGAGACGATATTTGGTGATACTTCAATTGCATTGATAACCGGTTTCAGACTATTAGGTGGAACGGGATTCCTTGAACAACTAAGTAACGCGAAGATAAGCAAGAGAGGGAAAACAAAGGGTATATACTTTTTAACCATATTGCCTCCTTTTATTACAAAACCCTTTATCAACATTCATTAAATTAACATAGCATACTACATTTTGTATGTCAAGAGAAAAATCAGTGGCTGGTCCATATGTTGTAAACAATGCCTCCAAGCAGACTTAAAACGCCAGCTGCGAGAATTGCTATGGATTCATATGTTCCCATCCTTAAAGAATCAACAATAAGTGTAAAAAGATCACCAGGGTCAGCGGCTCTCAAGGCGGGAAAGAAAAAACCTACGCGCACAAAATGCAGAAAAGTCCCGATAACGAGAACAATACCTCCCAAAAACGGGAAAAACCAGATTCCTGGTTTACGAATCAGTTTCAATAATCTTCGCAGTATTAACCCATAAACAATAATGGAAAGCGCAAAAAGAAGAATTCCAACCGCAAAAATTATCTCGCCGTAAAGATTTATTCTCATTTTTACCCCTTTTTTGGTTTTACAACATTATAAAACCTTAATGCCGCAGCAAGAGATAGTATGCCCGATAAAAAGAAAACACCATAAGCAATCCAACTTTGAAGAATTGTCATTTTCAAAAAACCCTTTGCAACAGCAGCATAGGCTTTTATTATTGCAAAGATGAGAATACCTGATGGCGCTATTATCATAAATTGCCAGTCGGTTTTCTTCCTTAGAACAATTTCATATTTCTTTGCAACCATACTGAAAAGAATAAGACTAAGCCAAAGTATTATTGCTCCTCCAATTAAGAGAAAACTTGACATATTTTTCCAGAAAACAACCTCCTTTGGCCATTGCGATATAAGAGAAGTAAACATCGAAAACAAACCAATCATTCAAACCTCCTTGCTAGTAATCTAGTCTCACTAACCGTTCTATTATTTTTCGCCTTTAATAGATGAAAGCAATTTATCCACCATTTCCCTCGCACTTGATGGACCTATCAACATTGCGGAAGCCTTCTGAAGTGAGAAACACAATTTCTGAACATCAGACATCGATACGGCTTTTGGATCTAATTTCATATCTGACATTTGATTCTCGAATATCGTATCGCTAAAATCACCAAGATATACCGTTAAAATTTCTCTGATTTTCTCAAAAATAGAAGGGTCTAAAATTACTTCCTGTTTTTGAGGAGCCTTAATCGCAAATTTTTCCTCTGGCTTCTCCCTGGGTTTCTCGACAACTTGCTGTTTTGGTTTTTCTTTTACAGGAACTTTTTCCTCAACTTTCTTGGTTTTGGAAAAAACTTCTGCAAAAATGTCTTCTATAGTTCCATAAGAGGTTGTGTTAGAGAAGACGATTCCACAGAAACCACCGTCGTGGTGGAATATAGAAACCCTTTTGTTGTCTCCCTCCAGAAAGAACTTTTCAAAAACCCCTCCGCCTAATGCATCCATAGTTTGTGAAAGAACCAATGCAATCCTTTTAATTCGCGAATCAGGAACACTATATTTCTCGGTAAATGAGGAGTGATTCTCGTCTCCCCTAAAATAAAATGTGCCAAGAATATCTTTGTTCTTGCTTAGCTCCTGAATTAACTCTTTCATCTGCCAATTCCCAACTTTTCAATAACATTATGAACCTTTTTCTTCGCTTCAATGGCACCGTGTACTTCGACTGCCTTTCTGCACAATGAATCTGTTACCAGTTTTGTAACACCAGCAATCTCTTCTTCTTTTGCATTCGGGTCAAGAAGCCCAGTAAATTTTACAGTGCTTCCTTCGTACTCTATCGCACCCTCTATCGCCTTTCCTTCCACATTCTCCAGAAATTTCTGCCTTACGATTTTTACCCATTCTTCCTTATCTTTTCCTTCGCTAAATTCGTCAATCAAAAGATTAATCTGCTTTAACTTGCTTCTGAGGAAACGCTCTTCCTGGCTTAACTCTGATTTGGCTGTTTCAGATACTTTCTCCTCTTCTTTCTCTTGAGCTTTCGGCTTTTCACTCTTTACTATGTTTTCTATTACTTTCTCAAAAGAAGCGTTTTTTTCAATCTCACAACCTATGTATCCATTTTCCCTGACAATGATAATTATTTTCTGGCTCTTCTGCTGTAGATAACTAAACTTCAATCCTTTTATGTCTAAAGAAGAAGCAACCACATCGAAACCTGATCCAAAAAAAGCAGTGATGTCCTCTAGTGCAGGTGTTATGTTTCCTTCCTCAAACATTATCGAACCATCCTGTTGGTTTACAGCAATGCAGCCATTTACTCCATCTATACTCACAATCTTTCTTACCAGGGATTCCAACATTATTTTTTTGTCTCGTTTAGTTTTTTTACTGCTGCACTGAACTTTGTTTTTGTTAGCATCGGTCCAAACTCTTCCTTGCATTTTTCTTCAAGCACCATAAGGGCATTCGAGAATACCCCTTCTATTTCACTTCTGGAATTACCTATCTTTGCATCCTTCTTGACATAAAGCGCAGAATCCTTGAATACGATATTTTCCAATATCTTTTCCCCCACATCCGTCTTATCCATTGATTCTTTCACAGCTTTAATCCACTCTTTCTCAGCAATACCAAGAGTACTCAGTTCTCTTGAAAGCAGGTTTAAGAATCTAACACTTTCTTTTATCATTCTTTCAACTTCCTTCGGATCAAGAATCAGGTTCTTCTCCAAAAACCATGTAATCGACTTATACACCTCCAGTGCTCCCATTCCGCTTTTTTCAACAACCTCAGTAATGTCATTCTTGCCATCCATCAGGATAAGTAACTTCCAGTCATCTTTTCTCAAAGCAACAGCGTCTTTCGGAGGATTGGGTGATTTCACAAGCACCGTATCAAATGGGGGGAGTTTACCTCTCAGGCTCGTCACCTCAACTCTTCTTTTCTCTATCTCGCCAATCAGCGTGGAAACTTCGTCCTTTATGGACACTTCCGCTGTTTTCTCATTGGGATAAAATTCAATCTGCCCATTAATGAAGATTGAAAGGTGATATAACGCTTCGATTCCTTTTATCTTCTTATATGAAGCATGTATAACTCTTCCCTTTACAAAATACACTTCACCTTTCTCTCGTTCAGACCGTAATTCGACACGACCGGTTTTATTGAACCTTGTAAGCAGAGAAAAAATCTCACTCGCAGAAAAGTCAGAAAGAGTTGCAACTAATCCCATTGATTTTCTTTTTTTGTCTGGTTTTTAAGATTCCACTTCATTACAATACAACTCCTGGGTTTTCCCATTAGTTGTGTCAAGTATCAAATAATTATACTCTTAAATACAATTTTTGTCAAGCAAAAAAACAAAAACCAAATTCTCTTACAATTAACATATTAATTTAGATTGTTCCACTTGGAAGAACAATATTTTTTTCTTTTTTCATCAACTTTTTTCATTTCTTCTTCATATAATTTTGAGTCGTTTAAATCTATATGATTCGTTCTGGCAATCTCACCTTTTAAAAGTTCACCAAATTCATCGAAACTTATGTTCATTTTCCCCTTCGAGGAGAAAATATCCTTAACATCAATACCTCCGGAGACAATATTGCACAATTCCGTATCAACATCTTGAAGAACCAACGAGCCCTGAACAAGAATGGCATTTTTCTTTCTGTATTGCGCAATCCCTAAAATTTTTCTCCCCTCGATTGTTAATTCATACCTCGTTGTAGAAGCAAAACATAAAGGATTGTGAACAAGGTTGTTTTTGTTTTTACCCATCCTGTGGTGGTTGAATTTCTCCCATCTGGCACGGAAACCTAAATGGAGAAGTGCAGAGAGGAACGGAGCGGAAATTGATTTGTAAGTATCATATATACTCCCTTTGAAAACTGGATTATTTTGGTTAATGATGAAGCTAAAAGTAAAATCACGAGAATGCAAAACAGCCCTCCCTCCTGTTAATCTTCTGACAACATCAATTCCATTTTTTGTACAAAAACCCACATCAATGTCGTCCAGACTCTGTAATCTACCAATTGTGACAGCAGCCGGTTTGAAACTATAAAATCTCACCGTTTCAGGGGAACCACTTTCAATAACCTGGTCAAGAATAACTTCGTCGATTGCCATCTGTGTAAATGCGTCCTTATTCTTAAGAGTAATGATTCTCATTTCCATAATTCACCTATTTACTCTCTTCTCTTTTCTCATCATTTCGATTTTTTCAATTCTTTCTGTTATCCTGAACTTCTTTGCTTCTTCCCGAGAAATACCGACAGCCTTTTTGTAGAAATCTGTGGCCTTATCTAATAATTTGAGTTCTTCAGCAGAAAGACCTGCTTCATAAAGAGCCTTCACTTTTAGCGAATTGGCTTCAAATAACTCACTTGATTGCTCGTAGTAATCCATTGCTTCCTTGAATCTTCCTATTTCCTTCATATACTCCGCCTTGAGGAAATATGCTTCGACTCTCAATCTGCCAGCGGAAACTTCTATCAGTTTATCAAGATAAGACAAGTATTCCTCGCCTTTGCCCTCAAGATAAAGCGTTTTTGCATAGAGAAGTTTTGCCTTTTCCTTGAACGCAAATATTTGTTTACTATTTATGACACTTTCGAATGAAACCCTTGCCTCTTTCGGCATATTTAATTCAATATAACTTTCGCCAATTACAAAATTGGCATAGTCCTTCATATCGCTTTTGGGAAATCTCTTTGTAAGTTCCTTGAAGATTTCGATTGCTTCCTTGTATCTTTCTTTTGAAAAACGAATATCCCCCATCGATAGTAATGCTGATTCAGTATATGTATCATCACCGTTCACAAGTTTGTTGAAGATTTCCAGAGCCTTCTCGAAATATCCAACCTGTGAGTAGCTACGGCCAAGTTTGAAAAGAACAAAGCGACTTCTCTTTTCATCCTGGAAAAGATTTAGAAATCGCTCGTATTCTCTAATTGCTTCCCAGTATCTCTGCAACTGAAAGTAATATTCTGCAATTTCCAACTGCATATCAGGACTTTTTGGACTCTCCGGATATTTTCTCACAAAGGTCTTACTCATCTCTATCGGATTGTCATAGTAACCCAAATGCAGACGGCATCGTTCAGTCTGCAGTCTAACATCGTCAAGCAAACCCGATGAGAGCGTCTTTGAAAGAAGTTTTCTATAAATCTTGTATGCATTTGCATAATCTCCATTTTCAAAACTTATCTTTGCCATCATATTTTCGGCATGTGGTTTCCATCGTGAGTTAGGAAAATTGGAAATTACGATGGTAAAATCAGCATTGGCATTATCAAATTCCTGAAGATAAAACTCACTTTTTCCCCGAAAATAATAGATTCTGTCCTTATCCTTCATCTGAGTGTTTATTGCAATCAGCCGTGAGAAATGGTATTTTGCCTCTCTGTGTTCTCCTACATAAAAGAGAGACAATGCGGACAGTCTTTCAATCGTTGCAAGAAATTTTGTTCGAGGAAAAAGAACAAGAATATCCTTCAAGACAGCATATGCATTCGAGTACTTACCCAATCGAAAATAAGACCACGCAAGACCGTAAAGTGCTGGCTCTTTAAGTTCAATAGCGCTAACCATCTTTGTATATTTTCTGTAATATCGAACCGCATCGCTATATTTTTTTTCATAGTAACTGCACTCACCTGAGAGAATTCCCACCAACTTAAGAACTTCTCTGGGGAGCAAAGTATCCCTCTCGATGAACTGAAATTGCTTTAGCGCCTCATCAAAATTCTTGCTCCTGTAAGACAGATAACCATCCACTGCGAATTGTTCTTTCATTTCACGAAGCTCTGGTTTTTTTAGGATTTCGGTGGATTCAGTCTCTTTTCCTTCAATCCCGAGAATAAGTGCATAATAGAGGGAAGACTTGAAAATCAATTCATGGTTCAAACCATAGTTATTTTGAAGAAACCAAAAATATTTCTCGGCTTTGCTGTAATTATCTTTTCTCGCTGCGATATAGCCAAGCGAATAAATTGCAAGTCTTAGTTGTTCCTCTTGTGTGCTTGTTTTTCCTTTTCTTCTTTGCTGAAAATACTGCATGACGAGAGCAAAGCTCTTCTCTGCTTGAGCAAGCGAATCAAGAGAGAGAAAAAGCAATCCTTCTTTGATCTGAAAAAATATTCTGTTGTCTTCATTCTCTTCTCTCCGGATAAGAGTATCAAAAACCGCGATTGCCTGTTTCGTGTTACCCAATCTTTGCAGACATTCTGCTTTTAAGGAAAGAAATTCACTTTCCTTTTCTTTTTCTCTTTCTCTTTTGGCTATAACAACTATTGCATCCTCATAAGTTCCAATTCTCATCATCGAAACAACCTCACCAATCAAGGCATCGTTTCTCTGGCTTACTGTAAATGAAAAATCATATGCGAGACTAAATTCCCTGATTGCTCTCGAATAATCTTTCTCTAAGAAATAATCCTGTCCCCTCTTCTGGTGAAAAACCCCTCGATTGGAAACATCGGGTGCAATAGGTGACCATGCACATATGTAACCTGTAAGCACAAACAAAATATGCAAAGAAAGAAATACCTTTTTCATAGTAATTTTTACGATACTATCGTTTCACTCTCTGGACTTTCTACCTGCTTTTGAGGAACTGGATTCTATACAGGTTGTAATAGAATCCCTTCTTTTGAAGTAATTCCGCATGTGTTCCTCTTTCGACAATTCTCCCCTTGTGAAGAACAATTATATTGTCAATTCTCTCAATAGTAGACAATCTATGGGCAATCACAATAAAAGTTCTTCCTTTCATAAGTTTTCCAAGCGCATCCTGTATAAGAGATTCAGTCACTGAATCCACGCTGGAAGTTGCTTCATCAAGAATGAGAATCTTCGGGTTATATGTAAGAGCTCTTGCAAATGCCAGCAGTTGTCTTTCTCCTTGCGACAGGACTGCACCTCTCTCTTTTACGTCCGCTTCAAACTTTAGCGGCATCTTATTAATAAACCTATCTGCATTAACATACCTTGCCACTCTCTCTAGTTCATCTTCACCAATTTCCTGTTTGCTCAAGGCAATATTTCTTTTTATTGACCCCGAGAAAAGAAAAACATCCTGCAAAACAACACCAATTTTCTTTCTCAAGAAGCTTTTGTCGATTTCCTTAATATCCACACCATCCAGTTTTATCTTTCCTCTTTGAATCTCATAAAATCTTAAAAGAATGTTGATGATGGAGGTTTTACCTGCACCTGTTGCTCCCACGATTGCAAGACTTTCACCGGGCTTAACGGTGAATGTTATGTCTTTTAACACATAATTTTCATCATCATAGGCAAAGGATACTCGTTGGAAATCTATCTTTCCTTCCAAATTCTTGATATCACTCCTTCCTCCACTGAGTTCCAAGTCCTCCTTCCTGTCCAGAAGCAGGAAAATCCTCTCGCTCGATGCCATAGCTGCCTGCAGTATATTGTATTTCTCGCTCAGGTCTCTGATCGGCTGGAAGAATCTTTCGACATAGGCAAGGAAAGCTACAAGTGCCCCAAGGGTGAGCGTCTGCTCAATAACCCTTCCTCCACCGTACCATACAATGATGGCAACAGCAAGGGCACTGATTATTTCAATCAATGGTCGGAAGACTGCAAAAACAATCAACTGAGACATATTTGCATCGTAATTCTCTTTGCTTATCTCTTCGAAACGTCTCCTATTTTCCTTCTCGCGCGCAAAGAGCTGCACAACCCTGATGCCCGAAATGTTTTCCTGAAGGGAAACATTTATTTTCGCAACAGTAAGCCTTACCCATCTGTATGCTTTCCTCACCTTATTTCTGAAAATGATTGTAACAGCAATTATGATCGGTGCAACTATCATTGTGAGTGATGTAAGTTGCCAGTTAAGGCGGAACAGAATTATTATGACTCCTATCAGAATAAAAATATCACCAAAAAGAAAGACGATGACATTGGTAAACATTTCATTGATTACCTGAACATCGTTTGTTACCCTTGTAACAAGCCTTCCTACAGGACTCTTATCGAAAAACGAAACATTTAAGCTTTCAAGATGCGAAAATATTTTCATTCGCATATCGAACATTACCTTTTGTCCGGTATACTGAAGGATATAGACCTGAGCATAATTAAAAATAAAAGCAAGCAAAAGAATGGCACCAAAAAGAATGGCAAGATGATTGATTCCCATTATATCTCTTTTGCGTATACTGATGATTTCCTTTATTGAAAGCTCTTTGGTTTTGTCTGCTTCTATGAAAATCACATTTCCATCTGCACATAATACCTTCTTTGATTTAAGGGATTCGAAGATATCCTTATCAATGTCTTCCTTTTCAACAATAAAATACTTGTCTTTAAATAATCTTCTTCTTTCCAATTCATATCTTGTTACCTTGTCAATATTTCTTAAATCAACGATATATCCATCATCAATCTTAAAAACCACATTCTTGTTCGTGATTCCGTCAATAACTTCCAGGGCATCCAAATCAACAGATCGCCCAGGAGGAGTAATAAAAGAGTCAATTGCAATCTTCGTTATGTAAGGAAGGGAAAGATTAAATCCAGTAATGAAGAAAAGGAGAATTACCGAAATTACTATTAGCCACTTGTACGGTTTAACGAAACCTATTAACCTTTTCATTAGACGAGCATCATAAGGTTTCGATAGTTGCTCTTCTCCCTGGTAAAAACCATCTCCATGCATACTAATTCCTTTCCAACCTTTCTATTAAAATCTGTTTCTCATACAGCTTGCTGTATATACCTTGCTTCTTCACAAGTTCGGAATGGTTTCCATCCTCTTTTATGCTTCCTTCATCGACAACAATGATCCTCTCTATGTTCTTGATACTTGATATGCGGTGAGTAATAATAATTGTTGTTCGTGTTTTCATAACAGGCATAAGGCCTTCCATAATCTTCTCCTCTGTTTCTGTATCAACAGAGGAAAGTGCATCGTCAAGTATAAGAATGTCCGGCTCAAGAATTATAGCTCTCGCGATTGCAATTCGTTGTTTCTGCCCGCCTGAAAGAGAAATCCCTCTTTCTCCAATGACAGTATCAAACTTGTGAGGCAATTCCATAATCTCATCATAAATTTGGGCAACCTTTGCAGCTTTAATTATTTTCTCCATCGAGACAAGAGGATTTCCAAAGGCAATATTCTCCTTCAAACTGAGAGAGAAAAGAAAGGTGTCCTGGGGGACAAAACCTATTCTTCTTCTAATACTTTTCACCTCATACTTCTCTATTTGTTTGCCATCGATAAAGACCGTTCCAGATTCCGGTTCGATTACCCTTGAAATAAGATTGACAAGCGTACTCTTTCCCTCTCCTGTTCTTCCCACAATGGCAATCTGTTCTTTCTCTCCTATTCTTAAATTTACTGATTTAAGCACATAGGGGAGTTTTTCCGAATATCTGAAGCTCGCATTCTTGAACTCAATCTCTCCTTTAAGAGGTGACTTCACGCTTATCGCATTGGGCAAGTCTCTTATTTCGGGCTCAGTTTCAAGAACCTGATTTATCCTTCCCATTGATGCTGCACCTCTTTGAAGAATGTTTACAACCCATCCAATCCCCATCATTGGCCAGGTCAGTATTGCAAGATAACTTGTGAAAGCGACAAAATCCCCCAGAGTAATTATGTTAAGTATTACCTGCCTTCCACCCCAGAAAAGAACAACAGCAGTGCTTATCCCTCCCAGGAACATGAGAAGTGGGAAAAAACCTCCCCATATTTTTACAAGCCTCATATTTTCTTTTATAAAGAATTTATTATGTTTCCTGAAGTTCTGCAGTTCGAATGATTCTTGCACAAAAGCCTTGATAACCCTAATGCCAGCCAAACTTTCCTGAACCTTATCTGTCAGTTTGGCAAATGCATCCTGCACACTTTTGAATCTCGTATGCAGTGCTCTTCCCATAAAGAACGTAGAAATTGACAGCAATGGCAGGGGAATTAGTGCATAAAGTGTAAGAACCATATTTATCTTGAGCATCATAATTATTGAAGCTATACTCAAGAAAACAGTATCCGTTAGAATCACGAGACCAATCCCAACTGCCCTTCTGACGGCGAGTATGTCATTAGATGCAAGAGCCATCAGTTCACCAGTTTTTGTATTGTTGTAGTAATCGAATGAAAGAGCTTGAAGATGAGAAAAGAACCTATTCCGCAGCAATTCTTGAATCCTGAGTGATGTCCCTATAACGAAATATCTCCAAAAAAATCTGAACACTGCAATCAGGATTGAAACAAGAACAATGAGAAATGCAAACTTTAAAAGTATTGAACCTTGAATTTTCCCTGTGTTAATACCATCAACAGCATATTTGAGAATTCTCGGAATCACCAGCTGCAGGCCATCGACAATTACCAGTGCAATAACACCAACAATAAGTCTGGGAAGAAATTTAATAAAATATCTCTTTAGTGTTGCAAAGTTTCTCAAGGGAATTCCCGCTTCACACTATTTCTTCTGCTTATCTGGTCTGTTGAGCTTATTTGGTTTGCATCGCTCCCTGCTCACTGTTTGCTCTTTTCTATCCTCTGTGATTCGGTTGCTCCCCTTAGAAATGTAATCCTATTCTCTGCTTTGTCTGCAAAATCAGTCTCAGGATAATCGTGCTCTATTTGAGAATAAACCTCTATTGCTTCTTCATAGCGATTGGTAAATTCAAGACATCTTGCATTGGACTCAAGAGCATCCATTCTTGACGGTGTATCAGGGTAATTGCTGATGACATCACCATAGTATTTGATTGCTTCATCAAAAGAACCTTTTTGTTCATAAACGGATGCAATACCCATAAGTGAAGCACTTCCCCAGTTTTTGTCTTTCTTAAACATCTTGAGAGATTTCTCGTAGTTCTCCAGGGCATTGTCCATATCTCCTGAAAAAAAGTAAGAGTTAGCCATCAACAATGTCGCAATCCTGCCCGCCTTTGTTCCACCGTATGCATTTACGATTTCCTGGTAAGCACCTACCGCCTCTTTGAAATTTGCGTTCTCATAGAGACTATTGGCATAGAGAATCCGTATTCGTGCATTTTCTTCAGCCTTCCTTTTGTTCCCGAAATATACCCTTACGGTAACCACAGCAACAAGCAATACAATAATAATCAGAATGAGTCTTGAAGCATTCTTTCTTGAAAACAAAATAAAGTCCTTGGTTGTTTCAAGAAATCTGTCTTCTTTCAGTTCGTGCTTTGTGATTCTCTTTTTCTTGACTGTTCTTGCCATTACCTTCCTCCTTTAGTCTGTCTGGTTTAATTAGTTCGTACAGCAAACCCACATAATTCCTTTGTAAGTGAGTAAGTGAGTAATTGGTAATTCAGTAATTATTACCTCCGTTTAGAGCATTCCATTCGTCATTAATTATTGGTCATTAGTTATCAGTCGATAGTCACCAGTCATTGGTCAATGGTCATTCGCCTACGGCGTAAATTCGCTTGACTGTGTATTTGCCATGCGTTATTTGTTGTAAGCAATAAATATACTACTAAATATACACACCTCTTCTTTCGTTCCTAGCGCCCCTGGGGTGACTCGAACACCCGACTCCCGGTTTAGGAAACCGGTGCTCTATCCTCTGAGCTACAGGGGCATTCAATTTTTTTTCTAAACTATCATAAAAAGAGCAAGGTGTCAAGAGAATTCAGCATCCGCAATTTCCAAATCGTATGCAAAGAAGAAGAACAAATTTCCCTTGACAATAATGTTTTGATATTCTATAATTATTTAAGAATGATGATTCAGCAATTAGAATTAGAGAAAAACATATTTATGGACTTCTTACGACATCAAGAAACAACCATCCTTAAGTAGAATAGTTTTGTCAAGATTATTGCTTTTGAGAAAGGAGGTGAAAACCGTACTTAACAATCTAAACAAAAGGAGTTATTAAATGAAATTCTTGATTATTGTTTCATTTCTTATTCTCTTCTCGATTTGCATTGCTTTTAGTCAATCACCCGCTCCTAAGGTCAACAACATGCTTCTTTCAGATGGTGCTGAGAGTGGATATGTATCTGATAACCCACCTCCAATCGACAGTCTCTGTCTTGTTTTCTCAGGTATCAATTATGGAGCAGCTTTCAACTCACCACAGGCTTATCCACATGCCAAACACATTACGAATGTTAAGGTTGGAAGTTACTACTTTCCTGTCGTCACCTGGGAAACAGGAGCCTCGTGGTCACTTCAATCCCTGTACTCATATTGGGATGATATGTTCAAATTCTGGTCCTATCCCGACAGTTTCACGACAAACCAGGGTCAGGATACAGGAAGACCTGCGATGTGTTCAGATAGCCACGGAAACCTGCACTTTACTTGGCATCAAACTGGTTCACCTGATGGGTACGAAATATTCTATACAAGAGCCTTCCTCGATACATCTGCCGGTGTTATCCAGTACAATGTGGAAAGACCCGGAGTGATGATTTCTGAAACTAACGGGGAAGAGGAACACTTTCCATCGATGGCAATATACGGTGATACACTTATTATGGTTGTATGGGGATGGGGAGGGTCTGGCGCTGACCATGCGATAGGCTACAACTATTCTACCGATGGTGGTAACACCTGGGTAGGTCCCCAATATGCTTATGAACATGGTTCGATACTGCCTGGCTCCTGGATTCTTGTGAACATTGCACCTGACCCGAATACAGGTGATATGTGGGTTGCAGTATGTTTTGACTTTTCTGGTGACGGAAATATGGACCTCGTGGCAATGCACTGGGATGCACCAACGGATACCTGGACAACCGAAATGGCTCTTCAAGGACCGGGAAATATGCATCCATATGCCTGCCCTGCAATTGCAGTTGATTACAATAGTATTCCTCATGTTATCTTCCAGGAAAACCTAACAACAACAGGAGGTATAGGAGGACTTACCGGATGGAACGAGTGTGGTCCAGCAGGGGGACTTTATTATACGCACAGACAGAGTGGTAGCTGGTCAACACGTCAGCAAATTATGATGACTACATGGGCTCAGACGAGTGCAGAAGCGGGTTATCCTTCAATTGGTATTGCTGCAGATAACACCATATATTTCTCGACAACCCTTCCTGAGAGTGCTTCCGCAGATACTGCGAGTGCATATATGCCGTTTAATGCCTGGTATCATAAGATCTCTCCATATACAGGATTTGTCAGTCTCGGCACTCAGGTAAGTGTGCTTCCTGCAAATGATACAACAAATGCTATCTATGCACATTTGACATACAATGTTCCTCTTGATGGACCTGGTATTACCTGGGCTCAGATGGTAAGTGCAGCACCACCAGCAGATGTTTACTATAATCATTCAGATACAATTCTTGGTATTGCTGAGAATGAGGATGTTGCTCAGCCGACAGGCGTAAGACTTTTCCAGAATTACCCGAATCCTGTCCGCGAAAAAACAATGCTCAGATTTAGTGTTCCTGCAAACACATCCATATCTCTTAATATCTATGATATTTCGGGCAGATTGGTTAAAACACTTGCAAGAGGTATTCCTGGTGCTGGTTCATACTTCACAGTCTGGAATGGGACAGATAACAATGGCAAGATGGTTCCCGGTGGAGTATATCTCTGCAATCTTAAAGCAGGGTCATATTCTTTGACAAAGAAGCTGCTTGTCATTCATTAGTATAAATAGATTTTCAAAAAGGGAGGGGTGGATATTTGCTCCTCCCTTTTTGCTAAGGAGGGAGAAATGAAGAGAAAACAATGTATGATTTTAGTTTTGGCTTTTCTCCTGCTGTCTTTAGGTCTTTTTGCCTCGGATATTTCTTACAACCTTGCAAGGGATGTTGCCTATAACAAGGCGCTTAGTGTTTTTGGCAGCAATATTTCGCTTGGTTCTGGAATCCCATACTATGATATAGAGAATAAACTTATGGGTTATGAATTCGGAGTTTCTTTGCAGGGAAAATTTCCTGAGGAAAATGATATTTTCAGTATGATAAAGGCACAGAGAGTTCTGTTGGAACAGACAAAAGCCTCTGGTGGATTCCTCGACCCGGTTCAGATTGGAAAGGATATTGCAGGTATAAAGAAATTTGCTCATATTTTCGTATCGGCAAACAGCACAGATTTTCCTGTTCCCGAATATGGTGAAGGTCTTCCTGATTACTATCAGCGATATGGTGCTGCAAAACAGTATGCAGCCGCCAATTTAGGTGAAGAGCCCATTTCGGTCAAGCTTTACTATCTTGCTCCGTATCTCAAATGGTTCAGATTCTCTGCTGGTGAGAAAGATGTCTATATTTCGATGACGGAATCAGGAGCTCAGAAGCTTTCTCCAGATATTCACGCTATAAAATTGGAGAAGAGTCCGGGCTCAGAGATTATGGACAGAAAGCACCTTCAGCTGTGGTCAAAGCTAAAGTCAGGTGATTTCTCTGCTCTTAATCCAGACGGAAGGGCAGGTTACATAGACAGTGTTCCAGAGTATGTCTGGAGTTACGGGTGTTCGCCTACCGCTTCTGCAATGCTTATGGGATACTGGGATGAGCGGGGCTACGATAGACTGCTGGACTGGTATTTTAATCATTATGATGTCGTTGTTGGACAGGTTGTATTGAATGTTCCCAATGCCCAGAGAGAACTTGCCATTGCAATGCATACCGATACTACGACCGGAGGCACTCAGATTAGCTGGATTGCGCAGGGACATCTGACTATGGCAAACAACTATAACGGCTATTCATTTTCTGCCTCGACAAGCCCACAGGGCACACAGGGAAATGATTTCGTCTGGAGCTGGATTATAAATGAAATCGACGGAGGAAGACCTTTTCACTGGGCAAATCTTTACTACTGGTTTCAAAATCAATTCATACATCATTCTGTCTGTGGATATGGTTATACCGATGATAAGTATGTAATAATCTACAACACCTGGGGATGGGGCGAACAGGAGTGGTACTACTATACCTACCACAATGGAACATATTCAAAGCCCTGGGTTGTCACGGCAGTTCCTGGCGGTTCAGAACCTTACAAGGTTACTCTAACCACCCCGGATGGAGGAGAACAGTGGTATGCGGGAGCAACGGAAACCGTAGAATGGACAACACAGGGAAGTGTTGACCATCTTGGCATATGGTTCTCGAGAAATGCAGGAAAGGACTGGACGAACTTGACAAACAATGCTCCCAACACAGGTTCTTACGATTGGTTTATTACGCCAGATACAATCAATACATATAGAGCTCGTATCAGGCTTGAGGGTTATAACTCAAGCAATACACTTCTTGGCGCTGATGGAAGTGCGCACGATTTTACCATTCACCCTCAAACAGGATGCACGCTCTATGTAACCGCACCTAACGGTGGAGAGGTCTGGAATGTTGGTGATGTTCATCAGATTACCTGGGACACTTATGGTGTCCAGCCTCATCATGTGGTGATAAGCTACTCGCCCGACGGGGGGAATGCTTGGAATAACATAATTACGTATCCAAATACACATTCCTTCAACTGGACCATTCCAGATGATACAACCCATGCTGCGCTTGTTAAGGTGAGAGGTTTAAGTGCTACGAATGAACTTCTTGGTGAAGATGTAAGTGATGCATTCTTTACAATAGCAGCCACAGGCATTGCAGAAGAACCTTCAGGTAAGTGGTTAAGACCTTTTTCTGTCAAAACAGCACCAATCCCAATGACATCTACTGTTAGTTTCAGTATCTATGGTAGTTTCTCCCCGCAAACTTCGATTGACATTATTGATATAAGTGGAAGAATCCAGAGACATCTTATCGCAGAAGGAGCTTTAGTAGTATGGGACGGCAAGGATGATAAGGGTGTATCAGCGGAGTCCGGCGTCTATTTTTACAAAGTTAATGCAGGGAGTAATAGAACAACTGGAAAGATTGTTAAGATAAGGTAAGAAGATTGTCGAATGAAAAAAGGGCAGACTTTTGTCTGCCCTTTTTTCATATTACCTTTTTATCTTTTTACGGCATTTCGTCCAACTCTGTGAGCATTATTCTCATAAGTTGAGCTGCTTTTCCGTATTGAAGGTATGACATAGGAAATCCCAGATAGAAAAATGAGGGTATTGTTGTCCCTTCATGAATGTATCTTGTTCCACAGGGTTGTCTCTCAAATACTGCATTGTCTCTGTAGTGATTCAATGAATAAATTATATCGAGATTACCATCATATTCCCCCCACAGGTCAAGACTCATAACTTCTGCAATGACCTGAAAGTCAACTATTGGATGCCACAAAAGTGATGAGTTAAGAGAGAGTTGAGGGAAAGTACTATTCTCGCTGAAAAAAGCAGTATCACTCTCAACAGGGGAAATGCTCGTATCTGTTGCAGTTCCGGCATTGAGCGTTTTATACTTATCTATGTGAAGTTCTGAGAATGGGAAGGGTTTTCTGATTCCAAATGATTCGTTTTCTGCATACTTACCTGTCTTGAGTATTGCTGAGCCTGTGAATATTATTTTCCCTCCCACCTGTAGAAAGTCTGCAAGCAGGTTTTCCTTTTGCTGCAACGAAGTTGCAGAACCATCTTTATCTCCACGAGACCAGATGAGTGTAGAGTATTGTCCGAGTTTAATATGGTCGAACTCAGCTGACGTATAATCCAGGGAATCATAGGCGAGACCAATCGAGTCATCAAGTATTGAATGGTAAAATGGTTTTACTATGTTGCCGTTTATGTAGCCATTTGTGACAAGGTTTACCCAGAGTAAATTCCTATATGCTGAGTTTACACCAATCTGAGGAATGACAAACACAATCGTTTTCCATTGGTTATAGATGGCGTATGTCGTATCCCAGGGTGTTACAGATGAATCGATTTCGGAAATTCCAAGTGTGTCACAGAGTGAATTGTCAACAGCACCTGCATCATCGATTGCTCTAATATATACCCTATGAGTATCCTCTGTGAATGGTGCGTTCTCACCGGTGAAATAGAAGGATTCTTCACTTGTAGGGTCAGACCATCCTTTGTGCGTGACGGGGTCAAAGTTAATTGTAGTATCATCCCAGCAATACTGGAACTGTGCGGGAAAAACCTTATCACTGTCTATTGCCGTCCATTCAAAGTTGATTCCACTCCACTTATCAGTTGCACTTGGAAGAATGAATCTTTGCGAACTGTCAGGAGGTGTTGACACAAATCTCGTATTCGGTGGAATATTGCTGGTGTTGAATACTCTATGAGATGGCGAGGGGTCAGGTGCTTCATCATTGTCAACCGCTCGGACATAGAATGTATGCGTATATAGCGTATCCGGAAGAGGAGCTGCAAATGCAATGATATCCCGTGTTGCAAGTGTGGAATCCATATACAGAGAATGCCAGCCTGAACCTGCAATGTTTTCTGAATATACTGTATCGTCTATTGCCCAATCGTATCGTGTTACCCTACCATCTACATCTGTACCATACCAGAATAATACCGTTGCGTGGTATATATAGGTAGTATCTGCATAAATAGTATCTGTACTATCCGGTGAATAATATGGGATATTAACTAAATATGTTTCCGGGGGTTGATTGTAAACGGGAACAGTCGGTGGTTTTTTTGTACATCCGAAGACCAATAAGAAAACAATCAAAAGTATAGTAAAAGACAGGAGAATCTTTTTGCTCATTATACCTCCTTCTAAGTTTCAAACATTATAAAATATAATAGGAAATATGTCAAGGAAAAAATTGGGCAAAGGAAACTTTTTCTTTACATAAATTTGAGCTAATTTCTAAAAGGGGAAAAGTAAGGTTGACATTTTTCTATTTATCTGTTAATTTTTGCTTATGAAAAAGTCCAATGTAAATGTAGTGCTGTTTGCCATTATAATTATTGGTAGCATTTTACGTTTGGTCTATATTTTCGAGATAAGCAAATCTCCTTTTTTCTTCACACCTTTTGGTGACCCTGAATACTTTGATAATTGGGCATTCAGGATTGCGCAGGGCAATTTGATGGGAAATGATATATTTTTTAAGCCTCCGTTTTATGCTTATATTCTTGCTTTTTTTTACAAGATATTTGGGCATAGTCAACTCATTCCAAGGTTACTTAATACTGCATTCGACTGTATCTCTACCTATCTCCTTTTCCTGATAGGGAAGAAGTTGTATAATGAAAGAGTTGGATTGATTTCTGCATTTATTGGTGCATTATGCGGAATTTTTGTTTACTTTTCAGGAGAAATTCTTGGAACATCTCTTGTTGTTTTGCTCTCTCTTTCGTTCTTATATTGTCTTTTGATTGCAGAGCGCAGTATGTTCAAGTGGTTTATGGCAGGACTTGTTCTATCTCTTGCCATTATCGCAAGGCCAAATTTTCTAATCTTTATTCCAGGTTTAGTTATCTATATTTTGATGAAACGGAAAAACACAAAGATTAGAGTCAAGATTGCAATTGTTTTTTTGTTTGGTTCGTCAATATTTTTGTTACTGACCGGTATCAGAAATTATGTGGTTGGGAAGGATTTTGTTCTTGTGAACTACTCTCTTGGAGTGAACTTCTTTATTGGTAACAACAGAAATAGCGATGGAGTGAGTGCTGTTTTGCCTGGTTATGGAAATGATTGGGACGAATATTCAATTGCGGAGAGAGAGTTAGAACATGTTTTGAAACCAGGCGAGGTCTCTCGTTTCTGGTTAGGAAAAGGGCTAAATGAGATAAGAGAATTTCCAGGACATTCAGGTTTGCTTTTGCTAAAGAAAGTGTATCTATTATTTAATGGAAAGGAGATAAGCAACAATCAGAACATTTATCTTTACTCAAAACGTTCTCATATTGCGAAGTTTCTATTGTTTTTCATCGGAAATAGAAGATTATATTTCGCTTTTCCATCTTCACTTGTGTTTGCGCTGGGTTTAACAGGTATCATAATTTCATTGCAGAGAAGAATGACAAAGGCATATATACTCATCTTTTTTGTTTTGGTTTATGGTTTTTCCGTTGTTATTTTTTTCGTATCCTCAAGATATAGAATGCCTATGTTTGCATATATTATCCCATTTTCCGCATATTCCATCTTCTGGATATCCAAGAATTTCAAGAGCAAGAAAAACCTGATTATGTGGAGCATCACTTTTGCTGTTTTCCTGGTTCTCTGCAATTTTGACCCTTTCGGAGTTAGGATGATAAATAAAGCTCTGGAAATGTATAACCTTGGCAATGTATATTATAAAAAAGGTGATTTCATAAAAGCAAAAGAATTCTACGAGAAAGGCATAGAAGTGAATGCATCGTTTCCCGGACTTCATCTCAATCTTGGAAGTGTCTATTTCAAAGAAAGCAACTTGGAACGAGCAGAAAATGAATACCGAACAGAAATAAGGATAAATCCTAATGATGGGAAAGTATACAACAATCTTGCCTTGGTTTACGAAAAGGAAGGGGATTTGGAAAAAGCCATTGAATATGGGAGAAAGGCAACGGAAATTATGCCAAGATTTGGTCCCGCTTATGTCACAATCGGAAGGTTATATGTCAAGGAACAGAAATATGATTCAGCATTTGTTTTCCTACGATTTGCAAATCGATTAAAGAACGACGATGTCAAGGCTCTTTCTCTGCTTGGATTTGTCAGCCTGAAACTGGGCAGATTCGAGCAGTCAGTAGATTTCTATACAAAAGCACTGAAGTTACAGAACGACAATTCCAATTTGCATTATAATATTGCAGTTGCATACATTGCCCTGGGGAATCTGAACGATTCCGAAAGACACCTAAAGAGGGCTTTATCATTAGAGAAAGGTTTCACCGCTGCACATTATAATCTTGGTCTTATTTACTTGAAAGAAGGAAAGGAAAAAAAGGCAAAAGAAGAATTTAGGAGAGTGCTTGCTCTTAATCCTGATTTCAAGCAAGCAAAAAAAATGATTGAGAAAATGGAATAATTGTGCTACAATAATAGTCGCATTGAGAGAACGAAGGGTTCAAAATAGACTTAACTTAAGGGCTTAAAATGATGACACTTAAAATTTAATGAGGAAATGAACAAATGGTTTCAATAATTGTTCCAGTTTTCAATGAAGAGGATTGCCTTCTTGCTCTTTTCGAGAGCGTGAAAATAGAAATGGATAAAAAAAATATTCCATTCGAGCTAATTGTTGTTGATGATGGGAGTACTGACGGAAGTTGGGAAAAGATACTGGGTATATCCGAGAAAGACAAGCGTATCAAGGGTTTCAGACTGTCCAGAAATGTTGGACAGCACAATGCGATTTTTGCGGGATTTGAAAATGCGTCGGGCGAATATGTTTTAACAATCGATGCCGATATGCAAGGGGCACCGGGTATGCTGCCAGAGCTGTGTGACAAGTTGAGTGCAGGCTATGATATTGTGGGCTGTAAGAGAAAGAATCGACAGGATACATTTTTCAGAAGATTCGCCTCTTGCCTGATGCATTTTTCGCTAAGGCATTTGGTAAGGGTTGGAGAAATACCCAGGAAAGGTTTCTCGGATTACGGTTGTATGTTAAGGGGATACAGAAGCTGGGTTATTGATGAGATTATCAAGTCTGGTGGAAAGTCCATATACTTGCCCACATTTGCAACATTAATTGGTGGAAAATTCTGTGAGATAGAGATTGAATACAGGACGAGGAAAAAGGGAAGGTCAAAATATAGCATAAGAAAGCTTACTGGTTTGTATTTTGATATGATTGCAGACATATCACTGTTTCCAGTTCAGTCTATCAGCTTGTTAGGCATTCTTTTTTCCATTGCAGGTTTTGTTCTCGGGTTTGTGATACTCTTTAGAAGAATATTCATAGGGCCTGAGGTCGAAGGAGTATTTACACTTTTTGCATTTCTTTTTATTCTCGCAGGGGTGCTTCTTGTTTCTGTTGGAATCATAGGAGAATACATTGGAAGAATTTACAGAGAAGTAAGCAGGAAGCCGCGATTTGTCGTGAAAGAAAATACTTGTATTGCAAAGCATTTGAGAATAGGGGTATTTGCATACTCTGAAGTTGGTTATGTCTGTCTTAAAACACTTATCGATATGGGAGAGAATATTCCATTTGTGGTAACACACAAAGACAGCGAGGATGAGAACATATGGTTTAAGAGCGTAAGTGAACTCGCAGAAAGGCACGGCATCCCTGTGATAAAACCTGATAATGTTAATGAGTCAAAATTCGTGAAGTTAATATCTTCAGTGAAACCTGATGTAATGTTCTCCCTTTACTATAGGTTAATTTTCGGGCGAAAACTGCTTTCTGTTCCTGCACTTGGCTGTATAAATTTGCATGGTTCATTGCTTCCTAAGTACAGAGGATGTGCACCTGTAAATTGGGCGATTATCAATGGTGAGCAAGAAACAGGTGTTACAGCACACTATATGATTAACAAGGTGGATGCAGGGCCAATAATTTTCAAGAAAAGAATCAAGATAGAAAAGAATGACACAGGTATATCCGTGACGCAGAAGGTAGCAGCTGTTGGAGCAGAAATAATCGAAGAGGTGGTAAAACATCTTAAGGAAGGAAACTTGAACGCAGTTCCACAGAACGAGAGCGAATCAACCTATTTCGGTAAGCGAACTCCTGCAATGGGACATATCAAGTGGCAATGGAGTAGTGAGAAGATAAGAAACTATGTTAGGGCTTTGAAGTATCCTATGCCCGGTGCATTTTTTATTGAAGATAAAAGAAAGTGCATAATCTTAGACGGTACTCCTAAGCGTTCAGATAATGATTCACCTGGGGAAATTGTTAGTATTAACGACAAATCGATAGTTGTGGGGACAGGCAAGGGCTATTTCAGTGTGAATGCATTGATGATAGAAGGAAAAATTGTCAAACCCGGCAAATTTGCAGAGCTTTTCAAGTTAAAAGAAGGCGACATTCTTGGATGTTAAGAAGTTTTTTGACCATTACTGGAAGGAAGAAAGTCTCAGGAGGTTTGATAGGTACTATGAATTTGTGGAGGTCGTTAATAAAAACCTTTACTCCAAGCTTTCAGAGCACAGAGGTAAAAGGGTGCTTGCGATTGGAGTGGGAAACTCAACGGACCTTGACTTTCTGAACCAACTGACATCAGAGATTGTTTCAGTAGATATATCATATTATGGTTTGAAAGAAAGCAATGATTTTATGCGGGTTCAGATGGATGCAAACTTGATGGGTTTCAAGGCTCATAGTTTCGATGTGGTCTTTATGAGAACGGTTTTTCTGCATTTACAGCATAGGAGAACACTTTTGGAGATTAGAAGAATTCTGCAGGAAGGAGGAACATTTTTCTGGATAGAACCCATGAAGAACAATATTTTTCTCTGGCTCTACAGGTTACTTATTTCACCTGGTAGGTTTACAGATGTTGATTATTTAACATACGATGAAATCCTGGCGATGAAATCTATGTTTCATCATTTTTGGCATTCAGAATATTATCTATTCACTGTTTTTCTTATACCTATATATCTTGTTTTCCCCTGGATGAGAAAGGTTGTTCGATTTTTTGTATCTCTGGAACAGAGAGTTTTGAGTAGATTCGAATGTTTTAGAAGATTCTGCTGGATAAGTTACGGATATGCCGAAGTGTGAACGCAGAAGAGAGAAGAGTGAAAAGTGATGAGGGAAGAGGGAAGAGGGAAGAGGGAAGAGAGAGGAGATGGACAAGAAGCAGGCATCAGGTACTGGGCATTAGTGAAAGATGGAGGAGCGGCTTCCCAGCCGCGAGAGGATAAAAATGTTAGTAATTGATGCGGGCAATTCGAAGGTAAAGGTTGCAGTTTTTAATGAGAATAAAATTACAAGCAAAGTGAGCTTCGATACAGTGGATTTTCTTGAGCAGAAAGTGTTAAGGAGAGAATTAACAAAAAACTTAAATGAAGACATAATTGCTTTTTCTTCGGTTGTGCCGAGTATTGGGGATGGGATTATTTTATTTGCAGAAAACCTGAAAAAAGACTGGTTTGATGTATCCAGAGCACAGAAAAAAATAGTGACCTTGAACTACAGGGCTGAACAATTGGGTGGTGATAGACTGGCAAATATTGTTGCTGCATTCGGGAAGTATGTCCTTCCTCTAATTGTGTGTGATTTTGGAACCGCAACAACATACAATGTCCTTCTCGAGGACGGAACTTTTGATGGTGGTATTATTGCACCTGGAATAGAAACCTGCATCGATTCCCTGACCAGTAAAACTGCATTGCTTCCACATGTTTCTATTAGACACCCCCCAAAAACATTTCTTGGACACAATACAGAGGAAGCGCTTATTTCTGGTTTTTACTACACATTTAGTGGGCAATTCAAGGAGATTGTCGGTAAGGTAGGAGAAAGATTTAAGGAAGGTTTCAAAATAATCGGGACAGGGGGACTTGTGGAATTCGCAGCGCATGTTTTCCCTGAGATAATTGTGGACAAGGATTTGACACTTTATGGAATTAAAATACTTTATGAAGAGAATAAATCGGAGGAAACGGGAAACGCTAAAAAACAATAGGTGCTTAAGAAGTAAGCGCATAAGCCTTAGTCGAATGTCATTGCTCGCCCCGTTAAATACTACCATTTATCATTCGACTTTTATTTAACAGGGCGAGTATTATTCCATATTGACTTGCGAAGCAATCTCATAGTGCTAAGATAATGGTTCAGTGGGGAAGAGAATTAACCTTTCAAGGCTATGAAAACAATTATTATTTCAAAGAGTGCAGATGAAACGATAAAAATAGGAGAAGAATTTGGCGAAAAATTGAAACAGGGGGACGTGGTTGCTTTTTATGGAGAACTTGGTAGTGGAAAGACGACGATGATAAAAGGAATTTGTTGGTCTCTTGGTGTTTCAAAGGGAATAAAGAGCCCAAGTTTCGTATTGCTCAGAGTGTATAGAGGTAAGCAATCAATATATCATTTCGATTTTTACAGATTGAGGGAAAAAGGAGAGCTTAAAGATCTTGATTATGAGAGGTTTTTTTACGGTTCAGGAATTGTACTTATAGAATGGGCTGAGAGGATAAAGGAGTTCCTATCTGTTTCACGCTATGAAGTTCGTATGGAAATTCTGAGTGAGAATAAGAGAGAAATATCTATCTCGCACACTGCCGCAAAGAACCCGTTATTGTGAAGACATAAGACATGAGACTGGAGACCAAAGACTCGGGTCGAAGAGAGAAGAGTGATGAGGGAAGAGAATAACGGAGTATGGGTGAGACTTGTATCGGAGATTGAACGCTACGCTGAGAAACAAACGCACTTCGTGCTGTAAACTAACGCTATCGCTGTAGCCGCAGGCTTCAGCCTGCGAAAGGAATTATGAGATTGCTTTCCTTCGACGGAGTTTAGGACAAGCTCTATTTGAAGACTCGCCCGGTGAAATAAAATGAAAGCAATAATGCACAGTATTTCACGGGGCGAGCAATGACAAATAACGAATGAAATGGAGTTACTAATTACTCAATTACAAAGAAATTATGTTGATTTGCTGTACGAACTAAATAAACGAGGTAAACCAGAAAGATGAATATCATTGGGCTTGACACAACAACCACGAGTTTCTCTCTTGGATTAATTCGGGATGAGGAGGTTCTGGAAAGATTCATAATGGAAACCGAAGGTTATCACTCTGAGCATTTACTGGTTTACCTGAGCAAAATGCTGGAAAAACAGAATATGAAAAAGAATGATGTAGATGGATATGCCCTGTCTATTGGTCCTGGTTCGCTAACAGGTATACGGGTTGGTCTTGCTTTCCTGAAAGGGATTGGTTTTGCAACTGGAAAACCTGTTATTCCGGTTGAAACCCTGTATGCTATTGCATATGAATTCAGAAAGTCCGAAGAGTATATCTGCCCGATTCTTGTGACAAAGCGAAACAAGGTATTCAGTGCATTATACCGTTTTAGGTCTATAACCGCAGGAAGAGAGAAGAGAGAAGAGGGAAGAGGGAAGAGGGATGAGAGAAGAGAGAGGAGAGAAGACGGAAGGGCGAAGAGAGAAGAGGGAAAAGTGAAGAGGGAAGAAACAATAGTAGCACAAACCTGCACTAATTTGGAGGAGTTTCTTGACTCCCTGCAGAACAAGAAAATTCTTTTTGTGGGGAATGGGGTTGAAAAATATAAGAATGAATTGGTGATAGGATGCAATTGTGAAGCAAGTTTTGCAGGCGAGGGTATTAGTCATCCAGACCCTGTAATTATTGCAGAGGTAGGACTCAGGAAAATAAAAGAAGGGGATATTGCATCATTGGATGCACTCGAACCAGTCTATTTGTAATATGTTCTTTCTTATTACAAGAAATGAAAAAAATAGATAATGTTTCGATTTGATATTATAAAACCAGAAATTCAAGAAATAGTTCAGGAAAAAGAAGTCTCAAAAAAATCTTTAAGGCAGGTGTTCTTCTATAGTTTGCTCGAGATTGAAAGGTTGAGGGAACATCTTGGTAATCTTGAATTTAATATTGAGGTAGAGAAGGATCTGTACAAACTGCTAAAACTCGGTGACAGAAAGATGAATACTTGTAAAAGTATTGAGAAGAGGAAGAGAAAAGTTAAGGACATTCTTCCGTTACTTATGAAAGCCATTATTAATATATACACAAGAAATAAGAACATTGACGGATGGGATTATCTTGTTGTTCTCAAGGGGGAAGAGATAAATGAATTTCTTGAAGCAAGAATAACTTATACCGAACTTATCAACTCTTTTTTTCTTGACATTTCGTAAGCAGTGTCGTATGCTCATACAATAAAAAATAAGAAAGGAGGTGACTCCTATGAAAAAGCTAAGAATTGCACTCATAATTTTGCTTGTTCTTCTGGTTGCTCTGCCTCTCGTTGCAAGAGGGCGTCGAGCTAAAATGCAGACACCAGTATTGGCAATAAGCGTTTATGGTGGTGCTGAAAATCTCACAGGTGCATATTACACAATGGCTGCTGATAGTCAGATGTTCTATTCTTTTGGAGCGAATCTTATAATTCCTATATACAGACAGCTCATCTGCAGATTTGGAATCTTGAATTTCTCGATGCATGACAACTGGAAAACCTATGCTTTTGGAACCGGCGTAAATGGTGATTTTATGTACTATTTCCCTCTCCAGATGGCTTTTATGCCTTATGGATTCGTTGGCTTATGGTACAGCGGTTACTCTGCCGATAATAACTCAACAAGTGGACTTCACGCTCATATCGGAGCCGGTGGTGAGATGAAGCTGATGTACAATCTATTTGCAGAGATTGGTCTCGACCTTTACAATGATAGTGTGGATATGGGAGGAACCAGCACCTCAAGTTCAGCTAATCCAGTTTTCGTTCACGCAGGTGTGAGATTTCCGCTTATAAGGTAAGATGAGTAAGGGCAAGCCTTGCGTGCCTGCCGAAGTTTCGACGCAGACAGGCGATTGCCCAGCAGTTTGTAAGGGCAGACTTTTATGTCTGCCCTTTTTGTTTCTGCATCATAAAAACAAATGTCATTGCGAGTATTTCAAGTCCCCGCAGAGACGCAGAGCCTCTCCTGTCTTCGACCCTGAGGCTCAGACCCGAAGAGAGCCAAGTCGAAGGAAAATCATTTTTTTATGTTTTAACCAAAGTCTGCGCTTCGTTGTGTTTACGTCGTTAGATAGAAAATTATCTAACGGGGCGAGCAAGTTTCGCTACTCCTTTTCTCCGTTTCACCGATGCTCCGTTTCACTTATCTCTCATCCCTTTTCTCTTCTCTGTTTTTTTCGGTCTTATGTCTTGTGTCTCCTGTCTCCAATCTTAGGTCTATTATTTTCTATTACACTTCTCGCATCGAGAAGCCTCTTCTTGTGCCTCTTCTTCAGTCAATCCTAATTCAACCTCGAAAAATGAAGTTACGGCATTTTCCTCTGGAAGTAGGTCCTGTTCCGCTCTATTTCCTTTGGCTGCTTTTTTACGAGGAAGTCTGTATTGAGGTTCAAAGTCAAAATCAGAAATTCTACCCAGAATTCTTCCAATTCTACCAACTCTTCTTAAATATCTGTCTACGCCCAAAGAAACCTTTCTTCCCATTTCTATTGCATCAATTACTGTTTTCTTTCCATCCGTTATGTCTCCTGCCGCAAAGATTCCTTGTATTGGAGTTTGCATTGTTTGATGGTTTACGATAATTGCATTGTTCGAGACGATTTTCTGTTTAATGTCTTTAGGTAAGAATGAAAAATCCGGACTCTGGCCTGTTGCTACAATAACAAAATCTGCAGGTACCTTAAAACTCGTTCCCTCAAGCAATTTGATCGCGGACCTTTTCCCAGTTTCGCGTTTAAGAAGTTGTGTTTTTGCGAACTCAATTTGCTGGACTCGGTTTTCACCTATGAATCTTAGAGGGGAAACCTGGAACGCAATCTCGACTCCTTCACGCACCGCCATATCCATTTCCTCAATGTTCCCTGGCATCTCCTGCCTGTTCCTTCTATAGTAAATTGTTACGTTTTTTGCCCCGCATCTCAATGCACACCTCGATACATCGAAAGATGAATTTCCTCCACCAATTACTGCAACCTTTCCGCTTAGGGTTTCCGGATTTCCTTCGTTCGTCTTCTTTAATATATCAATGGCTTTATAGACACCTTTAAGTTGATTGCCTGGAATATCTATGTTCTGGCTTTTTGCACTTCCGCTAGCGATTACAAGTGCGGAATGTTCAGATAGAAGTCTTGAAAGGGGAATGTTCTTTCCCGCTGACTTGCCTGTGATAATTTCCACTCCCATTTTCCTAATGAATTCAATGTCCTTTTGCACAAGGTCTTTTGGCAATCTGAATTCGGGTATAGCATAGGTTAGTAAACCGCCAGGTTTTTTTTCGCTATCGTACACGGTAACAGGGTAACATCGTCTTGCAAGAAAATAGGCGGCACTTAAACCAGCGGGACCTGCTCCAATAATAGCAATAGACTTCCTGTGAGGGCTGGTTTTGCTTGTTATAATTTCATCTTTTCCATAATCACTTGCTGCCCTTTTCAATAGTTCTATTCCAATTGAGCCTCCTTTTTTTCTCAATGAGCAAACTGTTTCACAGGGGTGATAGCACACGCGACCGCAGACAGAAGGAAAAGGAGTTCTATCCCTTATTACTTCAAGCGCATCATCGAATCTACCTTCACGCACAAGTGATATATAGAGAGGGATATTGATGCCAGCAGGGCATTTTGCAGTACAGGGAGCTTTGTTGATGGCAGGTCCCTTGTATGCGTCAATAATGTTCAGACAGTAAAATATGAAGAGTCCCGTGATTGTTCCGATAATACCATAATTAATTTCCCAGATTTCGGTGAGAAACCATATCATAAGGAAGGAAAAAACAAAGAAAAAAAGACCGGCTGCAATTCTTTTTCTTGAAAATTGTCCGAGCCCTGGAACGAACAAAGAGGCAAGAGCGGCACGCTTTCTTTTTTTTCTCTCTTTTTCCTTCAAACAGTCTAACTCAAGCATATGACAATATACAATCGTGGAATTGATTTGTCAAATAAAAAAATGTATTGTTGAAGGTATCTATTTGCAGTATTTACTATTGCATCTACCTTTAGTGACAGCAAATCACATTTGAGGATTTGAATTTCAGTATTCCGAATTTTCAACGACCGAATTTTTTCGAAAGCAGAACAAGGACCAATCCCCAGAAAACACCAACCGACGATGCCAGTAAGTCTGCAATGGTCTTCCAAAATGCGAAATCCTTCCATATCAGCCATATTGTCAAACCAAAAGAGATTAGCGCAAGAATAAAGAAGAGGCTTCCTATTATTAACATTATTTTACTCACGACTTCTCCTTTCAAATCATTAATTGTCTCTCTCTACGACAAAGTCACAGAGGTCAGAAAGAGCGTTTTTGTATTTCGACTGTGGGAACAAGTCAAGATTTCTTTTTGCTTTCGCTGAATATGATTTTGCTACTTTCATAGCATATTCCAAAGAGCCATATTTGTTGATTAGTTTTACTATTGCATTGAGGTTTCTTGTTTTTCTTTTGCCTTGTTTTGCTATGGTGTTTTTTTCATTCTTTGTTGCATTTTCGTACAGATGCACCAGGGGTAATGTGAAAAATCCTTCTTTCAGGTCACTGCCTCTTTTTTTCCCTAATGTTTTTTCATCCCCGACAATATCCAGTATATCATCTATTATCTGGAAAGCAATGCCAAGGTTTCTGCCGAAAAGTATAAGTGCAAGTTTATATCTATTGTTTGCACCCGCCAGGAGTGCAGGGATTGTGCAGCAGGCTGAGAAAAAGGATGCCGTCTTCTGAGATATAATGTTGAAATACTCCTTTTTGGAAATCGCCGATGAGTTTTTTAGGAGCTGGCTTAATTCTCCTGTAAAGATGTTATTGGCTGTCTTTAGAATCAACTTTGAAATTTCCTTGTTTAATCTCGGATTACCATTGAATACTCCATTTAGGATTGTTGTTCCATACAGATAAAGATAGTCAGCTACAAGAATAGCAGAGTGAACACCGAACTGTGTATTTATCGTTTTTGCTCCTCGCCTCAAAGAAGAATCATCGATTATGTCATCATGAACCAGGGTTGCCGTGTGGAAAAGTTCAACAGCTGTGGCAAGTCTAATAACCCTTTTTCCTTTTAGGTTTACAATCCCGGATGACAAGAGAACAAGTATCGGTCTTATTCTTTTACTTTTTTTGCTCAGGATTTGAAGACAGGCATCTGTGAATATATTTTGTTTCTGTGGGATGGACTGTCTAATTTCGGTGTCGACAGAGGATAATTCCTTGTTTACTATCTCTGATATATTCGTTAGTTTCATTAGTTACCTTTTACCAATTTCTCTGCCTTGTCCGTTTTCTTTTTTGCATTATTCAACATTTCTTCAATATAGTCAGGATTATGAACGCCCTTGCTGCCGTCTACTTTTACATAGAAGAGCAATCTCTTAACATCCTTCATAAGTTTCTCGGCTTCGGAATTTCCCTTTGTGTTTGTAACTCTAATTTTATTCTCGATTTCTTTTATGGATTCAATCGTGGAAGTCTGCCATTCGGTTACAAGGTCTTTGTAGTCATCCTCATGGCATTTTGCACATTTTTCTTTTATTCTTGCAAGAGAACTTGGTTCTGTTAGTTTTTTATGACAGGCTTTGCAGTCGATAACGCCCGTTTTATAGCCTTCAACTCCCTTTGTGCCTCCAATTGCCAGTCCGTTCTGGATTGCGTTTGCTATCGTATGGCATTTTGCGCATTCAATTTTTTTCTGCGTATGGTGGCATTTTCTGCAGCTTGCTTCAGAAATCAAGAGTTTTCCATGGGTTTCCTTTTTCTTTGAGTGGCAGGTTTCACAGCTGGCTATGTTTCTGGATGTATGCAGTAAGTGAGGAAAAGAACGATTCTTGAATTTGGTTGTTCTCAAGGTTTTGATTTCCTTATGACAGTCCAGACAGTTAGCACTGAAGGCAGGTTTGAAAGTATGTGTAACTTCATTATGACACATAATACAATCAACTGTATGTTCGAATGTATGAATTTTGTGCAGCTCTTCTTCTGTGTAGGTTTCCTTTTTTACCGGTTTTTCGCGGTGGCACAAGTCACATCTTTCCTGTTCTACTAACTGTTTCAGATGTGCAGATTTGTGGCAGTTTGAGCATGAAGTTTTATTTTGCAAAACACTTGTGTGATTGTATGCCTTGATATCGGAAATAGTTGTTGAATGGCAATCGAGACAGCGAAGAGGTTCCTCGCGGGAGATAATATCGCTTGTATGACATAGTAAACAGGTTTTTACATTTATTTTCATATGAACAAGAGAATCTGTGGAGTGGCAGGAAGAACATTTTAGTTTTATGTTTCCAATAATTTCGGAATGAACATCGTGACGAAATGTAATGCCCTGAAAAATCGATTCTTTTTTGTATAGTCTCTCGGTCTTGTGGCATTCTTCCCGTGTGCAGCTTCTCCCTGACATATCGCAAACTATAGGTTCTTTATCATAATTGCCGCTTATGTAGAGGTAAGATTCGTTCATAGCACCAATAACGGTACCTTTGAAGAATCCGATAAAGCCTGGTTCGTTGTGACATTCGGCACATTTGATGCCTTTGTGTGTAGAGTTTTCATACGATTCATAATAGGGTTTCATATTATGGCATACATATCCACAGAACTCGGGAGTTTCTGCCATAGTGAATCCAGCGTATCCTGCTACAAGGATAAATGGAAGTATCGCTAAGAGTACAATTATAACGATGAGTATAACGAAGAGAATAATGATGCCCCAGATAAAAAGTGCTCTATGTCTCTTAAAAACGTTTGGTTTTCTGTCAAATAAGAACATGTTTTGCCTATCCCCTTACTAATGAGTTAATATTTCGCTTTCTTCTCCGGACAGAATAGTTTATTATTTCCTTCAAAATGAAAATTGCAAGAAAAAGAAATCCGATAATTGTTGCAAGAGCAGCAAAAATAACGGGCCATAACCATAGTCCAAGATGCGTTCTGAGAATTGATACAGGTGATGCAAGATACTTCCAGAGGACAGTTTGCACAAATATATCTATGATAATTGCCATATTTACCATTATCAAGTAGTTAGAGGCAGCGTTAAAGGCTGTGAGCGATTTGGCTTTATTTTCAGGGTTCTTAAGCAGTTTGTATGCTGGCACTATGACATATATAGCAGAGATTATTGAAAGTGCAAGATATAAGTATCCTAGGGGTGAAATAAAATATATGGTAATGCTTAGAACGAAAGTCAGGATTAGAAAAATCAATCCCAATATTGCAGCTTGCGTTGGTGTTGTCGAAAAAAAGAAGCCCTTTGTTTCAGTTATTCTTTTACCGTTGATTTCTTTAACTGGATGCCCTGCGGAGTGAACCATAATGTGACCAGCCTGCCACAGCCATGCCATTGCGAAAAGAATCCAGGGCATTGGGCTATGAAAAAGTGTTTTTGGTGAGAATGCCGTCCAGCCTCCTATAGGAAAGAGTCCGATAATGAAAGGGAGAGAGAGATAACCAATCTTGTCACGCAGTCTAAGGCAGTAAAGGCATCCTAAGAAAAGTGCTATGAAAAGAATGAGAGAGGTTGTGGAATTAATGAGGAAGTAAGTCATTGTGATGGCAATAATGAAATATGACATTGATAGAATGAAAGCGGTTTTTGGTTGTATTCTCCCTGTTGGTATCGCTCTCGTTGGCCAGGCTTGCTTATCTCTTTCCCTGTCAACCCAGTCGTTGAATGTATGAATGCCAAAGGCTGCAATTATTACAGCGAGTGAACCAAATATTATCTTGGGAATTGAAGGAATGCTTGAGATGGAAAGAACCGCAGCAGCGCCTGCAAGTGGAGGTCCCATTGTGGAAAGTAGGGGGCGCGTCATCTCGAAGGCGGCTATTATCTTCTCAATGGGTTTGTAAGGTCCGATTGAGACGGAACCACCATGACCCATCCATCTATTTATCATATCTGTCATCTCTCGACCTGGTTTTGCGTTTGCCATAATTTCTATATCAACTTGAAAGTTAGTTTTGATTCCTTAAATACATTCCAGAAATTTGATAACTCTTCGGAATTTCCCGACAGAGTCAAGAGAACACCCAATCTTGTGTAAAGTGCAAAGAAAAAGCTGGATTTGGATTTCCTGAATGATTTGTTGAATTCATCAAACATCGATACAATGGTGCTCTGCTGTGTGAAGATTCTTAGAGCTTCTGTATTTTCTAAACTGTCCAGAAAGAACCTTTTTTCCCATACCGTTTCTTCCAACCTTTGCCACCCATCCTGTATTTCATATTCGGCAGGAATGGTTGAGCAGAATCCTGCTTCTTTCACTCCGAATACTTTTGCTGCTGCACGATTAACGAAAAATGCGTTTAGAGCAACAGGAGAAGGCGAAAATGGTATGCAAGCGGATTGTTTGAAGAGAACATTTATCTTTTCGTTCTCCTTAAGCTCGACTGTTACATAGCTAATATCCTGGAATTTCTTGTTCAGAAGTGTATTTTGGTGTGAACCTTCAATGATTCTCTGTAGGGGATAACCTGCTGCATAGAGTGTAGTAAATGGCAATCCATAGGTAAATTGCTTCGAGTCGTATACTGCACTAATCTCACAGATGGATTTTCCCAATCTACCATATTGAAGAGAATTGAATCCTGTCCCTCCTTCGATAATAAAGTCCTTTAGTGTTTGTTTTGCACTGAGAGGTTCAACAAAAAGCGCCTTGTTATGTACAGCTTGATAAATATCACTCAGTGTTGCAGAAGCAGGAATCTTGTAAATGTTATCAACCATTTTTTTTATTTTTTTCATAGTTCTAATTTATTCTTTTTTCTCTGGTTTTACATACTTAGGAAGAAGCAGTGCGAGGTCCTGCATCTGTAATTGCAGCACTGCTGTTCGAGCACCTTCTTTGAAATTCAACAGGCAGGTAGGACAGGCTGTTACGAGAAGCGTTGCTCCTCTATCTATTGCCTCTTTCACTCTTGAAGCCCCAATCTTTCGTGCAAGGTCTGCATTTGCACCGAGTACGGGGCCACCGCAACATACGGCATTTTCCCTGTTATACTGAAATTCAATCAATTCAACGCCTGGTATAGCTTGCAAAATCTCTCTTGGTTCCTCGTAAATACCAGCGTGCCTACCAAGGTCGCATCCATCGAAATAAATGACCTTTTCGTTCAACTCTTTCTCGAAAACAAGTTTACCTTCCTTTATCAATTTTGCAAATAGTTGAGTGAAATGGATGTAATTGAATTCTTTAGGATATTCATGTATAAGTGTTGTATGGCACCCCGCACACGCGGTTATGACATTTTTCACACCGAGCTTTCGAAATTGTTCTACATTTCTTCTTATGATTTTTGTCGCTGTTTCTCTATCCCCTGCGCGGAGAATGGGACTTCCACAACATCTTTCTTCATCTCCAAGAAGGGTGTACTCAAAGCCAATACTATCAAGAATTCTCATAATTGATTTGGGAATCCTGTTCAGTGAATATGAGCCTGTGCATCCAACAAAGTAGAGGTTTTCACATTTCTTGCGTACTTCAAAATTGCTCGGAACCCAGCTCCCTCTTTCTGCAAGTGGCTCCCTGAAAGGATTGCTGTCTTTAGCTAAGTTTTCGCTGAGAGCAATTTGAGCCTCCGGTGCGAGTCTATTTTTTAGAAGGGTTTCTCTCATCGCTCTGGAAATATCAACGAAGTCAATACCAGTTGGGCAATTTATATTGCAGTTCTGACATTGTGCACACATATAAATAGATTCTATTATAGGTTTTGTGAGTTTCATCTTGCCTTCGAGGATTTTCTTGAGTATTTGCATTCTTCCCCGAACGGTCAGGGATTCAAAACCTATTTCATTGTAAACGGCACAGCCGAAACGACAGTATCCACAGCTTGCGCAGGTATACACCTGTTCTATAATTTCCTGTTCTGTCATTTGATGTTTCCTCCAACAAGCCCGAATGCGAATCTTAGGATTCCGACAGGAATATATTTCATTGTGTCAAGTATAAAACGAACTAGAAACGGCACATTCTTCATCATAAACATAAACATATAAACGAAAAGTCCGGGAATTCGCGGGTGTGTAGTTTTGCCTGGGTTTAGAATATTCGATTTATCAAGGGAGTATCGTATGTCTCTCATTACTTCAAGACCCTCTCCGTGTATTCGCTGCATATTCACGGCATTGTGCAAACCGATTCCATAAACAGAGCCGCAGTATTTTCTTGCAAGTGCGGCAAATGCAGCGGAAAGAGAGAATGTTTGCAGATATTCCAGTTCTCTACGTTCATCACCCAATATCATAACGGAAAGCACAATGGAACCTGTATCGCTTCCAAGGCTTTCTATTCCCCATATTAGATGTTTTAGAAGTTCTGCGATATCCCGTAAGACATTCTTAAGGAATCTGAGGGGAACCCTGATTTCCTGCACAAATAGACTCGGTCCAAGACATTTGAAAGCAAGACCTATCTTGAATCTGTTTTCGAACTCATCCCTGGCAACCCAATCTGGTTGAGATTCTCCTGCTGCGCAAATTTCCCCGATTTTTGCATCTTTTTCTGCTATCTCTTCCAGAGTTCCGGTAATCCCAATTGATACGGCGAGTTCTCTTTCCAGAAAATGCTCTCCTGCCTGGTTGAGTAAAGAAAGGAAGCCTCTGTCTAAGAAACTGAGTTGATAAGGTCTCAATATAGAAAGTTCCTTTAGAGCTTCTGTTCCCTGTTCAATGGAGTCGAAGTAGTAAAGGTAGTGTTTCTCCCTGGTGATAGGGAAGACCTTGATTGTTGCCTCTGTGACTATTCCGAGTGTTCCTTCTGAACCTACAAAGGTCCAGGTTTCCCATGGGTTCGCGTGAATTATTTCGCCATTAGACAGTACAACCGTTAATGCAAGAATCTGGTCCCCAACTATTCCGTATTTCGGAACTCCTGTTCCTGCTGCACCACCTGTTGCAATAAAACCGCCTACAGTCGCTGAAACAGCGCTTGAAGGATGCGCGCCTATCATTAGTCCATGTTCTTTGATTGTATCCATCAATCTTTTCCAGCTAATCCCAGATTCTACTTCGACATATCCGTCTTCTGAGTTAATTGTTTTTATCTTCTTCATCCTGCACATATCAAGGACGATTCCGCCATCCATCGGCAAAACTCCACCGAGAGCCCATGAGCCACCTCCTCTTGTTGTCACAGGGATGTCGTTTTCGTATGCATACTCGAGGACCGAGGAAACTTCTTCGGTGGTTTTCGGCAGCATAACAACTTCGGCACCGAGCATCCCGTATGCCTTGAGAAGTTCATCCGGGATGGAGTTACCGAGGTCCCTCGAATAACAAAAAAGCTCACTTTCTTCAGTTGATATTCGAGCTTCTCCTACAATATCCGTGAGCCTTACTATGTCTTTAGCCGTTATCATATCATTACAATAGGATTTGGTTTATGAACCAAAATTATCTCCTCTTGACAAGAAGCATAATCTTAAGAATTACAATATAGCGAATTTGAAAGTGCTTATTTCTTTGTGTCTTCAGACTTTTTGATTTCGGCTTCCATCCAGGTTTTGAGACTCTCACCTTGCATAAGTGATGCCAGGTCTGCATCCAGGGTGGATGGTTTTATTATCACTATCCATCCTTCTCCGTAAGGATCGGAATTTATTTTTGTTGCATCATCTTCAAGTGCTTCATTAGTCTCAACAATTTCTCCGTTTACCGGAGCAATCAGTTTTGCAATCCATTTAGCTGACTGGAGTTTTCCACAGGTATCTCCCTGCTTAACCTCGTCACCCTCGAATGGAAGGTCAACATAAGTAATATCTCCAGCTGTCGCACCCCACATCTGATTCATTCCTATCTTGACATTGCCATCATCCTGTTTTTTTAGCCATGTATGTTCTGAATGGTAGTAAAGGTCATCGGGAAGTTCATATCCACCTATATTCATTGTTCCTCCTTTCTTGTGAATAAATTCACATAACACTATTTTATAACATAATACTGGAATTCTGTCAAGAAGATTTTATCTTTTGTGTTTAGTCTGAATTTTTCCTTTATTTGTCTTCTTGCCTTTCTTTTCGTTTTTTTGATGGTTAAAAGAGCTTAGCTGAGTTTCTTGAATCTGTCTTTTAGTTTATCCATTACAGCAGGAAATGTTGTGTATTCCATCTCATCAAGTGGTAGTCTATGAGGTTCGAATGGGCCATGTCTTCTCATATAGTCAGCGGTATCAAGAGCCATCTGTCTTGCATTGTTGAAGCTCGGGTCTCCGAAAAGGTCTTGTGGTCCTATGAGTCTTCCGTTTGAAAGTTGAAATCCTGCTGCAATAACCCTTGGTGGTCCGTCAAATCGAGATGGGTGTGCATCCTCGAAACTTACAGGCATAAGTGGACCGTGATGCGAACCACGCATCCAGCCTGCAACAAGGTGAGGGAAGGAAAACGGCTCAAGAACCTCTCCAAGTGCAGGAAACCCGCTCTGGCATCTTACAATCATTACAGGGTCGTCTTTACCTACATATTTTCCAGCCAGCAAATTCAATTTCTGAGTAGAGGATGTTGCAGCAATTTCGTGATCGCTTTTTCTATAGATATTCTGAATAATGTAATGTTCCGTTGCTCCAATGAGTATCAATAAGTCATAAAGTTCTTCGGGACAATTAAAAGTAATCTGTCTGTTTTTAAAAATATCGAGAACTTCAAAGATGAATCCATCGTGCATATTAGGGTCTATCACAAGACCTGCTGTATTAAATGGGTCTGCAAAGATTTTGAAGAAAGGGTAATTCCAGGCTCCCGGTGATGTTTTGTCAGCCATAAAGATGATGATAGGTTCGCTCTTTCTTTCGACGATTTCCATCTCTGCGTATCCTGGGCCCATACCTTTTATATTTCCCGAAAATGCATCAGAAAGCAGGTCCTGACCTGCTCCATAAAGTTTTAATTCCTTTGCAACCTCTGTGCATTCTATAAATGTATCCCAGGCAAGTTTGTGGATTTCACCGCTGTCGGTTCCGTTTTTATGGGTCATAATGAGCTCCAGATCATCGCCGCAGTGTGTTACACAGAAATCAATCAGTAAACCCTTATTTTTTTCGGGCTCAAGACATTCCTTTGCCTTATCCATCAATGCTGGATGCATCGATGAATGTCCAACATATCCTCCCACATCTGCCTTGATTGCGGATAGGGTAATTTTATCTCCCATAACGTCTCCTTTTTTTGTGGTTTCTTTCATATTCTTCCATAGTATTTTTCACTATTATCTCTGTATAACTATTTTGCCTGAAAGTCAAGTCTTTTTTCTAAAAAAAACTCATAAACAACTAAGAGTTGACAAAAACAGGAAAATCTGATAAAATGAGGAAAACTGAAAGAAGGAGGTTGTTATGTGGGGTAATTTAGGAGGTATTTGCCAGAGTTGTGGGTTGCCAATAGAGGACGACAAATTTGGCTCAAATCCAGACGGGACCTTCAGTGAAGACTACTGCATAGGGTGTTACGAAGACGGTGAATTTAATGAGCCTACTATTCAGATGGAAGATTTGCTGGAAAGGTCTGCAAGATATATGTCAGACGATATTGGAATCTCAGAAGAAGATGCAAAAAGGAAATTAGAGAAACTCTTTCCGACGCTCAAGAGATGGAATAATGCATGGTAAAATCAAAAGACCTTGAAAACCAGAAGAAAATATGAAAAAACGAATCATTATAGTAGTAGTTCTACTTGCCTTGGTTATAATCGCAACAATAATCTACAACTGGTCTCGGAATTCAGCACAAATCCAGCTGACGACCGGAACTATTGAAGCTCTGGAAGTAGATGTAAGAAACAAGATTTCTGACAGAATTGACACTCTTTACTATCAAGAGGGGGATACTGTCGCTAAGGGAGAAATACTTGGTAGATTTGAAGGTGAGGAAATCGAAAGCATGGTAAAACGGGCTGAAACAGTTGTTGCAGCGCAGAAAGCAGTACAGAGAGAAATAGAATCGAATCTTCGCGATTCCGAAAAGTTGCTTGCAAAGACTAAGTCACTCAAGGAAGTTGGAGGTGTATCAAATCAGCAAGTTGAAGATATCGAACTTAGGCTTTCAGTTCTTAACAACAAAAAAGAGGCGCAACTTTCGTTGGTGCAGCAAGCGGTAGAGAGTTTGCATATTGCAAGAGAGAACGAAAAGGAAATAAAAATTACCTCACCCATTAAAGGTACTATCATTTCCCGGAATTTTGAGGAGGGTGAACTTGTTCCTCCTGGAGCTTCCATATTTACAATTGCTGATTTTTCTTTTCTCTGGGTCAATATCTATTTGTCTTTAGAGGATGTTGAGAATATAAAGTTAATGCAAACCGCGTATGTAAAACTTGATGCATACCCGGAAATGAAATTCAAGGGTCGTATTATTCACATCTCCAACAAAGCAGAGTTTACACCGAAAACAGTTTTAAGCAAAAAGAACAGAGAGAGTTTGGTATTTAAGGTGAAGGTAAAACTGGATTCTGGGTTCGATATCTTGAAGCCCGGTTTACCTGCTATAGTAATTATCCCGGTGAAAAAAAGGTGAATTTAAGGCTATTCAAATACTTGAAATTTCGGGAAAAAGAAAAAGTAAGTTGCTCGAATAATGAGATTTTTTGCATAAGATGTGCTGATATGATATTTACGACACACTATTGTTATATGTAATATGGGGAAGGCAACCATAGTAGATGTTAAGAATCTTTGTAAAAGTTTTAACGGAAAGAAAGTTTTAAATAACCTAAATTTCTCAGTCTGTAAAGGCGAATTATTTGTTATTGTTGGTCCGGATGGTGCGGGAAAAACGACTCTTCTGAGAATTCTATCGAGTATTTATCAACCTTCCTCCGGGTCAGTCAATTTTCTTTTCGAGCGTATGAATCTTATCAAGGAACTGCAAACCAAAAGGGAGAAAATTGGATATATGCCGCAAAAGTTCTCTTTATATGATGACCTGACGGTAATGGAAAATCTTGAGTTTTTTTCTGACATGTTTCTCATTGAAAAATATGAAATAAGAAAGAGAATTGAAAGACTGCTGAGGTTCAGTCAGCTGAAGGAATTTTCAAACAGAGCTGCAGGAAAACTTTCGGGTGGGATGCAGAAGAAACTTGCCCTATCCTGCTCATTGCTTCACGAACCTGAAATTCTCTTGCTTGATGAGCCAACAAATGGTGTAGACCCTATTTCACGTGCTGAACTGTGGAATTTTCTGTATTCTCTTCTGGATAGGAAGAAAACAATAATCTTGACCACCTCCTATATGGAAGAAGCAGAAAAAGCCACGCATGTGGGTTTTCTTATGAAAGGAAGTATGGAGCTTATCGGCAAACCGGAACACCTTAAATCGTGTTTATCAAACGCTGTATTTGCATATACAGGTGACTTTGCTGAATACATAAGGAAGAAGGTGAATCTAGAGCTTGGTTTTTCCTATTTCGTTGGTCCAAGATTAAGGATTGTTCTCAAGAATGCAGACTCCGGAAACGAGTTGAATAAACTTGTAGAGAGCAAGGAAGGTTCTTTTAAGTTGGAAAGAGAGACGGTGGTTTTTGAAGATATATATCTTGCGTATACAAAAGGCATGCTAAATGCTGGCAATTGATGTAAGTAATCTGTCCAAGCATTTTGGCAGTTTCAAGGCTGTAGATGGGATTTCGCTTCGGATAAGAAAAGGTGAAATCTTTGGGCTCATAGGTCCGAACGGTGCAGGAAAAACAACTACCATTAGAATATTGACAGGTGTTCTCATTCCTTCAGAAGGAAATGGAACTGTTGGAGGATTCGACATAAGGAATGAGCAAGAAGAAATAAAACGGATTATTGGGTATATGTCCCAAAAATTTTCCCTGTATGATGACCTTACAGTTGGTGAAAATCTCAATTTCTTTGGTGGGATTTATGGACTTTCGCACAGAGAATTAAAGAAGCAGGTTGACAGAATTCTTAGCTTAACAGATATATCGGACGATATCGGCACGGTGGTTAAGTATCTTCCACAGGGATACAAACAGCGTCTTGGTCTGGGTTGTGCTCTGCTTCACAAACCAAACATTGTTTTTCTCGATGAACCAACCAGCGGTGCGGACCCAGAGTTCAGATTATCCTTCTGGGAACTGATAAGGTCTATGAAGAATGAAGGTCTTTCGATAATCGTAACAACACATTATCTTGATGAAGCGGAAAGAGCTGACAGAATTGCTCTTATGAACAAAGGTAGGATAGTGGAGGAAGGGAAACCATTCGATATGGTTAATAATTTTGAGTTAAATACATTTGAAGTAAGGCTACAGGGCAAAACACTCGATACCCTAAAGCGCACTTTCACAGAAAACATTATTCAGTATGGGGAAAACTTCCACTTTTTGTCTTTGGATACAATTGATAATGTCAAAGAAAAACTAAAAAGCATTGGTACTGAACCTGTTTCAGTAAAGAAAACAAAGCCGAAGCTTGAGGACATCTTTACTTACCGGATACTTTCAGGACGAAAAGGTCAAGGAGACGATTAATGCGAAGGACATTGGCGATTGCGAAGAAAGAGGTTAAACATTTGTTTCGAGACCCAAGAAGGTTGTATCTCTCATTTGTAATTCCTTTGATGATGCTTTTGATATTTGGATATGCTATTAAGTTCGATGTGGAGGATGTTCTTGTTGGTTTCTGTAATCTTGACAACGGGTCTTATGGGGAAAAACTGATAGATTGGATTCCAGGTAGCGGTTTGTTCAGTGTTTCTCTGCTCACAAGAAGTTTCAAGGAGCTTGAATCAAAGATAGGCAAAGGCAGCGTTGAAATAGGCGTAGTTATACCGCCAAACTTCACGAAACGGATCAAAAGAAATGAGACCACTGATGTCCAGATAATCATTGATGCAAGCAACCCCACTGTCGCTAGACTGGGAACATCGTATATACAATCTATAATAAAAGGTTTCTATGGTTCTGATTCAAGACAATATGAAAAAGGCATTAAAATAAATTACAGAATGTTATACAATCTTGAACTAAAAAGTACAAATTTCGTGGTTCCTGGACTCATTGCAGTAATAATGACAATGATTTCCTGTCTCTTAACATCGCTCACGATAGCAGGGGAATGGGAAAAGGGAACAATGGAAGTACTCCTTACCACACCCGTTAGAAGCAGCGAGCTTATTCTCGGCAAAATACTGCCATACATTGTCATTGCTTTTATCGATATTTTGGTTATTGTTTTTGTATCCGTTTTCATTTTCAATGTTCCATTCAGAGGTAGTTTATTTTTACTATTTTTAAGTACATTTGTTTTTCTTACAGGTGGGTTGGGGGTTGGAATACTTATATCCACCTTGATAAAACGGGAACAACTTGTTATCCAGATTGCGTGGCTTGTTACAATACTTCCATCTTTGCTTCTTTCAGGTTTTATGTTCCCGATAGAAAGTATGCCGAAAATAATTCAGCTTGTTACATACTTGAACCCTGCAAGGTATTTTATTGTAATAATAAGAAGTATTATGCTGAAGGGAACAGGATTTCTTTCATTTAATACCGAATTCGTTTTTCTCTTAATTTACGGGATTTTGATATTGGGTTTGTCAATCATAGTATTCAACAGGGAGAGAGGATAAGTGTTTAGCGTTGTTGGGCACATAGTCAAAAAGGAACTCATACAGACATTCAGGGATGCAAGAATGCGTATGATGATTATCATTGCACCCGTTTTTCAACTTGTTCTTTTTGGTTTTGCCATCACAACTGACATAAAGGGAACGAAGACCGTTGTCGTTGATATGGATAATACTTACCTTAGCAGAGATATGGTTGCACACATTTTCGGTTCCGGGCAGTTTGTTTTCCTCAAGAATGCAACGACGCTTCACTCTGCTGAGTATCTCATTGAGAATGGTGAAGCAAAGGTGATATTGTATATCAGGGAAGGTTTTGAACGGAAAATCAAGAGGAGAGAATCACCTGGGGTTATGATTTTAATAGATGGTACGGAGTCGAACACTGCAATAACTGTAAATGGATATATTCAGAATATTATCCAGAGATGGTGGAGCAATGCAATGAAGAAAGAGATGGTGAACTACTACGAACCTTCGGTGAGTTTTGCCCTCATTGAAACTGAACCACGATTATGGTACAATCCTGAATTGAAGAGTTCACATTTTATGGTTCCTGGAATTACCGGGCTTATCCTTGTCATAACAACGATGATTCTTACCGCTATGGGCATCACAAAGGAGTACGAAAGTGGAACAATGGAGCAGATTTTCGTAACGCCTGTGAAACCGATTGAACTTATACTTGGGAAAACGCTTCCTTTTGTTGGGATTGGGCTTTTCGATGTGTCTCTAATCGTTATTGCTGCAAGAATTGTGTTTGCGCTTCCTATCAGGGGCAATTTATTCCTTTTCTTTGTTTTGACTTTTGGGTTTCTTCTTTCGATGATAGGAATCGGTATATTTATTTCTACAATTTCCAAAACACAACAACAAGCAATGCTTACAGCATTTTTTATAATAATTCCCTTTATACTCCTGAGTGGATTCTTTTTTTCAATAAGAAGTATGCCACTTCCGGCTCAGTTATTTACTTATATCAATCCATTGAGATACTTCATCGAATCTGCAAGGGGAATTTTTCTCAAAGGAACGGGACTCGCTGTTCACTGGAAAAATCTGCTTATACTCTATTCTTTTGCTTTTGCTATCCTGTTCTTGAGTACGAAAAGATTTCGGAAACAGTTGGGATAGTAGTTTTATCTTTTTCCTTGACTACCATTGTTTTTTTGTTTAAGATAGTTTCAATGTTTTGAATAATGCAAAGGTGAGGAGGTTATGTGAAAAAAATAGTAATTAATTTATTGAGCCTTAAAGTTCCTATCATAACACTTCTATTTCTTTTTTTGTTGTCACCCATTGTATTTTCTTATGATATAATGCCTGTTGACTCGGTTAAAGCAGGTATGAAGGGTTATGGGATAAGTGTATTTGGAGGCAACAAGGTTGATACATTCAGTGTGGAAATACTCGGAGTTCTCAAGAAAGCAGGCCCAGATAGACAACTCATCATTGCTCGCCTGAGCGGAGCTGGACTTGAGAAAACAGGCATCATTGCTGGAATGAGTGGTAGTCCTGTGTTCATTAGCAATAAAATTATTGGAGCAGTTGCATATGCCTGGGCATTTTCCATAGAACCAATAACTGGAATAACTCCCATCGAAGAAATGCTTGCCACAAAGGAAGATTCATTTGCCCAGGAGAGCGGAGATGCCGAATTTGAGATTGAGGGTGAAGGGAAGACAGTTCCATATTCTGGCATCAAATTGAAGAAAATTAGAACGCCTTTGAGTGTCTCTGGGTTTGATGATAGATTGGTCAAATATATTGACGACTTTTTCGAAGGGAAGGGTTTCAGTATAGTAATCGGTGGTAGTTCAGCGGAGGAGGGACGGGAGAAAGATTTTCTGTTTCCTGGTTCTGCTGTTGCAGCGAGACTCGTGGGTGGAGATGCATCAATCGGTGCGATTGGAACGGTGAGTTATATAGAAGGGAAGGATGTTTATATGTTTGGGCATCCGCTCTATTATTCTGGAAAAACCTCAATCCCAATGACTACGGCTTATGTTTATGCAATTCTGCCAAGTCAAGAAAGTTCATTCAAGATTGCCAGCACTGAGAAAGAAATAGGGGCTGTTATACAGGATAGAGGAAATGCAGTTTACGGTGAATTAGGAAGGAAGGCTGAAACAGTTCCGTTCAATGTTGACATAATAAAGGGGAAAAAGCGAAGGTCGTTCCATTTTGATGTAGTTCGACATAAGGAACTAACACCGTTTTTCCTGGGTATTTTGTTTTCAAATGCAATTCTTACTCAAGGGAGAGCTTACGGAAATCTCACAATTTCTATGGATATGAACTTGAAATTGGAAAATTATCCAGAAGTCAAATTGAGGAACTTTTTCTCAGGAGGAAATGCTTATATACAGGCAATGAACGATATAAGTGATATCCTGAAGCTCATTTTTAACGACCGTTTTGAGAAAATAAAGGTCAGCGGAATTGACATTACGGCAAGTATAAGCGAAGAAGAGAGGTCATATGAGATAGTTAATGCCAAACCAGAAGCGTTTGCCGTCAAAAGGGGTTCAAGTGTCGATATCGAGGTTCTGCTGAGGGGGCTTAAGGGAAAGACGAGATATGAGAAATTCACTTTGAAGATTCCAGAAACTTATACAGATTCTGTTGCCAATGTTGCGTTGGTGAGTGCGGGTGCAATGATAGGTCTTGAAATGGAAAGAGTGCCGGATAGATTTAAGACGGAGAGAAAAGGTCAGTTGTTCGAGCTTTTGAAACTTGCTCCAAGAAACAATGTTCTATATTGCCTACTTTTATCCAGGAAAGTAGGTGTAGTTATGAAAGGGTTTGAACTAAGTTCTCTCCCTTCTTCAATGCTGCGTCTTCTTGAAGGTTCTCAAGCGTTGGGTGAAGGCAGATTTACAAAAGGTTCTATCGTAAGAAGAAAAGAGAAGGAATGTGATTTTGTTGTTTCGGGCAGCAAAGTTATTACGCTGAAGATTACTGATTGAGGGAGGGTTAATGAAAAGAAGTATTCTTGTCCTGTTTTTTCTTTTGTGTTTATGCACTTTTGTTTTTGGCTCGATGTCAAGATTGGTTCGATGGAAAGGGAAAGATGTGGGGATAAAGTCAAAAATCGAAAATGTAACAATTGGGGCGAAGGGTTTTGTAAGTCTTGCCCCGGGTGTCGATACGCTCTTTAAGTCTTCAGAGGTTTTTCTCTGGGATTGTGTTATGGACAGCAAAGAAAACTTGTATGTTTCATCGGGGAATCTTGGAAATGTTTTCAGGATAGACAAAAACCGTCAGGTCTTTACTGTTTTCACTTCAGACAAGGGTACCGAAATTTATGCACTCGCAATTGATAAACAGAATAATGTGTTTATTGGGGAAAGTCCTTCAGGTATTATCTACAGGCTTTCTCGGAATGGTAAACCAAAGGAATTTTTCAGCACGGGTGAGAAATACATATGGGATTTGGTCTTTGACGGGACAGGAATGCTTTTTGCAGCAACAGGAGATAAGGGAAAACTATTCCGAATACAACCTGATGGGAAAGGTGAAGTTTATTACAGTTCAAATGAGAATCATATTGTGTCGCTTTGTTTATATAAAAAGAAAATTTATGCAGGGACGGAACCAAGTGGGCTTTTTATTGAGATTCAAGATAAGAACAGGGTTGAGGTACTCTATGATGCGAAGGAAAATGAAGTGCGTTCAATAGCAGGAGTTGGGAATCGAATTTTTTTCTGCAGTGTTAGCCAACCTGCAGTGGCACCTTCTGCTTCGTATAGTTCTTTTTTTGGTATTTCTAATGCTGCGTCTGGAACTCTGAAAGCCGATGCAAGTTTACTTTATATATATGATATAGAGAGAAAAATTGTTACCCCTCTCTGGAAATGTCCTACTCCACCGATATATACTATTTCAAGGTTTGCAGATGAAAGCATTTTGATCGGGACAGAGAATGGAAGGCTATACAGCTCGGATAATGAGGGAAATGTGAAACAGATTAATCAGTTCGATGTCTCTCCTGTACTCAAAATAGCCGAGGTTAAAACGGGTATGCAGGTTGTTCTCACAGGGGACATTGGAGATGTCTTAAGGATTGGCCCAGGATTCTCACAGATTGGTAGGATAACATCGGATGTTTTTGATACGGGCAGAAAATCCACATTTGGCAAGGTTGAATGGAATGTTGATGCTCCGCAAGGAACTTCTTTTTCCTTGTTCTTAAGAGTTGGCAATAAGGAGAATCCCGTTGATGAGTGGAGCGATTGGAAAAGGATGAAAAATAGTGGTAATATTGGGCTTCCTCCATCGCGGTTTGTGCAAATAAAGTGTGAACTTGCAACAACAAGTGGTTCAAAGTCACCAACTCTGAAATCTGTAACAATATCATACCTACCAGAAAATAGGAAACCTGTTATCAAGGACCTTGTGGTCTGCCCGGTTGGGATAAGTTCTGTAGCCGATGCTGGTGGTGGTTTTGGAGCAACAAGTCCCTTGACAGAAAAGCAGAAGAAGTATTACAAAGACCTGGGCTTTGAATTGCCAGGAACTGTTTACTCTCTTGATAAGGGGAAAAGGTGTGCATACTGGGAGGCAAGTGACCCAGATGGTGATTCATTGAGTTTTACATTTTCTTACAAGGGTAATAAAGAGAAGGAGTGGAAAGTTCTTAAAAAAGATATACTTTTGAAATCGTTTATCTGGGATGAAACAGCATTACCTGATGGTTTTTACTCTGTCAAAGTTACCGCAAGTGATGCAGTAAACAATCCAGCAGCGCGCACACTCAGTGCCGAACTAATTTCTGAACCCTTTACTGTCGATAATTTAGCGCCAGAGGTGAAGGTCGAATCGACTAAGGTAAGGGATGAGAATATTGAAATAAATGCAAAGGCAAATGACAAACTTTCTATAATCAAGTCCTGCAGTTATTCTGTCAATGGAGGAGAATGGAAGGTTGTTCTTCCCGATGACGGTATCTTTGATAGTTTTGAGGAAGATTTTCATTTTACCATAGAAGAGAAAGAGAAAGGCGAGAAAACTATTGTAGTAAAGGTGACAGATTTCTCACTTAACACCGGAACGGGAAAAGCTAACATAGAAGTGAAATAGAAGAGCGATGAGAGAGGAGAGAAACGGAGTATTGGTGTGACGGAGTGTCGGAGAAATAGCAGAAAGAAATACATAAGACATCAGACCTAAGACATAAAACCGTAACGGCAGCAAACACCAAATTGGGAATGTCAGAAATGCGAAGACAAATAAACCTATGCAAATAGTTGTTGCACCAACGACATTTAAAGGTTCTATCGGCGTTATGGATATCTGCATTGGAATTATTCATGGCATAAGAGATGTGTATCCTGAAGCTTCAGTTGTTCAATTTCCCCTATCAGATGGGGGAGATGGTTTCCTGGAATGTCTTCTTTTTGGTTGCGGAGGAGAATTTGTAAATCTTGAGGTTACAGGACCCACAGGAAAGATGGTCTCTTCGTTATGCGGCATTCTCAACTCAGGAACAGGTGTTGTTGAAATGGCTAAAGCTTCCGGACTTTCTCTTATTGGTAAAGAAGAAAGGAATCCTCTTGTTACTACATCTTACGGTACAGGTGAATTGATAAGGACTTTGGTTGAAAAGGCGGTAAAGAAAATTATTGTTGGCGTTGGCGGCAGTGCAACGATAGATATGGGTGTTGGTTGTATGCAGACATTAGGTGTGCGATTTCTTGATAATGCAGGAAAGGAAGTTGGCTATGGTGGAATAGAACTTGGAAAGATCAAAACCATAGATAGAAGTAAACTATACAGAGGACTTAGGGACGTTGAACTTGTTGTGGCTGCGGATGTGAAAAATCCATTACTTGGCAGCGAAGGTGCAGTAAGTATTTACGGAAAACAAAAGGGTTTATCGAATAAGGATGCACCTCTTATGGAGGATGCACTAAGGAATGTTGCAGATGTCATTGAAAAGGAATTTGGGAAAGATGTTGCAACAATTTCCGGAGGAGGTGCAGCTGGTGGGATCGCTGCAGGGCTTTTTGGAATTCTGGATGCCGAAATAAGGAGTGGGGCAGATGAGTTGATGGATATTACAGGTTTTGCTGAGAAATGTAAGGATGCAGATCTGCTCATTACAGCAGAAGGCAAAGTAGATGAACAAACGAAATATGGCAAGGTAGCCAATAAGGTTCTTGAATTTGGAAAAGAGAATGGCATTTTTGTGCTCGTTCTTTCAGGAGAGATAACTCCAGAAGGTCAGAAACTATTTGAAGAAAATCGCTCAATGGGTTTTAGCGTAAATCCAAAGGAACTGACAGAAAGTCAGGCGATAGAAAGGATAGGGGAATTTCTGTGGAAAGGGACAGCCAATGCACTTGAAGAGTTGAAAAAGATGGGTATGGGGCAATAGATCTGCAGGAGGGAAAATGAAGAGTTTTTTTAAGGATAAGAAAATCGGCGTCTTAATGGGTGGTTGGTCCAGTGAAAGAGAAATTTCACTTAGGTCCGGGAAGAATGTGCTTGAGTCTTTGAAGAGGCAGGATTTGAATGCGATTGGAATAGATATGGATAAAGGCTTTGTGGAAAAATTAAAGAATGAAAATGTGGATATTGTATTTATTATACTGCACGGAAAACCCGGAGAGGATGGGAGCGTGCAGGGTATGCTTGACCTTATGAATATTCCTTATACAGGCAGTGCTCTGCTTGCATCAGCAATTGCAATGAATAAGGTAATGACAAAAATAATACTTTCAAAAGCACGTATCCTAACGCCAGAATTTTATGTGTTTGAAAATTGGAAGGAAATTGCAAAATCTACACAGGAAGCGATGGAAAAAGTTGGATTTCCTATGTTTATGAAACCAATAGAAGAAGGTTCAAGTGTTGGAGCAGAGATAATAATTGCGAGAGATGGATTGAAGGATAGGTTCTCGAAAGAGATAGAGAGATTTGGGAGTTTTCTCATAGAGGAATACATAGACGGGATGACTGCCACCTGTGGTGTCCTGGGTACAGGAAAGGATGCATACAGTCTGCCCATACTTGAGATAGTGCCCAAAAAGAAGTTTTATGACTACGAAGCAAAATACACAGAGGGTATGACAGAATTTATCGTTCCAGCAAGGCTCAATCAGAAGACAACTAAATTGGTTCAAAAGA